>Ga0134100_1000827_pt1 | contig 32792 bp, 32 predicted proteins | sample 11_taG_2_FD_94444 | JGI IMG/M metagenome (GOLD analysis project Ga0134100, IMG submission 94444) | Switchgrass degrading microbial communities from high solid loading bioreactors in New Hampshire, USA - 11_42_5_180_A3 metaG | ecosystem: Engineered > Bioreactor > Semi-continuous > Anaerobic >...
AATGAAAAACAGTATGACTACTCCAAATACCAGTAATTTTTTCATTTGCAACCTCGCAAATCTTTGCCACCCCGGAATTGTCTAAAACTACCTGTGCTGCAGGTGGTATTTGTATTAATTATAACACATTAAAAGATTTGTCGCACGCCCTGCTCCTCCGGTGGTGGAATTAATATGGCAAAACTTTCTCTATACCCTCTGATTATTTATTTTTATATAATAGCATAATAGCATATAATAAAAACCAAAACCATAGACCCTTTATTGTTATCTCTATTTTCCTCTCTAGTTTAATTAAAAACAAAAGGGATGTTACAAAACTATAACATAGCAATCATTTATTAACCCGTTTTGTAACATCCCATTATAATCTTAATTTTCTGAATTGTAATTCATACTTAAGCTATATTTAAACATCATTGCTGTTAATATAAGTTTTTATCATATTCTCAATATATATGCTTTGCGCGGTGTATGCCGCTCCCATAGCAGCACTGTAGGGATTGGAAATTCTCTTGATAATTACATCAGAATACAGATTATCATGAATACTGTCTTTTATCTTACTAAAAGACAAATCATAAATAAACTGATAATTTTCTATTATTGAACCAATTACCAGAAGGTATTTTGTGTTATATGTATAAATCATATTACCAAGAAAAGTTGCAATATTGCTTGTAAAAGCATCTATCTCCTTTATAGCCCAATCTTCGCCGTTATTATATGCTTCTACAATATCCTTAAAGGATTTAACTCTATAGCCTTTCGATTTGCATATTTCCACCATTCCGACCTCAGTTAAATAAGATGCCAGACACCCCATCCTTCCACAAACACATAACCTACCGTTAGGCTTAAAGATTGTATGTCCAACCTCACCTGCTGCATTGCTTATACCTCTGACCAGTTTGCCATTATACATTACTGAAACGCCAACACCAACACCTATTGTAACTATCGAAACATCTGATTTTTTCATTTCATCAGAGTTAAACGTCGTACCTATAAGCGCCATCTTTAAGTCATTGTCAATATAAATTGGCATTTTAAATGTTTCTTCAGCCAAATATCTTAAATCTATTTTTTCCCATCCCATTTGCGGTGCAAAAAACACATAACCGCTTTTATTGTCAACATTACCAACGCACCCTATACCCAATACCTTAACCTTATTACTGTCAAACCTGCCTTTGGTACACATTTCATCATACATACCCTTGGCCAGTTGAATAATTTCTTCAGGGTTATAATCCTGATCTTCGAGGCATAAACAAGCTTTATCCAAGACTTTACCCATACAATCGATAACACACATTCTTAGAAAGTCTTTGTCTATAAACAAACCCAGGCTCAATACCGCATCACTTACTATTCTTAGTTGAGTTGCCCTCCTGCCGACGCCCTTTGAGAAAGTTTCGGCCTGTTTTACAATCCCCAGATCAATTAAATCTGCTGTAATTCTTGTAATACTGGTCGGGCTCATAAATGTTTCTTTTGCAATATCCGCTCGCGATATTGGAGTAGCCTGGTTGTCCCTGATAATATTCAAAACAGTTTTGCAGTTATTAAATCTTAATGTCTGTTGATTCTGAACACTATAAATCTGCACAAATCTACCCCCGTAATTGTATGGTAATTGACAAAACCAATTTATATTATAGAATTCAGCCAAATAATTGTCAAAGCTGACCTTTAATGTCAAATTGGGTTTCCCTGTGTCAATATGTATAAAGCTTGATCCAGTTTCAATTTTTCAGACCACCGGTGCGCTATCTCCTACATATTTCAGAGGATAGACGGGCGGTATTATATTCTTGTATTCTAGATTTTCGATCAACTGATGAGTGCATCCAGGTGTCAATGCCAAAATTGCAAGCTTTGCAATCTTTCTAAGCTCAGAAAATAAGTAGCCCTGTTTTACTACAATAACCTGATAATCATCAATATTAAGTCCGGCGCCTTTAAAATGTTTTAATGTAATAAATGAACCAGGCCGATCAAGTATTACAAAGTCAACATTCCCCACTGTGATTGTTATTGCTTCCCCTACGGCCACATCTTCAAAACCTAAATACCCATGAAGCTTTCCTTTCTTTTTTAGAATTCCCGACACTGTTACACTTTTAGTATTCTCATCATAATTATGCCCTACATCAATAGTAATATGGTCTCCCTCATTATACTTCATACATTTTTCAACTGCTTTTTCATCCCATATTCCAGTAACAAGCACCTTCTTATCATTATAATCCCGGCAACTTAAAAACTCGCGAAGCATAATGGTATGGTCTCCTTCACCGCCACCGGTTGTGTTATCACCTGAATCTGAAACATACACGGGAGCCCCTTCATATTTTATCGCATATCTCATCGCTTCATGAGGGGTAAGCGGTAATTGATCAAAATCAAAGCTGTCTCGTAAAGAATAAACGTATTCGCCAAGTTCCTTTGCAATATTCTTTGCATACTCAGTATATTGTTCTTCCGAAGGCGTAACACTGATATTTGAAGCTAATGTTTTACAATCGCACCATACCATACCTATTCCTAAAGATGCAATCGCGATTTCTTTTCTCTTTTCCAATTCAGTTAACTTTCCAAATATTTCCTTAAGGGGCCATGTTGATGATAATGCTTTTTCCGGATGTATAGCATATGGGAGTCGTACGAATTGTGGGATAGTTTTTTTCTTATTCTTTATACAATCTACCATATGCATTGCAACTGTTCTCTCAGTTATATCCTGATCTGTATGTGGGACGGTTCTATAATTTCTAATCCCATTAACCATTTCAGGCAATCTTGGGTCAGTGTTGGAATGTGCATCCAAAGCTAAACCTATAATAACTTCATTTCCGACTATTCTTCTGATTCTTTTAATTAAATTGTACTCTCCTGATCCCAGACCATCTACTTCCATACTGCCGTGTAAATGGAGAAAAATTCCATCCACATCCTTGTTTTTATCTAAAATTTCGAGTATTTGCTTTGCGTAATATTCATATGTATCTCTTGCAACCAATCCATTTGGTAATGCTGCCGCATAAATTAATGGAACCAGTTCAGCATTCTCTTTTTCAAATACTTCTGTAGCAAAAAGATGATCTAAAGCTTCCTGTCCGGTAAAGTATGTAAAATCATCTTTTTTTAACAATGACTTATTAAATGAGTTTGCTTCATGATAAAACTTACCTAATGCAATTTTCATTCGTCTCACCTTTATCCCTTCATTTTGTCTTTATTTTTTATTGATTAGTTTGAATCTGAATTTTGCCTTTGTTGTGTACATATCAATACAAACAGCTATCAAAAGGATTACTCCCTTAGCAACCATTTGCAAATATGATGATACGTTCATCAAACTCATAACATTATCTATTGCTGTAAGCGTAATTACACCAAACGCAACACCAAGAATGCTGCCTACACCACCATTCATACTGGTTCCGCCTATACATGCAGCGGCTACCGCATCTAATTCAAGGAGGTTTCCTCCAGTAGCAGCCGCGCCGCTTAATCTGGCAGTCAATACTATGCCTGCTACACCATACATAAGGCCTTCAAATATGTAAGACTGAATAATACGTTTTTCGGTTTTGATACCTGAAAGCCGTGCTGCATCAATGTTCCCGCCAATCAAATATATATGTCTTCCATAGACCGTTTTGGTAGTAATAAAATGAACGACAATTACAGTAATAGCCGCAATAACAACACACATAGGTATACCTTTGTAACCACTGAAAACCCATATACATATGGCAGATCCAAATAGTGCGGCAAAAATATTGTTTATTAGCTTGTTGATTCCCCCATACCAAGCCTGGTATTTTCTGAATTTTATAATTTGAATACTTACAAACAAAACCAAAAAAATTGATATTAGAATAGTTGACACCAATGGCGATATATATGCTTCACTTATTGCTGCAAATTCTTTAGGCATAGGGCCAATTGTTGCAGCATTTGTCAGCACATAACCTGTACCTCTGAAGATCAATTGCGCTGCAAGGGTTACAATGAAAGCCGGTAAACCAACTATTCCAATAAAGAAACCATTCAATAATCCCATGAGCAAGCCTAGGAATATTCCTGCAGCAATAGCTATATAAATATTTACTCCCATTTTGACTATTAGAATCGCGACTATAACACCTGTAAGATATACGCCTGCACCTCCACTAAGATCGATATTTTTCTCAATCAACAACATCATAAGGCTTGACGATAGTATCATAAGTACAGATGCCTGTTTCAACAACATAGTCAGATTTCTTTGAGAAATAAATGCATTATTAGTAATTTTATTAAATAATAGCATGAATAAAATTGCAATAAAAATAATCGCAATCTTTTTTGCTATTTTTAGAATCCCACTTTGCTTATCCATAAATATCTTGCTCCTTATTCCCAATGGTTGCTTCCCATAATATTTGGCTTCTGGTAGCCTTTTTGCCATCGCTGATATTAATTACTTTTCCATTTTTCATTGTCAGGATTCTATCTGAGATCCCCATGACTTCGGATAGGTCGGAAGAAATAAAAATAATTGACTTTCCACTCTTGGCAAGTTCGTCCAACATATAATAAATCTGGGTCTTGGTTCCTACATCAATACCCTGAGTGGCCTCATCCAAAATAAGAATCTCTGAGTCTGCAGCTATCCATCGCCCTAAAACACATTTTTGGGCGTTACCGCCACTTAAATTTCTTACCAATGTCGATGGAGATGGTGTTTTTATTTTTAATTTATCAATTACATCATCTACGGTTTGATGTTCTTTTTTAGCATCAATGATTGAATTTTTTGACAATTGTTCTAAACTGGCAACAGTTATATTATTACTGACACTTGTTGTTTCAATAACTCCTTCTCTTTTTCGGTCCTCAGGGAGAAAACCGATTTTATTTTTGACAGCATCTGAGGGAGACTTAATTCTGACAGGCTCTCCTTTCAATTCCATTTCACACTCAACAGGCCCTTTGAAAGCTCCCAGCATTGCCAGAATGGTCTCTGTTCTCCCGGCACCTACAAGACCGTACATGGATAATATTTCACCTTTTCTCAATTCAAAGGAAACATTATCAACAATTTTTTTAGTCGGAACTTTAGGATCTTTTATTGTTACATTTCGTACCGAAAGAATAACTTCACCCGGTGTTCTGTCATGTTCCGGATACACCTCATCCACATCACGTCCTACCATCAGAGAAACTATTCTCTTTTCGTCCATCTCAGAATTTGGTGCTGTTCCAACTATTCTTCCGTCTCTCATGATAGTAATTACATCAGAGATCTCCTTGACCTCTTCAAGTCTATGAGAAATATAGATACATGCAATATTTTTCTTTTTTAGATTTCTTACCTTTTCAAAGAGAATCTTGCATTCTTTATCTGACAGGGTTGCTGTGGGCTCGTCGAGAAGCAATACCTTTACGTCATAATGCATTGCTCTTGCTATGATAATAAGCTGTTTTTGTGCAATACCGATTTCTTTGACTTTTGTAAGAGGATCTACATTTAAATCAAATTCATCAATTATTTTCTGAGCTTCATAATACATTGTGTAGTAATCTATAATACCTCTTTTGTTGGGATAATTCCCCATAAATAGATTTTCAGCCACAGTCAACTCATTAGCCATGTTTAAGTCCTGAGGTATCATAACAATACCCTTGGATTGGGCTTCAAGAATATTCTTAAATTGGCACTTCTCACCCATTAATTCGATAGTACCACTGTAGGAATCATACGGGTATACCCCAGAAAGTATTTTCATTAATGTTGATTTGCCAGCACCATTGCCCCCAACTATAGAGTGGATTTCACCTGCTTTAATTTCCAGCGAAGCATCTTGAACTGCAATAACACCAGGGAACTGTTTAGTCAATTCACTGAATCTCAAAACTACTTGATCTTGCATTCTTTCACCTCTATTGCTATTAATACTGGGATTCTGTAATCAGAATCCCAGTATTAATAATTCATTCTCTATTGTGCGAGAATTTGTTCCATGGTTATCCATCCCTCAGGAGCAACATTGTTGACCCATTCTTCAATATTATCTTTTGTTACACCCATAATAGGAACGAATACTTTTGGCACTTCATAGTCGCCGTTCTTAATTGTTTCATCATATTCAAAATCTTCACCCTTAACAAGTGCAACGGCAATTTCAGCGGCACGTGTAGCACATTCATCAATCTTTGTCCAGATATCTATTCCAATATAACCCTTATGTACTGCCTGCATAGCTGCAACTTCACAGTCCATGCCGGTTAAAAATACTTTACCTGCAAGTCCAGCTGCCTCAATGGCCGGAAGTATACCAAGAGTTAAGACGTCTGATGTGCATACAAATGCATCTATATCATTATTGTAAGCTGAAAGTGCATTTTCCGCCGTTTTAAGAGCCTTCTCAGCCGAATAAGCTTCATGATATTGTTCAACAACAACATTCACATCAGGATATTTTGCCAGTACCTCGTCATAACCCGTTTTGAATTCCTGAACAACTGCGCTTGTAGGTTCGCCATGGATAATTGCTATATTCCCCTTTCCTCCAATTGCTTTCATTGTCGCTTCCATCTGCATAATGCCACCGGCGTGGTTGTCACGATCCAAATATGCATCTAAAGGAGCATTTTCAATGAAATTGTCATAGCAAACAACAGGAATTCCTTCAGCTTTTACTTTTTCAACAAGTGGGCCCATGCTCGGACTTACTGCAATCAGGATTAAGGCATCAATTCCTTGGGTGATAAGATTCTCAACCTGATTCTCCTGTTTGGTTTGATCATAGTTTGCCCATTGAACTAATACTTCACCACCTGCTGCCTCTATTGTCTCTCTCATGAATTTTTCATCAAATTTGAATCTTGCTGCAACCTCAGTAGCAAAAGCAATACCTACCTTAAATGGTTTGTTGTTATCCTTTTGTGAATTATCAGCAGGCTTGTTGCTTTGTGTTGGCTGGTTCGATACATCCCCTTGAGTAACGCTGGTGTTACCACAAGCTGTTATTGTCATTATCATGGCTAACACCAAAATTAATGCAAGAATTCTTTTCATTTTTTTCTCCTTTCATTCCTCACTTTATTTTTTAAAATGATATAATTAAATGGATAAAACCATTTAATACATATAAAATGAGTTCTTACTCTTTGGAATAAATCAGGCTGGTATTGAGCATATATGGGAACATTACACCTGAAAGGCTGCTCATAGGTAAAACATCTTCATTTATATTAATGTTTAATACTTCCTTCATAAATCTGCGACGCTTCTCAATACGATCATAAACATCTGGATACATCTCTTTAAGTTTTGTTCTTAAATGTAAGTCAGCAAGAACAATAGTATCTTCGCATATTGAAGTCATTATTGGATCGGACGATGAAGCAATAATATCGCTTTGCACTACAGAACCACTCTTAAAAGGTATTTTTGAATCTTTTCTAACATTGGAATTTGTCCATTCATCCATACCGATATAATGCCCGGGATTAAGTGTTACACCAAATTCAGGTCCACCAATAATATTCATAACCGCATCATATACTTCTCTGCCTGTTACACCGACTCCGACAGTTTCAAACCATGTCGCTACTGAAAGCCAATGCTTCATATAAAAGCTTTCTATTTTCCCTTTTAAACGATCACATATTGTCGACTCATCATAAGCAGCTACACCAACTTTAGAGCAAAGTGAACCTCTGAGAGAGTAGCAAAGTCCAAAAACTTCGCCTAGTGTCATTTTCAGTTTCGGATCAGGGCTTCTTAATCCAAGGCTGATTGACAGTGGCGTACAATTAACAAGTGAATACATTTGTGTGGGTGTCAGATCAGCTCTTGCATAACTGGCAATCTCCGTTTCCGTCATACCCGGTTTTGCAGCTTTCAGAAGTCTCTTGATAACATTAACAGTTTTTATAGCCTGATACTCAACAAATGCAATCTCCCTGGGATCTCTTACGGTCATTCGGATGCCGTCAGGTATACCGGTTATTTCCTTAGTAAAGTTGATAACATTTTTGCGGTCTGTAATTTTGAATAATTCATAAAGTATGTACTCCGGAATATCAAAATGATGCATGGTATCATCTACAGCACCATCTTCACCGTCTTCAAAATACTTGAATCCGACAATTCCTATTTTTGAATCAGCTCTTATACCAACTTGTTTGAAAATCTCAGTAAGACTGGGAGAACCTTGTTTAGGCTGCCCCTGTAAACTGAAATGACGATACCTGATCCTGTTTATTTCGAATGGAATATAATATGAATACGCCTCCCCTTCATTTCCTACGACGATTGTCCTTTCTCCGTCCCGGGACAGAATGAATAATCCTTCTTCAAATCTACAATCGTATCTTGTAAAATATTCAATACTAGCAAAGTGTTCTCTGTCACCATAAACGATTACGAAGTCAAGTTTACTGTCTTTCATTCTGTCCTGTAAAATTCTTATGCGCTCAAGATACAGATCGGCAGACAATTCCATTGGAATTTCTTTTTCTTCTTCCATTATCCATGATGGACAATTAATGATTTTGACAGCCACAATAAGCTCCTCCTTATTACTTTAATATTTAAAATTATTAATGCGGATGGGCACAATAATTTAAATACAAGGATTTCATTGACTTGAATTTGGGGACGGTATCTATGATTCCATCATTTTTTATCAGATATAGGATTTCAAAGTTCACTTAAATTAATTTCTCCACTGGTGTTATTATATAATTAATAAATTTTTTTGTCAATATTTATTTTCAATATTTATTTTGGTTTTATACAATTTGCATAAAAAAGCTTAGTGAAAAAGGTATTAATAACCAAATAGAGATGACAAAGTTATAATTAGAAAAGGCATCTTTCTCTTGTTTCAAAAATCAGATACCACGTACCCGACAATAAAATATTTGTCTTTGAGTATAAAAATTTGATCCCACATAATAATATACTTATTTATTCGTGTATTACTTAACTTTTCGTTACTTAACAAAAGATGTAATGCTTTTTTTCTGTTTTGACGTTGATATTAAAGTTTCTACTTCTCTCACCGAAGGCATTGCCGGGATTGCTCCCTTTTTAGTTGTAGTTAATGATCCGGCGGCATTTGAAAATCTAACCATAGATTCCAATTCATCTTTATCAATTAATTCGATCGGTTTGCCAAATTCAATGACCTTATACAACATGGCTCCCAAAAAAGCGTCACCTGCGCCGGTAGTATCTATTGTATCTACATCATAAGCGGCAAGTTTTCCGGTGATGTCTCCGTGTCTAAAATAACAGCCTTTCGCTCCAAGCGTCACTAAAATAAGACTGGGTCCGTATTTATCAAGTATATATTCGGAACCTTTTTCAAGACTGGTTTCTCCTGTTATGAACTCCAGCTCCTCTTCCGATACTTTTAAAATATCTGTATAGACCAATCCTGTTTTCATTAACTCTTTGGCTTCCTTCAGGTCATCCCAGAGTGGAGGCCTTAAGTTAGGGTCGAATGAAATTAGTTTATTGAATTTCTTTGCAGTCATTACCGCATGTAAAGTAGCGTCCCTGGAAGGTCCCTTTGTCATGGATACGGTGCCAAAGTGGAATATCTTACAACTCTTTATTAATTCCGGATCTATTTCATCCTTATTAAGAAGCATATCCGCACCGGGTTTTCTGTAAAAACTGAAACTTCTGTCTCCGCTGCTGTCCAGATGCACGAATGCCAATGTGGTATTGGCCTGGTCTGTCACAATTATTCCTCTTGTGTCTACCCCAATATCCTTCATTGTGGTTATAAGGAAACTGCCGAATTGATCGTCCCCTACTTTGCTGATCAAAGCTGTCTTTTTCCCCATCTTAGAGAGAATGGCCAGTACATTTCCGGGCGCCCCGCCGGGATTTCGTTCAAACAATGCGGTGCCTTCGGCCGTTACTCCCCCCGGAGTAAAATCTATCAGCAATTCACCTATTGCCACTACATCGAACATATAAATACCCCATTTCATATTCATAAGATTATAATTTTATTAAAAGAGTCCTTCAATCTGAATATATTTTTGCAAGAATACGCCAATATTTAGGACGCCTGGATTGGTATATCAAATATGGTCCTTTATTTAGAGTACACCTTATACTTGTTTTAGTCTATCCTCGATTTCCCGTTTATATCTTAGGAACCTTCCGGATAATAAGAAAAATCTTAATCTCACCCATAATCGTTTCAATAATATCAACTTTAATATAATACATGGTTAAAAGATTATTTGAGTGCCTCTTGGTTTTGCTTAAAATATTCATCAACCTGCTTTTGGTTCTTAAAAATTAATATTTTATCTTTATATTGCGATGCAATCTGTTTAAAATGATTACGTCTTTGTTTATTTCGTCCTTCGTGCAAAATCCACCAGATAAATTCCATGTCCATTTTTTCTATACAGCCGCTGGCCATACTTTCACGAGTTTTATTTTTATTTTGAAAATATCTTCTAAGAACTCTATAAAGGCAAACTACACGTGGAAAATTTAAAAAAATAATTCTATCTGCTTGCTCTAATCGTTCTTTCTGATAAAAGTCATTATAATTCCCGTCAATAATCCATGACTCATTCTGCATGAACTCCCATACAATTGAATGCGCATCATCCTTATCACGTTCCGCCCAATCGGGTAAGAAATTGACAGTGTCCAGAAACAGTACGGGAATTTTGTAATAGCTGGACAATCGTCCGGCCAGCGTTGACTTTCCACTGCCGCTATACCCAAGTATTGCAATTTTCATATATTTTACCTCACGTAAACAATTCGTGTATACCACTATATTCTACACTTGTATATTTATTACGGCTCAATTCTTATCACTTTTCCCATTAAAAAGCTCGTCTATCTGAGATTTTGTCTCTGACGACAAGGCTTCTCCCAGGTAATTTCGTTGTACTGTTTGTTTTTGTTGGTAAGCCTGCATCACTTTCTCCAACGAAGTTTCTATTTCTGTCTTAAGTTCGCCGGCGGACATAACAGCGCAGCCCGCTCCCCGAATGATAATCTGCTGCAAATTATCCGATGTGGCAACGATTATATTATATTTTTTCTGATTATCATGCGCAAACCTTTCAATATACTGATCCGCCGTTTGTGCCTCCCTTGTATATACCAAATGGATATTTTCATAATCAAGAAATTCTTCCTGATGCCTCTCTACCCGATAAGCATCAAATACCGCAATAATATGATTTTTTCGGATACCCTGATACTTGCACAGAATATCAAGAAGTTTTGCCCTTGCGGTGTCCATATTATCCAAAGCCAGTTCTTTTAACTGAGGCCATGCAAAAATAATATTATAGGCGTCAACAAGCAGGTACTCGTCTTTTTTTTCTATTGGTGCGCTTTTATAGACTGCCGGTTTGTGAAAGCTTTCGGCTGTCTTTCTTCGTTTTTGCCATATGGTCTTTTTACCCTGATTGGCATAATATGTCTGATTAAGAATGCGGTCAACTTCCTCGGGATCCAGCCATTGTTCCTCTGTATGGCTATGCCGGACTTCTGCAGCTTCCTCCGAACTCTCATCTTTACTCTTTAAATAGCTTTCAATATGCATATAATTCTTGACTTCATCCCAACTGACCAAAAATCCGGAGCCGTTGGCGCAAAATATCGAGGATGTCGGATTATCCGCATCTCTTTCCGAATCATAGCCAATTTCTCTAATTACCTCATCTGTATTGTGGCATGGCTCATAGCCTTTAAAACTGCAAAATAGTCTGCCCTGACCTTTTGTGTAGGCCGTAAGCTCTTTTTGGTAATTTCTCATGGTAATAACCGGAGCGCTTCCCGTCAGCACAGCTGTACCGTTCTCTATGTATGAAATTTGACAGTTACCGTGCATCCTTTCTATATCTGTCATGGCACGTCCCACCATGTTCTCGGGCAGTTCTATCTGAAAGGAGTAAAATGGCTCCAATAATATGGATTCTGCTTCTTTTAATCCTTGCCGGACAGCACGATATGTTGCCTCCCGGAAATCCCCGCCTTCAGTGTGTTTATTGTGAGCTTTGCCGGATACCAGAGTTATCTTCATATCTGTAATAGCCGAGCCTGTCAGAACTCCCTTATGGACCTTTTCTTTTAAATGGGACAGAATAATATTTTTCCAGTTTTTGGCCAGTACATCGTCACTGCAGTCTACCGCGAACTCAAGCCCGCTTCCCCGCTCCTTCGGCTCCAATAGCAGGTGAACTTCAGCATAATGCCCAAGCGGTTCAAAGTGTCCAACACCTTCTACAGTATTCCTGATGGTTTCTTTGTAAACAATGCTGCCTGAATCAAAGGTTACTTCAACGCCAAACCGGCTCAGTATCAGGCTCTGCAAAACTTCAATCTGCACTTCGCCCATAATTTGTGCCCGGATTTCCTGGAGTTGTTCATCCCATACTATACGAAGTTCCGGATCTTCCTCCTCCAGCATTTTAAGCCTGGGCATCATTACCCGCGGGTCAATACCTTCCGGAAGCTTGATTTGATATGATAACACCGGTTCTAAAATCGGTTTGCCTGAAGCCTCCTCTTCCCCCAATCCTTCTCCGGGTTTAGTATGACTTAAACCTGTAACAGCACAAACTGTCCCAGCTTCGGCTTCATTTACCGCCTCAAATTTCTTGCCGGAATAAATCCGTATCTGGTTCACTTTTTCTTCAAATTCTCTGTAATATACGGAATCCCTTACCTTTAACCTTCCTCCGGTAATTTTCATATGTGTAAGACGGTTTCCCTGCTCGTCCCTGCTTATCTTAAATATTTTCGCTGCAAATTTTTCCGGATAGACAGGTATGGATGTATATTCAACAATACCTTTGATAAAATCATCAATGCCTTCCAGCTTTAAAGCCGATCCGAAAAAGCAGGGGAACACTTTTCGCGTTCTTATTGCTTCTTTTATCTTATCGATGCCGATACTGCCGGATTCCAAATAATCTTCCATTAATTCTTCGTCACACATCGCAAGTTGGTCAAAAAAATTATTTTTATCTTCCAGTCCAAAGTCAATACACCCGTCACTCAGCCGCTTTTTCAATTCATCCATGAGTTTGGCCTGATCGGTACCTTCCTGATCCATTTTATTGATAAATATGAATACCGGAATGTTATAAGTCGAAAGAAGATGCCATAAAGTCCCGGTATGCCCCTGAATGCCATCCGCTCCGCTCACCACCAGTATTGCATAATCCAGGACCTGGAGCGTCCTTTCCATTTCACTTGAAAAATCCACATGTCCGGGAGTATCCAACAGGGTTATCTGGGTATCACCAATCTCAAATACGGCCTGCTTGGAGAATATGGTTATCCCTCTGGCTCTTTCAAGCTCAAAGGTATCAAGAAATGCGTCCTTATTGTCCACCCGGCCTAATTTCCGTATCTTTCCGGTTAAATATAGCAAACTCTCTGAAAGCGTCGTTTTGCCGGCGTCTACATGTGCCAGTATTCCAATAACCAGTTTTTTCATAAGCATTTTTTAATCCTTCTTGTATCTATGGTCTCAAAATTTCTGAGTAAGCAAATAAATCATTATGATTCCTTAATTCATCAAACTATAATTTATATATTATATTATCTCATGATTGTTGCAACTGCGGCAACTGTAGAATATTGGCCGCTTTAAGCTTCCAATGGCACTCATGACGAGAATAAAGCAAGTGCAAGGGTCCTCACTCTGATATGCCTTTCATCCACTTACTCATAAACATAAGATCTTTCAAATCCGATTAGATTTGTTCAGGATGGCATCTTATTAACCATAGGGACGTTTCATTTGGCTTTATATCCCTCTATTAATCTCATTACATATGGTTGCATGTAATTCTGTGTCAGGCTGTCCTCTTTCCCCTTATTATGTATTATGACATACGCGTTCAATCTGTGGTTTTATATGAGGGAGAATATTTTGATAATACTTGCCACCGGGATCAATACCAATAAATCAGAAGATCTATTCAAAGATCTTAAGGATGAAATAAGGAAACGATACACTTTACAGGATAAGATCGTAAGATTCGCAGAAGTTTTCCCTTTGGGCGAAGCAAGAAATACTACGGTCGTAAGGCAGATTTTGGAGGTTGGAGTCCATATGCATCGTGGAACCGGAGGTAAGGAAATTGTTCGGTATGTAAAAAACCATTCGGCCTGGGCTTCCCGAATAATACTGATAGGTCACAGCGGGGGCGGCCAGGCTGTGGGTGATGCCCTGGTCACTCTTGAGAGAATGGGAATCCCTGTTTATCATGTTGTCCAAATAGGAGCCCCGGCTGTACCGGTACATAAAAAATACGTGCATAAGGTTACGAGGGTGGAAACCAGAACTGATTTTGTCGCCCGGAATATCCATATTGGGACCGAGGTGATCTCCTATGGGATAAACCCCATATCAGGACTGCTTTTGTCATTTGCCCGTCTGTTTAACAGGAAAATGCCCGAGACCCGCTATGTTGATCTGAATATCAACGGGCATAAATGGGGAGGTCACTCGGCATATTTCAAGAGGAATCTGAAAAATAAATACGGTATTGATAATGTCACCACTACCGTTAATGCTTTCTGGGATAAAATCAGATAGACTCCCTGATTTATGCGTATAATGCCCTGACACTAATCAGCGAGACTTATTTTTCAATCGCCATCATGGCGATGGTATGACCATGGATTTGTGTCGTATCAAAAACCGGTAAAGGTGAATCTTTTTGCTGAACCAGTAATCCTATTTCGGTACAACCGAGGATTACTCCTTCCGCTCCCCGTTTTTTCAATAATTCAATTATTCTTATAAATTCCTTTCTTGAATCATCATTGATATTGCCTAAACATAACTCGTCATATATTACATGATTTACCAATTCTACATCATCTTCATCCGGAATGATCACATCAATACCATGTTGTTTAATTCTTTCTTTATAAAAATCCTGAGTCATAGTATATTTTGTCCCAAGTAAAGCAACTTTGTGAATATTATTTTTCTTAAGCTTATCCACTGTTGCATCTGCAATATGCAGGATAGGGACAGATATTCTTTCTTGTATCTTCGGAGCCACTTTATGCATGGTATTTGTACAAATGGCAATAAAATCGGCACCTGCTTTTTCCAGTTTCTGAGCCGCCTCTGTCAATATTAAGGCGCCTTTTCCCCAATCGCCTTTTGTTTGGCATTCTTCGATTTCAGAAAAATCAACACTATAAAGTATAATTTTTGCAGAATGAAAGCCGCCTAACTGCTCTTTTACCGTACTATTAATAATCTGGTAATATGATACTGTACTTTCCCAGCTCATTCCGCCTATCAGTCCAATTGTTTTCATCACATCTGCCTCCGTAAATTATGATTCTATTTCATTCATAAAGCTGTTTTTTATTACTCGTAATACTGCTTTGTATCTTTCCGGCAGCTATTGAACCTGCTGTGAGTCTGCTCTTTTTCTGGAATAATTAAAAATCAGAAGACCGATTAATATTATCGATCCGCCAACACATGTTGCAATATCCGGAACTTCAAGTATGACAATATAATCTAAAATCATTGATAATAACGGTGTTACGAACATATAATTCGAGACATCGCTGGTTTTCTCAGCAATGGACAGTGCTTTCGACCAGCATATGTATGCAATGGCACTTGGGAAGATGCCTAAATATATCACAACAAGAACCTGGTCTAACGGCGCCTGGATAATTTGCGAAATCGCTTCCGGTGAAAATATACTTAAAAAAACAGCACCTGCAATAATGCTGTATGTAGTTGACTGAAAAGCCGTATACTTTTTTGTATACTGCCTTTGGGTTATGTTATAACCACTTAAAAGGAGCGCAGCTGCTAACATCCATAAGACTCCGGTGTTAATGGAAAATATACCGTTCCAGAGCGTTAGAACCAGTATGCCTGAAAATTCAATCAGTATTGCAATCCAGGACAAAGCTTTTAATCTTTCTTTCAGAGAAACAGTCGCAATCAGGGCCGTAATGATTGGAACTGTTGAAATAATAATACTTGATGTTGTGGAAGACAATGTTTTTGATCCGATGTTAAAAGTTATCATGTAAAGGGTAAAACCCAAAAGACCTGACAAAATGAATTTTGGGATATCTTTGAGATCCGGAAGACCGATTTTCTGTATGCTTGCAGCAATAATAAGGACTATTGCCGCAACAAAATATCTTAAAAATCCGAGACTGAAAACCGTATAATAGTTAAGCGCAACCTTCGTAAAAACATATGCAGAGGCCCATAAAACGATCGTGCAAATTGCGTAAAAGTGACTTCTTCTATTAAGCATATCTTCTTTACCTTTCCAGCTGCCAAACCGACTTAAGCGCAACTTTCTTTTTTGACCGGGTACAGCATAACCTATATTGGTATGAATTAACTAATTATATCACAAAACTTACACATATCTTTAACTTTTATTAACACAACATCGTCGCCTGCCCCGTAATCACCCGGACCGTACTTTCCCAAATACTCGTCGAGCAAGTATTCTTTAAGGATTTTCTGCTTATCTTTATCCGGCACTCTTTTAAAACCGGCTTTTTCATAAGCTTTAACAGCACGTACATTCCTATTTGACGGTCTTATTATAAATCTCTCCATTCGATGATTTTTCATCAGATAATCGCAAAAAAACTTTATAGCTTCGGATCCAAATCCTCTGCCGCAATATTCTTCAGCCTTTATCCATATATCAAGTTCTGCGCTTTTCCCTTTTAAATGGAAAGATGAATAGCAAATAGCCCCAATTTCCTGATCTTCGTTTTTTATTATCCATAATTGTCCGTCATCCGGCTTTGAGCCATCGAAATAATAATCCTGGAAATCCTCACAATACTCTTCCCAGGTTGGTATCGGACTATCTTCAAAATCCGGCGGCCCCATATGACTCCTGGTTGTTTCCGAAAAGCACAGCCATTCATATACTTTTCTCTTATCTTCCGGCTTTGAAGGCACAATTGTTATTTGATGACCCGCAATCATAACCATGATCCTTCCTGTTTCATAATCAATATACGGTTATTATTCGTTTATATGTTCCGGCGGCTTGGATACACTTCTTTTTATCTGATCAGATTTTTTGTTATAAATGTTGGAAGCAATCTGATTGACATTTTCCATAAGCCACATATAGGTTGTAGTGCCTTCGGAATAATCAGCCTCGGCAAACATATCGATCCTTCCGTCGCGAATCAATTGGTTTACCTGTTTAAAAGCTCTTGAATTACCCTTTGGATAGACTGCAAATGTTCTTCCTCCATTGCTTTTTAATACCGAAAAAGCAGGAACATCGCTTGGGCCGTCGGCTATATAAATCATGTTTTCAAATGGGACACGTCTGTCTTCATATGAGATTTTGGCATTGACATCGATATTGGGGTATTCATTTGAACCCTTGTTGATCTCAAATATGGCCCTTGTTTTTGATGTATTGTCAATGGCATATGCAATTTGTTTTATTTCCCGTTCAGTGTTGCCTGAATCTCTGTTTTTGCCGTTTCCTCCGTTAAGGGAAGATTTTATAGGTTCCTCAATAAATTCACAACCCCAAATATGTTTTACATACCGGGCCACGACTGACCCTTTGATCATTTCTGCCAAACCTGTGCTTACAATATAGTGTTCAACCTTGATATTAAACTTCCGGAACTCCGGATTGTTTTCTACAGAATCCTGCAATTTCTTAAATATTTCAGGAACTCCGGTATAGAACTTCAATTCTTTGCCTAATTCTCTCAATACAGAATTATTAAGGCCTTTGAATATTCCCTGATCGACACATGTCAGAAAGTGATTGAGATAAATAGTATCCCGGTTGACTCTGATACCTTTTTCCTTATATTTATCCTCAAGTCCGTTGACCTCTTTCCAGAATTCAGCCTCACTGACACCATACCTTCTGAAAATCGGTGTTTGCATATAACCGTCAACCAAAGTCTTATCAAAATCCCATATTATCGCTACAATGTTTTGTTCCATAAATTTCTTCCCCACTGTTTTTAATTTCAGGTAATGGATACCGCGATCTTTAAGTAAAGCTTTTAATGGCCATACCTGATCCAGAGTTTATATTTAGCCGTTTAATGTTATCAGCCGTAATAAATTGTAAGCCAGGCGGCTATTTGTTGATAATATACCTGGCTTTATCATAATCTTTTTTTCTTACATAGAAAATATATTCATAATTTTTATTCATCAGATTCTATATCCATCCGTTATTGATCCAATGCTGATTATCTGCAGAAGGTGTTTTTTCTTTTTTAAGCAATGCTTTATGCAGCATAGTATTAATATATTTTATTGCATAAACCAGAAACCTGCTTGATTTGAATATTATGCATTTATGGTATTTCATCCAAAATAAATTTAGGGTCGATGCTTGGGTCGCCCGGGATAATCATTTTAGGGTCACAATTATATTTTGGTTCTATAAGAAACTTTTCGTCAATGTTTTTGTAGGATTTTTTTAATCTTTTTATGCTTTTATCGGAAGTATTGTCTGACTGGTTTTTTTCTGTATTAATAACTGTTTTTAAAGTGCTTTTTCCTGGCATATTCAATGCGCCCAGGGCAATAATATAAAAAATTACTGAAAGATATTTGATTCCCTTCATTTTCATACTATCACCTCTCAGTATTAGACGAATATGCTATAAAATGGTTCAATTTCCGAGTGGTATTATACTGCCCTCTCCAAAAAGCAAACATTAAAGGGTAAATGAGAAAATTGCCTTAATCCGGTTTCATTGAAGACGTTCTTTTTATACCAGTCCTTCAATATTTTATTCTCATTAATAATTCCAATAGAAATCTTTTTTCCTCCTGCTGCTCTCACAGTATCCACAACAAAATCAATGAGCCGTGATCCATATCCGTTATGCCGGTATTCTGGCAACACAGCCAACTTCTCCATGAAATAAAGATCTTCGTTTGACTTTTCAATAGCTACAAAACCTATAAGAGTTTCGTCAATATACGCTCCGTACATATCAACGCCCTTCTGCTGCATTGCGTGCAGGTTATCAATTTCTATAAACGCGGCGTTTGTGGGCGCGTTCTGCCTGGTTAAGCCAAATTCATCCGCTACCGTGATAAAAGAATTCCTTATCACGTTCACGCAATCCTGGTCTATAATATCTATCTTCTTTATTTCTAACATATGCAATCTCCCTATTATTAAATCTATGCCACAGGATGGTCTCCAACACTTTGCTGTTTCCTGGTACAATCCGTTTCTTATTTCTTCCCGTAAGCCATTGGGCAAACAACTCTGCATTGATTACACTTTACAACATCAAAGCCCCGGGCATTTTTCCCATATGTATTGGTTCGGCATAAGTACTGATTCACATACTTACCGTCCAGAGCACTTACCGGACAACTATCCAAACACTTTCTGCAATTTTTTATACATACCTCTTCAGCAAACGGATCCGACGGAAGATCCAGATTTGTAAGAACCGCACCTATATTAAGCATACTGCCGAATTGGCTGTTTAAAAGCATCGTATTTTTTCCCAATGTCCCAATGCCCGCTTTCACAGCAGCATGTTTCATAGACAGTAAACCACGGCCTTCCAATTTCCCTTCATCCCAGTACTCATAGGGTCCATCCGAAGGTATCGGGACAGCGCATCCATAATTCCTTTCTATTTCCAAAGCAGCCTCATATGCAATTCTGTCAAGTATCACAGGCCCGATATTATTGAAATGCTGATAAACAATTCTTGGATCAACTTTTGTAATGCCCATTGGAATTGCCTTTGCAAATACGATCACCGATTTACATTCATTATAAATGTCCCTCGGGTGGAATCCTTTGGGGGCATCATCAAATCTGTCAACATTAGCAACGCCACATATATCGCAGCCCAAGCGCAGAAAGATTTTTTTTATTTCATCCTTCATCGTAATAACCCCCAACCTTTAATTGTGACCGGATCCTGAGAACTATATGATTAATTAAATCTAAAATGTTCTGTTATAAGGCATTCCCGGTTCATCCATTTATTCCGGTAGGACAAATGGCTTTGCCATATTTTACATATTATTTCTAGTTACTTAAAACGTCAAGTGAATTTAAGATATTGTAAATTATAAAAAGCCCCTGAAATAATCAGGGACTTAAATTGGCTGCCAAATATCAATTGTGATTAATGCTATTTTTTTATTGTTGTCTTCCAGAGTCCATGCAGATTACAGTATTCGTAGATGTCTATTTCACCGGATTCGGGAACAACGAAAATAGCTTTGGGTTCCTCCCCCGGCGAAAGGCTTACTCTTTGTACGCGGCCGCCGCTCATTACACAAATCCACTGGATATAATGTTCGGGAACCATAGGATGCTCGACTGACCCAACTTTAACGGTGATTGCATCGCCGTTGACCTCAGCTACCGGCACATGCTTTTCCTTTGCCGCATCCACTGTATTCGCCACCAGTTTCTCCATTGGCTGCCCGCAGCATATTATGTCTACACCACTGTCTTCTATTTTGCCAACTATGTTTCCACAAATATTACATCTGTAAAAATCCGGATGCTTTTTCATAACATACCTCCCTGAATCAATAATTTTTTATAAATAATCGGTACTGTGAAAATATAGTACAGTAGTCTGTATAATAACACATTCCGATGTATTTAATATAATTACCACTTTATTACTGGTTCCAACCAAAAAAATAATAAAACTCGGGATATTATAAAAAAGAGAATAAACAATTTTTTATGAAGTATACTTAAAATTAGCTTACCTTCCGTTTTTTATTGTTATGGAGTTGCTCTTCGGGCTTTTTCCAAATATACTTATCTTAGAAATTATGTTTTGGAGGTATTTTCCATGGGAGAAATTTTAAAAGCCTTTTTTGTGCCTCATCCGCCGCTTATTATCCCTGATATCGGCAAAGGTGAAGAATCCAGGATCGCATCTACAATTGAGGCTTATCATGAAGTGGGCAGGCAGGTGAAGGATCTGTCTCCTGACGTTATTATTCTTACTACTCCTCATGGGCCTGCATACAGCGATTATATACACATCTCGCCCGGTTCCAGGCTAAGCGGCTCATTTAAAAATTTCGGAGCTCCAGGGATAAAATTTGAATTCAAGTCTGAGACCGGCCTGATAGAAAGAATAATTGATATCGCCCGTTCCTACGGTATCGAAGCAGGCGGGGAAGGTGCCGGCAGGGAGGGTTTGGATCATGGTGCTTTGGTGCCTTTATATTTCGTGTCGCAGTATTATTCTGATTTTACTTTAATTCGTATTTCAATCGCCGGTCTGCCTTTGGAACAAATGTATACTTTCGGCTGCTGTATTCAACAAGCCGTGTTGGCATATGATAAGAAGGTCGTCCTTATAGGAAGCGGTGATCTGTCACATAGGCTTACCAGCGACGGACCTTACGGATTTGCTCCGGAAGGGCCGGTTTTTGATAAGTACCTGGTTGAAACTGTAAAAGAAGCTGATTTTAAGAAACTGATCAGTATTGACAATGAGCTTTGCTACAAGGCAGGAGAATGCGGGCTAAGATCATTTGCGATTATTGCGGGCGTGTTGAATGGTTTCTGCGTAAAGTCAAATGTTTTATCCTATGAAGGTCCTTTCGGTGTGGGATATATGATAGCGGAGCTTTCTCCCGGAAGCCGGGATCTTTCCCGTGATTTGTATTCTTTCATGGAGAATAAGCATAAAACAGAGATCGAAGTCGTCCGCAAAGCCGAGGATCCTTATGTGGCGCTTGCCCGAAAATCTCTCGAATACTATATAAAAAAAGGGAAAATCCTTGAGGTTCCCGATTATCTTCCTGCTGAAATGATCAATCAGAAAAAAGGCGTATTTGTCAGCATAAAAAAGTACGGCCAGCTCAGGGGCTGTATCGGAACAATATCACCCGTAACTGACAGCATTGCCGAAGAGATTATACAAAACGCCGTCAGTGCCGGTACACGCGACCCAAGGTTCAACCCTGTAAAAGAATTCGAACTTAAGGATCTTGTTTACAGTGTGGATGTTCTTGAAGAACCGGAGCCCATCAACAGTTTGGATGAGCTTGACGTAAAGCGTTATGGAGTTATTGTAACTTCAGGCTATAAAAGAGGTTTATTGCTTCCGGATCTTGAATCGGTTGATACACCTGCCCAGCAGGTCGAGATTGCATTGTCCAAGGCCGGAATCTCCAAAGGAGAAAAATACTCCATGGAGCGCTTTGAGGTAATCCGGCACAGGTAGGTGAAAAATGGAAGGGATTAAGGCTAAGTATTATATTAAGAAAGAAGACGGACTTGTCCATTGTGTGCTTTGTCCTCACAATTGTCATATAAAGAATGATAAGAGGGGGATTTGCGGGGTACGTATCAATCGGGGCGGAGACCTCTTTGCCGAAAGCTATGGCCAAATATCCTCACTGGCTTTGGACCCTGTTGAAAAAAAACCGCTTTATAACTTTTATCCAGGCTCATACATCCTTTCTGTCGGCAGTTATGGATGTAATTTTTCCTGTTCCTTTTGCCAGAACAACAGTATATCTTTCGGCAATCCCGAAACCATTTATATATCCCCCGAAAAACTTGCAAACAAAGCCTTTGATCTTAAAGATCTCGGCAATATAGGTCTGGCGTATACTTACAATGAGCCTTTTATAAGTTACGAGTATGTTCTTGACTGCTGCAGACTCATTAGGGAAAGGAATATGAAAAATGTGCTTGTAACTAACGGTTATGTTCAAAAAGATCCTTTATTGGAACTCCTCCCTTTTATTGACGCAATGAATATTGATCTTAAGAGCTTTTCAAATGACTTCTACCGTATAATATGCAACGGGAATATAGAACATGTCAAGGATACGATCAGACTGGCAGCAAACCATTGTCATGTGGAAGTGACCTGTCTTGTCATACCCGGCCTTAATGATTCACCGGAAGAAATAGAGGCAATGTCGGTATGGCTTTGTAAAATCTCTCCGGACATTCCTCTCCATCTTACCCGGTTTTTCCCGAGATATAAAATGTCAGATGAGGAACCTACCCCCAAGGCAGTTCTGACAAAACTTTCAGAAATAGCAAAGGGTCATCTGAAGTATGTGTACCTGGGGAATGTATAGATTATTTCATCTTAAATATTTCAGTATTGCGCTCCACTCCCACATCAGCTTTTCAAAGTTGTAACGGCCGTTTGCGGGACTTGTGGAAGGCAGGGTATGGCTTTTCATCCCCGTTGAAGGATAACAGTATTTTCTGTATAACTCTCCGGCCTTTTTACCGTTCGTAAATACAGCTTCAATATGGCAATTGTCAAATATTATGGAAAGATCGTTGGGTACAGGGTTTGTTATTGTGCTGTCACTTGATTTATCGATATCGCAGCTCTTTAACACATCCCAGAGAGCAATCCCCTCCAAAGCCAATAATTCCTTTTTCTCTTCTATGGTTTCCGGTAAAGGGTGACCGGTTAAGCACGAAATAACACTCCAGAAACGGTTCTTGGGGTGCCCGTAATAAAAGTTTTCCTCCCTGGATTTTACCGAAGGAAATGTCCCCAGTATCAAAATTCTTGAATGACTATGATATACAGGTTCAAAGGGATGGATAGGCAACTTGCTCACCACCGTTCATATTAGTTTATCTTTGGGAAAATACTCAGCATTATGTACATCCTTATAATATCATATTTCTTTTCAAAAATTTTGTGCTTATTATATTCCCATTACTTACCGTACAAAACACATTGTTTTCGTTATTACATCGCAGTATAATTTAAAAGTGCGGTTTTAGGGTTTAAGCATTTTATAATGCGTAAGTCCAAAGTAGCATCAGGGTTGACATCACAGGAGGGTCTATGAACATAATCGTACATCTTATGTTTGCAGTTACATTAAGAAAACAGATCAAGAAGAAGATGGGTATATCTTTAAATCTTCGCGGTTTTCTGTTCGGGAATATTCTGCCGGATATAAGCAGAAAATATGGTCAATATCCTCATTATATGAAGGATGCGCTTTCGCATGTCGAAAAATCCAAGGACAACCTCCTGTTTAAATCCTCAGAACCTTTCTATTCATATCGTTTTGCCAAGAAGCTGGGAGCCATGAATCACTATTTGTCGGATTTCTTTTGCCTTCCCCACACGGAGGGCTATAAACGCTCCAAGGTTTACCACGGCTATTATGAATTCATGATGATTGCCCGCTACAGAAAAGGATTAAAGGCTTACCGCAAATTGTTGAAGGAACAGGATTCCGATATACAGCAGCGAGATTTGATTCCCTTTATAGTGGATAACAATAAATCATACTCAGAAAGAAAAGCATCGGATGTAAATGATATCCGTTATGCCCTTTATGCCGGGACAAAATTCAGCGAATGCATATTAGCCTATTCATTGGCTGCGGTGACCAAAGGCCGGAATTTTAAGAATATACCAAAAGCTCAGGCTATTTAGGAAATCCGGCGCTTCTGAACCTGATTATCCGAAGCCTAGTATATATTTCCGGAAAATCGGAGAATTCGCTTAACGATGCGTCTAATCGGTCATAGCTGTGACAGCATACTTTTATACTCTGACTGGACGTTCCCTTCTCAGTGACATAAAGGCAATGTCCATACCGATATGGAGTATACGTATTTACTATAAGCTGTATGATATCCCCTTCCATCACAATAGAGGGATCAAAACATTGCCAGTCACCCTCGTAGACCTTGAAGGCAGAAGGGCCTGAGTTCTTTGCGGCGACTGAATAATCATAGAATTCAACAACCCGGCACCACTTGTTTGAGCCGCTGAAAAACAATGATCCGTACCAAATTGATGGAATCATCCTGATTTGTTTCTTAATACGTTCCCGGTTTTCGTTCACCGTATCATCTTCAATACCCGGAATCCATCCTCCATACGCTGCCCAAACGCATTGGCTGCAAAAATTAGTACAATCATTTCCGTTTCCGTCATAAAAGAACAGCCTCTTACCCTCGTCCAGTCTAAAATAATCGGCATAAACACGAGCGTATGCTACACCTTTTGCCGCATCATAAACATATTCCATAAACTTCTTTAATACAGACTGTATCAAAGCCTTAATCGCTAAAGCCGCATCGCCTGACAGCGATTTTTACAGTAAGGCAGTTTTCTGCAGTCTGGCTCCGTCGATCTTCCGGTTATATATTATGCAGGATGGTTTTGGTTTGAAATCTACGCATAATTGAATGTTTTTGCCATATTCTTTTAATGGTGCTCATATAAGAGGTGATAACTTGTTTATCGTTATCAGGAAAAAGGCCATTATTATTATCGGTATAGTATTTATCCTTCTGGCAGCGGCTGTCGGTTATTTGGGTTTTGCTGTTTATAATTCTTTATCTTTTTACACCATAAAAATTGATGAAGAGAAAAAGTTCATTAAATGGGTGGATTTCAACGTGCCCTGCTCTGTAATGGAAAAAGCACTGGCTCTGGATATAAAATCTTACGGCAAAGAGGTCAAGTTAAACTGGATTGAACTTTTGGCCTATCTTGCCGCAAAATACGGCGGTAACTTCAAGAATTTTAAAAGCTCGGATCTTGACAAACTGGTAAAGAAACTTAATGAAGGCCTTACCATGGCTGAACTTACCGCCGACATGAAACATTACCCCTATTATTATGAGGCGTATTCCGCAGTTTTAGGCGGATTCGTGGGTGAATTTGAAATTGAGGTTGATGATAAGGACAATCCCGGGCAAAAAGTATTTGTAAAAAAATACGGGTTGAAGGCCTTTTCGCCAATCGCCAAAGGATATGGTTATTCCCACTATGATGACTTTGGAAACAGCCGGTCTTATGGGTTCCGTAGAAGGCATCTTGGCAATGACCTTATGGGAAGCATAGGCACCCCGATAATAGCAGTGGAGTCGGGTATAGTTGAAGCAATGGGCTGGAACCAATACGGCGGCTGGCGTATAGGAATAAGGAGTTTTGACGGTATGAGATATTACTATTATGCTCATTTGCGCAAAAATCACCCTTATAACAATACAATAGCCGTTGGTCAGGTAGTTAAGGCAGGAGATGTAATTGGATATCTTGGGATGACAGGTTACAGTACAAAAATGAACGTGAATAATATAAGAACTCCGCATCTTCATTTCGGTATGCAGCTTATATTTGACGAAAGCCAGAAAGAAAGCGATAACGAGATTTGGATCAATGTTTATGAAATAGTAAAACTTCTTCATAAAAATCGTTCGCAGGTCATGAAAGATGCCGAGTTGAATGACTATTTCAGGGTTTATGATATCAAAGATCCTTCAGTTCCGCAGGTCCTGGATACAAATCCCAATTCAGTAACACCCGAACCATCTCTATAATATAATGCTAATGGAGATTTGAAACAAGCTCCAGTCAAGATGAAAAAAGGTGATATATTATGCCCTTAACAGCAAGAGAGATATTTGCCAGACTTATCAGATGCGAGGCAGAAGGCGAGGGCGACAACGGGATGAAGGCTGTTGCCACTGTGGTAATGAACAGGGTTCATATTCCTTACGGCGAGTACCAGAGAGTATGCCAGGGAGATTTACGCCAAGTCATTATGCAGCCTGATCAGTTCACATGCGTTAAAGAAACGGTAGCCGGTCAGTATAATCCTCAAAATATATACAATATGACGCCCCTGCAGGTCCATTATGATATTGCGGATTGGGCCCTCTCAGGCAATAAATCGCTGGCTGTAGATGAATGCCTTTGGTACTATAACCCCTTCAGCCCCCAATGTGCCACATATTTTCCTCCAACCGGATCCGGAGTGTTTTACAACCGGGTAGTACAGCACTGTTTTTACACACCAACCCAGTACTACGCTCAGACCTGAAAACAATTTTTGCAAGAAAAGAGGTTCACGGATATGAATAATTTTACAAACCAACCATCGGCCACTACGCCATATAATGTCCCACCTTGTCCCGGATGCGCTGCCGGAACCATACCAGGACAGGGAGGAGTGCCAATGAACGTGCCATCGGGCTCTGCTCCTGCTGTACCACCGTATATGAATCTATTGAGTCAAATGCCGACAGGCGTTCTCGGAGGCCCCGCCCTGGGAAACGTTCCTCAGTTCCAACAACAAATTACTCAACAGCAGCCGGGAATGGTTCCAAGCCAACAACCGGATACGACTCAGATTTTCCCCTGGAACCAGCCTATGCCTGTTACCGTTGAGAGTCTCCAATACATGAACGGTTTCATGCGTACGCAGATTGGGCGGAAGGTTACAGTAGAATTTCTGATAGGAACAAATACTTTAACAGATAAAACAGGTACTTTATTGGCTGTCGGGGCAAATTACATATTGATAAACGAGGTTGAAAGTGATGACATACTTTTGTGTGATTTCTATTCAATTAAATTCGTAACGTTTTACTATTAAGTTGACTTTGTTATGAATCGGGAGGCTGTTAAACAACAGCCTCAAAGTTTAAATAAAGTTCTGGTTTTTTGATCTGGTTACTATATCAATTACAATGCCCGTAATAAGAGATATTATCATAACTCCTGACGACAGCAATGCCGTAATAAAGTACGCCAAATCCTCCATGCCTGTTGAAAACCATACGGCCTTAACAACGCAAACTATGGTCACAATCAGCAGAACAATCGTGGGAATATACTTAAAAAATGCCTTATCTTTTGACAGTCTCCATATAAATATCTGAAGACCTGAAACCATTATTCCTATTACGGCAATAAGAAGAATCATTCGTAATCCAACAGCCATTTTTACCTCAACCGATCAGGGCTTTGCCCTTCGTTCCCGCAATAGTTTTCCTGATATTTAAAAGTTATATTCAACTAATTATTTGATGTAGATATATAATTCCTGTCAATAGTAACTACACTGTTGAATGTCGCGTCAATTTTTTTAATTTCGTCATCAATCCTTTTTCTAAGCTCAGTTTCGCTACATTCATAAGACGGCGGCAATAATACATCGAATATCAGATTGCTGTGAGTCTTACCTAATACGACCCGAAAATCATGCATGGACAGTTTCTCATCAATTTCTCGTACTATTTCATTAACTATCCGGCGCAAATCATTAATCCTTTCATCATTAGTTACGATAGGATCCATATGGATAACAGTATTGACATTAAATTTTCTGGTTACATCTTTTTCAATATTGTCAATAAGATCATGGCTCTCAAGAATATCCCCATTGGCGTCAACTTCCACATGAACACAAATGAAAGCTCTGTTAGGGCCATAGCTGTGAACTACCAGGTCATGTAGCCCTAAAACTCCCTCATAGCTTAATATCTCCTTCTCAATAGCACAGACAAACTCCCGGTCAGGCGCAGTTCCCATAAGAAGATTAAGCGTTTCTTTAACAAGCTTAATACCTGAATATAGTATAAACAGAGCCACGGCAATCCCCACGTAACCGTCAATCTGAATGTTTGTCAGTTTTGCGAAAACGGTAGCAACAAGGACCGATGAGGTTGAAATAACATCATTCATGCTGTCCTGGCCTGCAGCGATCAGGGCAGTCGAATCTATACACCTGCCCAGGGTTTTGTATACCTTTCCCTGCCAAAGTTTCATCATAACTGAAATAATAAGAACAACTACAGTCAGATAACTGAAATTTATCGGATCAGGATTCAAAATCTTGCCGAAAGACGCCTTAATAAGCTCTATGCCTAAAAGTGAAATAACTACCGACACTAAAAAACCTGTAATATATTCCGCTCGCTCATGTCCGTAGGGATGCTCCTCATCCGCCGGTTTCCTTGACAGTTTGAATCCCACCAGAACAATGACGGATGACCCTGCATCTGTCAGATTATTTACCGCGTCGGCAGTAACGGCGATACTGTTAAAAAGCAATCCGGTAATTAATTTAACAACAAACAGGAAAATATTCGTAACTACGCCAAATATTCCGGCGAATGTTGCGTATTTTCCTCTCACAACACTATCTGCGGTTTTTTCATAATCCTTTATGAATAACTGCAACACCCGCTCAATCATTCTATTACCTCATACAAATTTTATTAATACTATTTACTATTCTACTGCATTTATCTGTCAATAGACTATAAAAATTTGCAATAAAACTATCATGCAGGAAAATTCTGTACCAAAGATTCCAAAGTATCTCTTTTACGAATCAGTCTGGCTTCTCCGTTAAGATCTATAAGCACTTCGGCAGGGCGAAGCCTGCAATTGTAATTTGACGACATAACATAGCCGTAAGCGCCCGCGTTATATACAATCAGCATATCTCCTACCTCGGCACCCCGGATTTCCCTGTCACGGGCAAGTATATCGCCGCTCTCGCAAATATTGCCTACAATTGTTGCTTTTATCCTGGCATCTTTATTCATTCCATTGCTATCAATATTACTCTTTACTATTTCCATCTCATGATATGAATCATACATAACCGGCCGTGCAAGAACATTAAAGCCTATATCGGTTCCAATATATGTCGTGTCAAAACTCTTTTTCACCGAGTTTACACTGCCAAGCAAAACTCCGCATTCAGCCACGATAAATCTTCCAGGTTCTATCTTAAATATTAATTCCTTATTCGGGTATTCTTCCAGGAACTTTGTCAGCACAATATTCAGCTCTTTTCCCAGCCTCTCCAAATCCAGTCTTATTTCCCCCGGCCTATATGGAACACCAAAGCCTCCTCCAAAATCTAAAAAAGACAAATTGGGAAATTCTTTGGCTATCTCCAGGAAAGAGCAAACCCCCTCGATATAATCTCGCCAGTCAAGAAAAAGCGAACCTATATGCTGGTTTATTCCTGCCAAAGTCAGATTGTACTTTTCGACAATGGCCTTAACCTGAGGTATCAGTTCCTTTTGTACTCCAAATTTGGTTTTTTTGCCGGCGGTTATTACCTTCTCGTGGTGCCCTGCACCTTTACCGGGATTGAATCGCACGGCCACTCTGCCGCCGGGATTGATTTGTCCGTACATTTCCAGCTGAGAAAGCGAATCCACGCTTATCATAATATTTCTGTCAATTGCATATCGCATTTCCTCGGCTGATACGTTATTGCTGATGTAAAAAATCTGGTTACTTTCAAATCCGGCTAACTGCTCAATGTATATTTCTCCTGGTGACATGGCGTCCACATCAAGTCCCTCGTCTCTTATAATTTTCAGGATCTCCAAATTCGTATTGGCTTTGGCAGAATAGTTTACTCTGAAATTTTTATTGAGAAGAAGACTTTTCACCTCTCTGCATCTTTCCCTTAAGATTGATTCGGAATATACATAAAGAGGCGTTCCATATTTTTCTTTAAGTTCAAAAACTGTATCATTTGATAAGAACATATACCATACTCCTCACTAAATGCAATTTATTTCTCAAAATTATTCGTAATATTGGTCATCACATTCAGAATATGCATCAGGTATTTGATGATCAACTCAGTATTTTTTAAGAAAAACTATATATTAAGGCAAAAAGTTTGTCAATAAAATATGCATATTAACTGATGAACGCTTGCAATATCCAATCGAGTAGGAGGCTACTCATTATAAAAAAGCGGGAACAAACTTTAGTTCCCGCTTTTTGATCCACAAACGCTGCAATAACCGTATACCTCAAGATTATGGCCCTTTACGGTAAAGTCAAATTTGCTTTCAATATATTTTTCAAATTCTTCAAGAGGACACCCGGTAATCGGCTGGACTTTATGGCATTTTATGCATATCATATGATGTCGATGTTCATTATGATTATATTCAAACACGGCTTTATTGTAATCAGACAAAACGCTTTTTTTCACAATATCTTTTTTATGTAGCGTCTCCAGGCTTCTGTATACGGTTGAAAGACTTATTGAAATGCCTTCTTCCTTAAGCTTATTGTACAAATCTTCGGCAGTCACCGGTGACTTGTTGTTTTCCAATGCTTCCAGTATTGCAGATCTGTGTTTTGTTGCCTTTAGGTTTTGGTTTTTTAATAAATCACTATAATTACTTTTAGTTCCCATTTTGTATCCTCCTTCAGGCAAACTTCTTTCTTAATCCATATGTGATGAAAAAAACAATCGCCAATATAATTACAATAGTTGAACCGGTGGCTGTCTCAATATAATAAGACAGAATAAGCCCGGCAATTCCTGCAAAAACAGAAAAAACAACAGCCAAAAGGTGATATTGTCTCTGATTTCTGGCAATATTCCGGGCTGATGCCGCAGGAAGAACCAAGAATGAATTTAAGACCAATAAACCTATCCAGGACATTGAAACGGTAACAATAACAGCAAGTGCACAGCTGAAGATAACTTCATACCAGAAGGTATGTATACCTCTGCTTCCTGCCAACGATGAATTCACGCTGACAATGAGCAACTTGTTAAATACCAGGAACCAAAACACTATTACGAGAAGAAGAACAACAGCTAGCAGTGATATTTCTTTTGGTGTAATACTCAAGATGTCCCCAATCAAATAAGTATTAAGTTTAGCAAAATTCTTGCCCCCAAGAGTGGCAAGGAATATTCCCAATGCGACAGCGGTAGAAGAAAAGACTCCTATAACAGTATCACTTGCCATCTTGCTTTTATGCTTAATAAGGGCTATAAGAAAAGCAAAAACCACAGAGAATATTACTGCTGAACTTAAAGGCTGAACAAAACCCAAAAGTCCGCCGATTGCAACACCTGTGAATGCTCCATGCCCCAAGGCATCGGAGAAAAAGGACATCCTGTTGTTAACCACCATTGTTCCCAATAAAGCAAAGATGGGAGTCAAAAGTATTATCGCCAGCAGCGCGTTCTTCATAAAAATCATTTGTCCTGCTTTTGCCCATTCAAATGGCAGAACTTCCAAAAGCTTATACCAAAAATCCATTAATGTTTTCTCCCTCTGTATTGTTTTGCTTTTGCCACCTCAATGAAAATGTGTCATAAAAGGCCTGACTTTGAAGCACCACATCCGGAGGCCCCGCTTCAAGTACAGTACGATTCAGCAATACAACCCTGTCTGCATATCGCCGTACCATATCAAGGTCATGGGATACTAAAATAATCGTAAGGTCGTAATCCCGTCTTAGAGATGAAACCGTCTGATAAAACAATTCCATTCCGTTTTGATCAATACCTGATACCGGCTCATCCAAAAGAAGCAAATCCGGAACTGGATCCAAAGCCAAAGCCATAAGAACTCTTTGCAGTTCTCCCCCCGACAGAGCGCCCAGTCGCCTGTCCATAAGATGTTGAGCCTTCACTGCGGCAAGTTTTTCTTTCACCTTTAAAACTTCCTTTTTTCTATGCACAAGCCATGCAGGGAAGCGGGACCGGCAGGATAAAAATAAATCCAGAACACTTGTAGGTGAAGTTGAATCAAGATTAAGATTCTGCGGCACATATCCTATTACGGGCGCCTGAAACGCGCCCTTTTGCGCCTGCACATATTCCAGTGTGCCGGTATGAGGTATTTCACCGAGAAGTGCCTTTATCAGTGTACTTTTCCCCGCACCATTGGGACCTATAATTGCTGTAAGCTCTCCGCAATGAATATGAAGGTTGATATCCTCAAGGATAACAGTGTTTCCCATAGTCACGCCTAAGTTTTTAATTTTTGTGCAGCACAATCCACAGCTTTGTTTTTGACAACCGTTTTCAGAAACACAATCATTCTTCATTTTAACCTCCATTCCGCCGCTACCGCTGGCGGCACAAATAGTAATGAAAAAAAATGGTGTGCGGTTTTCACCACTTTGTTATCATTAAGCTGAGGGGCGAAGATACACTACAAAGCAC
>Ga0134100_1000828_pt1 | contig 32782 bp, 24 predicted proteins | sample 11_taG_2_FD_94444 | JGI IMG/M metagenome (GOLD analysis project Ga0134100, IMG submission 94444) | Switchgrass degrading microbial communities from high solid loading bioreactors in New Hampshire, USA - 11_42_5_180_A3 metaG | ecosystem: Engineered > Bioreactor > Semi-continuous > Anaerobic >...
CCCATCCCGAACACAGAAGTTAAGCTCTCCAGTGCAGAAGATACTGGGCTGGACACGGCCCGGGAAAATATGTCGCTGCCAGATTTATATGAAGGCCTTGCGGTTATATGCCGCAAGGCCTTTAATTATCTAAAACAGCAACAATTCCAGATTCCTTTTTCATTTATCTTCATCAGACCTTACCAATACAATTATTTCTTCACTGTAATACACAACGGAAATTTCTTTGGAAAAACCCGGTTTGCCAAATGAGAAAAAATGGTAAGTATTTGTATCATCATTTTGAGGAGGGCTTACTATGAAACAGAACGGGATACTCGTGAAGAATGAGATCGAAGCGAACAGTTTTGCCGCTAAAATCATGCTGATCACCATAGTGTTCGTCTTCATGCTTTTCCTGATGAAGGTCTTCGGCATACTGACCACGCCGATGGGCATGATACTGCTGGCAATGGGGGTCGCGGTCGTTTTCCTAGTACTGCCGGCCATTTTTGTTTTTGTTCTCAAGAAACAGGATGCATGGGTCAAGTATGCAATCTGCACGCTATGCGTACTTGCGGTATTTGTAAATGTAGCAATACTGTCCCAGAATGCGATTCTTCTGTACTGCTACCCGGTAGCCATTGCAAGCCTGTATTTTTCTCGAAAGCTTAGCATATACACTGTTGCCCTTTCAACCGTATTGCTTTCGGCAGCCCAGTTCTTAAGCCTGTTCTGGGGGGTTACCGACAGGAACCTGGATACGGTCAGGAAGATGGTCCTGCTGGGAATCATTCCAAGAGCGATCGAGTTTCTCATGATGTCGGTCATTTTCATATACCTGTCCAGAAGGACGCGCAGCATGCTCCAGAACATGATGGGCGCGGAAGAGCAGGCTGCCCTGCTGCAAAAAACCCTTGCCATGACCGAGAAGGCGAAAGAAGTGTCGGGATTTTTGGCGGGGTCGGTGAACCAGCTGACCATCGTGATCGACAGCACAACCAAGTCCAACGAGCAGATAGCCGAAAACGCGCAAATGATATCCATGGCATCCGAAAACACCATCAGGCATATGGACGAAGCCATTGAAATGGTCTCGAGGATATCGCAGAACATCAATCACATCGCCGACCAGGGCAAGGTGATGGCGGACATATCCCGGGAGGTAAGAACCCGCAATGAAAAGAGCGGGGATATCCTTGGCCAGGTAATCAGCGAGATGGATTCGATATCCGCCGCGACCCAGGAGAGCAGGGAAATCGTAACACGCCTGATAGAAAGGGTTGAAGAGATCGGAAGGTTCGTTGAATCAATAACCGGCATATCCGAGCAGACCAACATGCTTGCGCTGAACGCTTCCATTGAATCGGCCAGGGCAGGAGAGCAGGGGAAAGGGTTCGCTGTGGTCGCGTCTGAAATAAGCGTGCTGGCCGAGCAGTCCCAGAAAGCGGCCAAGGATATCGCAGACCTGATCGAGCAGATCACCAGGGACACCGAGAAGGCGGCAAGCGCGATGGATACCAGTTCCAAGCTGGTAAAGAACGGCGTTTCCCTGATCCGTGAAGCCGGCAGCGCATTCGAACTACTGTCCGAGTCAGGCAGGGAAATGCACAGTAAGATCTCCGAAGTCAGCCAGGCCACGGGGCAAGCGGCCGATGACAGCGGCAGGATTGTTGAATTGGTTGAAAACGTAAGGGATCTTAACAAGAAGAACCTTGCAGGGCTTCACGAGATCGCCGCTGCCGTTGAAGAGCAGCTTGCTTCCATGCAGGAGGTATCCGCGTCGGCAAACAGCATCGGGAGCATTTCGAAGGAACTCCTGGAAGTGGTGGAAGGATGACATTGCTTGCGATTACGCAGGCCGTAAATGATATAATAATGTAAAGCCGGTATTGAGCGAAAGCCAGGCCAGTTTACATGCCAGGGGAGAAATAATGAGCAAGGCGGAAAAACAGGTTCATCCCTTTGAGCCCATCTATGACAGCAATTCAAGGATCCTGGTGCTTGGAACAATGCCTTCCGTGGCTTCGCGTCAGAACCGGTTCTACTACGCGCATCCGCAGAACCGGTTCTGGAAGGTGCTATCCCTTGTTCTCGATACACCGCTTCCATTAAATATCCGGGAGAAAAGGGAGATGTTGCTGCGCCACGGCATCGCCCTGTGGGACGTGCTGAAAAGCTGCCGTATCTACAAGTCGCAGGACAGCTCCATCAAGGATCCCGTGGTGAATGACTTCGAACCGGTATTGAGAAATTCGCAGATCTGCGCCGTCTTCGCAAACGGCAGCAAGGCAGGTTCCCTTTACCGCAAGCTGGCTTACCCCCAAACCGGCATCCCATGCACGGTCCTCCCTTCCACCAGCCCCGCGAACGCGCAGTACAGCCTGGAAAAACTGGTTCAGGAATGGATGGTTATCAGGGAATACCTGGCCCCCCAGCCCGATGACACTTGAATAATATTGTTTAATTATGCATTTTAATGGTAAATATAGGTAAAGGTATTCCATGGGAATATTGGGGGATCCTTGAGATGAACGAAAACGAGAGCGCAATTCTCAGGCAGAACGAGCTAGAGGCCAACAGGTTCGCATCGACTGAAATGCTGATATCCATAGCATTTCTTATTCTCTTCCTGGTGATAAAGCTTTTGGGCGTTTTTACCGTGCCTCTCGGAACACTGGCACTGGCCCTGGGTATAGCAACAGCCTTCCTTCTTATCCCTGCATTATTGGTGTTTGTCCTGAAGAGGCAGGATCCATGGGTAAAGTATGCCATCACGACAGCGGCAGTCCTGGGTGTCTTCTGCGTTTTCACCATACTGTCGCACCACGTGGTTATCATGTACTGCTACCCGTTGGCGATTGCCAGCCTGTATTTCAACAGGAAGCTGTGCGGCTATACCGCCGCCCTTTCAGCCGTGCTGCTGTCAGCCGGCCAGGTCTTGAGCGTGATGGTGGGAGTTGCCGACAATAACCTGCCCTCTGTCATAAGGATGGTCGCCTCGGGCGTAGTCCCAAGATTGCTCCAATTCGCAATTATAGCGGTTATATTCATCTACCTTTCCAGGAGGACACGGGGCATGCTCCAGAACATGATGAGCGCTGAAGAGCAGGCCGCGCTCCTGCAGAAAACCATTTCCATGACCGAGAAAGCCAGGGAAGTGTCCGGCTTCCTTGCAGAGTCGGTGCGTCAGCTTACGGTCATCATCGATAATACCACCAAGGCCAACGAGCAGATAGCCGCGAACGCGCAGAAGGTCTCTTCCGCGTCCGAAAGCACCATCAAGAACATGGAGGAAGCCATAGAAATGGTTTCCCGGATATCGCAGAACATAAACAGTATCGCCGATGAAGGAAACGCCATGGCCCGTATTTCCCAGGAAGTCAGGTCATACAATGAGAAGAGCGGGGAGATCCTCGAACAGGTTACCAGGGAGATGGATTCGATATCGAAGGCCACCCTGGAAAGCAGGGACATAGTTGCCCGACTGAAGGAGAGATCGATAGAAATAGGCCGGTTTGTGGAAACCATAACCGGCATATCCGAGCAGACGAACATGCTTGCGCTGAACGCTTCCATTGAATCGGCAAGGGCCGGGGAGCAGGGCAAGGGATTCGCCGTGGTCGCGGCTGAAATCCGGGCGCTGGCCGAGCAATCCCAGAAAGCTGCCAGCGATATTGCGCGGCTTATCGAGCAGATAACCAGGGACACCGAGAAGGCGGCAGGCGCGATGGATACGAGCTCCGAACTGGTCCAAAACGGCCTGGCCCTGATCAACGAAGCCGGCAGCACGTTCGGAAAGCTGTCCGGAACGGGCAGGGAAATGTACGAGAAGATCGCCCAGGTAAGCCAGGCCACGAGGGATATGGCGGCTGACAGCGGCAAGATCGTCGAACTTGTAGAAGGGGTAAGGGACCTTAACAAGAAGAACCTTACCGAGCTTCAGGAGATCGCCGCCGCCGTTGAGCAGCAGCTTGCTTCCATGGAGGAGGTATCCGCCTCGGCAGGCGGTATCGAAGAGATATCAAGGGACCTTCTCGAGGCTGTGGAAGGATAAGGCAAGGCTTAGGCCGCATGCGGCTAAAGATTGCCCGTATACACGTATTTCAGGTATTCCCTGGCTATGCTTACCAGGGAGTATATTTTCTGCGGCGGAGTGGCAGGCCTGTCCAGCATCCTGTAGTTCGGGAAGAAACGGGAAAGATGGAGAGGTATCTCCGGGCTTACCGATGAGAGCCACGAGGCAAGTTCATGCATCTCCTCCTCGCTGTCGTTGAGCCCCGGGATGATGAGCGTTGTAACCTCAACGTGGCAGGACCTGGCCGCCTCTTCTATGGTGTTTTTCACATGTGCCGATACGCCTCCGCATATCTTCCTGTAAAACTCGTCCTTAAAGCTCTTAAGGTCAATATTCATGGCATCGATATACGGCAGCAGTTCCAGCAAGGGCTCGCGGCTGATATACCCGTTGGTTACCAGGACGTTTTTCAGCCCCTTTTCATGGGCAAGCCTGCTGCAGTCATACACGTATTCGTACGAGATCAGGGGTTCGTTGTAGGTGTACGCGATGCCTATATTGCCTTCGCCTTCAAGGTCCAGGGCCTTTTCCACCAGGTCCTCAGGCGGGATGTATACCCATCTTGGCCTGCCTGTGAGGAAAAGGTCCTTCATGTCAACCTGCATTCTGCCCATGGAGATGGTATGGTTCTGGCAGAAACTGCACCTGAAATTGCAACCGTAGCTTCCCGCCGAGAGTATATACGAGCCGGGATGAAAACGGGAAAGCGGCTTTTTCGCTATGGGATCCAGTGCCAGGGCTGTGATCCTTCCGTAGCTTTCGGCGATTAGGCTGCCGTCCTGGTTGTACCTCACGCCGCAGATCCCGGTCTGCCCGGGCGAGATATTGCAGTTGTGGGGGCACAGGCGGCAGCGTACCCTTTCCCCGTCAAGGTTTTCATAATACATGGCGGGGTGCTGTCTTGTCTCTTCCATACATGGCCTCCCGGAGCCGATCCTTGATAGTTATTGATGCCGGACAACTTCAAAGCGTTCGAGGGTATAGGGTTCGTCGCTCCGGATGCCTGCCTTCTGCCTGGCGATCTCGATCTGCTTCTCCACCGTGTCTACGCCCTCAAGGTTGGGCAGAAGCAGCCCGCGCCTGTACCCTGAGCTGACGATGACCCCGTACCGTATCACGTCAAGCTGGCTAATATCGTCAACGGGTTCCGGTTTCCCGAGGACATCCACACTGTAGACGATATCATCAAGCTCGTTTTCCCTTACCGGGTTGAACCTGGGGTCCTTTGTCCCCGCGCTGATGGCGTTCTGGATGATCTCATCGGCAATGCACGGGCATGTCGGGCCTATGGTGCCAATGCAGCCGCGAAGCTGCCCGTGCTTCTTGAGCGATACGAATACGCCGGCCCGTTCTTCCAGCATCTCGCGGGGAAGGCCGTCCGGTTTCGATATTACCTTTCCCGTGCGGATATATGTTTCCAGGGTCAGCCTGGCCAGGGCGACATAAGGATCCTCATTATCCCTGATCCCCTTCATCTTCTCGGCCTGGGCGCGCTCACGCCTGCCGAGTATGTCGCGTTCGGGATTGGGCTTTCCGATATCTATCTCCGCAACCATGTAACCCACCCCAAAGGGTCCCTCGTAGGAGTGGACGGTTGTTGAAACATCAAGTCCGTTCAGGGCCCCGGCCATCATGATGAATGACCTCAGGCCGCATTCCCCCGCCCTGGAGCACAGCCTTTCATCCATGTTCAGGAACCTTTCGAAATCGCCTGCCCCGACGATCTCCACCAGGAGCCGGTCGAATTCGGGACCGTGGGGGTCATAGCCATAGGGACCGTCGTCCTTGAGCCTGTGGGAAAGGTCGCCGCTGGACACAAACACGGCCCTGCGGTCGGACTCCGCGACCGCCCTTGCGACGCATTGGCCGAACCTGTACAGGTCAAGGGCGGGAAGATCGGCGATGGAAATCCGGACGAGCTTAAAGCGCTGGTACTCTTTCGCGATGAAGTAGAGAGGCACCATCGCGCCATGGTCAAGGAGCTTCTCCGCGCGTCCCAGCGTGCCCGCGTCAATCCCTGCTTTTTCGGCCTTTTCAACGATGCTCTCCAAAAGGCCGGTGTCGTTCTGGAAGGAGAGCTTTACGTTTGGTGCGCCGAAGGCCCTGAAATCGCCCTCCAGCACCGGGTTTGGAGAGATATGGATGTAATCCGCGTAAACCGTTCCATGCGGCGTGGTTACTATGATGACATCGGGAGCGAGGTCCCTGATCTGGCCGGCTATGGTCTTGAAGGCGTTTACTGTGGCGGCTGCGGGAGCCTCCTGGCCCCTTCCCACTTCGGGGACGACGATCGGCGGATGCGGAACCATGTAGGCTTTGATTATTTCACCCATAAAAACACCCCGGCTTTCCATGGCTATGCCACTGGTTTGATACTTAACCCATCATTATTATATCAGTTAAACAGCAGTTGATACAGATTATGCCATCCGAAGATTCACCGGGCGGGAATCGGAAATTATCACTAATGCGCCGGGGTTGTGGGACATACACATATAATATGGCCGAAAAGACACAGCGACAGAGGTGATCGGTATGATCGACACTCCCGGAAAACCGGCCGATGTTTCCAGGAGGCCCGAAGACGGCATGGAATGCCTTGAGCTCAGGATAAACCAGGGCGGTACATACGAGGTTTACAGGGCGCCCTCGGCGGCCCTTGCGAAAGAATTCCTGGAAAAGAGAGGCCTTCCCGGCCCGGGTGTCCATATAGTCGTTGAAACGCCCGAGGGCAACTGGTGCCTTGATTCCGAGGGGATCTACCTGGAAAAACTCCTGCCCTTCCAGTTGGCCCTTGAGAAAGCCCAATGCAGAGGGCGAGTAATTGCGCGGCCTTCAAACCTTGGCCTCAAGATGGCGGCCCTGGGCATCTCGGACAATTTCACGGCACATGTGAAATGCGGCCGCTGCGGGCACGCCTGGCTTGACGGGCTGAGATACAGGAACAGGACCCTGGTGAAATGCCCGCGGTGCCAGGCGATGAACCTTGTGGACAGCAGGCGGTACATCTTCCGGTTCAAAGCTCATGACGCCATCCTGAAACCCAGGTTTCTCAAAACAGCCGTACATGCCGCGCTGAGAAAAGCCGGGCACAGGATCTGAAAAACCAATCATGGAAAAGCTGTGAACCCCTGAGCCTGTCCGAGTCATATCATGAAGTAAGACAAGGCTCCAAAGCAGAGTGATATTCATGATACGGATAGGCGGCGAAAGGGTTCGGGATTTGTCCGGTATCGGGTCTTACAGTCCTGGCAGCGTGAAGCGGGATGTCCTTGACACGTTGTATAAAAGCGGGCAAACCTATGATTACTCGTCGGTAAAGGAGCTCCAGTTCGAGCTTGACATAAGGGAGAAGACGGTCCGGGCCGCGGAGAGGCTCAATTTCAGCCGGTTCGGCTTTGAGGTGTTTAAAGATTCAAGATGCAACGAGAAGTTCTGGACGAGAACGGCTGAAGGCGGGTTCATGGTCAGGAAGGACGTAAGCCCGTACCAGGCAATCAGAGATTTTTACGCCAACAGCCATCTCTACGGCACCGAATGCTCAACGGCCATCGTCATCGTGTTTTACCTGGCATTGACCGAAATCCTGCCTGAGAACCTGTTCAACCGGCTCTTTTCGGACATCTACCTCATGAACTGGAAATACCTTGACAAGGACCTTGGGATGCGCTCCTACGAGAACCTTCCGGAATACCTTCCGGGGGATTGCCGCTATGTAAAGAACCCCGACGTGAACCCGGAAACCATGGAATGGCAGGGGGAGAACACCATACAGCTCCTCAACGGGTATCATTGGGGGCATGGCATGGGCATACGGACCATACCCAGCATCATAAGCGAGCTAAACAGGCACAGGAAGCCGGGCGCCACAAGGTCGGCATACCTGATGGACCTGGCCATAAGGCCGGGGTACAGGTACCTTTACAGGGTGTTTCAACAGTACCATGCCGTATGATACGGAACGGGAAAGAAGATGAACACAAGAATTCGCAGGTTGATTACATGGCAAAAAGACCTCTTCCGGTGTTTCCGGGGAGGTCTTTAATATACGCATACCATGAAATCCTGGTTCATCGCTGCCTCAAGTCGTCCAGGAGACGCAAGTAGTGGTTTGCCTCGCGAAGCACGTGGTCTGCCAGCAGTGGGGGAATCACCGACCTGATCTTGCATTGCAAGAGCCCTTCTGTTGCGGCTTTTTTATAATTCCTGATCCCTTCGGCGGTCCTGGCGCTGCTTTGTATTATCTGCCTTGCGGCGGTTTCCACGCATTCCTTGGTCAGCTTTTCAAAAGCTTCCGCGGTTTCCCTCGCGGTGTTCTTAAGTTTTTCCTCGGTCGGATCAAGCATGCCGTCAATGAACATCGCGTGTTCTTCCATGATGTGGTTCCAGAAGTTCAGTTCATTGCACAAGGTTTTATCCGGCAGCCTGCGGCGCCTGAGGTTTTCCAGTATCTCCAGGTAGTATTCGGACTCGTGGTTTACATGGTCCAGGAGATCCGGATACAGGAAGATGAAGATCCTGCATTCCAGCCTGCTTGCCAGCAGTTTCTCCTGGAATGAGATGACTTCTTTCAAAAGTTTATATGACCTGTTGTTTATCTCCTCGATTATGTCATCAGGCCACTGCCGGAATTGTCCGCCCGAACCGCTTTTCAGCGCGTATTCGGCCTCGGTGATCCTGGTGCTGAGACTTTTGCCGGTCAGCATTGAGTTGAGTTTTTCCGCCTCCAGGGTATAGGGGGTTACAAATTCGTTGGACCTTATGGCGTTTTCGGATATGACCCCGTCGGCATAGTATACCGTGTGTCCAAGGAGTTGTTCAAATCCCTGTTTCAGCTTGCCGGCCTCCTGGATGGCGGCCGTTTCCACGGGTGGCAGGCTTGTTTCCACGAAGAAAAGATGTTCCTTAATTATCCTCTGGAAGAAGAGGTTTATCTCGAGTGAAACACTGACAAATTCGGCATTCGAAAGCAAAACGGTCCCCTCTTGTTCCTAGGTATTGCCTTATACATCATATTTGGCAGAATGAAAATTGTGAGGGGGCACATGAACTCTGTCAGTCAGGAATGATGGGATCGATCATCCTGTATACCCTGAAATAGTCGTTGAGCTCAGGGTCCTTCCTTACTGCCGACTTGTTGAGCTGCAGGAGCTTCACGATATTGTACACATCTATCCAGATCTGGTTTACGCCGTCCTTCTGGCTCTCGTCGAAGATAAGCTGCATCCCGAAATGGAGATGCGGCGTCTTTATATTGTTCACATTCTCCTTTGTGCTGTACCCGGTCATGCCCATGTAGCCTATGACATCGCCCGCGGTGACGATTTGGCCTTCCGCCAGGCTGTTGTTGAAGGGATGGTTCTTACGAAGATGCGCGTAGTAGTAATACCTTTTGCCGTCAAGGCTCCTTATCCCGATGCGCCATCCGCCGTACCTGTTCCAGCCCATGACCTCGATTTTCCCGGTTTCCACGGCAATGATGGGCGTTCCCACCGAGCCCAGGAGATCGTTGCCAAGATGCTTTCTCCTGAAACCATAGGAGCGGCTGTCGCCGAAATCGTCGTAATGGCCGAAGCTGTATCCCTTGGCGATGGGCGAAAAGGCTTTGAGGCCGTACTTCTTCACGAATTTCCTTTTCCCGGGGTTGTCGGGGTCGTCTACCTCTATCTCGAATTCTCCTACAAACCCGCCCAGGACTGCGGTATAGGCTTCCAGGTAGTAGTCGTAATACTTCATGCCGCCGGCGATCTCTTCCATGGACTGACCTTCGTTAAGCTTCTTCACCACGGCGTCCAGGTCGGCCTTTTTGTACCTCTTGAAATTGCCGCCGTACTTGGCGGCAAGGTAGGCCAGGAGTTCAATCCAGTTCAGCTTAACCTCTTTCCCGTAGGAGTTTATATCGAGGTAAAGCGTTTCCTTGAGCACGCCGTAGGGCACGGTGAAGTCCACCCACTTGATATACTTCTTTTCGGTTTCCTCATTGAAGGCATAGAGAGATGCCGGACCGCCAAACAGGGTTACCGCGAAGGCGGAAAGCATGATGAGAACGAGGCACGCGGCGGCATAGCGGAGCAGCTTTCTCTTTCTTATGACGATAAGCAAGATATCACCCTCGTGCAAAACCCTTACCTTTCATTAAAAAGGATATTTGCACGATTGCCGATTATGTCACCTGAATGATCCGGATTGGTTTTATGGGACTACTCGGCGAACAGGCGGGATATGGGTGCAAGATCATGGACTGAATAGCCGGCGGCCTTGAAAACCTCCAGGTCCAGGAGGACGAAAGAAATGTCGGTGGGAATACCGGCGGCAAGCTCTGACAGTATGGCGAGAGATTCCCCGGTATGTCCCGAGAACAGGAGGCTGTAGGCATACGCTTTTTTCACGTACACATCCTCCGGGTTTGCCTGCCACGCCTGCCGGGAGATCTCGAGCGCTTTTCCGTAATCTATGTCGAACACCAGGTAGTAATAGGCGTAGAGGGCAAGGTAATTCGGTGTTTGTGACTTGTCCCCGTTTTCCAGGTACTTGTCATACCTGTCAAGGCAAAGGATATAATAATCCTTCGCCTGGCTTTCTCCCAGAAGGACGCGGTCGATGGCGGCCCAATAGAGGGAAAGGGCATAGCCTTGGAGGTACCCGCGCTGTTCCCTTGAAAGCTCCTCGAATACCAGGGCCGATTCCTGGTGCCAGTCCCTGGCCTTACTGTACTCGCCCAGGAACGCGTAACACCTTCCCATAAAGCCGCAGCAGTCCGCATAAAGCCTTTTCAGGTCCCTGCCGGAATCCTCAAGCCCGGACCAGTAATGCTCCGCCGCGTCCGACAGGTACGGTATGGCGCTTTCATAATCCCCCTTGTTATAGAGGCACAGACCAGTATTGATGTCGCATAAAACCGCATCGTTCCTCGAGTTGGCCGAGCCCGTCAGTTCAAAATGGGAGACGAACGCCTCCTTTGCCCTGGTGAACCGGGATATGGCCGCATCATACTCGCCCATGCCCATGTAAACCGCTCCCAGGTCGTGCAGCGTTATCGCCGTAAGCAAAAGGATGGACGGATCATCCTGTTCGCCGTACAGCCTTTCATAGAGGGCTGCGGCCTTCGAATACCAGTCGGCCGCCGGCCCCGTTTGTGCCAAGGCTTTATACACGTGGCCCATGTATCGGCAGCTGTCTGCCAGGACTGCAAGGACCCGGGAATCGCGGGCATCTTCCCCGTACTGCTCCAGCATGGCGATAGCCCTGGAAAGGTATGTGCGGGCCTTTTGGTAATCTCCCATGCCCTGCCAGGCCCGGCCCATGGAGGAGAGCACGGTTGCGTGGTAATAGTCCGTATCGGGGTCCGGAGGAAGCGAGCTTAAGATGCTTGACGCCTTCTCCAGCAAGTCCAGGGCCTGCCTGTTGTCGCCCAGGTCCAGGTAAATAAGGCCCTGGTTCGCATAGCAGATCGCAAGGTCGGAGAGATACGCGTTTCCGGACGCTTCGCCGGTTTCCGGCAGGCTTTCAAGCCAGGCAATCTGCTGCTGGAAATACTCCAGCGCCTGGTCGTAAAACCCCGCGCCATGAAGGGTTGTCGCAACGTTGCCGTATGTTTCGGCAAGTTCGCTTTCGGCCAAATCACCTGAAGGCGCCAGCCCGGAAAGCATCTCCAGGCCCTCGTCATAGCAGGGCAGGGCATCCTCAAACTTCCCCATGGCGGCGTAGCAGTCGCCGAGGCCAATGAGGTTCGCTGCCGTCCGGATTTTTATATCGGCATCGGGATAACGCCGTGAAAGCTTCCTTCCAAGGGACACCGCCTTGCCGTAATAGCCTGCGGCCTTTTCATAGTTTCCGGAGTACTGCATGCAGAGCCCGGCGAGGCTGTAGCACATGAAAAGATCCTTTTCCGCCCCGGAACCGGAGCTGTCCCTTGCAAGCCTTTCAAACCCCCCGACGGCCTTATCGGCGTATTTTGCTGCCCTGGAATAATCGCCGAGATCGACCCAGGCGTCTATGGCCCTTAGATAGCCCAGTCCCAGGAAGTTATCGGTTCCGGCTGACCCGCTGCTGATGGAAGCCAGTTCTTCCAGGTAGGCCAGGTTCTCCTCCAGGATTCCGGCTACGACAGGCGCGGCTTCGGGAACATACATCAGCCTTTCCTGCAGGTCATTTATCATGTCCTGGACCACCGTGCGGACAAGGACTTCCTCCCTCATGGCATGGTTATTGTATTGATAAGCCATAAGCCATTGCCTGAGCAGCCACAGTCCCGACGCGAAAAACAGGGAAACAAGGGCGGCCGACGTAAGGATAAGCCTCCTTATGCCCCGCCTCCTGTCGGATACCCTGAACTGGTCCCAGGACACCCCGGAAACGGCGGCTATTATCTTTAGCATCTCCCTCTTAAGATTCCTGGCGATATGTTTTTCCCCGCCTGCCCCGACGTCCAGGGTGCGGTCCTCGATGCCCCTGACCCGTTTAAGCGACGGCGGGAAGGATTGGTCCGGGGTGCCGGAAATGAGAAGCGCGAATATCCTGTCGGAGCGTCCGAGTTCGATAAAGGTTCTGACCTCCCGGTCGACCCATTCCGATTCCGGGGTATGCGGCGAGCATACGACCACCAGGCATTTCGATGAAACCAGGGCCCTTGCGATGGAATCGCTGAGGATGCCGGCGGCGGGAAGCTCCTCGTCGTCCCTGAAGACCCTGCCGGTGAGCGCGGACCTGAAACGCCGCGCCGGCTTATATATTTCAAGCAGGGTATGCAGCTTCTTGCATATCCTGCTGTCCAAGGGCTTATGCCGGTAGCTCAAAAAGACGTCGTACCGATACTCCTGGCCCATGCCGCTTTCCATGGGTCAACCCCTTTCGGTTACATCTCGGCCGCCGCGAAATCCAGGTCGCCGGCCTTGATTCTCACTTCTTTCTTTTTAAGTCCGTCCCCGTCGGGACGCAGAACAGTGATGCCGACGGTTTCCGACGGGTCCAGGGAATCCCTGTACATGTAAAACTGTTCCATGCTCCTGAACCTGATGCCGTCGATAGCCACGATGATATCCCCGGCCGAAAGCCCGTATTTTTGCGCATGGTCCTCATCCACGGAAAGGATGCACACGCCGCTCGGCCAGACCTCGGGCGAGGTGCTGCGAAGGAACAAAAGGGCGGAATCCAGGTATGCCTGCCCGTAGGATGCGACCATGCAGGCCTGTTCATAGAGCGGTTCGGCATACCTGCTCCTTCCTATGTACCTTAAGAGCATGCCCTTTACCAGGAGGGACCGGGCATCGTCGTTGTCACCGGGAAGAAGGAGACTTCCCAGGTCAAGCTTTTCGAAAATGATGCTTCCGGCTACCTTAAGCTTTTCCAGGCTGTCCAGCAGTATGTCGTCAATCACCGGAACGGCTTCAGGGATGTGGGAGAACCTTTCCGGGTACTCCGAACATATCTTGGCGAAAAGATCCTTCGAGACCTGGGCCTTTTGTACTGCTATGTCCAACCGGCGTTCTGTGTTCAGCCACATGTAGGCAAAGAACGAGCCTGCCAGGACGAAAATCGATGCCAGTACGGCTGCGGCCGTAACCAGCCTGCGCCGCATTCTCCTGAAATGCCTTCTCTCCAGCGCGTCGTAGGGGACATCGATCAGCGCGGCAACAACCTTGACCCTGAGGTGGCTAAGGAGCCTTAGCGATGCTTTCGGGCTTTCGGCGCGGATGTCCACCGCGAGGGGTTCAACGGTTTCAAGTGTATGCCTTTCAATGCCGTCTTCATCCACCCAGGTGCTGACACGCCTTTCAAACAGGGGTTCGGGGAATGAGCGGGCCGGTTCCCCCCCGACGAGAAGGGGCAGGATATTGGCCTTGCGCCCGAGTTCCGAAAAGAACATGATAAGCTGCGAGATGGCCGGTGATGCCCTGGTTTTCCCGGAACAGACTATGACAAGCCACCTGGACCAGTATACTATGCCTTTAACCTCATCGGTGATTGCTTCATCGCTGTTTCCCGAAAACAGGAGGGTGATCGCGCGCCGGTAGCCAAGGCCCCGGTCTTCCATGCCCCTTGGAAGTTTATAGCTTTCAAGCTCTTTCTTAAGGGCTTCGGCCGCCAAGGGATCAAATCCGGAGTTGACGGCAAGAATACAGCAATCGTAAACAAATCCGCTTTCCATGGATCACCTCGGCGGCATGTAAATCGATGCAATAGAAAAAATTGCCTAGCTAAATAGTATTAGACCCTGATTCCCGAGTCAAGGGTTGCGGGAAAAGAGCCCCCGGAAACAGAAAAGGGGACAGGGAGCCGAAACTCCTTGTCCCCTTGGATAAACCTTTACAGGGTTATAGTCACGGTATGCTCCTTCCCGTCGGTCATGACGGGAACCAGGTTGGAGGGAAGCTTCTGCCCGTCGAAGTATACCTCGGATGTGCCGCTTACACGCTTAAAACCTTTGCCCTTGATGATCGTGACATTATAGCGCGCCCGGCCGGTATTCAGGGTATAGCTCAGTTCTTCCTCGTCAGGCCGCAGGATGGGCTCAAACAGGATACCCTGGCTCGTGTATTCAACGCCGAAGGCGCTCATGAGCGTAAGGATCAGCCAGGTTGACGTGCCGCTGAGCATTGGGCCTATGTTCTCGCCGGTTTCGCTGTTGTTGTACTGGGTGCAGAACCTGGGATTGCCGCAGATCTCAAACGGGTTTTCCATTGTCCTGAAGGGCATGACGATATCCACCATCCACCAGGCCTCTTCAGCAAGCCTCTGTGCCAGGGCAGGGTCCCTGACCCTTTTTGCTGCCTTGAACATGGCGCTGGTGGCCATCATGCAGGCATGCTTGAATACGCCGCCGTTTTCCCTGTCTCCCGGGAAGTAATGGTCGGTGGCGCTGATGTTGGTGATGGGTCCAAGGTCGGACGGGGAGACCAGCTTGAAGCCGTAGGGAGTTTTAAGGGTCCTGTCAACCACGTCAAGCATGGCCGATATCTGCTCGTCGGTCGCCGTGTCGCTTAGTATGGACCAGCTGAAGGAGTTCAGGAAATACACGCCGTCGATATCAGGGTCGATGGAGAATGAATCCCCTTTCGCGCCAAGGTATTTGTATTTCCCGTCGGGATAGCGGTTGATCAGCACGCGGGCGAAGTAGTCCTCCTTCCAGGCATGGGCCTGGATCCTTTCGCCGAGTTCCCGGCTTGCCTTCTCGAACTCTGTCTTGCCCTGGGCATCGCCCTTGTCTCCTGCCAATATGGCGGCCTCGTCCAGGGCGAGCTTCAAAAGAAACGCGTTCATGACGCTTTCCGAGTAATCGCTTTTGAAAGGCTCGTCAGGATTTCCGCTTTTTTCGATCTGCTCCTTGTACAGCTTTTCCTTGGTTATGCCGTCGATGTAATCGGGGTCCACCTGGAGCGTGTCGTTCCAGTCGGCCCTGTCAATCAGCGGCAGGCCGTGTTTCCCTATGGATATCCTGAGCGAATAGTTGATTATGGCCTTGATGGTGTCGTACACGGGGCGTTTTTTGCCTTCGGTTCCCGCTATGGCAACCGGTTCGTCCAGGAAGCCGATGTCCCCCGTAAGGCTGATGTACCTGTAGACCGCCTGGATGAACCAGAGTGCGTCATCGGACCATTTGCCCGGCTCCTTGCCAACCCAGAAGAAGTTGTGGTAGGCATAGCCCAGCTCGAACACCATGCTGCACCATTCCTTCAGGAGCTGCTTGACGAAATCGGCCAGGCCCATGGCCACGAAGTAATACATGGATGCGAAGATATCCTGGATCTCGCGGAACCCGATCTCCCTGTAACCCTTCTGGGTCTGCCCGAAGGAACGGGATACGAAGGTCTGGTACAGCACCTGGAACGGAAGGTTCCTGTTGAAGTATGTGTTAAGCGTCTCGTTGGAGGACCTGAGCTGTATGAAGCTGCTGTACTCGTCAAGGAACTTCATGTTCCTTTCAAAGGCCTGCTCCAGCGCTCCCGGAGTGGCAAAGGTATCGCACAGGGCCTTTATCTCCCTGACGAAGCTCTCGTGATAGCTGTAATCCGGGTTGGTCTTGTCCGAGACCATACCCGAGAAATTATCTATTATCCGGGTTTCTCCCGCGCCGACTTCAAACGAGGCGGCAAGAGCGAAGAAGCCCGGGCCTTTCCTGTTCAGGCTGTTGGACAGGCGAAGCAGGCCCTGCGGGTCCTGGAGGCTCCCGACGCCCACGAACTCGTTGTAGTTGGTGCAGAACTCGGTGGGATACGAAACGGAATCTCCATTGCGCACCATCATGACATGGAAGCGCTGGTCGCCATGGGTGTAAGGAGGATAGTAATCGGGCCCGACAGCCATAATGGAGCCGTCTTCGTTCATGAGCACCCGGCCCTGCATGATGATGTTGGTATAGAGCACGTCTTCCCATTGCCCCATGGGGTTGAAGTTGCCGAACATGCCCGTATACACCAGCCGGAGCTTCCTGTTCCTGCCCGAACGGTTAATGATCTCGATCCTCTGGGCCTCGGCCGCCAGCGGCAGGCCCTCGTACTGGGGAAGGATGAATATGAGCCTGCGTATCTCAAGGCCGCATTTTGTCCTGTAGATTATCCTGGTATGGTTCCTGGAATGTATGCATTTCGCCTCCGCGATATTGGGATGGGTGGGTTCGGCCGAATAGAATATCTTTTGGCCGTTTTCTGCAAGGTAGAACTGCCTGTTTGCAGGAAATCCGTTTTCCTCCTGGCGCAGGTCCCAACGGGTGGCGAGGACCTGGGATGCGGCATGGGACCGGAAGCTTCCTCCGCCGAAACGATCCACGACGCTTTTCGGGGTAGTCTGAAGAGCGCTGGGAAATCCAACCCGGTTGCCCAGCAGGAGGTTTACATAAAAATGCGGGCCGGGCGCGGGGGATAGAAGGTCTATCACATGTTCCCCTTCCTCGTTGAGATAGCCCGCCCACTTGTCGGCGTCCTTCAGGATTTCAAACAGGGTCTTTTGCAGGTCCTGCGGAAGATCAGTCCCTGAAACATCGCCTCCCATGGCTTTATACATGCTGATGCCGCCGGTCTCCAGCCTTATGAGCACCGAGTATCCTTCCTCGGCCAGTTGGTTGATCATCCCGGCCGCTTCCCTGTTCTTTAAGATCTCGAGTACAGCCGGGGCCTTGAATTTCAGACCGGATACGGCTATGACACCGCCGCATGAGCTATTGCTGAATACGGCGTCGATAACGTCTCTTTCCGAAACCTGGCCGGGGAATATCTTTCTTGCCAGATCGTCGGGAGTGACTGAAACTTTTCTGGATACAACCTCTTTTACCATGGGAGCACCTCCGGTAACGGGAAAGTCTTGATATAAGTAAGCGAAACCGCGTTCATAGAGCCATAATACCATAGAGATTTACCATATTCAAGAAACAGGATGTCCTGTGTCAAAAAGTTGTCCGACTGCATAAAGATAAAGTAGGGGCATGTCCCCGGCATCAAGGAACAAGTAAAAAGCACCTGTCACTCCTGTTTGTATTGTGTCGTGCGTCTGACTTACGGAATTCGGCGAGTAACGGTCCTTCATCAGCCTTCACAGCCTTACTCTCCCCAACGCCCGAATCCGGTCAGAAAAAATTGCCTCTGCGAAACGCAGGGGCTTTTTTCAATTGTCCGCATGGTTTTATTTGGATTCCGCAAACTTGACAGGCTATAAACATGCCAGACTAAAAGGATGGTAAATACATATTTTTTTCCTGTGTTGCCTATTGGAGATTCCAACAGGCTGGTATTTATTGATGGAATTCTTGTCTGACGAATACTGGAATCCCTATGGTGACACATGCTTAACATATAATCAATTGCAGTATTCCTGTTGCTAAGATTGCGGAGAGGTTAATTGCGATTAGTATACACAATTCTCCCGCACAATTGGCAACAGAACAGCTACCGCAGGTGGTGTACCATATGCGGGTTCTATTTCTCGATAGAATGATAGCATAAACATAGCTGTTTTACCCTCCCCCTTGCATATAGCCGTGTATTTGCCCTGCCTGCATAGCAGGCAGGGCTTTATCGCCAGTATGCGGGCTATACGCATACCAGGCTGAAAGGTTCGTCAGGCCGGACCATAACCCCGGCGCCCCTGATGATGTCGGGATATATTGTACTGCAGTATGAAAGCCGGGAGTTTGCGTTGCATTTTCTGCTATACTCCCGGCAATTCTCTTTATCACGACCTATATAAGAGCTAAATAAGGCGGATGTCAGACTAACTGGCAGATTTTCTTTTTGATTTTACCACCGCGAACTCGGTGTAGTTCTCATCTGAGTCCTGGATGTCGGCGACCAGGACCTCCAGCCTGTTGAGCCGCGCCGCTGAAACGCTGGCGATGGCTGCAGAGCACTTGTCGTTAAGTGCGCTTACGGTCTGTGCCGCTGCCGACGTGGTGGAGAACGGGATTACCCTGTACTCGGGATGGGCTTCAAGGAATTTCCTGCACTGTTGCAACGCCTTGTCCTTCGAATATACCTTCCTGATGCTATTAAGATCCGTGCCCGGAGGGGCGACCAGGTTCATGCTGATTTTGAGCTTCAGCCGGTCCGTGATATCAAGGTCGTACCGCTCTATGAGCTCGAGCGCCTCGGTCACCTTCCCGGCCAGGGTGTTTTCAAGCGGAAGCACGCCCGCGTCCACCTTCCCGAGGGATACGGCCTCGCAGACATCCTCGAACCTCTCGAGGCCGACCATGGCCGAGGCGGGGAAGAACTTCTCGGCTGCCTCGTAGGAAAAGGAACCCGGGCTCCCGGCATAGGCCACCGAGTGGCTTACGGGGATATCCCTGCCCTCGAGGCGGGCATATTCCCTGAGCTTGGGCATGATATAGGCAAACTCGTCGGGGGTTATGGACTGGGGACCGTCGGACAGCGCAGCCATGGGATTGTTGTGCACCTCGATTATGAGCCCGTCGGCGCCTGCCGCCACGGCCGCCTTGGACAGGGGTTCCACCATCCAGGCCAGGCCGCAGCCATGGCTCGGGTCAACCAGGACAGGAAGATGGCTCATCCTCTTCAATGCCGGCACGGCGCTCAGGTCCAGCGTGTTCCTGGTGTAGTTCTCAAAGGTCCTGATACCCCTCTCGCAGAGAATCACGTTCTGGTTGCCCGCGCTCATGATGTACTCGCAGGCCATGAGAAGTTCCTCCAGGGTGTTCGAGAACCCGCGCTTTAAAAGGATGGGCTTTTTCAGGCGGCCCAGTTCCTTCAGCAGTTCGAAGTTCTGCATGTTCCTTGCGCCTACCTGGATCAGGTCCACGTATTGGTCGAAGAGTTCGAGATAGATAGGGTTGGTTATCTCCGACACGATGGGAAGCCCTGCGGCCTCGCCCGCGCGCTTCAGCAGCATGAGCCCTTCCGCCCGGAGGCCCTGGAATGAATACGGGGAGGTCCTGGGCTTGAAAGCCCCGCCCCTGAGCATGGTGGCGCCGGCTTTCTTGACCCTCATGGCGATCTGGGTTATCTGCTCCTCGCTTTCCACAGAGCACGGTCCGGCGATGACCACGAGTTCCCTTCCGCCGACAAGGACATCGCCCACCCGGATGACCGTGTTCTCGGGGTGGAACTTGCGGTTGGCCTTCTTGAACGGCTCCTGCACCTTCAATACTTTCTCGACCACTTCATGCAAAGACAGCTCATCCGCCGAAAGGCCGGACGTGTCCCCGACCAGGCCCAGCACGGTCTTTTCGCTGCCGTATATGGGGGCAACCACCAGGCCCTGTCTTTCAATCCATTTTTTCAGTTCCTCGACCTTGTCTTCGGGAGCACCCTGTTTCAGTACAAGAATCATATCAAGCCCTCCTGTTTTTTATCCTTCGCGTATCCTGCCCGGCAAAGAGTTTTTCCGGCAACCAAAAAAGCCTTCGCCCAAAACAATGGGACGAAGGCCTAGGCTTCCGCGGTACCACCCAATTTCATCACGTAAAGTGATGCGCTCAATCCGGATACGGGATTTGCAAATCCGATATCCTGCTCCTGTAACGGTGAGCTTTCCGCACTTGCCTACTAGTCCTGCCGGACATTCAACGCGTGTGCTCCAGGGAGAACTTCAGCGGCCCTGGTGCTTAAAACCGCTCTCAGTCCATGGCGGTTTTTCCCTGTAAGCCATGGGACGCCTACTTTTCCCTGTCATCGCATCTGGACTATGGATATTTTTATATATGATATGCCGGATATTCACTTTTTGTCAAGAGGCTTTCGGTTTTTCCGGCCGGCGGTAAGGCAAGTTAGCGTGATGATCCCGGCGTACCCCACCGATGGGTAGAGATACCTTACCAGGTTTGAGAATCCAAGAAGGCTCATGAGAAAGGCGCAGAGGGCGCTTACGACCGTAATGCAGCGGAAATCCCACGGCACTGACGCGGACAGGCGGGAAGACAATCCATAGAGGCTTCCTACCGCCGTCGTGTAGATCTCGGCAAGCAGGACCACGCCATAGATCGCCGCGACAACCGGGGATATGCGCCCGGCTATGTAGATCATGGGCACCTCCATGGAGGCGGCCCCGGCAAAATGGCGCCTGATGGCAAAAAACAGTGAAAGGGCCCCGATGCCAAGGCCAAGCCCGCCCAGCATCGCGCCGTACAATATGGCCTTCCTGTCTTTCGCCCTGGCTCCGAGCGGTCCGAGTATGGAAAAGGACACGACCATGTTGTACGAGGTGTACAGGATGGCCGACCAGAGCCAGTTCCTGAGAAACCCGATATTCGGGGCAAAACTGCCCGCAGCTCCTTTTCCGGGCTCGGTAAAGAGGGAGAGAATGCCGGCGCCCGCGGCCGATACCAGCAGGAACGGCACAACGAGGCTTATGGAGGTGATGGTGCCGTTAAAGCCGGAGATGACCGTCAGGACGGTGAGAACGGCAAGCAAAAGCCCGCCGGTCAGCGGATGCACCCCGAACTGCTGCGACATCAATGCGCCGGACCCGGCGAACATTGCCGAAAGCGACCCGAACAGGAAAAAGGTTATGATAAAGTCCGAAAAGAGCGAGAGTATCTTTCCCGATGTGGCCTCGACTATATCCAGGTGGGATTCGGCATTGACAATGCTTCCGATCTCCATGACCATGTATGCCAGGACCATGAACAGGACGGTAACGACCATGATCCCGGCAATTCCGGCGTTCCCGAAGCATACGAAGAACTGGAGGATCTCCTGGCCCGAGGCGAACCCGGCGCCAACGACCGTGCCAATATAGGTTCCCGCTACCTTCAGCGCGGAAACTCCCTTCTCCCTTGCCATTAAAATCTTCCCGCACCATGGCTTCCCTTAAAGCATATCCTCGTCAAAGCCCGATTAGCACCTCTATGCCTCCCGGTTTTCAGACAATTCCTGGAATGACGAGTACAATTTACATGAAAACCGGAAGAGAAAATAAGGCAATATTTTAACAGGCTCAGGCTTGAACGTGAGGATGATCTATGGCAGAAAAACCGACAACAGAGAAGCTTTGGAACAGGGATTTCGTATTGCTTTGGCAGGGACAGCTGGTGTCCGACCTGGGACAGGCCGCATTTACGGTTGTCCTTGGTTTCTGGGTACTGGACGTCACCAATTCCACGGCCATCATGGGGATCATACTGGCTTGCTTTACGCTGCCCAGGGTATTGTTCGGCCCGTTCGCCGGGGCATTTACCGACAGGGCGAACAAGAGGTGGCTGATAGTTTTCTCGGACCTGCTTCGGGGCATACTTTACGCGGCCATGGGGCTGATGATCCTGGCGGGCAGGTTCCCGTTCTGGCTCATCTATCCTTTCGCGCTGCTCATCAGCTTTTTCGGGGCATTCTTTACGCCGGCCATCAACGCGGCGGTACCCGAGATCGTCCACAAGGACAACCTGTCCCGGGCGAATTCCGCCAGGGGCATCTCGCAAACCGCTTCGTCCCTGGTGGGCAACGCCTTCGGTGGCGTGCTGTATGCCGTTCTGAAAGGCCCGGTCTTCTTCGTCATCAACGGCATCTCGTTCATCTATTCGGCCTTCACCGAGGTATTCATCAGGATACCCCATGTTAAAAAAGACACTTCGCAAAGGCATATTATCAGGGACATGGCCGAGGGATTCAGGTATTCCTGGAGCATAAGGGGCATCAGGATACTGATGCTTACCGGCATGTTTATAAACTTCTTCGTTACCATGGGCGTTACGCTGCTCCAGCCCCTCTTCAGGGACACCGAGGGCTTCGGGGTGGAAAGGTACGGTTTTGCCATGGTATCGCTGATGTCCGGCGCCATACTGGGCATGCTGGTCCTCTCGGTATGCAGGATCAGGCCTGAAAAGCGCTTCTTCTATTACAAGCTCTGCACGTACCTGATGATCGTCTGCATGCTTATTGCGGGCTTTACTGAAAGCTTCGGAGTTATCATGGTAATGGCGTTCTTCGCGGGCATATGCAACAGCATTATCAGCGTCATAACCCAAACCGTGATGCAGGTTACGGTATCCCAGGAAAACAGGGGAAGGGTGTTCGGGATCCAGGCCACCATGTATGAAGGGCTCTCGCCGCTGGCCATGGCTATCAGCGGCATCGTTGCCGAGTTTGCCGGTGTACGGCCCACCATTATCGGTTCATTCATAATGGCCGCGATCGTGGTCATACCCACGCTGTTCAACAAGACCTTCGGAAACTACATGAACAGCGACTGCTGCATAGAGATAGGAAGTAAAGACCAGGGGCCGTCCGCTTCTTGCCCGGAACAGGAAAAATCAATATAATGTAGTTGTTCCATAATGTGGTATGCTTTTTTCCCGCCTTACAGGAGGCAAAACACGGGCAAAGGAGAATACGATGAGTACCGCCGCTTACGAACCATTTCTTAAGTTCAAGTATCCGTTCAGGATCCACCAGCAGATGATACTGGACCGTTTCAGCCAGGAACTGCGGAACAAAAAACCGGGCGAGCCGTTAAGGTTCCATGTGGTCGCCCCGCCGGGTTCGGGGAAGACCATCATAGGGATTGAGCTTGCCATCCGCTTAAGAAGGCCTTCCCTGGTGATCTGTCCGAACACGGCCATCCAGGGCCAGTGGGTGAAGAAGCTGGAACTTTTCATCCCTGAGAACAGCGGGGTGCATCCCGGGGAGATAGCGACCTCCCGCACGGACCAGCCGAGGTTCATCAACGTGCTGACCTACCAGATACTCAGCATTCCCGAGGATGCCGGCGAGACCATAGTGGAACTTGCCGAGGGGTTCTGGGCCCGGGCCATCGCCGAAAGCCAGAGGATCGAGCTCGAAGAGGCCCGTTCGAGGGTTACGGCCATGAAAGCCTCCAATCCCGCCCAGTACAAGAAGGAACTCGCGAAATATACCAAAGGCATAAGGCACGGAAAGCTCCTGGAGAACCTCGAGGGCAAGGCTGCGGACAAGGACAGCCTTATCAGCGTGCTCCACCCGAGGACGCGGGAACTTCTCACGAAGCTTAGGGATTTCGGGGTAAAGACCGTCATATTCGACGAATGCCACCATCTCCAGACCTACTGGGCCGTGGTCATGAAGAATATCCTCGAGTGGATGGAGGTTGAAAACATAATCGGCCTTACGGCGACCCCGCCGCTTGACGAGCGGCCCGAGATACTGCAGAACTACATAAACCTGCTGGGTCCGGTCGATTTCGAGATACCCACTCCGGCGGTGGTCAAGGACGGCATGCTTGCGCCGTACCAGGACATGACCTGTTTCTGCCTGCCAGAACAGAATGAGATGGCATACCTGGCCAACTGCCACCGGAAGTTCCATGACCTCGTGGAGAGGTTCAGGGACCCGAACAGCGATTTCTGCGACTGGATGGTGAAAAGGATCATAGAGCGCAGGATGGCCGACGGGACACAGAGAGAGTGGCGCAAGCTCTTTACTGCTCGCCCCGATTTCTCTGTCGCCGGGGTAAAGTACCTGAGGAAAGCCGGGATCAGGATTCCGCCCGACATCACGCTGACCGGGGAGATGGCCGGGGAACTGTCGGTGGAGGACTGGGCCCTTCTTATCGAGGATTATGCGTTAAACCGCCTCAAGCTGAGCTCCGAGGAGGAACATAAAGCATTGTACGACGCAATACGCGACGCCCTGTACACCCTTGGTTTCATCCTGACCGAAAAAGGCATCCGCACGTACATATCGCCCATCGACAGGGTCCTGTCCTACAGCAGGAGCAAACTTCGCGCCGTGAAGGAGATATTGAGGCACGAGATGCGCGTGATGGGCGACAGGATCAGGGCGGCGGTTGTGACCGATTTCGAGTTCTCGAACGCCCTTTCCCTTGAAAAACTCGAGAATGTGCTGGACCAGGAATGCGGCGGCGCCATCAGCGTCATCAAGGAACTGGTGACCGACGAGGAACTGGATAAACTTAATCCCGTCATGGTGACCGGAAAGAGCCTGCTCTGCGATGACGACCTGGCCGAAACATACCTGGAACAATTCAAGAAATGGGCCGAGGAACACGGCTGCGAGATTTTCCTTTCCATGAAGCCCGTGTTCGGCGGAAAGCTCTATGAGATAGAGGGAAGCGGGAAGGACTGGAACACCAAGTCGGCGGTCCTGTTTACCACGAGCCTCCTGGAGAAGGGCATCACAAAGTGCATGGTGGGAACCAGGGGGCTTTTGGGCGAGGGCTGGGACGCCATCAGCCTCAACACCCTTATCGACCTTTGCGCCGCGGCCACATACGCCTCTGTAAACCAGCTTCGCGGAAGGAGCATCCGTAAGGATGACAGCCAGCCCAGGAAGCTTGCAAACAACTGGGACGTGGTCTGCTATGCCCCCGGCCTCGAAAAGGGAGCCAATGACCTAAAGAGGCTGTACAAGAAACACATGCAGTTTTACAGCATATGCACCGACGGGCGCATCCAGAAGGGCGTGAACCATATCGACCCGTCGCTGGCATTCATGGACGATCCGGACGCCGAGGCCATAAACCGTTTCAACGAGAGGATGATGGCAAAGGCAGCGGATCGCGACAAGCGGTACGACATGTGGAAGATCGGCGAGAAGTTCGTAAACGTGGAACAGCAGAGCGTGGAATTTACCATGAACCAGGCCGCCGTGCCATGCGATACCGGGGTGTACACCCTCCATACCGCAAAACTCAGGGGAAAGTCCGCGGCAAACAGGTTCAAGAGCGGAGCGGCCGTGGTGGCCATGCTGGCCGCAGCCATCGCGGCCCTGTCGAGCATTCCGGTCGCCGTAGGCCTTGGGGCGGTATCAATGCTGTTTTGGCGCTCAGCCGCCAAGGGCGTAAAAAGTGCGGCGGAATACAGCCGAAAGAACGTTCTTGCCATGGACAGCCTGGAATTTGCAAGAAGATGCGCCCTGTGCCTTTTCCATGCCCTGCAGGACGCCGGGCTTATCAGCAGGACACTCATAGAAAAGAATGTCAATATATCAGGGCGGGAGGACGGGTCCGTCCGGGTCTTCCTCGACGCGTCCCCCGCGGAATCGTCGCTGTTCGCGAAATCCTTTGACGAGCTTCTGAGCCCCATCATGAACCAGAGGTATGCCGTCCCGCGCTATGAAACCGTGCTTCCCGCCGGCAGGGGAAACCTTGCCGCGATAAACGCGGGGCTTAAGCCCGGGCGGTCGGTGATAGCGTCGTGGCATCCCGTTCCCGACGCCCTGGGCGCCAACAAGGAAAAGGCGGAAATTTTCAGGAAACAGTGGAACCGCTGGGTCAGCAGGGGAGACCTGGTGTATCTAAAGAGCGAGCAGGGGGAGAAGATCATCGAACAATACGGCATGAGCAACGAGCTCGGGATAAGGAAGCAGGCGGCCGGTTTCTGGAGATAGCCTGGTTTTGGCGGAAGTTCCGGATGGAGCTGCCGACTTCTTGGGAAAACTTTGTGTATTTTTTAACAGAAAATTGGGGAATCATATTGAAAATTATTCTAACAATAAGGTAGAATAGTTAGGATCCTATATCGGAAAAACATGTATATAGTATCTTAGCTTCAGAAGGAGTTGTTTGATATGGGTATGATGAACAAGATGACAGTAGCCGATGTCGATCTCAAGGGAAAACGCGTGATCGCGCGCGTAGATTTCAATGTTCCCCTGGATGAGAACGGCAATATAACCGACGACAAGCGTATCAGGGCCGCGCTGCCCACCATACGGCACATCATCGACCAGGGGGCGAGCCTGATCCTCGTGTCCCACCTGGGAAGGCCAAAGGAAGGCCCCGATCCCAAGTACAGCATGAAGCCGGCGGCAAAGCGCCTGAGCGAGCTTCTCGGCAAGGAAGTGAAGCTTGCGGCCGACGTGATAGGGCCGGACGCCAAGGCCAAGGCTGCAGCCTTGAAGCCGGGCGAAATCCTTATGCTGGAGAATGTCCGCTTCCATAAGGAAGAAACCAAGAACGACCCGGCATTCGCGAAGGAACTGGCCTCGATGGCGGATATCTATGTTAACGACGCCTTCGGCACCGCCCACAGGGCCCATGCCTCCACGGCCGGCATAGCGGATTACCTTCCCGCGGTAAGCGGATTCCTGATCAAGAAGGAACTGGATATAATGGGCAAGGCCCTTGAGAATCCCGAAAGGCCTTTTGTCGCCATACTCGGCGGGGCAAAGGTATCCGACAAGATAGGCGTTATCGAGAGCCTCCTGGATAAGGTCGACACCCTTATTATCGGCGGAAGCATGGCATATACCTTCTTTGCGGCCAAGGGGTACTCTGTCGGCGCGTCAAAGTACGAGGCGGACAAGGTTGACCTGGCGGCAAGCCTCCTGGCCAAGGCAGAAGAGAAAGGCGTAAAACTCCTGCTGCCTGTTGACAATGTCGTAGGTAAAGAATTCGATCCGAATACCGAGACCAAGATCGTCGAATCAGACAGCATACCCGACGGCTGGATGGGACTGGATATCGGTCCGAAGTCAATAGAACTCTTCACCGAGGCCGTTAAGGACGCGAAGACCGTAGTATGGAACGGTCCTGTTGGCGTCTTTGAGTTCGAGAAGTTCGCGGTTGGCACCAGGAAGATAGCGGAAGCCCTTACGTCCACGTCGGCCGTTACCATCGTGGGCGGCGGCGACTCGGCGGCGGCCGTCGAGCAGTCGGGCTTTGCCGACAAGATTACCCATATCTCCACCGGCGGCGGCGCCTCCCTTGAGTTCCTCGAGGGCAAGGAGCTTCCCGGTATCGCTGTCCTGAACGACAAAAAGTAAACCGATGAAAGGATGAAATAAGATGGCAGAACGTACAATAATGGCGGCGGGAAACTGGAAGATGAACAAGACCCCCTCGGAGGCAAAGGCGTTTGTCGAGAGCCTGAAAGGCTTCGTTGCCGACGCCAAGTCCGAGGTTGTCGTGGGAGTTCCGTTCGTATGCATTCCCGCTGTTGTTGAAGCCGCAAAGGGATCGAACATCAAGGTGGCTGCCCAGAACGTGCACTGGGAGGCCAGCGGAGCATATACCGGCGAGGTTTCATGCGCCATGCTCAAAGAGCTCGGCGTGGACTATGTGATTATCGGCCATTCCGAGAGGCGCGAATACTTCGCCGAAACCGACGAGATGGTCAACAAGAAGGCCCGGGCAATACTGGACGCAGGCATGGTGCCCATCATATGCTGCGGCGAATCCCTCACCCAGAGGGAGCAGGGCGTTACCGCCGAACACGTCAGGTACCAGGTCAAGATTGCCCTTCTCGGGCTTACAGCCGAGGAAGTTTCCAGGTTAGTTATCGCCTATGAGCCCATATGGGCCATCGGGACCGGGAAAACGGCCACCAGCGAGCAGGCCGAGGAGGTATGCGCAATCATCCGCGACCTTATTGCCGAGCTTTACAGCAGGGATGTGGCGGAAAAGACCCGCATACTCTACGGCGGAAGCGTTAAGGCTTCCAATGCCGCCGAGCTGTTCTCCATGCCCAATATCGACGGTGGACTGGTTGGCGGCGCCAGCCTTAAACTGGACGAGTTCGAAAAGATCGCCAAGGCATGCTGAGACGGCATGGACCGGCTGCCGGATGCGATTTGACAGAAGCGGATGTTTACAATAGGGACGGATTATTTACCGTCCCTATTGTTAATGACCTGGTACCCGAAAAAAACATCTATGAGGATGGAGAAAAACGGGTAAATATTAGTATTGCATGATTGTTCATGGCGACATTATATGGTATAAAAAGACCGTACCGTAGTACATCCGCAAAAACGACGAACGGGCGGCAATGAACAAACCATTAGGAAGGACAGGTAATGAAGGCTATGATACTGAAAAAGAACGGTTATGAGAAAAGCAGGGGACCTCTCCTCATCGTTGTAATGGATGGTATAGGCATAACCGACGTCACCGAGGGCAACGCGGTTGCGGCAGGCTATACGCCCAACCTGGACAGGCTCATGGCCACGTGCCCCTGGACGCTGCTTAAGGCCCACGGCACCGCGGTAGGGCTTCCCAGCGACGACGACATGGGAAATTCCGAGGTCGGGCACAACGCCATAGGCGCGGGCCAGGTTTATTCCCAGGGCGCCAAGCTGGTAAACGAGGCCATAGCAAGCGGGAAGATGTTCCAGGGCAGGGGCTGGACCGAGATCAGGGAGAACTGCGTCCGGAACAACTCGACGCTGCATTTCATAGGCCTTTTCAGCGACGGCAACGTGCATTCGCATATCGACCACCTCAAGGCGATGATAGAACAGGCAGCCCGGGAAGGCATAAGAAGGGTACGCGTGCATATCCTGCTTGACGGCCGCGACGTGGGCGAAACATCGGCCCTGGAATACGTGCTTCCCTTCGAGGAGTTTTTGAGCGGCTTAAGGAGCGATTCCTTCGACGTCCGCATCGCGAGCGGCGGAGGTCGCATGTTCATCACGATGGACAGGTACGAGGCCAACTGGGGCATGGTGGAGAGGGGCTGGAAGACCCATGTCCTGGGCGAAGGCAGGTACTTCTCGAGCGCCCGGGAAGCCATCGAGACCCTTCGCAGCGAGACCGGGGCTATTGACCAGGACCTCCCGGCCTTCGTGATAGCCGAGGACGGAAAGCCCGTTGGCACCATCGAGGACGGCGACAGCGTGATCTTCTTCAACTTCCGCGGAGACCGGGCCATCGAGATGAGCCGCGCCTTCGAGGAAGAGAACTTCGACAAGTTCGACCGCGTGCGCTACCCCAAGGTGGTTTACGCCGGCATGCTGGAATACGACGGGGATCTTCACATTCCCAAGCGCTACCTGGTAGATCCCCCGTTCATCAAGAACACCATGGGAGAATACCTGGCAAGGACCGGCGTGACGCAGCTTGCCATATCGGAAACGCAGAAATTCGGCCACGTGACCTACTTCTGGAACGGCAACAACAGCGGGAAGTTCGACGAGGAACTGGAAACCTACATTGAGGTTCCTTCGGATATAATCCCGTTTGAGCAGAGACCCTGGATGAAGGCCGCCGAGATCACCGACAAGCTGATCGAGATGCTCGAGTCTGGGAAATTCACATTTGCAAGGTGCAACTTCGCCAACGGCGACATGGTGGGGCATACCGGGAGCTTCCAGGCGGCTAGGATCGCCGTTGAGGCCGTGGACCTCTGCCTGGGAAGGATACTTCCCGTTATAGAGAAGCTCGAGGGAGTAGCGCTGATCACCGCGGACCACGGAAATGCCGACGAGATGTTTGAACTTGACAAGTCGGGCAAGCCCAAGCTGGATGAAAACGGCAGGGTCAAGGCCAAGACCAGCCACACCCTGAACAAGGTGCCCTTCATCATCTTCGACCCGAAGAACAAGGGCAAGTACAGGCTTAAGAAGGGCGAGTTCGGGCTGGCCAATATTGCCGCGACAGCGGTGAACCTGCTCGGATATGAAGCGCCCGAAATGTGGGAGCAGAGCATGATTGAGTTCCTGTGACGCACGGACTGGTTGCATTTTCATGGGACATGGGCTATGATTGAGGAATAATAAACGGAGCCGGTTATGCGCATATTATGTATCGATTACGGTGACGCCAGGATAGGTGTCGCTGTCAGCGACCCGATGGGATGGACCGCCCAGATGCTGGAAACAATCCGGTGGAAGGACGATATCGGGGAGCCCCTGGAAAGGATCTGCCAGCTTGCCCGGCAGTACGAATGCCGGATGGTGCTGGTGGGCCTTCCCAGGAACATGGACGGCTCCCTGGGCTTCCGCGGTGAGAGGACCAGGGAGTTCATGGACCTTTTAAAGGAAAGACTGCCCGATATCGAGATAAAGCCGTGGGACGAGCGGCTCACGACGGTTATGGCCCAGCGTGCCATGCGCGACATGGGAGTGGGCTCGAGGAAGCAGAAAGGGCGGATCGATCAGATGGCGGCCGCTTTTATTCTTCAAAGCTATCTTGATTCACTAAAATAACGGGATACCCGGCGTATTCCGGATTACATTGAAGGGAGAAATAATATGGATTACGAAGATGGAATCATCGAACTGACAGGCGAAGACGGCGATGTCATCAAGGCCGAGTACCTGGATACGGTTCTCGTGGACGACAACGAATACGTGGTGCTGCTCCCGCTGGATGAGCAGGGATGCGACGAATGCGACAGCTGCGTTTCCGAGGTCATCATCATGAAGATCGAGAAGGACGGAGACGAGGAATACCTGGTTCCCGTCGAGGATGAAGACGAGCTGGACAAGGCATTCGAAGCCTTCCAGGAGCAGATGGAAGACTACGACTACGATGATGAGGACGAGGGCGAAGAAGACGAAGAAAACGATGACTGAGCCCGCCTGATTCCTGCAAAAGAGAAAACGAGGTGACGCCAAGCTATGCCCGGAAAGCAGAAGCTTTTGGCCGTGTTATTGCTGCTGTCGATTTTCTTGTTTTCATCGTGCGGAGAGCAGCAGGCCAGCCTCGGTGATGGAGATCCAACGCCCGGACCGGCGGATGAAACCCCTGGAATCGTTGTAACCGAGCCCACTCCGACCCCGGCTCCCACGCCGGAGGAAACCCCTCCGCCGGAGCCGGAGGACGATTTCGTGGTTCCCGATTCCAGCGTCCGGCCGGTGGCTGTGATGATTGACAACCAGGGCGACAGGGTGCTTCCCCAGGGAGGAATCGCCCAGGCCCAGATCGTCTACGAGATCCTCACCGAGTACAACATCACCCGCTACATGGCCATTTTCTGGAATACCATGCCCGAAATGATCGGCCCGGTAAGAAGCTCGCGGCACTATTTCCTGGATTATGCCATGGAGTATGATGCCATTTACACCCATTATGGATGGAGCGACTATGCCAAGGCCGATATATCAAAGCTTAAAATCAACAACATCCACTGGGATGGGAAAGCCTTCTGGGATCTCACAAACGATCCCGGCAACTGGCAGGACACCTACACATCGGGGGAACGGATCAAAAATGAGATTGAAAGGCTAAAGTATTCCACGACCCCGAAAAAGGAGTTCCCGTTCAAGTACCACGAGGAAATGACCATCCCGGCGGACGGGCAGACCGCCGAAGATATAACCGTAAGGTTCGCGTCGAAGGGCAGTTACTGCGGATACGTCTATGACCCCGAAACCTGCCTGTACAAGCGGACACGGATGGGAAAGGACCAGATAGAGCGGAATACCGGCGAGCAGGTGATGGTGCGGAACATCATTATTATGAAGGTGACTTCGCAACCCATCCCCAATGACAGTTACGGCAGGATAAATCTAGACACCGTCGGAAAAGGGGATGGCTGGTACATAACAGGGGGCAGGGCGGTAAAGCTGACCTGGTCCAAGAGCGCCCGGGATGCCCAGACCGTTTACACGCTCGAGAACGGGGAACCCCTGGTCCTGAATAAGGGGCAGACCTGGATCGAGGTTGTTCCCAACTTGAACCTGGTAGAAATAAAGTAATGCAAAAAATAAGGACGGCAGGGACAAATCGTTGTTCTTCGCCGTCCTATTAATATTATATGGAAAGCAGTGAAGGAATGGACATAAATCCGCGGCTTTGCCGGTCGGAATCATCGGAGGGAGGGATGACATTTCCGCCGGGTTTTACTTCCCGCCCACGAGGTAATCGAGGACCAGGGAGCCGCAGATCAGCATGACCCATACCCTCATCGAATAGATTATCAGCCATTCCACCATCCTGAGCTGCTCATCGAGAAGCCGGAGTCCGCACAGGGCCGACACCACGAGAAGACCGGCCGAAAAAAGCCCGGCCAGCAGTATGACAGACGCAATTCTAAGAAGGGCTTTGCTTCCCCTGTTCATGGAAGCAAGCCTTTTTTCCATTGTGGCTATATATGTCTGAATCTTTTTTGTCTTTCTTTCCTCGTTCATTTTGACCCCCCCACTTTAAAACAAGGATGCCAGGCCCAGGATGGACATATTCCATTTTACATGCATCCGACCATGCTTGCAATCGCAATACCTTCCAGTCATACCAGGGAGACCAGACCAAGGGGACGACCAGACCAAGGGGACGGTTCCTCTGGTTTGAAATCATAAGGCAATCCCTCTGGTTTTCCTACCATGGGACAGTCTCCCTGGTTTGCGACCATGGGGGTAGTCCCTTTGGTTTTGCGAATAGGCTTTCAGACCACGGGGACGGTTCCTCTGGTATTACAAGAAGGCTTTGCTGACGAAGCTATCTACTTCCTCAACCTCATTTCGAGCGCATTGAAAAACCCCCGGTTCATCCTATCATTGACAAATAATTACAAGCAATGATAATATTAACTCAACCAGTTTTTAGGAGGTTTGTTTATGAAGAAGTTCCTCGCATTTCTCCTAACTTTTCTTGTCGTGCTGTTCTCATTCCCTTCCGGTATGACCC
>Ga0134100_1000833_pt1 | contig 32672 bp, 29 predicted proteins | sample 11_taG_2_FD_94444 | JGI IMG/M metagenome (GOLD analysis project Ga0134100, IMG submission 94444) | Switchgrass degrading microbial communities from high solid loading bioreactors in New Hampshire, USA - 11_42_5_180_A3 metaG | ecosystem: Engineered > Bioreactor > Semi-continuous > Anaerobic >...
GTTATTATTCATATATAACTCATGGTACTCCTTTACTAATGTTTTTCTTGGGTCGTTAAACATTTTACAATGGATTACCATGAGTTTTCTATATATTACGGCATTTTATTTTACAACTTCCCTCAAATTTTCTTAATTTTTTGAAAAAAAACCACAACATTTAATCCCAAAAATCAAAGATTATGGTAAAAGAGAATGCCTGCGGACAGGCATTCTCTTAATCTGTGTCAATATCCGAAGACACCCTCCAGGGATTCGTCATTCTCAATCCAGTCCCTGACATTTATCTCCCTATAATCATTTTTTGTGTCCCTGATATATACCTTTTCAATGCCTGCGTTTATCACCATCCGTTTGCACATGGAACAGCAGCTGGTGTTTTTGACATATTCCCCTGTTTTTGCTTCAATGCCTGTAAGATAAAGCGAGCTGCCTATCATTTTATCCCTGGAAGCGCTTATGATGGCATTGGCTTCCGCGTGAACGCTTCTGCACAGCTCATAACGCTCTCCCCTGGGTATATTGAGCTTTTCCCTAATGCATTCACCGATGTCGCTGCAATTCTTTCTTCCTCTTGGCGCTCCGACATATCCTGTTGAAATAACCTCGTCGTTCTTCACTATTACCGCTCCGTACCACCTGCGCAGGCAGGTGCATCTTTGTGAAACGGATTCCGCCAGATCCAAATAATAATTTACCTTATCCCTTCTCATATGTGCCTCCGCTTGCATAATATAGCTGTTCCATTCATCCGGGCTTATCCGTGTCCCTGGACCCAACTTCCCAATGAATACATTGAACTATTAATTTCATTCGGTATAACGGCTTACTGAACCAATTGGATCATTGGGCCCATGGGCTCATCAATGCCTCGACTATCTCGGGATACTTCCACTCAAGCGTTCTCCTGTCCAGCAGGCCGAACAACTCCCCGCTGCCGGTGAAAGCTCCGTTATCCCACCAGATGCAGGGGATGCCCTTTTCTTTGGCTTTTTGAACATAATATTTTGCCCATGCCACCCTGTCTTCCAGGTTGTTTTTATCCATGGCGCCGAACTCTCCCAAAATTACAGGCTGCCCTTTGCTTATAAATGTATTGTACAGGTTGTCCATAAGGCTGTCTATTTCTCTCGTATCATTCCGGTTTGTCGGGCTCCATTTGTCGGTTCCGTTCTTGTTCAGGGCGAAATTGTAGGGGGTGTATGCATGGATTGATACGATAACCTTGTCGTCATCCGGGATAACAAAATCCTTCCAGGTCTTCGGATCCGATGAAGCCGCATATGTAGGAATCATCAGGTGCCTGTACGGATTGTTTCCGCCGGAGTTTCTTATGGTATCTACAAAATCCTGGTTCAGCTTGTTTATCACTTCCCTGGCCTCCGGGTTTCCTCCGGTCCATTCCTGGGGTGTTCCCTTCATTCTAGGCTCGTTCATTCCTTCAAATATAAGATGCTCGTCATAGCTCTTGAATCTTTCCGCAATCTGTGCCCAAACCTTGGTCAGAATGGTGCTGGCTGTTTCATAATTATCATATGAAGGGAAATGCCATTCTTCATGATGCATGTTTATTATTACATATAGGTCATTGTTAATTGCGTAGTCAACCACTTCGTTTACCCTGTCCAGCCATGCATTGTTTATTATGTAATCCGGTTCCGGACCAAGATGGTTTCCCCATGATATCGGAATCCTGACAACATTAAAGCCAGCTTCCTTAACGGCAATTATCATCTCTTCCTTTGTCTTCGGATTGCCCCATGACATTTCACTGGTCAAAAGGGCCCCGCCGCCGGTCGCATCCAGGGTGTTTCCCAGGTTCCATCCGATTTTAAGCTCTTTCACCAGCTCCGTGGACGGAATGTCTCTTATGGTCAATGGTTCCGATTCCGGTTCCCCGGCCGGCTCATCTGTATCTTCGTCTTCCGCCGCCTTGTCATCGTCAGCATTCGTGTCGTCGGTAATTGCATCCTCAATCTGCCGGTCTGCATCCGAACTGACGTCTTTTGGCTTGCTGCAGGCCATTATGCCAATCGCCACAAGGATACATAATAACAATAATGCAATACAATTTTTTATGTGTTTCATCTCACCCTCCGAATAATTAGTAGTATTAAAAATGGTAATATATTTCAATTAAGCATACATATATTATATCAGGCTTCCTTCCACAGAACCAGCATTCTTTTTGACAATTATTATTCGACATTTTTTGTGGGCATATCTTGTAAATTTGGTAATTCTGTTATATGATTTATTTATACTGTAGCCTTTTTGGCGCACATTACCCGATCAAAACGTTTATGCGTTTCAGGTTTATTTTTTCAATTCTTTCCCGGCTAAAGTTAATGTCTAATTGGTAGGGATTTTATTTTTTTGTATTTTATGTCTCTTCCGCATAGAACATGATGTACCCCGGGAAATCGGCAGAAATAATTTATCGAGGAGGAAAAGTATGACAAACCAGACAACTTGCCCAAATTGCAAAGCTGTTTTATCTGAAGGAGCCGCTTTTTGCCCAATGTGCGGCGCAAAGGTTGAAGCTCCTGCGAAAAAAACCGTTTTATGTTCCGGGTGCGGAGCACAGATTGATGAAGGCACGGCTTTCTGTCCGGTTTGCGGCAAGCCTGTCTCAGACGGCTCACCCGCTTCTTTAAAAACAGAAAACCCGGCTGTAAAGAAATCCGTCAAATCCGGCATTTTGCTTAAAAAGCCCCTGCTTATTGCCATTCCGGCAGCGATAATTGTTTTGGTGCTTCTGATTGTCGCCGTACTAAAAATTAAGCCTTCCGGCGGCTCCCATTTAATTTACGTAAAGGATGACGAACTGCAGTTCAGTAATTTATCAAAGAAATCTTCCTTTGAGTTAACCGACGACCTGATAAGGGCTGGTTATTTTGATGAGGATGATTACTATTTCTTATCCTTCTACATATTTATGAGCGAAGACGGCAGATACATATTCTATCCCGACCGTATCGAAGATTATGACATGTCTTATTATTGGCGCGACCTTAAAGCGGACAATGCCAAAAAGGATACCAGCGTAAAAATAGACAGCGAAATAAACTTCGTTCCGTTCCTGACTAAAGACGGCAGCAAATTCTTTTATATCAAGGGCAATGATAACCGGATGTATGTTTATGACCGCAAAAGCGGCGAAAAGGTAAAGCTGGATGATGATGTGGTCAGCTATTATATCAATGACGATGGAGATTACATTATTTACTCCAAGCATACCGATTTTGAATCTACCATATATGAAATGTCTCTGAAGGGTACCGCTGCAGAAAAAACAAAGATTGATTCCAACGCTTCAATATTAAGTGCGTTTCCCAATGAAAAAAAGGTATATTATTCAAAGGACGGCTCCCTCTATATAAAGGAGTTCGCAAAAAACAAGGAGAAAATCACCTCGGAATACGATATCCTTGTATCAATAGTTGACAATGGCTCCATATACTATATGCAGAGAGAAGAAATCACCAAAAAGCTTTCCGACTTTATAAGGGATGATATGGCCGAAGCCGATAAAGAAGAGATTGTACTGCCCGAACCGAATTATTCGGCAGAGCCCGAATATCCGTCGGCATCTGACTATCAGACGATGGTTTGGGTGGACTCATATTGGGGATGGGAAAGACATCCGGAGACAAACGAATGGGGATACTGGGACTACGTGACCGACGAAGAAGCCTACCAGGCAGCCCTTGACGCATACTATAAGGCATACGAGGCATGGGAAAAAGAAGTTGAGCAATACTACAATGATTACAACAATGCTTATGCAAGGCTTCAGGCAAAAGAAAACAGGGATTATTTAAGGGAACTCCTTGACAACGAGGACAATGCCGTGACCTATAACAAGTTTTCCCTGTACTACTGGAACAAAGGCACGGAAACCCTTGTGGCTGACGACGTGTATGAAAGCGTGCTGACCCGGTCGAATTCCGCAAGCATTGTCGTATATAAAAAATACGACGTTTCATCCGTTGATATGATGAAAATGTCCGAGCTGAATGACGCCGATATATACTATTACGATTTTATATACGATCTTCAGGAAAAGATTTCGACTTCAAGAAAATTATCGGATGAAGTTTACGTTGCCATAAATGAAAAGGAATCAACAATTGACTGCTCGGGCGCAACAACCTGGTCGATCAACAGTAAGGGTGCCATCTTTTTCCTGGATGACTATGACAATGAAAAGGGCTACGGTGAGCTGATGTATGTTCCCATAAAGAACGGCTCTGTGGAAAAACCGGTAAAGATTGATGAGGATGTTAATCTATATGTTTTCGGCAATGAAAACGAAAACATTTACTACTTCAAAGATTTAAAGGATTATTCCGGTGACCTCTATATGAATGACCGGCTTATAGCAACGGACGTTTATGCTCCCAGCCTGTACAACTATAAGGGAAAAGATAAGCTTCTTTACTTTAAGGATTACAGCAGAAGCAGCGAAAGCGGCTCCCTGTGCATTTTCGATAATGGCAAAGAAACCAGGGTTTTCGACGATGTCAGCTTCTTCGTAGCGGTAAATGATAATGATATCGCATTCCTGTATGACTACAGGCCCGAAAGAAGCAAGGGCGACCTCATGCTGTACACAGGCAGGAAACAGCCCTTTCCCGTTGAAACTGATGTAACCGCCATGCTGTGGAATCCTGACATGCTGTGGGATGCTACCGGTTACGGATTCTATTATTAATATAAATCATTAAACAAATACAAAGGAGCATATCATAATCTCCGGGCCGCTGTTAACAGCGGCCCGGAGATTATGATATGCTCCTTTTGGTTTAACGGAGAAAGAGGGATTTGAACCCTCGCGCCGGGTATCCCCGACCTACACCCTTAGCAGGGGCGCCTCTTCAGCCTCTTGAGTATTTCTCCAGGTTCTGACTAAATTATTCTTCATATTTGGTTGTTTCAGCAATAACCTCGATGAGACAAACCTTAGTATAACAAAAGCTCTTTCCTTTGTCAACCGATTTGAGCATACAAATTATTGCCTTTTGCGTCGATAGCAACAACAGCGGGGAAGCCCTCCACATATAATTCATGAACCGCTTCGGTGCCCAAATCGTCATAGGCAATTACCCTGGCCTTTTTTATGCACTTTGAAAGCAGGGCTCCCGCGCCCGGGGGCGCCGCAAAATAAACGGCCCCGTTTCTTTTCATTGCTACGATTACTTCGATGCTTCTTGTGCCCTTTCCTATCATCCCCATAAGGCCCATGTCAAGCAGCACCGGAGTATATTTATCCATACGTCCCGCCGTGGTTGGCCCTGCCGATCCAATAACCTGTTCCGGGCGCGCCGGCGACGGACCCATGTAGTATATTATGCTGTTCTTAATGGGAAACGGCAGGTCCTCTCCTCTTGCTATCGCTTCATACATTCTCTTATGAGCGGCATCCCTTGCTGAATATATCGTCCCGGTAATGTAAACCTGCTCTCCCGCTGTAAGCTTTTCCGCAATTTCCTTCACCAGGGGTGTTGTAATAACTTTATCCATATTCTTACCTGATTCATAAATAATATCAAATCGATCTTGTAACATGCCGGTTTACATGACAACCTATATTGACCGCCACCGGAAGCCCTGCTATATGGGTAGGGTATGTTTCAATATTAACCGCCAGGGCAGTTATGCCGCCTCCCAGACCTGCCGGCCCAATTCCCAGGCTGTTTATAGCGGCCAGCAGCTCCTCTTCCAGTCTTCTTATATGAGGCTTGTCGGATCGGATATTAATATCCCGGGTTAAGGCATATTTAGCAAGCAGGGCACATTTTTCAAAGCTGCCGCCAATTCCCACTCCAACCACCATGGGCGGGCAGGCATTGGGTCCCGCGCTTTTCACGGTCTCTAAAACCGCTTGTTTTACGCCTTCCTCATCATCCGCCGGTTTAAGCATATATATCCGGCTCATGTTTTCGCTGCCGAAGCCCTTGGGGGCAATCGTAATTTCAAACCGGTCACCGGGTACAATATTGTAATGTATTATTCCCGGTGTGTTGTCCCTTGTATTTTCCCGGATAAGCGGGTCGGATACCACGGATTTTCGCAAATACCCTTCCCGGTATCCTCTTCGGATGCCTTCATTTATGGCTTCCTCAAGAGATCCCCCTTCAATATGGACCTCTTGACCGATAGTAACAAACACAACCGTCATTCCGGTATCCTGGCATATCGGTATCATTTCTTTTTCAGCGATGTCAAGGTTTTCAACCAGCTGTTCCAATACATGCCTTCCGACCGTAGAGTTTTCCCTGTCACATGCGCTTCTTATGCCGGTTTCCATGTCTGAAGACAGCCGGTAATTGGCTTCTATGCACATTTCCTTGACATTTTCAATTATTGTATCAACAGTTATACTGCGCATGAATATGCTTCTCCATATACAGGGCATTTCGTTGCTTATGTGTCCGGCATTTTACGCCATTAAAGATTTCTTGCCGCTTATTATCAGTAGTTGTCGTCCGGTTCTTCATTCTCAGAGTCTTCTTCGTCAAATTCATCGCTGTCGATTTCGTCTTTATTATAATACTCTTCCTGTTCTTTATCGTCGGAGATGGCCGTATTCTCATTCAATTCCTTTTCCAGGTTCTTTATAATATCGTCGTCAGTGGCCGCTGTGCTTTCCTCTTTTACTTTTGCGATGCCGGCAACGGACTCATTTTTGTCCTGAAGATTAATCAGCTTGACTCCCGAGGTGTCCCTTCCCAAAGCGGAAATATCGCTGACCAGTATACGGATAACCGTTCCTTCGGTTGTAATCAACAGGACTTCATTGTCCTCGTTAACAGCCTTTACACCGATTACCTTTCCTGTTTTATCGTTTATTTTATAGCATTTAACTCCCTTGCCGCCGCGGCGCTGTGTGCCAAACTCGCTTATCGCAGTCCTCTTGCCCATGCCGTTTGCTGATACGAAGAGCAGGTATTCGCCCTGGGTATTCAGCTGCATGCCCACAACCTCGTCTCCTTCTCTCAGGGACATTCCGATAACACCTGTTGCCGCTCTTCCCATGGGTCTTACATCCTGTTCGTTGAACCTTATGCACATGCCGTTTTGGGTAACCAGGAATATTTCCTTGTTGCCGTCGGTAATCTTAACCTCTATCAGCTCGTCATCCTCGCGTAGGTTTATCGCATTCAGGCCCGATTTTCTTATATTGGCAAATTCCTTGAATATGGTCTTTTTAACAATACCATTCTTTGTAGCCATAAATACAAACCGGTCTTCAACATACTTCTTAATAGGAATCACAGCGGAGATTCTTTCTTCCGGAGCAAGCTGCAGAAGGTTGATTATTGCCGTTCCCCTTGCGGTTCTGCCGGCTTCGGGTATTTCATAAGCTTTAAGACGGTATACCCGGCCCTTGTTGGTAAAGAACATGATATACTGATGGTTTTTTGCCATGAACAAATCCTCGATAAAGTCTTCATCAATTGTATGCATGCCCTTTATTCCCTTGCCGCCGCGGTGCTGGCTCTTAAAATTATCCACGGTCATTCTCTTGATGTATCCCAGCTTTGTCATGGCAATAACGGAGGTCTCATTCGGTATCAGATCCTCCATGGATATGTCAAGCTCGTCATAAGTTATTTTTGTACGGCGTTCGTCACCATATTTGTCACGGATAATCTCCAACTCCTCTTTAATTACTCCAAGGAGTTTGTTTTCATCGGCCAGGATGGCCTTGTATTCTTCTATTTTTACCTGAAGCTCCGCGTATTCCGTTTCAATCTTTTCCCTTTCAAGGCCTGTCAGGGCGCGAAGCCTCATGTCTATAATGGCCTGGGCCTGCGGATCCGTAAGCCCGAACCGTTCCATCAGCCTTTCCTTGGCAACGTTGCCGTTCGGTGAATGGCGTACGATGTTTATTACCTCGTCAATATTATCCAGGGCAATCAGCAGGCCCTGCAGGATGTGTGCCCTTTCCTCCGCCTTGTTAAGGTCATATTTTGTCCGGCGGGTTACAACATCCTTCTGATGGTCTAGGTAATAGTTCAGCATCTGGATCAGGTTAAGCACCTTTGGTTCGTTATTTACCAGGGCAAGCATTATTACCCCAAAGGTGTCCTGCAGCTGGGTATGCATGTACAGCTTGTTAAGCATCACATTGGCGTTAACATCCCGGCGCAGCTCAATTACAATTCTCATTCCGTTGCGGTCGGACTCGTCCCTAAGCTCCGTTATCCCGTCTATCTTCTTTTCTTTGACCAGATCGGCTATTTTTTCAATCAGCCTGGCCTTGTTTACCATATAGGGGAGCTCGGTCACGATGATTTGGGATTTGCCGTTGGGCAAGGTTTCGATTTCCGACACCGCCCTGACCCTAATTTTCCCCCGTCCAGTCCTGTATGCCTCTTCTATGCCGGATACTCCGACAATCTCGGCACCGGTTGGAAAATCCGGTCCCTTGATGATTTCAAGAATTTCTTCTACGTCAGTTTCCCTGTTTTCTTCTATATGATTGTCTATTATCTTAATAACGCCGCTTATAACTTCCCTGAGATTATGGGGGGGAATATTGGTTGCCATTCCGACCGCAATTCCTGATGTTCCGTTAACCAACAGGTTTGGAAATCTAGAAGGAAGAACTGTCGGTTCTTTTTCCGATTCGTCAAAGTTCGGAATAAAATCCACCGTATCCTTGTTGATGTCGGAAAGCATTTCCATGGAAATCCGGCTTAACCGGGCCTCTGTATAACGCATGGCGGCCGCACCGTCCCCGTCAACGGAACCAAAGTTGCCGTGACCGTCTATCAGCGGATACCGGGTGGAGAAATCCTGTGCCAGCTTAACCAAGGCATCATATATGGAGCTGTCTCCATGCGGATGATATTTACCCATTGTATCACCGACAATACGCGCGCATTTTCTGTGCGGCTTGTCAGGCCCGTTATTCAATTCGTTCATCGCATACAGGATTCTTCTCTGAACTGGTTTCAAACCGTCCCGCACATCGGGAAGCGCACGGGAAACTATGACAGACATGGCATAATCTATATACGATGTCTCCATGGTTTTCTTCAGGTCCACATCCTGTACTTTATCGAAGATATAATCATCCATTGTTATTCCTCCGTTTTCATGCTATACAGGTCTCCCTAAATATGATGCCCCACGAAAAACCCATATTATATATCAAGGTTCCGGACATACTTTGCGTTCTCTTCAATGAATTCCCTTCTTGGCTCAACCTTGTCCCCCATAAGGGTTGTAAATGTAAGGTCTATCTCCGAGGATTCCTCTTCGTCTATGGTAACCCTAAGCAGAACCCTCTTTTCCGGGTCCATGGTCGTTTCCCAAAGCTGGTCGGCATTCATTTCGCCAAGACCCTTGTACCGTTGAATTTTGCATCCGTCCCTGCCTATTTCGTTAAGAATCCTGTTCAGCTGTTCATCATTATAAGCATAGCGGACATCCTTGTTTTTCTCTATTTTGTACAACGGGGGCTGAGCCATGTAAACGTATCCCTGTTTTATCAGCTCCGGCATAAACCGGTAGAAGAATGTTAGCAGCAGGGTCGATATATGGGCGCCGTCCACGTCGGCATCAGTCATAATGATAATCTTATGGTACCTAAGCTTGGATATGTCAAAATCATCGGATATTCCGCAGCCAAAAGCCGTTATCATGGCCCGGATTTCCTGGTTTGACAGAATTTTATCCAGTCTTGCTTTTTCTACGTTAAGGATCTTTCCCCTGAGAGGAAGAATGGCCTGTGTCGCCCTGGATCTTGCGGTTTTTGCGGAACCTCCCGCGGAATCTCCCTCAACAAGGTATATCTCGCATTTTGAAGGATCCTTCTCCGAGCAGTCAGCCAGCTTTCCGGGAAGTCCGGATCCCTCAAGGGCCGTCTTTCTCCTGGTAAGCTCACGGGCTTTTCTTGCCGCCTCCCTTGCCCTTTGCGCAAGAACTGATTTTTCACAAATCATTCTAGCCACCGCGGGATTTTGTTCCAGGTAGTAGGTAAGCTGTTCGCTTACGATGCAGTCAACCGCGCTTCTTGCCTCGCTGTTGCCAAGCTTTTGCTTTGTCTGGCCTTCAAACTGCGGCTCCGGTATCTTAATGCTTACTATTGCGGTTAGTCCTTCCCTTATATCCTCTCCCGTCAGGTTCGGATCATTGTCCTTAAGGATTTTTTGGGCCCTGGCATAATCGTTCAGGGTTTTTGTCAGCGCATTTTTAAACCCTATCAAATGGGTGCCGCCTTCCGGCGTTGTTATGTTATTTACAAAACTGTAACAGCTTTCAACGTACGATCCGTTATGCTGCATGGCAACTTCCACGTAAACGTCGTCTTTTTTGCCTTCACAGTAGATGACATCGGGATAAAGCGGATCCTTGTGGCGGTTTAAATACTGGACATATTCCACTATTCCGCCCTCGTAGCAGAAAACCTTTTCCTTTGGTTCTTCTCCGCGAAGGTCTTTAAGTATAATCTTAACTCCTTTTGTAAGGAATGCCATTTCCCTGAGACGCTGTTTCAATGTTTCATAATCAAAAACCGTTTCTTCAAATATTTCATCATCCGGCAGAAATGAAACCTTGGTTCCCCTCCTGTCCGACGGACCCAACTCCTGCAGCTTCATAACGGGTTTTCCTCTTTCAAACCGCTGCATATACTTTTTCCCGTCGATGCATATCTCCACCTCAAGCCATTTTGAAAGCGCATTGACCACGCTGGCGCCCACGCCGTGCAGTCCGCCCGACACCTTGTAACCGCCGCCGCCGAATTTGCCTCCGGCATGCAGCTTGGTAAACACCACTTCCACCGCCGGGATTCCCGCTTTATGATTTATTCCTACAGGTATGCCGCGGCCGTTGTCCATTACGGTTACAGAATTGTCCTTATTAAGAACAACCTCTATGGTATCGCAAAATCCTGCCAAGGCTTCATCTATGGCATTGTCAACTATCTCATAAACCAGATGATGCAGTCCTTTGATGGCTGTGGACCCGATATACATACCGGGTCTTCTTCTTACAGCCTCAAGCCCTTCCAATATTTGTATTTGATCCGCCCCGTAGGTATATTCTTTGTTCATGCTTTTCTCTCCATTCATATTGCTTATGTATGAAATCAGTTTTCACTGGAAACCGTATTATTAGCCACATGAAAAATCTTGTCATATTTAAACCTGTTGTTTATGAACTCTTCCAGTCCCGTACAGGTTATAATAGTCTGTATATCTCCAATGCTGTTAAGCAGGTAATTCTGCCTGTTCCTGTCAAGCTCGGACAATACGTCATCCAGCAGAAGAACCGGATTGTCTCCTATGGTTTCCTTTACAAGCTCTATTTCAGCAAGCTTTAAGGACAGGGCGGAGGTTCTTTGCTGGCCTTGGGATCCGTATTTTCTTACATCCTGATTATCTACGACAAACATAACGTCGTCCCTGTGGGGACCGACACCGGTCATTTTAAGAATTAAGTCCTTTTCCTGCGATCTTTTAAGGGTTTCCTCAAACTCTTCCGGAATAACGTTCGGTTCATATCTGAGGATTATTTCTTCCTTTCCTCCGGTTAATTTCCTATGTATGAGGCAAATCAGCCGGTTCAGCTTTTCTATAAAAGCTTTCCTTGTATTAATAACGGGTATTCCATGCTCCGCAAGCTTGGCATCCCATATATATAGTGTATCCAATAATTCCCTGTTAACACCTATTTGTTTTAATAGATTATTTCTTTGCAAGAGCGCCTTGTTGTAGTTTGATAAATGGTACATATACAGTTTATCAAGCTGGCAAAGCTCCATATCAAGAAACCTTCTTCTTTCCGCGGGACCGTTTTTTATGATATTCAGGTCCTCTGGCGAAAAAAACACAAGGTTAAGCATTCCAAACAGTTCACCTTGTTTTTTAATAGGGATAGTGTCAACCGCCACTCCCTTGGCTTTATTCTTCTTTAAATGCACATCAATTCTATGGGAAACCTGTTTTTTCTCAATAAAAATCCTCACATGGGCCTCTTCGCTGCCAAAACGGATTATTTCCTTATCCTTGCTGCCCCTGTGTGATTTTGTGGTTCCCCCAAGATAAATTGCTTCCAGGATATTTGTTTTTCCCTGGGCATTTTCACCGTATAGAATGTTTATTCCGTCATCAAAAACCAGGCTCAACTGTTCATAATTTCTATAATCTTTAATTTCCAACGACCTGACAATCATTATGACACCATCGTTTCCTTCATGCCGCCTGTTACCCCATAATCCTTATCTGTTTTCCGTCATACTCGACCAGATCCCCGTCAACCAGCTTTTTTCCCCTGCGCGTCTCAACCTGGCCGTTTACCTTAACCATACCGTTAACAACAACATCCTTGGCCTCGGCGCCGCTTTTTACAAAACCGGCTGCCTTTAGTGCCTGTCCCAGTTTTATATACTCGTCCCTCAGTTTTATTTCAGTCATTATTCCTCCTTGTCCTCCGTATCCGGACTATTCCGATCTAACATGAATATTTACAGGCAGTATCAGGTAAATATATGTCTGTTCCTTATCCCTTATGAAGCACGGAGCCTTGGGATTTATCAGATATATATCCACAATTTCATCATCGATTACTCTTAGGGCTTCCGTTAAGAATCTCGGGTTAAATCCTATAATTATATCCTTTCCCTCCATGGCAATATCTATGTCTTCTTTCATGGAGCCCAAGGATGTATTTACGCTTAATTCAAAATTGTTTCCACTGATGTTTATTATAATTGGTTTCTTTTCCGTTTCCCTGATAAGCAGGGTCGCACGTTCTATACAGCTGAGAAGCTCCTTTTTATTTATGCTTATCTTTGTTTCGTAATCCGACGAGAGCATCTGATCTATCCTGTAATACTCTCCTTCTATAAGCCTTGTCACAACTACGGTGTCATCGAACTCGAACAATGCGTGCTTATCTGAAAAATAAATGTCCGCATTCGACGACGCCTCACCGGAAAGTATCTTGCTTATCTCATTTAAGGTCTTTCCCGGAATTATAACCTTCTTGTCTTCATATTCTTCTTTAAGCATTACCTTTCTAATAGATATACGGTGTCCGTCAAGGGAAATCACCCTAAGCTCGTTCTTCTTTATGTCAAACAGCTCTCCTGTCATAATCTTGTTGCTTTCGTTGTCCGATATCGAGAAGACCGTCTGCCTTATTATTTCCTTTAAAGTAAACTGTGACAGGGTAAGGGGCCTTTCCTTGATTATAGCGGGAAGTTTAGGAAACTCCTCTCCGGATCTTCCCATAATGGAAAACCTGGATTTTTCACATGTTATTTCGGTTACATAGTTATCATCGGTAAATATGTTAACCTCATTGTCAGGAAGCCTTCTTATTATTTCGGAAAATACCTTTGCATTAAGCGCAACAGATCCTGTTTCCAGTACCATTCCGTTAACAAAGGTTTCTATGCCTATTTCCATATCGTTTGCTATAAGCTTTATTCCCTGACCGGAAGCCTCTATAATCAGGCACTCCAGAATTGGCATGGTGGACTTTGCCGGAACAGCTTTCATAACAATATTAACACCGTTTAACAAATCTGACTTTTGGCAACTGATTTTCATCTGTGTCTCTGCTCCCTTCCCGTAATATATATATATAAATGATTAAAAAAGTAATAATAATAAGGGATGTTCAAATGTTGAAATATAGGCATAAAGCCTATAAATCACGGGGTTTGCCGGATGATAAGATGTAAATAACATATTCTTTCATGTGGAAAGAAGGATATGTTATTTTAACAATTAAGAAAGATAAAATTCGATGCTGATAAAAATGAACAGGATATCAACCGATTATCAACCTTTTATCAACATATTGTCATCATATTAATCCGGATTTATCTTTTTAATAAGCACATCTATCGTATTATGTAAAGAGGCATCCTTTTCCATGTCTTTTGCTATTTTTTCAAACCCGTGAAGAACGGTGGAATGATCCCTGTTGCCCAATGCCTTGCCTATATCTGTGACAGAGGCGTCGGTAAGTTTTCTGCAAAGATACATGGCTATCTGGCGAGGATAAGAAACATTCCTGCTCTTGTTCTTGGAATATATGTCGGAAGGCTGAATATTATAGTGCTCCGCCACAACCTCCACAATCAGGTCCGTTGTAATGACCTTCTTTTCATTAGGAGAAATAATATCCTTTAATGCCATCTCCGCAAGAGCAAGGTTAAGCTTCTTTTTTTTCAGGCGGGAATAAGCAACAATTTTTGTCAGGGCTCCTTCAAGCTCCCGGATGTTTGACTTGATATTTGAAGCAATATAGCTTAGAACCTCTTCATCTATGCTTAATCCGTCCAGTTCTTCCTTCTTTTTAAGAATGGCCATCCTTGTTTCATAATCGGGTGGCTGAATATCAGCCATTAGGCCGTGTTCAAAGCGCGAACGAAGCCTGTCCTCCAAGGTAAGCATCTCCTTGGGAGGCCGGTCACTGGATATGATTATTTGTTTCTTGGCTTCGTGGAGAGTATTAAATGTGTGGAAGAACTCCTCCTGGGTACTTTCTTTTCCAATAATGAATTGAATGTCATCTATTAAAAGAATATCTATGCTGCGATACTTTTCCCTGAACTGGGCTGTGGTTTTCTTTTGAATGGCATCTATCAGCTCATTGGTAAATTTTTCACTTGTAACATATAAAACCTTGGTTTCCGGATTCTGGGAAAGAACAAAATGAGCTATCGAGTGCATCAGGTGTGTTTTACCCAGTCCGACACCTCCGTATATGAAAAGAGGATTGTATATTTCCCCCGGGTTTTCCGCAACGGCAAGCGCTGCCGCCCTGGCAAATTCATTGTTTCCTCCGACAACAAAGGTATCAAAGGTATATCTTGAGTTTAAAAAAGAAGGCATCTGATAATTTTTCCTGGATGAAGATACCTTTTTACTGTCCATTGAATCCAGTTGGCTTGCAAGAACAAAATTGATGTCATAAGGCGTATTCAGTATTTCTTCAATTGATACCTTAAGAAGAATCTCGTATTTGTTACGAATTACATTCAAGCTGGGAGGCCCGATCCGTTCATCGTTTATCAAAATGGTAATTACATTATCTGTTACATCATATACTTTCAGGGGCTTTAACCAGGTATTATATGACACTTCGGTAATGCTGTATTCAGTTATCATATACTGTAAAATTTCATCCCATTTAGATTCAATTATCTCTTTCATCAATAGCCTCCATTGTAACTCACATACATATATATTATAACAATTTTTTAAAATTTTCAATGGTTATTCTGCCACTGGGCAGTTTTACGAACAACTTATCCACATTTTTTTGCATGATATATATATAAGGTAGAAACAGGTGCAGAATGTGTAGTTGTTGATAAGAATTGCAGGAAAAATAACCACTTGACGTAAAGTTCGATAGAGAATATAATAGACGTGATATTCCAAAATTGAAGAAATACTTAATTCGCTTGAATCGAAGCGCCGGTACATAAAAAAAGGAGGTGCGAAGCTATGAAAATGACATTTCAACCGAAAAACAAGCCCCGTTATAGAGTACATGGCTTTAGAGCAAGAATGAGAACGGCAGGAGGAAGAAAGGTACTTGCCGCAAGAAGGGCAAAAGGAAGAAAGAAGCTTACTGTTTAGTAATCATTCCGGGTCGCATATTTGTGACCTTTTCTTCTATAAAGAAAAGGAAGAAGTAACCAGTTGTTTGTAATGTTTAGATGATGGCTGCGGAAAGATGAAGAAAACGGAATCTATCAAAAAAAACGAAGAATTCAGGGAAATCTATAGTACCGGCAAGTCATATGCAAACAAAAACCTTGTTATGTATATGAGAAAAAACCATACAGGAAAAAACAGGCTTGGAATATCCGTCAGCAAAAAAACAGGAAACAGTGTCATACGGCACAGGATAACCCGGTTGATAAGAGAAAGCTATCGTTTGAACGAAGACAGGATTTTAGAAGGCTTGGACATAGTAGTTGTCGCAAGAACAGGTGCCAAGGGAAAAACTTACAGGGAAATCGAAGAGTCATTATTACACCTTATGAAGCTTCACGGTATATTGATAAAACAAGAAATGTCCAACGGTTCGTATAAGGAAAAGGAATAGAACGTGATAAGCAAAGCGTTGATATCTATAATAAATTTATATCAGAAATTCATATCTCCTCTTAAAAGAAGGTCTAGCTGCATATACTATCCGACCTGCTCTTCTTATGCCAAGGAAGCAATAGAAAAGCACGGCGCATTAAAAGGATGTTATTTGGCAGCCAGGCGGATTTTAAGATGTCATCCTTTTCATAACGGTGGATATGACCCGGTGCCTTGATAACAAGGGTTATTACTAATAGTCCCAAGGAGGATTACAATTGGAATCGATATTTTTGCTAGGTAATATATTAAATCCCATAGCCTATGTGCTGGGCTGGATAATGAATCTGATTTATACAATCTTTCATTGGATTGGCGTACAAAACATAGCATTATCCATTTTTGTATTTACGTTTATCGTAAAGACATTAATGTTTCCATTAACAATCAAACAGCAGAAATTTTCTAGGCTGCAGTCGAGGATTGCACCGGAAATACAGAAAATTCAGGAAAAGTACAAGGGAAAAAAGGACGAGGCTTCTCTTAGAAAACAACAGGCGGAAACACAGGCGGTTTATCAGAAATACGGGACAAGCCCGACCTCCGGGTGCTTGCCATTGCTGATAACCTTGCCTATTATGTTTGCGCTGTACAGGGTTATAAATAATATCCCCGATTACGTTAACCTTGTCAGGGAACCCTATGCGGTTGTGGCCAATGAAATAATGTCTGCCGGTACCGGTATACTATCCGACATTGTCGCAAATTTTGAAAAGCTGACGCTGGAGACGGTCGACCAAGTAATCCGGACATTGGCGGTATTTAATACCGGTCAATGGAACATGCTGATGAGCAAGGGACTCGGAGAGTCAGCAAACGCGGCCATTGAAAGCATAATGAAGGTAAATAATTTCTTTGGCCTCAGCATAACAAATACACCCAGGTGGAATTCGTTCTCCGTGCTGATTCCATTGATATCAATGGCGCTGCAGTATATTCAGGGCAAGCAGATGACCGTAAAGACCGATAAAAAGACGGACACACCGAATCCCATGTCGTCAATGAATGTTGTTATGCCGATAATGTCGGGATTTTTCTGCTTGATGCTCCCCATAGGTGTTGGTTTATACTGGATAGCTAACAGTTTGTTCTCTATAATCCAGCAGTTCTTTGTAAACAAATACCTGGACCGCGTTGATATTGAAGAACTTATCGAGCAGAACCGCAAGAAAGCCGAAAGAAAAAGAAAAAAATCGGCAAAGCCGGGCTCAATACAGGAGTTGGCAAGAAAACAGACTAAAACGTTGGAAAGCGTTTCAGATACCACTGTACCTGTAAAGAAAGACGAAGAAGAAAACGAAACGGATAATGACACCTCTTCCTACAGTCCGAAAAGCATATCCGAAATAGCGAATATTTTAAAAAACAGGAACATTGAAAAGGGGGAGAAATGATGGATTGGAAAGAATTTTCCGCGAAAACGGTTGACGAGGCATTAACCAATGCCATGCTTGAATTAGGTACAACGGCAGACAACCTGGAATATGAAATAATTGAGAAGGAATCCTCCGGTTTTTTAGGCATTTTCAGCAAGCCGGCAATAATAAAGGTCAGATTAAAGAAAAGCGTGGAGGAAGAGGCCAGAAGCTTTCTGGAGAAGGTATTCTACGCAATGAATGTTAATGCGGATATGGATATCATCTTTAATAAAGAGAATGACATGCTAGAGATAAACATCAACGGAGACGACATGGGCGTCCTTATTGGAAAAAGAGGACAAACCCTGGATTCTCTTCAATACCTGGTAAGCCTAGTTGTAAACAAGAATAGGGAAGATTACGTCAAGGTCAAGCTGGATACAGAAAACTACAGGGCCAGACGCAAGGAGACCCTTGAAAATCTTGCAAAAAACATAGCCAGCAAGGTAAAGAAAAACAGAAGCTCAATTACACTGGAGCCGATGAATCCGTATGAGAGAAGAATTATTCATTCCGCATTGCAGAATGATATGTATGTGGAGACTTATTCGGAAGGGGAAGAGCCTTACCGCAAGGTTGTAATAAATTACAAGAGATCCAGCCGTGACGGCAAGTCCGGAAAGCATGGAAAGGATTATTCAAGACACTACAGCAGGGACTACAGGAAGGATTACGAGAAATATAAAGAGAGCAAGTCAAAGGAAAGCCAGAAATAACTGCAAAACACATAGAAATGGACCAGAAACACCGGAATGAGAATGCAGTTCTTATTCCGGTGTATTGAAGTTAAGAAAAGGAGGGTCTAATGAAAACTGATACAATTGCTGCCATTGCCACCGCCATGGGAAGAGGAGGAATCGGTATAATAAGAATAAGCGGTGATGAGGCGTTTAACATCATCGATCGGATATACCGGCCAAAAAGCGGCAAAAAGCAGCTGTCAAAGAAAAAAAGCCATACAATACATTATGGTTTTATTGCTGACGGCGAAGAAATAATCGACGAAGTAATGGTTTCAATTATGAAGGCCCCTAATACTTATACGAGGGAAGATGTGGCGGAGATAAATTGCCATGGCGGTATAACCGTCACAAGAAAAATTCTGGAGCTGGTGCTGCGGAACGGAGCAAGGCTGGCTGAGCCGGGAGAATTTACGAAAAGAGCTTTTCTAAATGGCAGAATAGACTTGTCCCAAGCGGAAGCGGTCTGTGATATAATAAATGCCGGGAATGAAATTGCGCTGAAGAATTCGCTGAAGCAGCTAAGAGGCCAGGAGCTTGAAATTATTAAAGGCCTAAGGGATAACCTGTTGAGAGATACGGCATATATTGAAGCCGCTATTGACGATCCCGAGCATATAAGCCTGGATGGCTTTTCACGGGAGTTGCACGAACATGTGGAAAAGTACTGTAAGATTATTGAAAGACTGATTACAGGGTCAAGAAGCGGAAAGCTGATAAAGGAAGGAATTAAAACAGTCATATTAGGCAAGCCCAACGTGGGCAAATCAAGCCTTATGAATTTGCTTGTCCGTGAAGACCGTGCGATAGTAACGGACATTGCCGGAACAACAAGGGATACGCTGGAAGAAACCATTGTGCTTGAAAACAATATAACCTTAAAAATCATAGACACGGCAGGCATACGGAAAACCGACGACGCAGTTGAGAAAATCGGCATAGAAAAAGCGGTTAGGATGGCAAGGGAGGCTGATCTAGTCATATACGTCCTGGATTCTTCAACTCCCATTGATGAGAATGATGAAAGCATCCTTTCCCTGATTGAGGATAAGAAAGCCATTTTGCTTCTGAACAAAAGCGATCTTGAACCAAGGATTACCATGGACGACATAAGAAAAAAAACGAACCATCCCGTTATCAGCACATCATTTACCGAAAGAAAAGGGGTAGATGAGTTGGAAAAAATGATAATGGAGATGTTCTTTCAGGAAAATATAACACAAAGCGAAGAAATATTTATAACCAGCGAGAGGCATGTGGAAGCATTTAAGAATGCGCTTGAAGCGCTCAATATGGTAAAAGAAAGCATAGAAGGCGGCATGCCGGAGGATTTATACACGATTGATTTAATGAATGCTTATGAAGAGCTTGGCAGGATTATTGGCGAGAATGCAGGAGAAGATCTTATAAACATGATATTTGCAGAGTTCTGCATGGGCAAATAAACCTCATGCAAGGATTTTGCAAACAATAGAAAGGGCATGGATAAAAATGTCATTTATATATGAAGAATATGACGTAGCGGTTATAGGAGCAGGACATGCGGGCTGTGAGGCGGCCCTTGCCGCTGCGAGGCTGTCCCTAAAAACCATTATTTTTACGGTTTCCATGGACAGCATAGCCATGATGCCCTGTAATCCGAACATAGGGGGAACCTCAAAAGGGCACCTGGTAAGGGAGATAGATGCGCTTGGCGGAGAAATGGGCAAAAACATAGACAGAACCTTCATACAATCCAGGATGCTCAATATGTCGAAGGGACCGGCCGTTCATTCCCTTAGGGCACAAGCGGACAAAAAGGCCTATTCCGACAGCATGAGAAAGGTTCTTGAAAATACGCCCAATCTGACACTAAGGCAGGCTGAGATAGTTGATATATTGGTTGAAGACGGAAAGATAAAAGGCGTTAAAACCTATTCAGGATCAATATATCCTTGCAGGGCGGTAATAATATGTACCGGAACTTATCTTAACGCCAGATGCATCTATGGTGAAACCGTACACAAGACGGGGCCCAACGGCCTTTCGGCAGCCGTATACCTGTCAGATGCCTTAAGAAGGCTGGGTATTGAGCTGTTCAGATTCAAGACAGGAACTCCCGCAAGAATTGATAAAAGAACCATCGATTTCAGCAAATTGATAGAGCAAAAGGGCGACGAAAAGATAGTGCCCTTCTCCTTCACCAACAAACCGGAGGATTTAAAACGGGAACAGGTCTCCTGCTGGCTGACATACACCACTCCCGAAACCCATGAGATAATCCGCGAAAACCTGCACAGATCCCCGCTTTTCAGCGGAGAAATCAAGGGAACGGGTACAAGGTACTGTCCTTCAATAGAAGACAAGGTCGTAAAGTTTGCCGACAAGGACCGCCACCAGGTGTTTATTGAACCGGAAGGATTATATACGAATGAGATGTATATATCCGGCATGTCCAGTTCCCTTCCAGAGGATGTCCAGGTAAGGATGTACAGGTCCGTGCCGGGACTGGAAAACGCGCATATAGTAAGAAATGCTTATGCCATCGAGTATGACTGCATTAACCCGTCACAACTTAAGCCGACTCTTGAGATCAGGAATATTGACGGATTATTCTTTGCAGGTCAGATCAACGGAAGCTCCGGATACGAAGAAGCGGCGGCCCAGGGAATCATTGCCGGCATAAATGCCGCCATGAAGCTTCTTGGCAGGGAGCCGGTAATAATAGACCGTTCCCAGGCCTATATCGGAGTGCTGATTGACGACCTTATTACAAAAGAGACAAAAGAGCCATACCGCATGATGACGTCCCGTTCGGAGTACAGGCTTATTCTCAGGCAGGATAATGCCGACCTAAGGCTTACAAAAATTGGATACAAGGTGGGGCTAATTGACGAGGACAGGTATCAGGCCGTTTTGTACAAGGAAAAATGCATAGAGGAAGAAATTCAAAGGCTTAAGAAAACCGTAATAGGGGCAAACAGGGAAGCGCAGGAATTGCTGATAAGCCTTGGAAGCTCACCTCTTGCCACGGCATCAACGTTGGCGGACTTAATCAGAAGGCCCGAGTTAAGCTACGAAGTACTTGAAAGCATTGATCCGGAAAGAAAACCGCTGCCTGAGGATGTAATAGAGCAGATTAATATTAATTTGAAATATGAAGGTTATATAGAGAGGCAGCAAAGGCAGATAGAGCAGTTTAAAAAGATGGAAAACAAGAGGCTTCCGGAAGACATGGATTATAATGCCATATCCGGATTAAGGCTGGAGGCAAGGCAGAAGCTTCAGAAATTCAGGCCATTGTCCATCGGGCAGGCATCAAGAATATCGGGGGTAAATCCAGCCGACATATCCGTTCTAATGGTATACCTGATGCAGCATAACGTAAAAAAGACAAAGGAAACGAATACAAACGGGGATTTATCCGGAAGGGAAAATCAGGATGGAGAATGACAGGAACAAAGCCGTTCAAAATTTCATAAAGACCCTGGAGGAGCTTGATATCGGGCTTGAAGATGCCAAGCTTGATAAGCTTTTGAAATATTATGAATTAATGATAGAAAAGAACAAGGTCATGAATCTGACGGCAATTACCGAATTTTCTGATGTACTGTACAAGCATTTTGCGGATAGCCTGGCTATAGTTAAGGTATTCGAACCGAAGAATGAAACCGTCCTGGACCTTGGTTCCGGCGCGGGGCTTCCGGGAATTCCGCTTAAGATTGTATTTCCGGAAATTAAGATGGTGCTCATGGATTCATTAAACAAAAGAGTTAAGTTTCTTGAAGAGGTTATAGAAATGCTTGAGCTAAGGGATATTAAAGCCGTTCACGCAAGAGCCGAGGATTTGGGAAGAGATCCTAAGTTTAGGGAATCCTTTGACATATGCGTATCAAGAGCGGTGGCCAAGCTGTCCGTGCTGTCGGAATATTGCCTGCCATTTGTAAAGGTCGGTGGATATTTCATAGCATACAAGTCCGGCAACATAGCCGAAGAGATCAAGGAGGCGGAAAGAGCCATAAAGCTGCTGGGAGGTACGGTAAAGAAGAACGAGGAGTTTGAAATTCCCCATACGGATATAAAGAGAGCTCTTATTATGATTGAGAAAACAAAGAATACCCCTGGTAAATACCCCAGGGCGGCCGGAAAACCGTCAAAAGAACCGTTATAATACTAATTTATTATAAAATAAGACTTTAAAAAAAGAAAAATTTGTTATATTATATTAATATAAAATATGAAAGGGACTGCTTGATATTTTTTGTTCTTCATGCAGGAAAATAATTCTGATAATGAAGGGAAGGCAGTAATGAAATATAAAAACAAAGTGGCTGATATTACCGATGAATTAAAGATTTTCGTTAAAGACCTTATCAGGGACTACGGAGAAAGACTGGCGCAATGTATACAAAAGAAAAAAGAGTACATGGACAAGGCTTATGAGAAAGAAGCATATATCCATACATTAACGCAGCAGGAAAACCAAGGCACGGCGTTTTTCTCTCCCAACAGCGGCAAGCTGTTGACAGAGGAGCATTATAAGGAATTAGAGAATATTAAGCAAATAATTAAGGACAGGGAAGAAGAAGAAAAGAAGCTGGAAACCCAGATTTCCAAGCTGATGGAAATAGAACGAATCCTTGTTAATCAGGAAAATTCAAGTCAAAGCATAGGTATTAACATTCTGGAGCTTCAGGAACAGGACAGGCAAAGAATTGCAAGGGATCTTCATGATTCAACGGTACAAAACCTTACAAGCCTGATACACAAGTGTGAGCTTTGCCTAAGGCTGATAGACATGGACACGGTCCGGGCAAAGCTGGAGCTTAATGCCATGTCCAACACCTTAAAGGCGGTCATAAATGAAATCCGGGAAATAATATATAATTTAAAGCCTATGTCATTGGATGACCTGGGATTGATAACCACTGTTGAAAGGTATATTAACCAGTTGATGATGAATCATGATATAAAAATAAAGTTTACTCACAACAGGGAGATTAACGTCATACCGCCAGTAGTTAAGCTGTCTCTGTTCAGAGTTATCCAGGAAGCATGCAGCAATGCAATAAAACACTCGGACGCAAAAAACATTAACATAGACCTGAGGTTTTATGAAAATGAAATCAAAGCCTCGGTTTCTGATGACGGAAAGGGCTTTGATTTAAACAGCGTTAAGGAAAACTTGGCTTCCGATTACTCCGGATATGGATTATCGATTATGAAGGAAAGGGTAAATCTTCTATCCGGGACAATGAATATTCAATCAACCACAAAAAAAAGGAACAATTGTAACCATTTCAGTGCCTATAGTAAAAAGCGAAAGTGATCAAAAATGAAAAAACCGATAAATGTAATGATAGCAGATGATCATTCAATAGTAAGAGAAGGCATTAAACAAATACTCGAGCTTGACGGTGAAATCAAGGTAAACGCGGAAGCCGGCAATGGAAGGGAATGCTTGGACACTTTGGATGAGGAAAAGACGGATGTTCTTTTGCTTGACATTAATATGCCCAATATGAACGGGCTTCAGGTACTTCAGCGCTTGAGAGAAAAGAATACCAATGTAAAGATTTTGATACTGACCATACATAACGAAGTTGAATATCTAATGAGAGCCATAGAAATCGGTGTTGAAGGATATGTTCTGAAGGATTCCGACTCCACGGTTCTTAAAAAAGCCATCTTCGCAATAACGGAAGGGAATACTTTTATTCAGCCCGAATTAACCCCTTTATTAAGAAGACGAATGGAAGATAAGGCGACAAGCGGAAAGAGATTAAAGGATCCGCTGACAAGAAGGGAAATCGAAGTGCTTAAACTTCTCGCCGAAGGTCTTTTCAATAAGGAAATAGCATATACACTTAATATCAGCGAAAAAACCGTTAAGAATCATGTTTCGAACATATTTAAAAAGATCAACGTATCGGACAGGACCCAGGCGGCGGTATATGCCATAAAAAACAACCTGGTTGACATTTTCTGATATATTAAGCGCACATAAGATAATAAGCAAAAAAGTATGGAAATGTTTCACGTGAAACATTTCTTTTTTGTTAAAAAAATGTGAACATTCGGTTTATATATTGCAAAATAATTTATGATAGTTCAAAATATATCTATGGGAACATAGATGAAAGGAACCAATAATGATATAATTGACATGGTTATTTTCCAATATAAACTGTAGGAGGACGGTACCTAAATGGCTAGAATAATTGCAATTGCCAATCAAAAAGGCGGAGTGGGAAAAACAACTACCGCCATTAATCTGTCGGCTTGTCTTGCGGAAAGGAAAAGAAAGGTTCTTGTAATAGACATAGATCCGCAGGGCAATACGACAAGCGGCCTTGGTATTAATAAGAACAAGCTGGAGAAGACCATATATGACATGATGATAGGGGAATGCAGCTTAAATGAATGCCTGATAGAGTCCGTATTTGACAACCTGGATCTTCTTCCTTCCAATGTCAATCTGGCCGGAGCAGAGATAGAACTGATAGGCATACAGGACAGGGAATACATATTAAAGAACCATGTAAAAACGATAAGAGACAATTACGACTATATAATTATTGATTGTCCGCCCTCCTTAAATACGCTTACCGTAAATGCCATGACAACGGCCGATACGGTTCTGGTTCCCATACAGTGTGAATTTTATGCGCTGGAAGGACTAACCCAGCTTATACACACCATAAACCTGGTAAAGAAAAGACTGAACCCCGCCCTGGAAATGGAAGGTGTCGTATTTACAATGTATGATGCCAGGACAAACCTTTCGCTGCAGGTTGTGGAAAATGTAAAGCAAAATCTCAAGCAAAACATATATAAAACAATCATACCCAGGAATGTTCGTTTGGCAGAAGCGCCAAGCCATGGACTTCCCATCAATATGTATGATCCAAAATCGGCGGGAGCTGAAGGTTACAGACAGCTAGCGGAAGAAGTAATTGAAAACGATGAAGCCGAGATGTACAAAAAGAACGAACCAGCAGAAATAAAATACAGATCAAAAAAATAGAAATGATTACTTATCAGGGAGGATAAAATGGCAGCAATAAAAAGAGGATTGGGCAAGGGATTGGACATAATGATTCCCGAGAAAATATCTCAACCGGAGATAAACGAGGAAAATGTTTCACGTGAAACATTTTTGCCGATCCGGGATTTGGAGCCGAATAAATCCCAGCCCAGGCAGGGCTTTGACGAAGAAGCCCTGAAGGAGCTGGCGGCGTCCATAAAACAATATGGCGTTATACAGCCAATCATAGTACGAAAAGTGGACAACAGGTATGAAATAATAGCCGGTGAAAGAAGATGGCGGGCTGCAAGGATGGCCGGATTAAAGGAAGTACCTGTTATTATAAAGGAATATAACCCGCAGGAAGTGATGGAGATTGCTTTAATTGAAAATATCCAGCGGGAGGATTTAAATCCGATAGAAGAAGCCTTTGCTTACCAGAAACTGATCCAGGAATACAACCTCCGGCAGGAAGAGCTGGCGGAAAGGGTGGCCAAGAGCAGGACAGCAATAACAAATGCCCTTAGACTTTTAAAGCTGGATGAGAGAGTACGGAACATGGTAATGGAAAACAAGCTGTCCGGCGGTCATGCCAGGGCGCTTTTGTCCATAGAGAATGCCGATGCCCAATACGAAGCGGCATGCAAAATTGTTGAAAAAGGATTAAGTGTCAGGGACACGGAAAAGCTAGTCAAGCAGTTGCTGAAGAATAACACACCTAAAAAGACGGCGGTGGAGGACGACAACAGCTTTATTTACCGAAACCTGGAGGAACGGCTGAAAAATATTATCGGGACTAAGGTTACAATCAACAGGAAGCAAAAAGGCAGAGGAAAGATAGAAATAGAGTATTATTCGGATGATGACCTGGAAAGAATCATGGAGCTGTTTAATGTTCTTTCCTGGAAAGCTTGAATAAATATAAGTACATGGAGGACAAAAATGGATTTGTTTGAGTTAATAGCAGAAAATGCCGCGTACATAATACTGGGGCTTACCATGCTCATTATTATATTATTTGTTATGATCATACTTCTTATGGTTAAACAAAGAAACATCAGCATAAAATACAAGAGGTTCATGCAGGGTACGGTTGGAAAAGACATGGAATCTGTTCTGATAGAGAGATTTTCAGACATAGAGAACTTGAAAAAGGAAGGTAAGGAATTGCATGAAGAAATAAGAAAAATCAACGAAAACATGCTGATAACCATTCAAAAGGTGGGAATCGTGAAATACGACGCCTTTTCAGAGGTTGGCGGCAAGCTCAGCTTTGCCTTGGCTCTTCTTGACAAAAACAACAACGGCCTGCTCTTAAACTCGGTACACAGCAGCAGGGAAGGATGTTATACATATTTGAAGGAAATAATTAAAGGGGAGTCTTTTCTTGAGCTGTCAAAGGAAGAAAGGGAAGCATTATACCGGGCAATCAATTCGGACAATTATATGGAATAAACCACAAAACAGGTCTAAATGCTTATGCCCATGAGAGGATGAAAAATGAGGATTATTTCCGTTGATTCCGTAAAAGGAAACGAGGTTCTGGCTAAAGATATCTTAAATGAAAGTAGCTCAATACTTATGAAGGCCGGAACGGTTATGAAAAAAGAATACATAAAAAGGCTCAAAGAGCTGAACATCGATTTCATATATGTTGAAGACGATATAGCTCAAGGGGTAAACCTTACGCAAAGCCTGGAGCTTCAGATCAAGGAACAGTGCCAGGAAACGGTTCGTGAGATACTTACAAAATATACATACCACACGGAAAAGGAACTGGAAGAGATAATTACTGTTGCCGATGAAATAATATATGATATAATGCAGGAACCGGAGGTTATATATAACCTGTCAAGCATCAGAAGCAAGAGCGATAGTACATATTCCCACTCGTTGAATGTATGTGCCCTGGCTGTTATTCTTGCGCTTAAAATGAAGCTTTCCATAAAGAAAACCCGGGAGATAGCCATAGGATGCCTGCTTCATGATATCGGATTTACATATATTACCATGGACTACGGTGATTTAATTTTGGAGGAATGCAATGACAGGATTCAAAAGGAAATAAAAAAACATGTCATTTATGGTTATTCCGCTGTTGAGAAATTGAAATGGCTGACATCGGCATCCAAGGATATTATTCTCAGCCACCATGAGCGGCTGGACGGGTCGGGGTATCCCTTCCGTCTCACTGAAGAAAAAATAAAAACCGGCAGCAAAATTGCCGCGGTTTGCGATGAATTTGACAGCAGGGTTTATGGAAACCTAATGAAGAAAATGAAGGTACACGACGCCATTGATTATATAGTAAGCCAGGCGGGAATTAAATTTGATTTGGAAGTGGTGAGAGCTTTTGTTGCTTCGGTCGCCGCATATCCGATAGGCGCCCTGGTTATTACTAATCAAAATGAAATAGGAATTGTACTCAGGCAAAACCCCAAATGCCCCACAAGGCCTGTAATCAGGATCATCCAGGATGCCCGGGGAAACAGGCTGACCGAATGGATTGAGCGGGACCTGACAAAGGAGTTGACACTTTTTATAACGGATACTATAATTGACTAATTACCATAGAATCCGGCTTGCAGATTACAACGAAATATGATATAAGTAATATCACATTAAAAATGACCCAGAAAGCAGGTGAGTATATGCATAGCTATTTAAGAGCAATAGGGTTCAGTGACATAAAAAACAGGAGCGATTTAAACAAGCTGATTAATCACATTGTGGAAAACGCAACAAATATAAAAACAGTACAGTTGAACCATCAAAACAGTTTGACGGAAATGTCCATGGAATTCGGAGACAGCATTGGAATAACCATCCGGGGAGAATATGACCAAAACGATGTCTTCCAGCTGGATAATTATTTCCCGTACGCCGTGGGCACGGGAATCAGCACACAGGAAGATCTGGCGATAAATAAAAAAGTGGATACCGAAGCCTATACGGGAATGTGCGATGACTATCGTTTAGGCGTATCCCTGATATTCTATATACAAAATGTTGCGGAATATCTGCAGAGAAAAAACCAGGAACAAAAGCTAAGTCCCAATATTCCGGTTGCTCTGTCGGCCCTGTCCCTGGAGGGAAGAGTGCTTCTTCCCATAGAAAAGGATGAAATACAGGTAAAAAATCTTACCGCGGAAAAAATAAACCGCAGCAACTTGATTGCCGAGGCAAAAAAAGGAAACCAGGACGCCATAGACAGTTTGACGATAGAAGATATAGACACATACGCAATGGTAACCAAAAGGGCAAAGAAAGAGGATATTTATTCTATAGTGGACACCTGTTTTATCCCATATGGTTCTGAATCTGACAATTACAGCATACTGGCCACCATATTGGACAGCAGGCTGATAAAAAACACCTTGACAAATGAAGAAATATACGACCTGAACGTAATATGCAATGATATTACCTTCCGTGTATGCATAAACAAAAAGGATTTTCTCGGTGAACCGCTGCCGGGCAGACGCTTCAAAGGAAATATCTGGATGCAAGGAAAGCTTTGTTTCCAATAAAATAAATTCTGCAGGTTCTTGACTTGGCAAGAAGTAAATAGTAGAATAAACATGTTGCGTTAAGTACCTGTAGCTCAGTAGGATAGAGCGTCCGCCTCCTAAGCGGAAGGTCGTGGGTTCGAATCCCGCCAGGTACGGTTTTTTATTATTATGCGTTAGCATGATGCAATCAGCAGGTTAAGTGCGCGGCCACAGTTCTTCGTACTTAACCTGTTTTGCTGATATAATCTAACGGATGGGAGCATAGGATGAAAAGAAAAATCATAGCGTCGCTTTTTGGTACGAGCTTTGCCGCTTCATTTTTTGGAGAGATTTACCTTCTTAATGCTGAAAAACCGCACTGGTTCAGCGTTATAGGAATAGGGATTGTTGTTATACTGACCGGATACCTGTTTTTTGATACGATTGGTGAGTACATATTAAAGGAGCTTAACAGCAGGGAAATGCTGCGGGAAAAGGAAGAGCAGATGTATGCGGAGAAACTGGATGAAATGTGCTCGGAGCTTATTAATATTCAAAAGGCCACCTATGCGGCAATAAAAAAAAGCGACAGCAGGCTTCAGGAAGAAATGAACCGGCTGTCGGAAAAGCTTTCACAGGTTATTGAGACTCAGAATAAAATTCTGGCCTGGCAGGCAAAAACATTGAAGGAAAGCGCCGGAAAAAAGCAGATTCCTTAAAGGAACGCTATAAATCAAGGTCAAAATAATTATCATCGGAATAAAACTTCCTGCGAAGCTCGCGTTTCCTGTAATAGGCATTCCTGCGCTTTATGCGCGGCCGTTCGACAAGGACAAAATACAACCCGATTATCAGAACAAACAGTCCCACAATCAAGCCGATTATAACCGGCCGAAACTCTCCTGCGGAGCTTTTAGGATCAATACTCTCCTCCGATGGCTCTGCCAGCTCCTGCAACAGGGGTTCCTCTTCCCTGGCATGGATCAGGGCGGGGGTTTCCGTATTATTATATAGAATATCCGCTCCGCCGACATACATGCCGTCATAAGTATATATTATGGTGCCGATTATGCTGTGGTCGTCTTTAATCTCCGGCTTGGGGTAAAAGAGGACTTCTTTTTTTGCGTCCTTAAATGAAGCGGTATTTGGAAGGACGACATACCCGTTTTCATCCGTTACAATGGAAGGATTCGAGCAATCAAGCAGGGCATTGTAGCGGGTAAAGAACGGGGATTCCTTGGACACATTGTTATTTTCCAGCTCTTTTATGGGGTATATTGAGAAATTATCAAACCCGAAATCAAGGAGCTTTATGGTATCTTCATATTGATGGGCGCTGGTATCGTCCTTCATTAAGACACATATCAGCTCAAGATTCCCCCGCTTTGCTACGGTGACAAGGGTGTATCTGGCCTTGCTGGTATATCCTGTTTTGCCGCCGATGGTTCCTTCGTAAGAATAGCCGTCTTTTAAAATGAACTTGTGATGGTTCCTGAGATACCTGGTCTCCGGCTGTTTGTTTGTAGGAGGTATCTGGTAAGTCCTTGTGCCGGTTATTTTTCTGAAGGTTTCGTTTTTCATGGCTTCCCTTGTGATCAAGGCCATATCGTAAGGGGTGGTATAATGGTTGTCGTCAGGAAGGCCATGGGGATTGACAAAATTGGAATTTAGAGCGCCAAGGCTTTTGGCCTTTTCGTTCATCATTTCCGAAAAAGCGGATATGCTTCCGGCTACATGCTCGGCGGCGGCATAGGAGACCTCGTTGGCCGACTCCAGGAGAATGGCATACAGGCACTGCTGGACAGTTAGCTGTTCCCCTACATCTATTCCTATATGCGTACTGTCCCGTTCTATATTAAAAATTGCATCTCTTGAGAAAGTGACAACTTCTCCAAGAGAACAGTTCTCAATCAGCAAAAGAGCGGTCAAGATTTTTGTTATGCTTGCGGGATAATATCGTTCATGAATGTTCTTTTCATATAAAATCAAACCGGTCGACGCCTCCATGACGATGGCTGCTTCAGCAAAGACGGAAGGGCCTTCCGGCCAGACGGACGATTCTTCATAGCTGCTTGCTGCGGCGTGGGTGAAGGTTTCCGACATTATCAAACAGGCAATGCAAATGGAGAGGACTAGCTTTTTCATAATAACCTCCGCTGGGAACAGTTTATGGAAACCCCGGACAAAAAGCCGGGCGGTATTCGTATGCATATAAGAATATTATAAACACAATTGTGTAAAAGTACAACTTTAATAATAAAGCAATGCGGACGGTATTTGACGGGAAAAAGATTAGACTTTATAATTTATAGAAAACCGGACAGATTAGAAAAGGAGCATAAATAATGAGACTCAGGAACATTACCGGCTCAAGGGAAATGGTTGCCGGGGACAAGCATGTGATAATGGAGCCCGAAAAGTATAAAGGGAAATGGCGGTCCTTGTTCGGGAATGAAAACCCCATTCACTTGGAGATAGGAACCGGCAAGGGGAAGTTTATCATGGAAATGGCAATCAACAATCCGGGCATTAATTATATTGGCATAGAAAAATATTCCAGTGTATTGATCCGTGCGCTGGAAAAAAGAAGAGAGGCCGAGATAAGCAATCTTTATTTCTTAAGATTTGACGCGGAGTATCTGACCAATATCTTTGCTGAAAATGAAATCGACAGGATATATCTGAACTTCTCCGACCCGTGGCCCAAAAACCGCCATGCCAAGAGACGATTAACCTCAAGAAATTTTCTTGACAAGTATAACCTATGCCTTTCAAAAAACGGAGAAGTGATTTTTAAGACGGACAACCGGGACTTGTTTGATTTTTCGCTGGAGGAGGCTGAAGCTGCCGGCTGGAAGATCGGAAGCTTAACCTATGACCTTCATAACAGCGAATATGTGAAGGACAATATTATGACCGAATATGAGGAGCGGTTCGTTTCCGAGGGCAAGCCCATTCATATGATGCGGATATACCGCTAAAGCATAACCGGACAGGATGCCTCAAAGCGTAAGATATTGGCTGTCTCTATGGACGCGGGGTAATAATGAGCATACTATGATAGTAAAATTATAAAAAAGACCATGGAGCCGCTATGAGAAGGAAGCTTAAATGCAAAATTGCACGGGCGTTTGCCGGAAACTACAAGCTTAATAAAAAGGTAATGCAGATTAAAAGGTCATGGGATGAAGTGGAAAGCATTTTAAACGGGACATATAAGGGCCGTAAGAAACCGCCGGGCTGCAGAAGTTGACATTTAAATATTTCTGGAATATTATTAAATCACATAATATGATTTTCTATACGGGATACTACTAATAACAATTATTTAAAGAACGGAGGAAAAAGATGGCTATTCAATTTACTGATGCGAACTTCAAAACCGAGGTCTTGGAAGCGGACAAGCCTGTTTTGGTGGATTTTTATGCTGACTGGTGCGGACCATGCAGGATGATGGCTCCTATAATAGATGAATTGGCGGCAGAATATGAAGGAATTGTAAAAATTGGAAAGCTCAATGTGGACGATAATCCTAACACGGCAAGACATTACCGTGTACTGTCAATCCCCACCATGATAATTTTTAAAAACGGGGAGGTATTGGATACCGTTGTCGGAACGGTACCAAAGAATATGCTTAAAGAAAAGCTGGATGCACACAAGTAAAAGCCGCAAGTAAATTATCCGCCTGCCGCATTTGGCAGGCGGGCTGTATGATTAGAGGCTTTTTGGCGGGAAATTGTGCGAATTATAAAAATAATGGGAAGTTGTAAAATAAAATGCCGTAATATATAGAAAACTCATGGTAATCCATTGTAAAATGTTTAACGACCCAAGAAAAACATTAGTAAAGGAGTACCATGAGTTATATATGAATAATAACA
>Ga0134100_1000849_pt1 | contig 32293 bp, 27 predicted proteins | sample 11_taG_2_FD_94444 | JGI IMG/M metagenome (GOLD analysis project Ga0134100, IMG submission 94444) | Switchgrass degrading microbial communities from high solid loading bioreactors in New Hampshire, USA - 11_42_5_180_A3 metaG | ecosystem: Engineered > Bioreactor > Semi-continuous > Anaerobic >...
CTAAAACAAAAATCATGGCTCCAATAAGGTTTTCTACCCTATTTTCACCATGACTTTTAACATGACTTTTTTATTTTTAACACGACTTTTTTATTCGTGACACGAGTTTTTTTGGGTTATACAACAGTCCCCTTGTTCGTTTCTTGTCACATCACTCAACCGTGACACTCTTCGCGAGGTTACGCGGCTTGTCGATATCCAAGCCCTTGTTTGCCGCAACATAGTAGGCGAACAGTTGCAGAATTATCACAGAGAGCGATGCTGAAAACAGTTCGTTTATCTCCGGCAGCTCGATGGTATACACCTTTTCGCCCTCAACAGGTTTATCCGAATTTGTCAGCAGCAGCACCTTTGCGCCGCGCGCGATGACCTGTTCCACATTGCTCATGATCTTGCCGGTAAGCGCCTTGCAGCACGATATGGCGACGACCAGCGTGTTGTCTTCGATCAGCGAGATCGTGCCGTGTTTCAACTCGCCGCCTGCGTAAGCCTCGGAATGGATATATGATATTTCCTTGAGCTTGAGCGACCCTTCCAGCGATATGGCGTAGTCGATGTTGCGTCCGATAAAGAAGATACTCTTGTAACCGATGCAGGTCGCTGCAAATTGCCCTACACTGTCAGTCTGGCCCAGCAACCCTTCAACTTTTTCCGGCAGTGAGCTTATTTCGCCAAGCAGCACACGCTTCTCGTCGTCCGATATCCTGCCCAGCTTCGCGGCAAAGTCCACTGCGAGAATGTATAGCAGGATGAGCTGAGTTGAAAACGCCTTTGTCGTGGCGACGGCGATCTCAGGACCCGCAAGTGTGTACAAAGTATAGTCCGTTTCCTTTGCCACGGTACTGCCGACGACATTAACTATCGAAAGCGTGGTCGCGCCTCTCCTCTTCGCCTCTCTCATGGCTGCGATCGTGTCAGCGGTCTCACCCGACTGGCTTATCAGGATCACCAGAGTTTTCTCATCGATGATCGGTTCCCTGTAGCGGAACTCGCTCGCCAGATCCACCTCTACGCTGACCCTGCACAGGCGCTCAAAGACGAACTTAGCCACAACACCTGCGTTGTAAGCAGAACCGCAAGCTGTTATAAAGATCTTGTTGAACTTTTTGATATCGATACTGTCTATGATTTCTTTGTTCTCGCCGCTGTTCAAAGCGGAATTTATCGTATCCCTGATCGCCCGCGGCTGCTCCATGATCTCCTTGAACATGAAGTGCTCGTAGCCGCCCTTTTGCGCGCTCTCAAGGCTCCACGGGATCTTCTCGAGCTTCTTCTCGATCGGTTCCTTGTTGAGATTGTAGAACGTTACCCGGTCCTTTTCCAGCACGGCGATCTCTTTATCTTCCATGTAATAAACATCGGAAGTGTGCTTTAGAACCGCGGGAACGTCGGACGCAATAAAGTTGCCTGACTCAGACACACCGACGATCAGCGGATTGTCTTTTTTTATGGCTATCAGCTTGTCGGGCTCATCCTTGCATATTATCCCAAGCGCATACGAACCCTCAAGCGCCGTAACGACCCTTATTACGGTGTCCATTATGTTGCCGTTATAATAATACTCCGCAAGCTGCGCGATAACCTCGCTGTCCGTATCAGAGACGAAAGTTACTCCCTTCCGTTCCAGGTATTCGCGCAGGGATTTGAAGTTTTCGATGATCCCGTTGTGCACGATCGCGATCTTGCTGTCCTTGCCAAGATGGGGATGCGAGTTGATGTTTGACGGTTCGCCGTGTGTCGCCCAGCGGGTGTGGCCTATGCCTATGTACCCAAACAGGTTGCTCTCGTTTACGATCTCCTCAAGGACAGTCAGCCTGCCCTTCCTTTTTACGACCTGAAAATCTCCCTCACGGTAAACGGCGATGCCGGCCGAATCGTATCCGCGATACTCCAGCCTCTTCAATCCGTCCATTATAAGCGGTACTGCGTTCTCAGACCCGATATATCCGATTATTCCGCACACGATATTTCCTCCCAGTCAAAGATAGCCCGCAAAATCTCTCACCTGATCGATCAAATCTGAGGCCATCATCCAGAATATTGATTGCTGACTAAAACAATGGATTCAAATTTTTAACTCTAATTGCTGACTTGAATTATTGACGCATAAATTTCTCATAATGTTCCGCCGCTTCTGCCTGCGCCTGCTCGCGTATGGAGTTTATCTCGCCAAAGTTTTCAAGCAAAGTGTTTACTACGCTCCTGTCGATAGAGTTGTCTGCGACCTTTTCCTCCAGCACCCTTTTTGCACCAGCGTAATCCATCCCCTTCCTGTAGGGGCGGTCCTCAGTTATCGCGGCAAAGATGTCCGCAACCGCCATGATCCGCGAACCCAATGGCAGGCTGTCTCCCGAAATATGGAACGGGTAGCCGGTGCCGTCCAGCTTTTCGTGATGATAGGAAGCCCAGATGTTCACCGTTTGCAGCTGTTTTATCGGTTCGAGCAGACGGTAGGTATAGTATGTATGTACTCGGATAGTGTTGAACTCGTCTTCGGTCAGCTTGCCTTCCTTCTCGAGTATCTGGCTGTTGATCGCGATCTTTCCGAAATCGTGCAGGTAGCCCGCAATGAGCATCATTTTGCATTCGAAGGGCGAAAATCCTATTATTTGCGCAAGCTTCTCGGCCGTCTTTGCGACTCCCGCGGAATGCAGCGAGGTGAACCTGCTCCTGAAGTCAATGATATGTGAGAATATGAACGCCAGGTCGATCACGTCGTCGATCTCGGAAGTATGGATGTTCAGAAGACCGGGATCGGATATCATCCTGATCGGTTCATCGGAAACCAGGTCCAGCCATATGCTCTCTATCGAACACAGCTCACACAGAGCATCGACCAGGTCAGGCTCAAACTTCGCTCCTGCCTGTTTGCGTATTGCCGGCAGGATCCTGTTCTTCTGCACGATCACATTTTCCCCGGAACGGATCGATGCGCACGTGCGGTCTGCCAGGTGTATGATATGGCTTGCAATTGACACTTCTTCATCGTTGAAGGCGCGCCCTTCTCCATGATTCCACGGGAGATGATGGTACTTTATTATGTATGCCGGTTCCTTCAACGGCATGAATCCTTCCAGCAGCTTTGCGCCGCTGAAACCGTGATAGTGTACGTTTACGGGTTCCGATTCCAGGAGTTCAAGCCTTTCCGGAGTCGAAAGGGCGCCTATGTCATGAAGCAGTCCGGCGAGATAGACATCCTTCTGCTGTTCGAACGGCAGGCCTATATGCTCAGCCAAACGGAATGCCAGGTATGCTACCTGCTGATGGTGGTTCGATAATCTTGGAGATACCAGGTCCTGAGCATTCGATATGCTTTCCAGCATCTCATTTATGTTTATCTTCAACTTATCCATGCTATAAAGACAGACACATCCAAACTTTCCGTATTTTTCGTCATGTCAGCCAATAAGGCCGATTCTTTATGTTTTTGCGCGTAAATTCCATACCAGAAAGAAATTACTATTACATTATATTACAATCGGCTGTCATAATCAATTTTGTTTTCCTCCCAAATTGTCCCTGCAGGCATAAAAGGATCCGTGAGGCAAAGAATAATAACCGGTCGCAAAATATCATGACAGACATTCAGGGTGATGACATGATCGGGATCATATTTGCTTTGCTTGCCGGACTTCTGATGAGCGTCCAGGGCGTTTTCAACACGCGCGTCATGGACTCGTCAAACATGTGGGCTACTAACAGCTGGGTGCATTTGACGGCGTTCATAGCCTGCATTTTTGCGTGGTTCATCACTGGCCGTGAGGACCTGCTGTCCGTTTTCAATGTCGACAACAAACTGTATTTGCTCGGCGGGGTTATCGGCGCTTTCATCACATTCACGGTCATCAGGGGCATTTCGGATCTGGGGCCGGCTTACGCGACTATGCTGATATTATTGGCGCAGCTTGTCACTTCCTGCCTGATCGAAGCGATCGGGTTGTTCGGAACGGAGAAAATCAGCCTGGAATGGAGCAAGCTGATAGGCGTAGTGCTTATGATCGCGGGAATCATCGTTATCAAGAAGTAGAACGGACCTCCCATCCGTAATATCTATGTCATTATTACAAATCATCTCTGCTATATTGTAATGGATTGGATAAATCTGTATAATGATATATGGATGATATCACGGGATAACAGACGGAATAATGTGATGGGATATTCTGCAGGATAATTTGATGGGATGATTCGCTGGATAATGGTCCGGATTATTTTGGGATGATTCGCTGGATAGTGTTCGGGATTTTTACGGTATAATTTACGGTGTGATTTGCGGGATAATGAATAATGTATGGGATAATGCCATCCTGACCACCACCAAACCGTAATGATCATCCGCATCGCCGTGTTTTTTCATGTGAGCAAAGTATTTTATATAAATAACGGTAAAGGAGTTGGACAACTTGAAGATCAAAGAATTGGGGCATTTGGCGTTCAGATGCCGGGACCTGGACGAATCGGTCCGGTTCTATCGTGATGTCATGGGCTTTGAGAAGGCGTTCGATCTTTATTATGGCGACCTCCTGGACAGCTTGAAGGACCGCCGGGATCTTGACAAGGCTTATCTTGAGAGTCTGGAGAAAATGCGGGACAAAGTCTGGATTACATATTTCAAAATGCCCAACGGGACCTTTATTGAGCTGTTCGACGGAGCGGGCGCTTCAAAGCTGAATGTGCCGGGCAATGAAGACTTCAACTATCAGCACATGTCCTTCGTAGTGGAAGACATTTTCGCGGCATGTGAAGAGCTGAAAAGCAAGGGCGTGCCGATAGACTCTGAGCCGAAAATGGGCATGGAGCACACCTGGCAGATGTGGACCCACGATCCCGACGGCAACAAAATCGAGTTCATGCAATACACCGAAAGGTCGTTCCAGGTCGTTGGCCGGAATTGATCAAAGCTAACTTGAACTACAGCTTAGCCAAATCCGCACAGTGCGACTTCGTCCACTGGATTATGCGCAAACAAGAGTTAACACATAATAAACCCCCGTTTGAAACGGGGGGTTATTATGTGTTTTGCTTAATTTATTATGTTTTTATATATATGATCCGGTTCAATATATTTTACCTGCAGCCTTATGTATTTTGCTGTGCCCCCTGCTGAGTGACGAACTCTTTATGGACCTCTGTCGCTGTTGCGGTCATTTCATCACCCTTGAGGTAATGGTCCATGATGCTCCTTAAAGCTTCGGCGCGGGCAAGCATGAGCTGGTATCTTGCCTTATTCCTGTCCTGCATCCTGTTGAAGGCCTTCGTCATTGCGGTCTGGTACCTGTTGGCCTGCCTTACATTGTACTCGTCGACTCCCTGCTGGAGTGCCAGCAATTCACCGGAGAGGTCTGATATGAGGTCAAGGCACTTGTAATACTCCGAATAGACCTTATCTATCAGCTCTTTATTCTGACGGTATTGTTCGGGGTTTTGCTCGATCATCTCGCGGACCTTGAGGATGACTTCCTTGGCGTATATGCTGGGAGTCTTTGACTGGAGCTTGACCTGGGCCAGGGGATCGTTCTGACTCTCCATCTCCTCCTCGACGGTTCGGTATCCCGGTTCAAGCCTCGCCTTGTACTCCTCGAGCTTACGTTCTGCCTCCCTCTCGTAGGCTTCGGCTACACTTCTTTTGAAGGTCGAAACGCTTTCGTTGAATATTTCTGCCCCCATCTCCGCATTTATCCTGATCGATTCCAGGGAATCCTCACTGTAATCATATCCGTATATTGATCCCAGGTTGCCGTTTACACCGTGTGTACCAAGCACATTCAGATATTGCTGGCAGAATATTCCCGTGATGCGTGAATTGGCAGCTATCAGATCCTTTGTCAGCTGCGGCAGGCTGTCAAAGTACCACCTGTTTTCAATCATCATGTTCTCGAAGTACATCATCCTGTTGGTCATCAGGTCCAGTTTCGCAACATTTTTAGCGGCATACTCGGGCGTCAGCATTTCCGGGGTAAACTCCATCGATATGATTTCCTGCGTGATCCTGTCAAGATGAGGCCTTCTGCGTTCCTGATCCCCCGAAAGGTAATCGTTGAGGAACTGCGTATCTGCGTTCATTCTGTCCTGGTCCTGCTGGGTTGCCGGCAAGCCTAGCTGGTTGACATTGAAGCCGTTGCAGAAGACTTTCAGCATGCGCATGTCGGCGCCGACCGCCATTGCCCTTTCCGCGGTCACTCCCCCTAAATCGATCGCATTCACTCGCTGCTTCTCCTGCTCCTTTATTTCCCTGCTTATATCAAGTGTGTATTCGTTCCCTACCGGGCACACCTTACGGGCCTTTTTTATCTTGTTCTGGCGTTCGCGGCGTTGCTTCCAGGATTCGCGGACACGCTGTTCCTGGACCGGAGGTTGTGTTACGGCAGCGGTTTGCGTTACCGTTTGCTGCTGTACGTTCATTTGGATGTTCTGCTGCAAGCGCGCATTGATCTCGGCCTGCTTCGACAGCGCCTGCTACATGAAGCTGGTCCTCGCCTGCTCGATGCTTTGCCCTTCTTCCTATTGATAGGTCTCCAATTGTCTGAATTGGAACCCCTGTTGCTGCTGTTGCTCCTGCTGCTGTTGCTGAACGACCTCGACTCTGATCTCTTCCTGCCTCAATTCCTTTTGTCTTTGAGCATTGTCCATATTCTCATTCTCCCAACTTTCTAGAATCAAAAGACAAGGGGACAGTTTTCTGCATTGTGGTTGACCGGGATGGAGTTATGTACGTATGGCATATCCTGTTTATTTTTGCATTTTGATTTGCAGCTGATCGATTGCCATTCGACTTATTCTGAAAACAATGACATCGTAAAGGTATGTGACCGGCTCTGCAAATCTTCCCGACCTACTATCTTTTAAGGAGCGCGGCCGAAGTTGAGTTTACCGCGTTGATGATGACCTGGGTGTCCGGCGGGTATTTCCTGTTCGCGACACTGAATGCCGAGCGCAGCAGAGAGATCAGCGCCGCAGGTCCGGATACGCCGCCCGCTTCGGAGTACGCATATGCAAGCGTCAGCTTCCCGTCAAACGAGTGGTCGAACAGCACGAATGCCTCTACTTTGTTGTTTGACACGATCCCCATGCTGAGGTCGGGGTCGTAGTCGGCCTTCTCCAGGGGGGCTTCGTATGGCCTGATTCCGGCAGAACTTATGCTCCTGTCGAGCATCTTTATGTATATGGGCGGTATTTCGGAAAAGGGCGTCGCCTTGCTTGACGAGTGTCCGCCTGACTGCGCAAAAAACGGAGTGTTTTTCACCTGCTCAAGCGTCACGGCATATATTCCGGTATCCCCGGTTTCCTCCGTAAAGCCGTACTTATCCAGAAACGGCTTCAGCGTCAGGTGGTCCTCCCTTGTGACTGTATAATCGATACTCATGGTGTAAACGCTCCCGATGTCTGCAATCGCTGACCTGATCGTATCGAGCAGCATGGTTGCCCCGCCTTTCCTCCTGTACTGCGGAGCCACAAACAGTGAAGCCACATGATACACCGTTCCGTCAATGTATCCCGCAACAGCTCCGCATGCCACTCCGTCATCGACCAGGCCGACAGCCGATACCGGCAGGCCGCGCACAAGCGCATCATATACGTCGGGCAGGATCAAATCCCTGAAATACTGCAGGTTTTCTTCTGTAATGGAGGTTACTTCCATCAGGCTGTCTCCTTCCGGGGTTTTTCATATGCTTTGCCATATATGCAGATGCCCCTACTTATTTTATGGTCAGGATCTTATTGAAACCGACCGTTTCAAGGACGCTCATAACCACGCCGGGCACGTTGACGAGCTCCATGGCCGCGCCCTTGGAAGCGGCTGTCTTTTGCCCGATCAGGAGCGCACGCAGACCTGCGCTGCTTATGTATGGGACTTTTTCGAAATCAAGTATCGCGGTTTTCGCGCTCTGGAAGGCCTTCAGGATCTCGTCCTGGAGCTGGGGACTGGTATTGGTGTCCACCCTTCCTTCGATTTGCAGCGTGACCTGATTCTTTTCTGTATTCTTGATTATGACCATAGTGACCCTCATTTCACCAACGATGTATTATCGTGTTATTATCATGATCCGGCTCTTTTCGGCCGGTTTTCTTCTATGTTATTGGCAGTTTCAAATGATTCGGCTGCCACAAAATCTGCGATTTCTGTAAATGCTTGACTGATGCAAAACCATAGATTTTCGTATATGCTTGGCAGCAGCATGACCATCGATTTCCGTCAAGGCTTTTCCTATTGCAGGTAGGAAAGGCCGTTCAGTGCGGTCTTGCCGTCGTCAAGGACACCGCCGCAAGGCTCGGTGATCTTTGCGTTTATATCGGAATAGCAGTAGCCGCCGATCCTGCAGGCTTCACCAAGGAACACGATCCTTACTTCGCTTCGTGCGGGCTTGAACTGGTTTATCAGGAGCAACAGGCGGGAACGCAGCTCTTCGTCCGCAGGCTGGTTTATAAGTACGGCGAACTCGAACGGGCCCGTACCGTACAGGTTCCTGAATGTCTCCCTGTCCTCCGGACCGCTGTTGTTTGACAGCATCCGCTGCTCGACTATGTATGCGTCCGCGTCGGTAAAGACCTTGACTATGCCCATGATCGCTTCCCTGGTCCCTTTTACGCGAAGCAGCGAATACGCCCTTGAAATCAGCTTTCTCAGGCATCCGCTCTCGATTATCCCCGCGCCGATCTCGATGCCCAGCCACCGGGCGAAAACAGGCAGCAGACCGTCGGGAGCCGTGTCTATGTCTATCAGCCTGTCCAGCGAATCGATAACTCTCTGGAAGTCGGTGTATATCGATGAAAAGATGGAAAGATACCTGTGGAAAAACTCGCCCTCTTTTCGGTATATCTCGGGGAAGGTATTGAGGAATATGTCGCCGGGCAGGTACATGTTCATGTTCCTGATCAATGCCGCACCGGCACCGTATATATCGACAAATATCCAGAGGTAGCGCCCCTTCTGGTCGTAAAGCAGCATGTCGTCGGCATCCGACATCCTGGTGGCTTTCATTGCCTCAAAGAGCCTTTCCTTTTTTGACAGGGGCTCGTTTACGTCAAGGAGGAAGTCGTCAAATCTGACGACATTGCCGTTGTTGACGAACTCAAGGTCGTTTGACGCAAAGGCGCGGACCACCAAAACCATATCGCTTGCCGACTCGAACTCAAAGGCGAGCCTGCCCCATACGCAGTCACGCTCCGACCCGTCGATGTGGCCGAGGATCAGCGTGTGGCGGGCCTGGTCCTCGACGGTCCTGAGCACTCCGTCGCCGTCAAGGACGAATCCGTTCATGAAGCCTTTGAGCATGCGGTTTTTCCCGATGCTGTATTTTTTGACAAGGGGCGGCATACATCTCACCTACCAACAACTCATTAACCAAAGATACCGATGTTTATCCGTCTTTACGATTATTTATACCTTTCAATACTTGCCGTATTTGGTATGCAGCTCGACTGTTATATTGCCCGGGATGCTGAGGCAGCTGTTGCCCAGGCGAATGTCGTTTCCCACGATCTCGTAATCTCGAAGGTACCGCGGAGTAAGTGACAGGCTGTATAGGGACTCCACGAATCCAAGCCCCTCGATCTTCCTGAATATGTCGTTGAACCTCACCGTATCCCCGAAGTTCCGATCCGACACCGTAAAGTCGAGCTCTTCCCTGATTTCCTTTTCGATGTCTTCTTTTACGCCCTCGAACCGGTCCTTTATTATGACGACCGCATTCACGTCGATCGGGATATAGGTGGGCTGAAGTATTTCGATCCCCGTCGTCACAAGGCGCCCGGGCTCAAGATAAGACTTTATCTGATCGATGTAGAGCCGGGAAAGTTTCGGGTATTTTTCGGCCGTATAAGGCTTTACGGCGATCTTTACGGTGTTTGTGTCCTCGCTGTAAAAAGCCTTCACCTTATGTATGCACAGGCCGGGTGTATTTTTGACCAGGTACTCATAGTCGGAAGCAAGCACAGCTGCGGAAGTACCCTTTATGTCAGCAACAAAGCGGCTGCGCAGCTGTTCAACAGTTTCGTAACTTATACCTTCGCAGCCCGACGCGGGATTTACGAACTCCGTCCCGGAAAGCGCAGCGGCATACGCCGGCTTGAAAGTGTTTTTCTCCCTTATGTTGCCTTCCGCGCCCGCCGTGGTTTGGAAGTCGCAGAGGTAGAGGTTGAACCCTGCGCCGAGGCCGGGATGGTTGACAATGATCTGCCCTGTTTCGTGAAGTATGTTATAGCAAAGCAGGTCAGGGTCCGTCCCGCCGGGCTCCGCAACCGTGTATTCCGGTTCGCCTTCTTCGTCGAAAGTCTCCACGAGGAGCCGGAACCCTTCCTCAATGATGTTCCCCTTTATGTCGATATCGATTATCTGCTCGTCGTATCCGTACACCGTCCCTAATGATCTGTGCAGGACGGCTTCTTCTGTGCAGCACACTGCCAGTATGGCTCCGAATCCCCTGCCCGGACCGTATCCGAAAGTATTCCTGTCAAATTCGATCGCGACACTTCCGTCGTCAAGGATCTCTTTCCTGTAAAACCTTCCGTGCAGCTGCCTTCCCCCGGCATATTCCTTATATGCCCTGTATGCGCCGCCCCTCTCCTCGCGGCAGAAGATGAAGATATATCCGTAAGCGGCAAGCTCGCTTTCGATCACTATCCTGCCCGCCCCGTTGTAACGGAAGCTCGCAGAGTGGGTAGTTTTCTGGTATACCTCAAAGAGATTTGCGGTCAGCGACCTGAGGCGGGGTGGAATGTCATACTCCGACTTTCCAAGTACGCATCTGAATGCATATCCCTCCGTGGGAGCGCCGGTAAAGACAGCTGGCTCTTCGTCAAGCGTGAGCCTTATTTCCCCGTCGGTGATGAATGCATGCGTCCCGTCTTCCGCCTGTGCTTCGCGCCATCCTCCTTCGGTATAGTACTGCCAGCTCACCTCCGCAAACCGCAAGTCAGTCGACGAGTCGACGGAGTTGCGGATGCCGGGATGAACCAGGAAAAAGCTATGGCGCTCGGTCTTCCCACCTGGATGCCCGCTTGGCAGAAACGTGAACCTCGATTTCTTTGCCGAACGGTTCGAGCTGAGCGGAAGCAGCATCAAAAGCATCGCTCTGTCAGCCGCCTACCTTGCCGCATCCGAAAATACCGAAATCACCCGCGACTTCATAGTGCGGGCGATCAGGGAAGAATATCTCAAAACAGGCCGGGTGCTGATGGAGCATGAGCTCTATTGATGCGGTCAGCCTGCTCCCATCAATACCGGAATGATGTCCTTATATATATTTCTGAAGTTTGCCAGGAGTTTTCTGTACCTGTCAATGGCCTCCGTTTGTATGTATTCACGGAACTTTTCAAGGTTTATGACATTGTTCTCGACGAATTTGCTCCGATTGTTGTAGTCCTTTTCTGACAGTTCGTCCAGCGTCGGGATCCAGCCAAGATCGAGCGCGCGCAAAGTCCACAGGCCTCTCCCTAATATCTGATAGCATCCGAGTATTGCTGTAATGCAGTTAGCCATATCCTCAGTCATTCCTGCTTCAGACAAGAGATCCTGCCTTACGGTCCTGCCCTGCTCGTTCTTCTTTTTGCCTATGTCGCCCAAATGCATGGAACTCATTTCAAGCATTGAGATTTCTTCATATCTTTCCATAAGCTCCGCTTCGGTCAGGTCCAGTAGCCTGAAGCTCCAAAGCGTACGGAATTCTTCTCTGACTCCGCTCTTGACTGCCTCGAACTGCTCGCCGCTGTTCTTAGATGCATAGTAGGCGATCTCGCTTATCAGCCTGGCCCGGCTTGTCTCTTCGTCTCCCGGAACCATCCTGAATGCTACCCTGGAATATTCACCCGATTTGAGGAAATTCTCCGGAATCTGGGCGGGATCCAGTTCACCAGCCACCTTATTTCGCATTGCGGTCCTGATATCCTGCTGTCTGGCAAACACGGTGGCCTGTTCCACGGCATACCGTGCTGCGTCTCCTGTGTCAGACTCCATCTTCCTCTGTTCCACCTGGTTTTTGAGGAGCTGCAGCACGCTGTTTTCGGGATTCGGGCCTATCGCCTCAAGAAGCTGGTCCAGGTATCCCGCGATCGCGGCGAAGTTTGGATTCCGTACTTTATCGATATTTGCAAGAAGGTCATATATCTTCCTTTCATTGTCGCCGAGTTCCCCTCCGCACATCTCAGAGAAACTCTCGGCAGACATTATGCTCGTGTACTCGCCACTGTAGGCGCTGTGTTCCGGACTGCCTTCCGCTGCCCTTGCTTTATTCCTTTCGGCCCTTTCTCTTCCGAACATGATCTCCCGCCAGGTCTTCGGGGATTCAGCAGCGGAGGCTTCGACACCCATGGTCTGCAGAAGCAGCACCTCACGCTGTGCGTTCGCCATCATTTGCCTTATCGTCCGCACTCTTCCCCGTCCCACCGATGTAAACCTGAAGCCGGAGTGGCTTTGCAGATAGTCGTCACAGGCACCGATGAGCCTGCTGTACCTTGTCATCAGCGTTGCGTATTTTATCGGGAAGCTCTCCCTGTCCACCGGTTCGTCAAGGCAGCCGAGGGGTTTTCAGCCTGGTCGACAACCTTGGACAGTCGACCGGCCCGCTCCTCATGGGCGCCCTTCTGGTCATAGGCTACTCCGGGGCCAGCATGATGATCGCAGCAGCTGCGTTAGTCCTGTTGGCACTGTTCATGAGGAATACCGTCACATGGGCATCACCACGGCCCTGTTTACCGAGGCTTATGAAGAATTGAAGCAAAAAAACGTCCGGTATGCCGTCTACGAGCTCTGGGTGCTTCCGGACGGGAAGGTCCCTGCCGAAAAGATCCTCAAAGCTACCTGCGACACCATATATCTGGGCCAGTATGAAAATTTTTACAGGGAATTTTGCCTTGAGGGATACCTGTGCCCGATATGCGGCAGGGATTGCATATGCTCCGCAAAGATATACCTTGGCAAAGTTGAATGAGGGGAGCAGTCGACATGAAAAAACTTAGGTTCGGCATCAGGGCGAAGTTCGTACTTCTCTTTGCGGCGATGACCGTTCTTCTGATCGCGGGCATAGGTTATGCCGCGTATACGCTGAATTACAACCAGGTCATAACCCAATATCAGATGCTGGCAAAAAGCTCCACCGAAATGGCTGCCGATTTGATCAACGGAGACAGCATTCCGTTTTACGTGGAACACGGAGCAAACGACGAATATTACGAGACGTACAAGCATCTCCAGGACATAAAGCTGAATTATGGCTTGAAATATTTGCATGTATTCGTCCCGGACACGGAAAGCATCAACGCCTTCTATGTCTTTGATATATATGCCGAGGGAGATGACCCTGATCTTGTCTACAACCTTGGCGACGAAACGGGCGAAATAGATGTCTATGACATCGCCATCGATCTTTTTCTTACGGGAAACAGCAAAACGACTACCGTCGTCACCGAAAGCGAGTTCGGGTATCTTGCATCCGCGTATACTCCCCTCCCCGATTCCTCCGGGAAACCCGTGGCCATTATCGGGGCGGACATCGAAATGGGCGTCATCCTCGGAGAGGTCAGGAGCCAGACCGTCAAGATACTCGCCCTTGCAATTGTCATAATCCTGTTTTTTGCGACGATCGTGCTCGTGATCGTGTACCGCCAGATAATACACCCGATCAAAGCCCTTTCCGATCATATGAAGACTTATGCTTCCGACAAGGAGCACCTTTCGGAGTCATCCTTCGATGTACATACCGGCGACGAGATCGAAGACATGGCTGACAGCTTCAACAGCATGTCTCGTGATATACAGGTATATATGAAAAACCTCGCCGAAGTGACTGCCGACAGGGAACGCATCGCAACGGAGCTGAACGTCGCAAAGCAGATACAGGCAAGCATGCTCCCGTCGATATTCCCGCCTTTCCCGAACAGAAAGGAGTTCGACCTGTATGCGATGATGGAGCCCGCCAGGGAGGTCGGCGGCGACTTCTACGACTTCTTCATGCTCGATGAACGCCGTCTGGCGATCGTTATTGCGGACGTTTCGGGCAAAGGTGTTCCGGCGGCCCTGTTCATGGTCATCGCCAAGACCCTGATCAAGAACCAATCCGGCTTTGCCTCGACTCCTTCGGAGATCCTTGGAATAGTCAACAACAAACTGCTTGAGTCAAACGAAGCAGGGTTGTTCGTTACGGTATTCATGGGGATCCTTGAAACGGACACCGGACGGTTCTTGTATTCTAACGCCGGTCATAACCCACCCGTGATTTCAAGACACGGGGACAAGTTCGAAATGCTGAAGACCGACAGCGGTTTTATACTAGCGGGCTTTGAGGATTTTGAATACACCACCGAGGAGATAACCCTCTCGCCCGGTGACAGGATACTGTTCTACACCGACGGCGTTACAGAAGCCGCAAATCCGCAGGAAGAGCTTTTTGGCGATCAAAGGCTTTTGGATACGCTGAACAGAGATGATTTATTCGACCTTGACGTTAAGGACCTTGCGCATGCGGTCAGACACGAAATCGACGTCTTCGCCGGCGGCGCCCAACAGGCCGACGACATCACCATCATGGTCCTTTCATACAAAGGCCAAGGGGACCAAGGGGACGGTTCTTTTGGCTGAAAACAGCCCAACCAAGGGGACGGTTCTTCTGGCTGGTTCCAACCAGAGGTCCAACCAGAGGGACGGTTCTTCTGGCCAGGCGGGGCATAAATTACCAAGTGGACGGCAAACTACCAAGGGGACGGTTCCCCTGGCCGCGTCCGACTACCAAGGGGACGGTTCCCCTGGTCGCGTGGTACAGCGTTGCAGATCTCCTGTACCAGAAAAAATAGTAAAAGTGAGACAAGGCAAAGACCTCTGTCTCACTTTCTGTTTTAGCCGGAAGAACCGTCCCCTTGGCATCCCCTTGGCACCGTCCCTTTGGCACCCTTGGCATAGGAACAGCCCTTGTCTCACTTTCTATTTCGGCCAGAAGAACCGTCCCTTTGGTTCCTTTAGCCCTTTGGCGACCTCTGGCGTCTAGCGCTCTGGCGAACCTCAGCGGAAAACCAGCCAGAAGAACCGTCCCCCTGGCGCTGGCGGAGCGTCCCTTTGGCGGAGCCAAAAGAACCGTCCCCTTGGCTTCCCTTGGCTTCTTGACTTAAAAGGCGGCCATGGCTATTTTTTCACAGAGCTCATTGTAGCTGATGCCTACGGCCAAGGCTTCCTGCGGCAGAAGGCTTGTCGGCGTCATGCCCGGAAGCGTATTTGCCTCGAGGCAATAGAATTCATCGTTGTTGTCCATTCTAAAATCGATCCTTGAATAGTAGCCCAGCCTCAGTACATTATGTACTTTAAGCGCTATCTCCTGAACTCGCTCGGTCAGTTCCGGGCTGAGCCTTGCCGGACAGATCTCTTCCGTAAGTCCCTTCTGATACTTGTTTTTGTAATCATAAAAACCCGATCGAGGTATTATTTCGATCACCGGCAGGGCTTTATTGTCCAGTATGCCAACGGAGAACTCCCTGCCTTCGATATACTGTTCAATTATGATCTTGTCATCATAAATACCCGCAGCTTCCAACGCTTTATGGAACTCCCCATCGTTCCTGACGATCGTCACGCCGATGCTCGAACCGCAGCTGCACGGTTTCACGACGAACGGATATTCCATCGGAATCGAAGCACCCTCATCATGCGGACTTATAACGGCCCACTCCGGTGTCTTTATCCCGTTTGCTGCCATCAACTTTTTAGATAAGTCCTTATCCATCGCCAAAAGGCTGCCTATATATCCGGTACCGGTGTACCTGATGCCCAAAACGTCAAACATTGCCTGCAACTGCCCGTTTTCACCGATCGCTCCGTGTAAAGCAATAAAGACCAGGTCGGCTTGTTTGCACATTTTGTCTACATTTTCTCCTATAAGAGCATCCCCGTTGCCGAACTCTTTCTTTATTGCCTCAAGATCGGGCTCGCTTTCCGGAACGGTGTAACTGAATCTTTGTCCCCGGCCCGGTTTATAAAATAGGTCATCATATGAATCTCTGGGTTCAACCGACTTATAAACATCCCACAGAAGTACCTCGTGTCCGTTATCGAGCAGGGCATTGGCGATCAGGCTTCCCGATGACAGCGAAACATCCCTTTCCGGGCTTAGGCCGCCCGCCAAAACTACTATTTTCATTGTTACCTCCAAATAAACAGCTGATATCCGATCATCAAAGAATTATGAGCAGCTAACCCTCATTATGCGTTATTGCACGACATATAGCCGAGCCTTGTCGCAGCACCATAAGCCCTGATGCCTGCCGCCTTCTATGCCTATCTCGGAAAAGATCCTACTTTGAGCAAAGCCTGATCCCCATCTCATAAGCTTTACGGCAGTCTTCAGGAAATACTTCCTGCCGCCTTTTTGCCTTCGCTTCCGGGTCGAACCCCGGCACGACGTACTTGGAGTAGTCCTCGAACTGGTATGTATCGGTGGAGAGCAATGTTTCAGACGCCCCGAAGAATCTTTCAAGCAGCTTCTCCATGCCTTTGAAGTTCTGGGCATACCCGATGCGCTCCAGATAATCTTCTCTTACATTCATCGTGTAAATAAATCCGGTCTTTATCTTCCTTTCAAACAGGGTCGTCCCTTTCCCGTCATACACCAGGTACTGGAACAGCAACCGCTCAAGGAATGATCTCATCTCACCCGTTACCTGTCCGAAGTAGATCGGCGAACCGAAGATAAGCGCATCAGCCTGCTCGATCCTGCTGAAGACAGGCTTAAGATCGTCATTCACTGCACATTTGCCATAGCTTTTTCCGCCTTTTAGTTTACAGGAGAAACAGCTTATGCAGCCTTTGAAGTCCAAATCATAAAGGTGTATCAGTTCCGTTTCAGCTCCCTGCGAAGCTGCGCCTTCAAGAGCTTTGCTCAGCAATGTTGCCGTGTTCCAGTTCTTTCTCGGACTTCCGTTGAATGCTATAACTTTCATGATATACCTCCTGATGTATTACTTTTCAGTTATGGAAATTCCTCTTTAATTATACTTTATCTTCAAATCCAACGCCATATGGAATATAATTGAGCTGTAACTTTTTTCCGTGATCAGTGATTGAACCTATTGCCAGGGCCGACCGGGGTCGACCAGGTTTGCTTTGGCGAGGGTCCATAGCCGGAGGTGATATGAGCATGCAACTGTTATTCATGCACCAGTTTGAATCTTTGGTTGATGACTCATCAAATGTTGCGGGACCTTATGAGTTCCTGGGTACGCTCCTTATAGCACTCCAGTTCGTGTTCACTTTCATGATATTGATCGGGAAATGGAAAATCGTAAGGCTGGTCTCGCCTTTTCTTGCTGCGATTTTCGGTGGAAGCGCATTCGTGGTGTACTACCTGAATCAGACGTCAGTCGGTAATACTCTGGATATTAAGGTCCTGATATTCACGGGCGCCGGGCTGGTTTATGGTCTGGCAATCGGTTTTTGGAGGATACATAAGGAGCTCGAATTTCAGAGACTCCGCAAATCGGCAAAAGAAGCCGCCGCACGAACTCATGGAAGCAAAACATGATCATCAGAGCAGCTTTACCCGTCGGAAGTTTGTCGTGACGGAGTTTTCAAGTTAACAAGGACAAAACATATCAGGCACTCTACGATCAAATTGTCGTTGGGTGCCTGAGATCACTCTTATTATGAAGGTTATAAATGTCAACATTTTACATATGCATAGAGGCTTATTGCAGTTATTTTCCGTGTACCATCGGTTCGATGGTCATAGTCTGCACTTCTTGCCTGCAGCTTCTAGAATAAAATTCGTCAGAACCTTGGTACTGGTGCCGTTACGCCTTGTTGTTTGGCAGACTCCCGCCCTCCATGTCACCGATGCAACGGACAATCCGCGACAAGAAACCTGTCTTATGTCCCCGTTTAAGCTTTTAATTATCACAGTCATACTACTCAACATATTATTCCAAAACTTTACAAAAGCGAATTAGATTGCGAAATCAACTGTAAATGAAGCTTTTCATCCGGTTTAAGCAAAATATTGTTGAAAAACAAGCTCTGCTGTGATACAATTGGAAAACTCTGTGCGGAGATGCGGGGGTGGACCGATGATCGAATTGCGGAATATCAACAAAACGTTCAAAGTGGCACGACGCAACGCCGGATTTGGCGAAGCGCTTAAGGCATTGTTCAGGAAAGAGTACACATACATACAAGCGCTCAAGGATGTTACTTTTACTATAGGCGACGGGGAGATGGTCGGTTATATCGGGCCCAACGGCGCCGGCAAAAGCAGTACGATCAAGATTATGAGCGGCATATTGAACCCCGACAGCGGCGAGTGCATCATAAATGGTCTGACTCCGTGGAAAAACAGGAAAGAACACGTGCGGAATATCGGTGTCGTCTTCGGCCAGCGTTCGCAGCTTTGGTGGGACGTACCCGTGATCGATTCGTTCGAACTTATTCGGGATATCTATAAAGTAGATGAAGCAGTTTACAGGAGGAACCTGGACGAGCTCGTTGAGATGCTCGACCTTGCCGAGATCATGCGTACACCCGCAAGGCAATTGAGTCTGGGACAGAGGATGCGCTGCGAGATTGCGGCTTCCCTGCTGCACGATCCTAAAATCCTTTTCCTTGACGAGCCTACGATAGGGCTTGATGCGGTGTCCAAAATCGCCGTCAGGAATTTCATCAGGCGGATAAATAATGAAAGAAAAACCACCGTCATCCTCACTACGCACGACATGCAGGATATCGAAGCGCTCACCGAAAGGATCCTGCTGATCGGCAAAGGCCGGATTTTACTCGATGGCAGCCTGTCCGAGCTCAAGAAGCGGAATTCGGAGTACAGGACGATCACCCTGGAATACAGCTGCGGGGAGTTTGAGGAAATACATGGTATAACCAAGCAGTCCCAAATCAACGGACATGCCGTATTCAGCGTCGACACAAACATTATAACGGTATCCGATGCCATCGCCCATTTATCCAAAAATGCCGATATAACCGACATTTCGGTTGTCGGAGCATCGGCTGAGGAAATGGTCGTCTCGCTTTATGAGGAGTTCAAAATATGAAGCAGTATTTGTCGCTGTTCAGGATAAGGTTCATCAATAGCCTTCAGTATAGGGCTACGGCCTACGGCGGTATGGTTACGCAGTTCTTTTGGGGCTTTATGACTCTGCTGCTGTTCAGGGCATTTTACAAATCGGGCGCAGCTGACTTCCCGATGGAGTTTTCCCGGCTCTCGTCATACATATGGCTTCAGCAGGCATTTTTGACACTGTTCATGATATGGTATTTTGACATGGACATTTTCAACTCGATCACGAGCGGTAATGTTGCGTATGAGTTGGCGCGTCCTGTAGACCTGTACAAGATGTGGTTTACGAAAAACGTTGCAACCAGATTGTCGCGCGCTACTCTCCGGAGTTTCCCGATACTGATCGTGGCGGCACTCCTTCCAAAACCATATGGGTTCTCGTTGCCCTATAGCTTCACAAATTTCGCCATGTTCCTCATTACAGCTGTACTTGCGTTCCTGATTGTCATGGCTTTCTGTATGCTGGTGTACATATCGACATTTTACACCATGTCATCGCTCGGTGTCAGAATAGTAGCTGCAGCGCTTTCGGACTTTTTGACTGGTGGTATAATACCGCTTCCGTTTTTGCCTGACAACGTGCAACGGATAATAGGCCTGACCCCCTTTGCATCGATGCAGAACCTCCCGTTTCTAATCTACAGCGGTCACATAGCGGGAGCGGAAATGTTCAGAGGTATAATGTTGCAAGTATTCTGGCTTGCTGCGCTGGTTTTTATCGGCAGACTTTGGATGAACAGTGCTCTGAAAAGGGTCGTGATCCAGGGCGGATAATGCGGATCAATAAGCTCGCAAGTTCAGGAAAGTTAGTTATAACAGGAATAGTTGTAAATGGGCATAATCACATAATATCGCAAATGTGATAAAACAGCACGGAGATGAAGAAAAACATGCTCTACGGCAAGTACTTTTCAATACACCTCAAGAGCCAGATGCAATACAAAACATCTTTCTTCCTGACTGCGCTCGGCCAGTTCCTTACTTCCTTTTCCGTTTATCTCAGCATCTATTTTATGTTCGAGCGATTCAACCGGGTCGAAGGGTTTACGTACACCGAGGTCCTCCTGTGCTTTGCCGTGGTGCTGATGGCATTTTCCTTAGCGGAATGCTTTTTCCGCGGTTTCGATACCTTCCCAACCATAATAAGCAACGGCGAGTTTGACCGCATGATGGTGCGGCCGAGAAGCGTCATCTTCCAGGTGCTCGCATCCAAGATCGAGTTTTCGCGGATCGGCAGACTCCTGCAGGCTATAATAGTTTTTGCTTATGCCATTCCCGCAAGCGGAATCAGCTGGACTTATGACAAGATCGTTACCCTGCTATTAATGCTGATATCCGGCATCACCGTATTTTCCGGACTGTTCATCATCTACGCCTCATTTGCCTTTTTCACCATAGAGGGTCTTGAGTTCATGAACATATTCACCGACGGAGGCCGGGAGTTCGGCAGATATCCGTTGTCGATATACGGCGAGGGGGTACTTAAATTCTTTACATATGTCATCCCGACAGCCCTGTTTCAGTATTATCCGTTCCTATATCTTATCGGGCGAAGCGATAATTTGCTGTATATGTTTCTGCCCCTTGTCGGTATGCTTTTTCTGATCCCGTGCTACTGTTTCTGGCGATTTGGGCTGCGGCATTACAAATCTACAGGTTCTTAAAATATACAGGCTTTCATAAGCAATAAAGACTCAGAAATATCGATGTTCCATATGGCAACCCCCCTCGATGCGTTCAATACATCGAGGGGTTATTATTAGAAGCAACTTACTGCTTCGAGCTGAGATACTCGATCGCAACCTCAAGCGCATCGGTGTCGTAATCCGTCAAAATATCAGGTATCAGGATTCTTGGATCGGCACTTGCATCCGGCCGTAAAAACCTTTTATAGGAAATAGATACACCTATGCCGCTGTTTGGCAACTCATAATACAGAATATCACCATAACTGCTTGGTGCATTGCTGCTTGGTGTGCCGATAACCGTTCCGAGCTTTCCGTCTTTCACCCAGGTTGCCAGCATGTTTGCGGAGCTGAATGTTACGGCATTTGTAAGGACTACGAGCTCGATATCATCATTCTTTTTTGCTGTGGTCTTATCCGGATCGAATTTCTTAAACCCTTTTGCGGGCATGCTCTTGTATGTTTTATGGACCAGATCTGAATACTTTATGTAGCATCCATAGCCCGGTACTTTCATACCCATTGCTTCAAGAAGTTTTTCACACGCAGATGAGTTTCCCCCGGGATTGTCCCTGACGTCGATTATTATTTTCGAAATGCCATCTTTGATGGAGTCTTTTATTATTTTCACCTGTTTTTCGAGATTGCTGTTAACAATGCATATATTCATGTCTATATATAGAATTTCGTCATTGATCATTCGGGACTCTATATCAGACGAATTGTCAATCTCATACAAATTCCTCTTTACGAACTTTACGGATTCATTGTACGTATCATCGTTATGGCTTATGGTTATTTCGATCGCATTATCATCAATGTCGCATCCCGCCATTTCCAGTAACGTATGGCTCATGGAGTACAAGCTATTGTTCAGGTCCCTGGCGGCCTCATTTTCCGCCACGAAATACTCTCCGATCGTCGCGAAAATGCTGCCGATCGGCACCCCTCCCATATGGGTTATTTTTTTGTCCGACATCCTGCCGTCTTCGTCCAGTATGAACAGTTCATCACCAACGGCACGGCAGTTGAGGTCCAAATTCATGGTCCCACTGCTTTCCTGATTTGAACTCTTCTGGATCCTGGTATGAGCATCCTGCAAAGATGCCAGATACTTTTGAACGAGAAATTCAAATCCTTCTTTGCTGATGTCGCCGGAAGCTGAATCCAGAAGCTCTTGCTTTACAGTCTCATACCTGTAGCTGATATCATCCAGGTCAAAAGCCGGATGTGTACCTTCAACAACGGATATCAACTCCAAAGCATCATCCAGGTAGACAGACCTTTGCTCCGAATCCGGATCCACAGTAATATTATCTTGCTGTTCCTGATTGCTATGTGTAACTTGCGGAACTTCGTTTTGTCCGTCAGAGCAACCAAATTGAAGCATCAAAATAGCAATGCATAACAGTGCGAAAAGTTTCTTCACCACGAAGTCCTCCTGCTAATAAAAACTTACACAATTGAAAACTTGCTAACTTGTTTTTTGTCATCCCGGCATGCCATTAATAACAGCTTTGTCACCGGCAGTATCACTAAGGATCTATGCGGCACCGCTTGTTCGTTACAAGACTTGAGCCCGGATGCGACAAAAATTCGGGCGCGCCGAAGAACATAAGGTTTGGCCCACACAGGCTTACGCGCAGAGCAAAGAGCCGGTGGTGGGTGCCACCGTCATACTGCCTGTGAGCCGCAAAATCAGACCACTTCACAAGAATTTCTTCCGGGATCTTAGATGCATCAAATCGGTAATGCCCCGTGACATTGCTTCGATACAGGCAGTCCTCCTCACGCTTCGGCTGCCCGCCGTTATGAATGATATACGGATGCCCAAACCTGTTTCTTTTATCCGACACGATGCCTATATGCTTATCGTTATCAAATATTACGATATCACCGGGCTGCCATTGGCCGATATCATTGATGTCGAGCGTTAAAGGCGTCGCGTATTCGGCAAAAAACACATGCAAATTGCCGACGCGGCGGAAATCGATGTTTTTGTCCCTCCGCTTTATGTTGGGATAGGCTTCCGGCCTTGCCGCGGCATCGTTATCTATCATGTCCCGCAGGCAGTACCCCGCGTTCTTGAACGCCCTCCATATGACGTCGGTACATACGCCGATATTATCAGGTGGGTATCCGCCGTCATAATAGGACCCGTCGTATGTTGGATGATTTTCGGCATCCTTCCTTGCTCCAAGAAGGATATCGGTGTAATCATCGACGCCGTTGCCGTTAAAATCGATCTCACTGTAAACAGTCTCGATGTCGAAATCAGCTGCCGTATATGTCCTTCCCGGAAGCAGGCCATAGTGATCCGCAGCAATCACGCCTGCAGATATCAAAATAACGCCAATAATGGCAGAAACCAATAAGAATTTTCTTTTGCTCATCTTGCGATACATCTAAATACAGATCCTACAACTTCCATAAGATATTTTGATTTTCCGCAACAATAAATGCTCATATTCTCTTGACTTTTTCCTGCTTACCCCAAAGGTTGGCTGCCCCCCCTGCCTTATATAAGATTCCATCAAAGAATTTACAGCGGGATCATGTTACAGAATGTCAGTCTTGTTCTTCGTCATCATAAGAGTCATCGGGTGCGGAGACGGCGAAGAAGGGTCTCGATTCCTCTTGTTTTACCTCACTCCGGTTTACTTTATAGAAGTTGAGGTCTCCCGGCTGGACGAACAAATCGAACGTCGTCATCCCCATCCTTCGGGATGTTGGGTAGATCTCTCTCTTCCTGCGTGCAAAGGAAGTGATGGAATCAGCGTTTCCTCGGACCGTGATCCCATACCTGCCAGGCTTTAACCCGTCGGTATACTTATACACCGCAAATGTGTCATTGTCATACACGAAAAGCGAAGCCTGACCGGGTCCGTTAAGGGTATACGGGACTACGCTTGTAAACTGTGCCCGGATCTGAGTGAGTATGTTTTCAGGCAAGTCGTAAATGTATCCGTATTCATCCGGCACTACCAGGGTTATTAGCTCTCCCTTGCCATAATTGTCACGCATCAGTATGGGGTAGTTTTCCTCACCAACGACCGCCTTTGCCAGGGCCCAGGTCGTATTATTGCGGTGCTCCAGAAGCGGAAAACTCATCTCATGGGAAGAATATTCGTCGGCACCGAACATGAATGCGCTGCCTCTGAAGCGGTTGGTGCGGAACCTGCGCTCCCTGTAACGTATTGAGGTCATATCCTCGATGCCTTTGCCGAGGGCTTCTATCATAAATCCGGAAGTAACTACCGCCTTTCCGCCATTCGATACGAAATCCTTGAGCTTATCTATGATATCCGGATCCTTATGTGCCTGTACGGTAAGGAAAATGCATTTCGCATCAGACGGGAAATCCGGCGTGTTCTCAAACGGAACACCCACCATTCCCAGGAAATCCTCCACATGGTCCTCACCCTGGGCCATGGGCGGCAGATAACACGGGACCCCTATGCAGTTTCCTGCCTTGTCCAGGAACTTGTCTATTTCCTCCAGCTGCAGTCCGAGGGGCGTCACGACCCTGTTTTTGTAAAGCGAACCCCAGCAGAAAAGCAGCAATTCCTTTGAGCGGGCAAAAGCAGAAAGGTATGCCTGTTCAAGATAGATATCGATCGGCGAGCAGCCATACGGATCGAACCATGCCCCTCCGTTGCGCCCGGGTGCATAATTCTCCATAAGGCGGGGCAGTGAGTAGCTCAGATAACGGGGCAGGTGTTGATCGGAATATGGAGTATTCCTGGTCTCTGTCCCGGTATATATGTAATCGAAGATCTTCCTCTGCCTGTCCGGATCGTAGCCAGATTCCTGGTACGCTTCGGCCCAGTTCGGATATTTGATTATGACCTTGCAGTTCGGGTTTACGGCCTTGGCTGTTTTTACGATGATGTTTTCGCTCACGTCCGCCAGCAGCTCTGTCCGGAAATCTTCCCAGCTCCTGTTGCCTTTAGCTTCACGGCACTCATGGCATGTGCACATCGTGAAAAACCAGTCGTCTATGATGAACTCGTCGAAATATCCCGCTATGTACTTTACTTTCTCAGCCAGGTGCTCTCGCATGACCTTATTTACATAGCAATATGTGCCAGACATCCGATACTTCTCCGCATCACCGGGGCTCAGATCATTCGTAGTCGTGGTAAGGGCACCCGACACCTCAACACCCCGTTGCCTGAACACCCGGATAAGCATCTCAAGCTGCTCCGGAGGTATGGTCAAACCGTCGCGGTACGGTTCGATATATACCTTATCGCATCCGCAATACTTTTCAAACCAGTCGAGCTGGCGATTGACCGCTTTCTCCGACAGCCTGACCATGTTTTGGGCGGTGCAAAACAGCGCTATTTTGAAATTCCTGTAGCTGCTCATATTTATCCTCCCTTCAAAATTTCCTGGCTAGCCTGACAACATATACATCTGTCAACGAGCCCTGGGATATTCGTTGCACAACAAACGGAAAGGCTCCTCGTCCTCCTCGATCGTGGGGAAACGGCCCATGGTTTCATAGAATCTGTTATCGGTATTGTCGTCATTGCACTGGCTGACTTCTCCGATAAGCACCGGACCATGCCCCTCTTTTGCCCAAAATGCGTGATACATGCGGGGGACAAGAGTCACACTCTCACCCGGTTTCAACTCCAGCTCGGTTCCGGCGGGTACGGTACGAACTACACCGTCACACACTACCGTCACGTCAGTGTCGGCAAGTCCGTCATTTTCGTCGGCGTTATACAGCTTCATCACAAGGATGCCGCCCCCGCGGTTGATGATATCCTCCATCTTATACCAGTGGAAATGCATAGGGCACACCTGGTTTTCCCTGCTTATCAGCAGTTTTTCGGCATATGGCTTTTTGTACTTGGGATCTTTTTGGTTGCCGTTTCTTATGGTCACAAGTACAAGACCCACTTCGTCGAACTTTCCGAGTCCATAATCGGTGACGTCCCATCCCAGCATGTTGTCGCGTATTTCATCGCATTCGGGTCCCTTCTCCTTCCAGTCCTCCGGGGTCCAGTGGGCAAACGGAGGCAGCGCGAACTTATGCTCTTCGATGAATCTTATGGCATCCATTATGATTTTGTTGACCTCAGAACGTTTCATGATTTCCTCCTCCCCTGATGCACGATATTGGCACTTTGATAATGCTTTGATAAATTATATTGATTATACATCATATAAATGGTTATTTTAAGAAAATAATGGTTCAAATTGATAGATTTTTAACTCTTATTAAGTTCAAGATGCAGAGGCTGATGCTCCAACAGCAAATCAAGGGACATTTCTCTGCCGGAAGCCGGTTTCGGTCCCGGGCAGCAAACCGTCCCTTGTCACTAATGTAACCATTCTATCACGTTAACTAGTCTATTCCGTTATATCCATCCCATTAACTAGTATAAGCTGATTACCAGTCTATCTGATTAATAAAGTCCATCCAGCTAACTAATCTATTACGTTAACCAGACTATTCCGTTAACTCGACTTTCACATTAAACAATCTATTCCGTTAATAATTTCACACCGTTATTCCACTCGTTGACCTGCGTCTTGAGCCATTCGGTCCATGCACCCATACCCTCACCCGTCCTGGCTGAAACAGGGAAAATCTCAAGTTTGGGATTGCGCATGAGGGCATACTCCCTGACCTTTTCAAGATCGAAATCAAAATATGGCATGACGTCGATCTTGCTGATTATCAAAACATTACAAACTGTGAATATATGGGGATATTTGAGGGGCTTGTCGTGTCCCTCCGGGACCGAGAGGATCATTGCATTCCTGACTGCGCCGGTGTCAAAGTCTGCCGGGCAAATAAGGTTGCCTATATTCTCAAGGATGACCAGATCCAGATCGGACGCACCGATCTCCTTCAGCCCCTGTTCAGTCATACCTGCATCAAGGTGGCACATGCCTCCCGTGTGGAGCTGGATCGACCGGACACCCGTCTTGGCTATTTTTTCGGCGTCCACCGATGAGTCGATGTCAGCTTCCATCACACCGATGTCAAACTCGTTTTTGAGCGCTTCTATGGTCCGCATGAGCAGGGTCGTCTTGCCGCTTCCGGGTGAGGACATGAGGTTCAGCAGGAACGTTTTGTCGCGCTTGAGTCCTTCACGAATGCGGTCGGCTTCCCTGTCATTATCGGCAAAGACACTTTCCCTGATTTCTATGATCCTGACTTTATCCAAACGACTATCCTCCGTCTAGCATGCTTGTATCTCTTTGAGGTTCATTTCATTCCCCTGAACAAGATAGGTCAGGTCGCTGCCGCAATTGGGACATATGCGGCCATATCTGACGGTTTCGTATGTTTGACTGCAGCTTTCGCATAGGGTGACCGCCGGGATCGTTTCGATCACCAGCTCTGCCCCTTTAAGCAGTTCCGACTTCCTGACCGCCCAGTTCCAGCAATCAATCAGCTCCCTGGGGATGGCGCCTGACACTTCGCCAAGCTCGAGGGTCACTTTCGAAACCGCAGACAGCCCGTTTTCCTCCCCTACCCTTTCAACTGTCTTTATGATGTGGAATACGATGCCTAACTCATGCATTCTTTTGGCCTTTCTTTTTGCCGAACCGTATTTTCAGTTCACGTTTGATCATGTACGGTAGTATCGCTTTCATCTTGTCTTCTGTACGAACCATCCTACTGCATTCCGGAAGTTCACGATGCAGATGGATGGCGTCGAACACGCACTTTGTCGTACAGATGCCGCATCCGATGCACTTGTTCGGATCGACCACCGACGCTCCGCAGTCAAGGCAGCGGGCGGTTTCTTTTTTCACCTGCTCCTCGTTGAATGCGATGCGATTGTCACGGAAAGTCTTTGCCAACGCTTCATTATATCCCACACGCTGGCGTGGCGTATTATCGAAGGTCGACTCATCGATAAGGATATTCAGTTTATCCAGTTCGATATACTCTCTGCGGTTGCGGCCTATCGTCAGACTTGAGTTTGGCTGCACAAACCTGTGCAGGGACACCGCGCCTTCTCTGCCGGCCGCAATAGCGTCTATAACGAATCTCGGTCCGGTATAGGCATCTCCGCCTGCAAATATATCGGGTTCGGATGTCTGGTATGTCACAGGATCGGCTTTGATTGTGCCGTTTGGATCGAACTCCACATTCGTCCCTTCAAACAATTTCTTGAAATCGGGTTTCTGTCCTATAGCGTATAATATGATGTCACATTCTACAGACTCGGTGACGCTATCGTCAAACCTTGGCGCAAAGCGTCCGTTGTCATCAGTAACAGACAGGCACTTCCTGAACGTGATCCCCGATGCTTTGCCATTTTGCGACATGATCTCCTTCGGTCCCCAGCCTGTCCTGATAACTATCCCTTCTCTTTCACATTCGCTGCGTTCTTCTTCGCCACAGGGCATCTCATCATAATTTTCAAGACAGTACATGGTAACGCTATCGGCATTGCAGCGCAAAGCGGAACGTGCCACATCACATGCGACATTTCCGCCGCCTATGACGACTACCTTGCCCTGAAGGGGATACTCACCCTCAAGGTTCAGCTTGCGCAAAAAATCTATACCTGCTATTACGCCCTCGCTGTCAGCGCCGGATACGTTCAACTCCGCGCCCTTTTGGAGTCCGGTGGCGATATAGAAGCCCTTGTAGCCCTGCCTGCGCAGCTCGGGTATGGTGACATCTTTTCCGACTTCCACACCACATATGAACTCCACGCCCATTGCGCGAAGGACATCTATCTCAGCCTCGACGACATCCTTTTCAAGACGGAAACCCGGTATCCCGTTCATAAGCATCCCGCCCGGCCTGGACTCCTTCTCAAACACTGTCGGCTTATATCCCTTCTCCGCAAGGAAGTACGCACAGCTCATTCCGGCCGGTCCGCCTCCGATAATGGCGATTTTTTCGTCAAAGCCGCCGCCTATCTTGGGAATGACAGGTTCGGGTATATACCTCGTACTTGCGTCAAGGTCCTGCTGGGCTATAAACCTCTTGACTTCGTCGATAGCAACAGCTTCATCTACAGTACCGCGGGTGCATGCGTCCTCGCAGCGGCGATTGCAGATGCGGCCGCACACTGCCGGGAAGGGGTTGTCACGCTTGATAAGCTGTAAAGCCTCACGATACCTGCCCTGGGCTGCCAGTTTCAGATAACCCTGTACAGAAACATGTGCGGGGCAGGCCGTCTTGCAGGGTGACGTACCGCTATCATAGCAATTGATCCGATTTTTATCGCGGTAATCTATGCTCCACTTCTCCGGTCCCCACGGAGTATCGTCGGGTAGCTCTGCACGGGGATACTCTATCGGGCCGTTCTTCGTGCAAAGCTTTTGGCCCAGTTTTACCGCGCCCGCGGGACAGTGTTCGACGCATCGGCCGCAGGCGACGCAGTTCCTGCTTTCGACCCTGGCCACATACGCGCTTCTGCTCAGGTTCGGGGTATTGAACAGCTGGGATGTGCGCAAAGCGTTGCAGATATTGACGTTGCAGTTGCAGATAGCAAAAATCTTGTCTTCGCCGTCGATATTGGTTATCTGATGGACGAATCCGTTGTCCTCTGCCTGTTTGAGTATCTGCAGAACTTCATCATATGTTATGTACTCACCGCGTTCTGTCTCGACGATGAAATCGGCCATATCTCCGATGGCGATACACCAACTTTCGGGATCGTCACCGCAGCCCTCTCCCAGTTTGGCACGGCTCAGGCGGCACGAACACATGCTCTTGGCATACTTCCCGTCATATTTTTTCAGCCAGTACGATATATGCTCAATGTCCAGGGACTTGTTTTCAGTTTCGATGGCTTTTTCAACCGGGATGACATGCATGCCTATGCCCGCACCTCCGGGAGGCACCATAGGGGTGACCTTCTCAAGCGGCAGGAAGGTCATCCTCTCAAAAAATGCGGCAACTTCGGGATGTTCATCGATCTGCTCCCTGCGCATGTTGAAAAACTCCGCGCTTCCGGGAACGAATCGAGGCAGTACATACTGCTTTTCCCTCTTCGGGTTCTCCCGGTTATACTCTATCAAGCCTGCATAGGCCATTTCATTCAGGATCTTCTCCAGATATGCTGCGTCCTTGCCGGTCAGCTTTACCAGCTCTGCGAGGGTCTTGGGTTTGCGGACCCCCATTTTTAGAGCAATGTCCGCCATTTCATCGGTGACGATACCAGCAAGACCCCAGTACTCAGGGTCGTTTCCCGTAACTCCTTTCAGCTTGGCCGGCAGGCGGTCGGTGATCATCTTGCCGAGCTTGATGATCTTCTCACGGGGATGGTCCGTCCTGGGGATCTCAAAGGACAATTTGCTCTCATCCAAAGGCATGCCTGATTTGGTTTGCTTATCCATAATACAAACTCCTTGTATAATTTGATCTATTATTCAGCAATTGTATTGTCATTGCAACAAGATGAATAGTCATAGCTCCAAGATACAGTATTATCACTATGCTTGATTTTCCAGACGATCAAGATAATCAGCAATGCCCGCGGCCAGCAAATCATACGCTCCGTTCCCGTCCCGGGCTTCAATGAATTCAATGAAACGATCCAACCGGTCAACGGCAAAGTCCAAGCCATACATCCCCAGGTATCTGACCCAAAAGGCGATCGACACGTCGTGCATCGTATTCATGAACAGCGTCAGGATGGGCTTTCCGCTCAAAATACAGATCTCCCTGTGCCAGAGGAAAAAGCGTTCCGCCAGTTCCTCCAAACCAACATCGACAGAACATTCGCGTATATCTTCTGTCAATGAGCGTAAGCGTAAAACGTCCTCAGAGGTCCTGCAAAGGCTCAGTGCCCTAAGCGCTGTCCCCTCAATCGCAAGCCGAAGATCCAATATACCCACGATGACCTCACGGCCCAACTCGCTCCCGTTCAGTTGAACGATAGCGTTCAAGGTTTCGATGTTGCCCGTTTTCATATAATCAGCAACATAAATGCCTGATTTCGGCTTTATCTCAACCAGGCCCATTGCGGCCAGATGCTCAAACCCTGACTGGATCACCGTTTTACCAATGCCCATTTTTTCCGCGAACTCACGTTGGGACGGCAGCTTGTCTCCGGGATTCCATCTGCCTGAAAGTATGTCCCTGATCATCGCATTGATGAATTTTTCCCTGTTTGTAACGGTATGCTTTTCAATTCGGTTCATAGATGCTCCTTGATCACCGGCCGGTATTGTCATCGAAAAGGTGCGGTCATCTGGTCCGACCAGTTTCGTTACTACTTTAACAATTCTGCGCGAGTTTGTCAACAATTTATCAATAAAATGATGATGTTACTTGAATGAATAAATTGATTTTTAACGAAATATAATGATGTTTCTTGAACGTAAAACCCATGCAAATTCATAGAGGTGGGTTTGATATATAAGTCCGTGTAAATTCATAGCAGGACATAGTTCATAGAAATACATACATGCCCAAATAACTTAATAAATGTTCATAGATATCCACACAGAGCCATATGACTCAATAGAATTTCATTGATATTCATACATTTCCATATAACTCAAAAAAAGTTCATATAAATCCATACAGATCCGTATAACTCATAAGAAGTTCATAGTAATTCATACAGGCCCAAATAACTCAATAGAAATTCATAGAAAACCACACAGGTTCATATACCCCAATAGAAATTCATAGAAAACCACACAGGTTCATATACCTCAATAGAAACTCATAGAAACAACCCCTCGATGTAAACCAGTCACATCGAGGGGCTATATTGCTTATTCCCTGAATTTATTCCTGATAATGTGCCGCCTGTGTGAGGAAAAGCCCCCTGTACAGGTTTTCTGATTTCATCAGGTTTTCATGGGTGTCAAATGCTGCGACTTCTCCGTTTTGCAGCAGCAATATCCTGTCGCAGAACATGGATGAGCTCATCCTGTGGGAGATATAGATCGCGGTCTGGTCTCCCACAAGGGAGTTGAAGTCTTCATATATTTCCGCCTCTGCAAGCGGGTCCAGCGCTGCGGTCGGCTCGTCGAGGATGATCAATGATGCCTCCTTGTACAAAGCCCTTGCAATGGCCAGCTTCTGCTTCTCTCCTCCCGACATATCCACGGCATCATCGTAAATGGTTTTGTCCAGCCGCGAATGTATACCGTTCGGCAGCTTCTCTATGCGCTCGGTCATATCGATGTCGCCGAGTATTTTTTTGATTTTATCTGTATCCGCTGCCGCATCGCAGGTATTGATGTTTTCTTCGATCGTAAAGGGAAACAGCTGATAATCCTGGAACACTGTAGAGATTTGACGCAGGTAGTCGCTGAGCCTATATTTCCTGATGTCGATCCCGTTTACAAGGATCTCGCCTTCGGTCGGCTCGAACAGCCTGCATATGAGCTTGACGATCGTGGACTTGCCCGCGTTGTTCAGTCCGACTATGGAAATCCTCTCACCCTTGTTGATCTTGAAAGAGACGTTTTTCAGGACCATGGGTTCGGATGACGGGTATTTGAAGCTGACATTCCGGAACTCTATCGTCTCGATCTCACCGAGTGTCTCGCCTTCAGCCGACAGCTGCGCGCTGTCCGGAACTTCGATGAATTCGGCAAATGCCGTCAGATGCCCAA
>Ga0134100_1000855_pt1 | contig 32227 bp, 30 predicted proteins | sample 11_taG_2_FD_94444 | JGI IMG/M metagenome (GOLD analysis project Ga0134100, IMG submission 94444) | Switchgrass degrading microbial communities from high solid loading bioreactors in New Hampshire, USA - 11_42_5_180_A3 metaG | ecosystem: Engineered > Bioreactor > Semi-continuous > Anaerobic >...
CTTATGGGATAAGAAACTTTGAAAGGTTCAGAAACAGAATACTGCATGTTATGGCTTAATTCTGTACATAAAAAGGCAGACGACCAAACATGATCATCTGCCTATAACTCATATGCTACTTCAGTTTACTTAGTTCCACCCCAACATTTGACGTAGAACCAAGTTAATAAAGGCCGCCCCGAAACGGGGCGGCCTTTATTGCAGGCGTCCGGTCCTACGGCAGGTCTGGCATTTTCAGCCGATGGTCAGGGCGGCGAATACATGGAAAGCCCTATGCCCGGGCTTGGAGGTAAATAAAGATGGTTGACGCGATAACCGACACATTGGTCCAGGGAGCTATCTTTATCGGTCTGCCGCTTATCTGCTATTTAATCTTCGTAAAGGAAAAAGCAGGTTTTTTCAGATGGGTCGGCCTTTCGGGGCGTGTTGTTCATATCGGCATCGATAGTCGGATTTCTGCAGTTCAGCCTGAATGAGAAGAAGGCAAACGGTAGCATAATTCCAGGCCTGGCGATCCATGGCTTATCGAATATACTGTCTTTTCTCCGGTAGACGATGTGTATGCTTGTCCGGTAACATTTGACGCAGAATCTGTATTCAATCAATAAGAACTTGGTGTTCAAGTCGGGTTTATCAAAGGAATGGTCAGTGTCATAGACCGGCTCGCCTGTTCCAAGGTCTTGCAGAGTTGTGATAATAATTGAGAAGACAATTACGGCGTTTCAGCAGCATCCGATATTATTGCTGCCGGTTCTTATAATAAAACACCGCAAGCTGGGTCCTGTCCCGAAGCTGCAGTTTTTCGAGGATTACGCTTAAGTAGTTTCGCACCGTTCCCTCACTGAGGTAGAGGGTGGCGGCTATCTCCTTATTGTTCATGCCTTCGGCCACAAGGGCTATGATCTCGGCTTCCTTTTCATTTATGCCGTACCTGGAAAAGTCCGGCTTGCGGCTTTTTTGAAGCGCGGTGGGAATACGGGACACTATATCGTCCCCGAATACGCTCTGCCCTTTACAGACAGCCTTCAGGGACGGCAGGATGCTCTCATAGTTCTGTTTCAGCAGGTAGCCTCGGGCTCCCATCTTAAGGGCTCTAATGATATACTCGTCATCCGAGAACGTGGTTAGGAAAAGAATCCTGGCGGAGGGATCGGATGCCAGTATCCTTTCGGCGGCATCAAGCCCGCTCATGCCCGACATACGTATATCCAGCAGCAGTATATCGGGCTTATGGCGTTCATAGAGGTCAATCGCCTCCTGGCCGCTTGAACCCACACCCACAACGTTTACCTCGCCGCTCGCTTCCAGGATGGTTTTAAGGGAAGCGCCGACCAGCTTGTCATCATCCACTACCACAACATTCATGCATCATGACCCCTTTGGTATGGAAACAAATATTTCAAATCCTTTGTTAATTCTTATGCGGACCTTTCCGTTCAGTCTTTCCACGCGCTCGAATATGCTTTTAAGACCCATGCCCTGGCTGCCCGGGAGGTATTCGCCATCCGGGGTTAATATGAGGCCTTGAGGCTGCTTGCTGCCGTTATCCCGGACAATAAGCTGGTAGAGGGCCGGGTGCTCGCGGAGGATCACCTTGGCCTCTGTTGCGTCCGAATGCCTTGATATATTGGACAGCGCCTCCTTGATAACGGCCAGAAAGCAATAGGTTACGGGAAGATCAGGCTTGCATTCAAGATCATCCGTGAAACTTACGGGGCAGAAGGTAAAATCTTTCAGTATCCGGTATATCTCGGCATGGAGGTCGATGGAGGCTTCATGCAGGTTATGTATGCTTCTCCTAATGCTGTCCATCCCGCCGGAAAGAGTTTCCTTGAGCGCAACAAGCTTTTCCTTCATAGGTCCTTCCGGGGTTATGGCAAGCAAGGCTCCCACCTGGAGAAGCGTGCTGGAAAGGACATGGCCGATATTGTCGTGTATGTCCCGCGCGATGCGGTTACGTTCGTTCAGGGTTGCCAGGTTGATCTCGTATTCCTGCTTTTCCAGGAGTTCCCGGTTTTTTGCCTCCAGCGAGAGCATGAGCTCCATGGTGGTATCCCTGAGCTTGCGGTATTCCGTTTCCAGGTGGCTGAGCCGCCATGATCGCCATTTCATGAACCATGCCATCCCGAGGTACAGGACCGTGCACAGGATACCCGCAAGGGGCAGGCTGCCCCGGTGTGTGACAACCGGAAGCATAGCCAGCGGAAGGATCAATGGGCTTTCCCACAGGAGGGCGTCGTACATCATGACAGGGATGAAATAAAACCATTCCGGGGACAGGAGGCTCAACAAAAGGTAAACCCCGGTGGTGACACGGGTAAGGGCCCTTTTTTCAAAATATGAATTGAAAGCGCTAAGGGCGATGACAACGAGAACGGGAACACGGAAAACGTCGCCCGTAACGAGAAAACAGGCGGCAAGGCAGCACAGGAACAGGACCAGCTTGTCAAACAGGGTGTTGGCTGAAAGCGGGATATCTTTCCTTATCTTAGGATTACCGGATCCCATCATCATACTCCTTTTTTATCATAACCCGGCCTGGTTGTACAGGATTTAAGGATGTGACATATGTCATGCGGATTCGTTCTTCCTGTCACTTAAACCTTGTGCTGGAATTGCTTACAATTAAACTTGCGGGAAAAGCGGCCGGCATTCAGACCCGGCTGATTGCTCCCGGGTATATGAAACCGGACGTTTGCGATGCGGAGGAATCGATATGGCGGTTATAAAAGTCGAGAATCTCGTCAAAAGGTACGGAGACCTTATTGCGGTTGACCACCTTAGCCTGGAGGTCCGTGAGGGGGAGATATTCGGCCTCCTGGGGCCAAACGGCTCGGGCAAGACTACACTGATAAACTGTATCCTCGCGCTTCTAAAGTATGACAAGGGAAGCATCTCGGTATTCGGCAAGCCCATGGCGCCCGATGCCTACGACATCAAGAAGGATATCGGCATCATAATGCAGAACGTGGCCGTGTTCAACGAACTTACGGTATATGAAAATATAGACTATTTCTGCGGCCTGTATGTAAGGGACAAGTCTGAAAGGAAAAGGCTGGTGGAGGAGGCCATCGAGTTTGTCGGCCTTAACGACTTCAGGTCCTTTTATCCCAAAAAACTCAGCGGCGGCCTTCTGAGAAGGCTGAACATAGCCTGCGGGATAGCGCACAAGCCAAGGCTCATAATCCTGGACGAACCAACCGTGGCCGTGGATCCCCAGAGCAGGAACAATATCCTGGAGGGTATAGTCAGGCTCAACCGGCAGGGCGCAACCATCGTGTACACATCCCATTACATGGAGGAAGTGGAGCAGATCTGCACCCGGATCATGATAATCGACAAGGGCAGGATTATAGCCTCCGGGACAAAGGAAGAGCTCAAATCCATGGTAAAGATAGGGGAGATCGTCTCGGTGGAATCGGTTGAGCTGGATGAAAACCTCCTTGATGCCATACGGAAACTCCCAAACGCGAGCCAGGTGGAGTATGAGAATCAGAACCTGACGGTCACCTTCGCCAAGGGAAGAAACAACCTTCTGAACCTCATGGATCTGCTCAGGAAGGAAAACTTGAGCTATGGCAGTGTTTACTCGAAGCTGCCAACCCTGAACGACGTGTTCCTGGAGTTTACGGGAAGGCAGCTCAGGGACTGAGAGGAGGGTCAGCATGTTTTCGCATGTTTTCAAGTACAGGATGAAATGTTTCCTTGGCGACAGGGTTACCCTTTTCTGGACCATGATCTTCCCGATCCTGCTGTCTACGCTGTTTCTCATGGCCTTTTCCAACTTCAGCAAGGCTACTGGCTTTACCGGCATAAATGTCGCCGTTGTGGACAACAATGCCTTCCGGGAAAACAAGCCGTTCCAGGATGCCCTGGCCTCGGTTGCCGAAAAGCGGGGAGACGAGGAGCCATTGCTGTCGGTCCGGCTGGTTTCACGGGAGGAGGCCGAAAAGCTCCTGGGCGACGGTGAAGTGCACGGCATTATCCTCCTGGATCCGGATATTAAGCTGGTGGTAAACCAGAGGGGATTCAACCAGTCTATAATTAAAAGCTTTTTGGACCAGTATCAGCAGATCAGGGCTTCGTATTCGTCGCTTTTTCAGATGATCCCGGAGTTGCTTGCCAGCAGGGATGCGCTGGAAGACTTCCCGGTGGATTATGATTTCCTCGTGGAAAAAGTTCCGGGGAAGAACGAAACGGATATAACCGTTACGTATTTCTATGCCCTGTTGGCCATGACAACCCTGTACGGTTCCTTCTGGGGCATACGCGTGGTACACGAGACGCAGGCGGACCAAAGCATGGAGGGAGCCCGCGTCAACGTGGCCCCGGTCCACAAGATAAAAATGCTCCTGGCGGGTATGCTGGCTGCCTGGATCATACAGTTTGCGGAACTGGCTATCCTGGTCCTGTACATGAGCACGGTCCTGAAAGTGTCCTTCGGGGACCAGGCCGGATGCATCCTTATAACCTGCCTGGTTGGTTCGCTGACGGGCATAACGTTCGGAACCATGGTGGGCGGCCTCATCAAGAGGCGCTACGGCCTTAAAATTGGCGTTATGCTGGGAATAACCATGACAATGTCAGGTTTTGCGGGTCTATATTTTGCTTCGTTCAAGTACAAGGTCATAAAAGCCGTCCCGATCATGGCATACATCAACCCCGCGAACCTCATCACCGATGCCCTTTATGCCCTTTATTACTTTGACACCTACGAGAGGTTCGCCCTTAATATAGCCCTGCTTATGGCGTTTGCAGCCGTGTTCTGCCTGGCGACGTATCTTAGCGTGAGGAGGAATCGGTATGCCGGTATTCCAAGCATACAAGAGAGTGATTAAGAAAAACATACCCCAGCTAATGATATACATCGTCGTGTTTGTCACCTTTGCCGCGATCCTCATGAGCAGCGGCGTGCCCGCTTCCATTGTGAAGTTCGATGACGCCAGGGCAAGGATGGTCTACGTGGACGAGGATTCCTCCGTACTGACAGAGGGCCTAAAAAGCTACCTGTCCAGGTACGCGGACTTTGCCGATGTGAAGCATGACCGGGCTTCCCTGCAGGATGCCCTCTTCTTTGAGGAGGTCGACTACATCCTCAGGATCCCCGCGGGGTTCACCGAAAACTTCATGGCAGGAAGGCCGGTTGAGATTGAGAAGACCAGCAGGCCCAGTTCAACTTCTTCGGTGTACCTGGACATGAATATCGGAAAATTCATAAATACGGCCAGGTTCTACCTGGCAAACATCCCGGGGATATCCCAGCAGGAACTGGTCGACCGGGTCAGCGCGGACCTGTCGGTTGAAACCTCGGTGGAGGTCATATCTGCCGATATAAACCCGGATTTCGGAGAAACCCTCAGCATATTCTACAACTACATGTCATACGTGATCCTGAACCTGCTGATCCTGGGAGTTGGGACTTTCATGCTGGTCTTCAACCAGCTGGACCTGCGCAGAAGGACCCTGTGTTCTCCTGTTCCCTTAAGGCAGCAAAACATGCAGATACTTTTCGGCAACCTGATCTATGCCATGGTGTGCTGGATCATTGTCATGGCACTGGGATTCGTCATGTACGGCAACGCCATGCCGGCAAAGCAGGCCGTGCTTGTAGCCCTCAATACCATTGTCTTTACCTTTGTGTCCCTGAGCATCAGCTTCCTGATCGGAAGCACTCTTAGAAAACGCGAAGCCATGTCGGCGGTGACGAATGTGCTGTCCCTTGGCATGTGCTTTACCGGCGGGGCTTTCGTTCCCCAGTATCTCATCGGGGAGCAGGTGCTGTCCTTTGCCCGGATCTTTCCCACCTACTGGTACGTCAGGTTTAACGATGAGATTATTAACATGCCAAACATCACCTGGGACCTGCTGAAACCGCGCCTTGGCTACCTGGGCATGCAGCTTGGCATAGCCGTAGCCGTCCTGGCCGTTGCCCTGGTTATCGTAAAGCAGAAAAGGCAGGCTGAGAACGCCTGAGTGTATTGAAAAAAGCCACCTGCCGGGGTGGCTTTTGTTTTGGTCGCCTGCTCGGATGGCAGCTGCTGCTTTATTTTCCGTATGAAGGTTAATCGCAGCAGAAGCTTTTACGGTCACTCTTGTATGAACAGGCGACGATAAAGAATCCAATGGCCACCACCAGATAGCCCCAGAATGCCGTTTCGTTGTCCTGACAAATTATACGTTCCAACATACGCCTCGCCTCCTTCTCATTAGCATCATATGCAGAAGGGAGAGGGATGTTCGGAGCCAGGTATGCGCAGCTGCATGCCTCCAGGAACGTCAAAAAGCCAGCCGTCAATCGGCTGGCTTTCTGATTGCGGCGATCCAAGCCGCTCGCTTTGTCCCCCCATTATATATAAGCCTGCTTTGAGTATTTTTTCAGGTATACAAACCGCATCAGCATGCATTCGAAGGGATTTATATACCTGGCTTCCCCGAACAGGCCGGCGCTTATAAGGGCCAGGCAGTTTTTCTCCATGACCATGGCAACCGCCGTAGCATCTCCCTTTGTCGGCCCGCAGCATATGGCGCCCCTGTCTTTTATAAACACCGCCGACGCTTTTTTAAGCGCGGAGGATACCGCTTCCGGCGTTTCTTCGACGTTTTTGACATGGGTTCCCGCTATCTGGGCGAAATCGTCCAGGAGCGGCCTTGCTTCCATATCCGCGCATGATACCGACAAGATTGCAGGCGTATCGGCATGGACTATGTTATTTATGCCTTTATGTTTTCTGTAAATCTCCCTGTGAATTTCCGCTGCATTTGAAAGTTGTGCCGGGTAAGACCCGGGATCGGCGGGCTTATCCAATGTCATGTCAAAAGATTGGCCATCTGATTTAATGCTGAAGCCCGTTTCGGTCCTTTCACTCTCGATGCGGGAGAAGCCTCCCTGTACGCCGACTTTTACCTGTTTCCCGGAAAGCCTTGACAGGGCGAATTCCCCTATCCGGGCAAGACCCTTGTCGTCGCTACCGGAAATCTCGATGTATCGGCCAGTGATGAATTCCTCGCAGGCCTTTTCAAGCTCCTGCGCCGTCTTGAAGGTTTCGTCGCAGTCCCGGCCGAAGCATAGCGCCCCGTGGCTTTTCATGATTACCGCGTTTCCCGTGGTACGGGCCAGCGCGGCGACCACGTTCCTGCGAAGCTTCTTCGTTCCCGGCAGGGCATAGGCGGCACACGGAACTTCACTGCCGAGGGCCGGGTAACCTGCGGAAACAGGAATGGAATCCGTATCAAGCACGCTTGCGGCAGAGGCGTAATCCTGGTGGGTATGAATGACAAAATTGATATCCGGACGAAGCTTGTAGACTTCCGCGTGTATGCCCTTCTCGGAGGAAGGCTTTATGCTTCCCGAGTAGCTTAAGTCGGAGATGGAAACCTCGACGATTTCCTCCGGCTTAAGGGTCAGGTAATCCCTGCCGCTGGGGGTAATGGCAAAACGGTTGTCATCCACGCGGCAGCTTACGTTCCCCCAGGTGCGCGCTATCAGGCCCGATTCGACAAGCTTCCTGCCTGCAAGCACTACGGCTTGCCTGGCTTCTTCCAGGGTCAACCTAACCACCTCCGGATCATACCTTGGCTGCCACGCCTGAGAATACCCTGTCGAAGCGCGCCAGGACATCCTCGACCATTTCGCTCGTATATGCCGCGCTGGTATAGAGCCTGCTTCCGGCAAGCGTCACGATGCCCTCTGCCATATATGCCGCGCCCATGTGCTCCATCTCGCGCTTGCGCTCGGACGTGGCCCTGATGACGGCGGGAATCTGCCAGGGTTTCTTCCAGTTGATGGAGTGGTGCAGCGTGCCCACAGTTTCAAGATGGCAGATGGATCCCTGGTTGAAGGCGACAAATGGCAGGTTGTGCTTCTTTATGAGAGCCTGCAGGCCTTTTGTGAGCTGGTCCCCGATAAGGCCTGCCTTGTAGGCGGCATTGGTCCTTTCGAGCTCGCAGAGCGTGTAATAGCCGGCGACGCAGCTTATCGGGGTGGCGGCCATGGTACCGCCCACCAGTGCCTTCTTGTGCTTTTCCCCGCCTTCCAGCCCGGCTGCCAGGTACTTCATGTACTCCCTCTTTCCGCCGAGGCCTCCTGCGCCCGGATAGCCGCCGGCAACCGCCTTGCCGAAGACCGTGAGGTCCGGTGAGACTCCGAAATAACCCTGGGCGCCCGACATGCCGACCCTGAACCCGGTAACCACCTCGTCGAATATCAGGAGAGCCCCGTATTTCCTGCAAAGTTCCTCCACGCCCTTGTTGAAATCCTTGTCAACAGGCCTTGTTCCGCTTTCGGGGCCAAGCGGCTCGATGATCACCGCGGCGGTCCCGCCCTTGAGGCTTTTCCACCGGAGTTTCCTTTCCAGGTCGTTTAGGTCGTTGGGGAAAAACTCGTCGATGTACTTGAAGCAGTTGCGGGGCACACCGTGGGCCTGCGTCCACCTGGAGCCGGGTATGCGGATGCCGTAAGCCAGCTGGTCGCTCCATCCATGGTATGCACCTCCCATCTTGAGGATCCATTTCTTCTTAGTGGCGAGGCGCGCCACCCTGATGGCGGCCATGCAGGCCTCGGTGCCTGAACCGAGCATCCTGAACATCTCGACGGTCTTGAAGTTTTCAGATATCTTTTTCGCCAGCTTGTACTCGTACTCATGGAAGAGTCCCGTGGAAGGGCCGCAGTCCATTAAGAGCTCAATAACCTTGTTCCTGACTTCCGGGGGATTGCTGCCGAGGATCGTGGGCCCGCCTGCCTGTAAAAAATCGTAGTAGCGGTTCCCGTCCAGGTCGTAGAGGTAAGCCCCCTCGGCCTTTGTGAAGACCAGCGGGAAGGGGTAGTTGAAGGCAAGGTTGTGCTGCACCCCGCCGGGGATGATTTCCTTCGCCTTCTGGATCATCTCCTTCGACCTTGCGCACTTCTTGTTGAAATACTCTTCCTCGTAGGTTTTGAGGACCTCCGGCTTTATCGTGTATATGGGTTTCTTGATAAGCTCGTCAAGCTGCCTTATTATTTCGGCGGCGTCAGGGTACTCGGTAATCGCGAACCTGTTATCCATAAAAAACCCCCCGTTTCACATAAAACTTGCGAAAGATGTCCTCGCGCGTGAACCTGTGCCATTAATGGCTTGGCCATACCTGCAGCAAGCCGGATAATGGCCGCGGACAAGTGAATGAATGTTCACTCACTTTTTAATATAGCACTCTTTAGGAAAAAGTCAACAAAAAAATGAGGATTTCCTTCACATATTTATGAAAAGTGAACAAAAATCTATTGAAACTGGCTGCATATATATGCTAAAATACGAGTGAATGCTCACTCACTCTACCGCCTGTATACGACCGTAAAACATATCGGGCGAACGAGGACTGACCTGATCATGCACGCCGCCAGGCAGGCACGGCTGCAGCTTATAAAATATCGAGCAAACGAGGTTGGACATGAAAACGGAATACTTCAAACCAATATTCCTTAGGCTGCCTCCCGAGAAGAGGCAGAAAATCATCGACGCCGCCGTCGAGGAGTTTTCCCGGAATGGCTTTGACAGCGCAAATGTAAATAATATCGCCAGCAAGTCCGGGATCAGCGTTGGTTCCATCTACAAGTACTTCGACAGCAAGGAACACCTGTACCTGTCCATTGTCAACCACGCGGTGGAAACCCTCTCGAACGTGCTTTATGACATTATTAAGGGCGAGGAGGACCTGGAAACCAGGATCCGGAAGATCATCCGGAGCATCCAGACCTATACGCGCAAATACGTGGGGCTTACCAAGCTGTATAATGAGATGGCCACGGAAAACCATTCCGGCCTCACATGGAAGCTGGTTTCGGACATGGAGAACGTGACTGCGGGGCTTTACGCGTCCATGATCAAGGATGCCCAGGGAGCAGGTATCGTGAGAGAGGACATAGACCCGAAGCATTTTGCCTTTTTCATGGACAACCTGTTCATCATGCTGCAGTTTTCCTATGCCTGCGAGTATTACAAGGAACGCATGAAGCTTTATGTCGGGGAAGACGTTTTTGATAATGACGAGATGGTTGAGGAGCAACTGATGAAGTTCATCAAGGGGCTTTCTTCATGAAATGAAGCCCGCCGGCGAATTAAAATCAGGGGGGATATGGATGCCGGTACGGATCATTTCCTATGATGTGGGAACCACGGGGATCAAGACGTGCCTGTTCGAGATTTCCGACACGATAAGGCTCGTAGCCTCCGCCATGGAGGGGTACGACCTTATCATCCTGGAGAACGGGGGCGCCGAGCAGGACCCTGAAAGCTGGTGGCACGCTATGTGCGCGACGACGCGAAAACTCCTGGATGAAAACGGGATCCCGGCTGACAGCATCCAGGGGATTTCTTTTTGCTCCCAGATGCAGGGACTGGTGCTCGTTGACGACGAGGGCAGGCCTGTTCGACGCGCCATGAGCTACATGGACCAGAGGGCCGAAGCCGAGTTGAAGCAAGGCCTGGCCCATGGGCTCCAGGTCGCGGGCGCAAATATCATCAAGCTTTTGAAATCCCTGGCGATTACGGGCGTGGTTGCGGCAAGCGTAAAGGACCCGGTATGGAAGTACAAATGGGTGCAGAACAATGAGCCGGAGGTCTTCGAAAGGGTACATAAATGGCTGGATGTGAAGGAATACCTTATTAGCCGCTGCACGGACGAATTCGTCATGACGCCCGACAGCGCCTTTGCCACCATGCTGCTGGATACCCGGAAGGGCAGGAGATGCTTCAGCGAAGAGATGTGCAAAATGTTCGGCGTGGACATGAGGCATCTTCCCAAAATCGTGCCCTGCACCGACGTGGTGGGAGGAATATCGAGGGAAGCCGCGGAACAATTGAGCCTCAAGGAAGGCACCCCGGTATTCGGCGGTGGAGGCGACGCGTCCCTTATCGGGGTGGGCGCGGGAGCCGTGGAGATGGGCGATACCCACATCTATTGCGGAACGTCCGGCTGGGTTTCCACCGTTGTTGACAGGCAGATGGCCGATACCTCGGCAATGATAGCCTCCATAATAGGCGCCGATCCCGACAGCTACAACTACTTCGCCGAACTGGAAACCGCAGGGAAATGCCTTGAATGGGTGAAGGATCACCTTGCGCTGGATGAAATAAATATATACCTGGAGAAGAAAAAGGTCTCGGATTCGAAGGAGGCAGTGTACAGGAGCCTCTATGATTACATGATGGAAGTCATAAAGGATGTCCCGCCGGGAAGCAACGGGGTCATATTCACGCCGTGGCTGCACGGAAACCGCTGCCCGTTCGAGGACTCCAACGCCCGCGGCATGTTCTTCAACATCAGCCTGGAAACCGGGAAGACCGAATTGATTCATTCGGTACTTGAGGGCGTATGCTATCACCTGAGGTGGCAGCTGGAGTCACAGGAAAGGAAGGTCAGGACCTCCGAAGTGATACGGTTTGTCGGGGGAGGCGCGCTGGCGCCATTGACCTGCCAGATACTCTCCGACATAATCGGCCGGGAGGTAGAGACCGTTGAAAACCCGCAGAACGTGGGAGCGGTCGGCGCGGCGCTGGTAGCCGCCGTCGGCCTTGGAGTGATAAAGAACCTGAGCGAGGCCAAGAAGCTTGTCCCGGTAGCCCGGCGCTACAGGCCGGACTTTGAAAAGAAAAAGGTCTACGACCGCTATTTCTCGGTCTTCAAGTCGCTGTACAAGAGGAACAAGGCCAATTTCCGCCTGCTCAACCGGCCCGGGTAAGACGCCCGGCGGGCCGCGTGAATGGAAGGAAGATGGGGAGAGGTTGCCATGAAAGATATAAGGGATGTCTTGGAGAAGCAAAGATCCTTTTTCTCGTCCGGGAAAACCATGGATGTCTCCTTCCGCCTTGATGCCCTGAAGAAACTGAAATCCGCCGTAAAGGCCCATGAAGGGGAGATTCTTGACGCCCTGGAGAAGGACCTTAACAAGCCGGCCTTCGAAGCATATGCCACTGAACTGGGTATTGTCTATACCGAGATCAATGATGCCATTAAGAACCTTCCGAAATGGGCGCGGAAAAAGAGGATGAGGACGCCCATCGTGCATTTTCCGTCCTCTTCCTGGATGGTGCCGGAACCGTACGGCGTGGTCCTTATAATGTCCCCCTGGAACTACCCGTTCCAGCTCTCGATCGCGCCCCTGACCGGCGCCATCGCGGCGGGGAACTGCGCGGTAGTAAAGCCGTCGTCTTATTCTCCCCATACGTCTGCCGTGGTTAAAAAGCTTATAGGAAGCTGCTTCGGCGAAGAATATATCGCGGTTGTAGAGGGAGGAAGGGAAGCCAACCAGGAACTACTGGCGCAAAAATTCGATTATATCTTCTTCACGGGAAGCGTCAGCGTCGGAAAGACCGTGATGGAGGCGGCATCGAAACACCTGACCCCGGTTACCCTGGAGCTTGGCGGCAAAAGCCCGTGCATAGTCGACAAGAGCGCGAACATCGAGCTTGCGGCCAGGAGGATAACCTGGGGAAAATGCCTCAACAGCGGCCAGACCTGCGTGGCCCCGGATTACCTGCTGGTACACAGGGACGTAAAAGACAGGCTTATGGGCGCCATGGAAAGGTGCATTACCGGGTTTTACGGGAAAGAGCCATGCCGGAATCCCGAATACCCCAGGATTATAAACGAGAAACATTTCAGCCGCCTGAAAGGGCTTCTGTCCTGCGGGCGGATACTCGTGGGCGGCCACGTAAACGAAGCAACGCTCCAGATATCGCCCACCATAATGGACCAGGTAAACTGGGAATCACCGGTCATGCAGGAGGAAATATTCGGGCCCATTTTGCCGGTCTTGGAGTTTGATGATATGACCAAAGTGATTGACGCCGTAAAAAGCCGCCCCAAGCCCCTCGCCCTGTATCTTTTCACTAATGACAGGGAAGTGGAGAAACGCGTTATGGAAAGCATTTCTTTCGGAGGCGGCTGCGTCAACGATACCATCATCCATCTCGCGACTCACTTCATGCCATTTGGCGGCGTGGGGGAGAGCGGCATGGGTCGGTACCACGGAAAATGGAGCTTTGATACCTTCAGCCACTATAAAAGCATTATGAAAAAATCCTGCCTGCTGGATATCAGGCTCAGGTACCCGCCGTACAAGGATAAGCTGGGACTGCTGAGGAAGTTCATGGGCGGCTGAATCCGACCGCGGATATGCTGTTCGGCTGGATTGGAGCATTGTCCGAGAAATAAACACCGGTATGAATTCTTCCCGGATATATACTGCCTGGCTTTATTTCTTTATAATGTACAGAAAATGCGCGAACATGGAGGATTGCCATGGCGTAAAACCTGCAGATGAACGCCGACCGTTTACGGGATTTGCCCGGAGCCCATGCTTGCGGAAGTTGCACGGAAAGTAGGACGGTGTACAGGATTATGTTCGTGATAAAAAGTATTGATTCGGCCGACGAGGAATGCGTCAGGGTCATAAGGGATTCATTCAGGACCGTGGCGGATGAATTCGGCCTGACAAAGGAGAGTGCGCCGACAAACGCCGCCTTCATCGAACTGGATTCACTGGAAGCCCTTCATCAAAAAGGGACCCGGTTTTTCGGGGGATTCTTCGACGACAGGCTCGTGGGCTTTGTCGCAATAAGGAAAGCGAAGGATGACCTGTATTACATGGAGAAACTTGCCGTGCTGCCCGGATTCAGGCACAGGGGATACGGGCGGAAGCTCGTGGAACACGCGATCAAGGCCGTGAAGGAAGTGGGAGGCGCCAGGATCTCCATCGGGATCATCAACGAGAACACGGTCCTGAAAGAATGGTACAAGGGCATCGGCTTCGTTGAAACCGGAATAAGGCAGTACCCGCATCTGCCGTTCAAGGTCTGCTACATGGAACTGGCTGTTTGAAGCAGGAAAGCGCAGGAGACGTATGGATTTATTCAGACTTGTGATAACCCACTATCTCGAAGGGCGAGTGGGGCAGCCTCTCGCCGTAGACCAGGCGCATGGCGCAGCGCGCCAGCCGGTCGCCGATCGGCTGCTTGCCCAGCGGATGCAGGTCGTTATGCTCGCCCAGATCGAAAGCCGCTGCCATGGCGGTTTTTGGCATCTCCAATGCCTGCCACTGGTGTTTTCTCAGGATGTGCCAGTGGGGGCCTCCTTCCCAGTGGGGCAGTTCCACCATCAGGAAGGGCAGATCATATCCCCAGTCCGCCCGCCATGTGCTTATCAGCTTTTTGAGCTTTTCGTCATATCTTTCAGGGTTGTCCGCATCGGTTTCGCCCTGGTACCAGAGGACGCCTTTTATCGCAAAGCGCCTCAGCGGGGCTATCATGCCGTTGTAAAGCCCCGTGGGCTTGTAAGTGAAAAATACCTCGGGAGCGGGAGGCAAGGCTGAGGCGCCCCGCCGGAACCGCCACTTGCCGGCAAGGTTGAATACCCCGTCATCGGTGGAAAGCAGGTATTGCTTTCCGGGAGTAAAGCATCCCCCGTCCTTGCTTATTACGCGGATGGCTATCACGCAGCGGTCCTGTGGCAGCGAAGGCACCGTGTATTCCCGCGGTGGATACCTGTATGTGGTGTTTCCCACTGCCTCGCCGTTCACATAAACCATGTCCCAGTCCACTATAGTTCCCAGGAAGAGGGTTGCCTTCTTTCCCGCCAGTCCGGGAGGGATTTGGAGTGTTTTCCTGAGCCATACCGAGCCCGAGCCGGGCCAGGGGTCGAGAAGGTCGCGTTCTTCCCAGCTTTCGTCGTCGTATTCCGGCGAGAACCATTTTTTCTGGAGACCCGGGTCGGAGGCGTCTATTCCGCCGAAGAATTCTTCCCACCGTTTTGCTTCGTCGGCCAGGGCTTTTGCCACGTAGCCGTCATCGGCGCAGAGGTCGGCTTCCCTGATCAACTCGGGAAAAGATTCCAGTGATCCGCGGCTCATCCATGCGTGGATGGGGGTTCCGCCGACTGCCGCCAGGATCAGCCCGATGGGGACCCGGTAACGCTCTTGCAGGCGTTTCGCGAAAAAGTAGCCCACTGCCGAAAAATCGCCGATGGTTTCCGGGGAAGCATCAAGCCACCGCCCGTCTTCCAGGTCGTCCCGCGGCTCGTGAAAATCGAAACGCTGGGGCACCGTGAACTGGCGGATATTCGGGTTGGGAGACGCCATTTCTTCCGGGTACATATGCTTCGCCCTTGACATGGGGATCTGCATGTTCGACTGTCCCGAACAGAGCCACACGTCACCGACGAATACGTCCTTTATTATTCTGTCGTTGATGATCATTTCATAAGGGCCGCCCGGCGGGAGGTCGCGAAGAAGAATCTCCCAGTATCCTTCAGGATCGGGAACAGCTTCGTATCGCTTTCCAAGAAAGGAAAGGGTTACAGACCCGTCGGCCTTTCCCCAGATCCTGACCGCGGCGCCGCGCTGCAGCACCATACCGTCTGATATGATTCCGGGTAGCACTATGCTCATAAAACCGCCCCTTCCCGGTTCAGGTCATGAATTGACGTTGATCGGCTGAACCCATTATAGGCTTTTATATACTATAATACAAGTATTACATTTACAGGATGGCACCCTGGCCGGGTTTTGTGCAATATGCGCAATTATGCATCATTGCTAAGTTTTAAATATGTTGAATCTGCGTGATATTTTAGTATCCTAGTATTGACACACATTAAGGTTCGTGGTAATCTTTATTCAAGGAAGGCCAGAAGACTCTGAAAATAGCTGGTAATTAAAGGAAACAGGACATCTTTTGCCCAGGCATTTTATTTTCAATATAGTATATAGAGTAAAGGAGAAACGATGGTGAAATCCGTAGCATTGGCCAGGCGACCCGGAAAGGGCAAAAAACTAGCCGCCTACTTCAAGCGTTATTGGACTCTATATCTACTGTTGGTTCTTCCTCTTACGTATTTCATCATATTCAGGTACATACCCATGCAGTATATTCAGATCGCGTTCAAGAAGTACAGCATCGTGAAGAGTGTATGGGAAATGCCCTGGGCTGACAACAACGGTTTGGAGTATTTCATCAAGGCCTTCTCCAACAAGGACTTCATCAACGCGGTACGCAACACAATAATGCTCAACCTGCTCGACCTGATCTTCGGGTTCCCGGCCCCGATCATACTTGCGCTTCTGCTCAACGAGCTGCCGTACCCGAGGTATAAGCGTGTAACACAGACCATCGCATACATGCCCCACTTCCTGTCGTGGGTTATCATAGCCGGACTTGCAAGGCAGATGTTCGCTCCCACCAGCGGTCTTGTCAACAATTTCCTCGCGAAGCTCGGCATTGAACCCATTCCTTTCCTTAACGACCCGAAATGGTGGGTAGTGACCTATGTGGCGCTTGGAATATGGCAGAGTGTCGGCTGGAACACCATCATATACCTGGCCGCCATCGCGGGCATCAACCCGGAACTGTATGAAGCCGCCGAAATGGACGGCGCCGGGCGTTTCAGGAAGATGTGGCATATTACGCTGCCGGGAATCCGCACGACCATCGTCACCCTGCTCATCCTGAGCCTGGGCAGAATCCTGGGCAGCGAATTCGACCGCCCGTTTGCACTGATGAATCACATGGTCAACAACGTGGCAAACGTTATATCAATCTTCGTATACAAGTATGGTATTCAGGCGCTGCAATTCTCTCTGGCAACAGCGGTCGGGCTATTCCAGTCCGTGGTATGCGTCATATTCCTGTTCATGGCCAACGCTCTTGCCAAGAAGTTCGGCGAGCGCGGCGTATGGTAAGGGCAAGCTGCACCTGGAGTGTAATTGGGAGGTTTACAGCATGATTAAGTCAAAGAAGTCCAAAGTAGGTGACCTGGTTGTAGCATTCCTCTGCTTCATACTGATAGTGGTTTGTCTGCTGCCCATGCTTAATGTGCTTGCCCGCTCGTTGAGCTCTTCCGAAGCATTGATTAAGAACAAGGTCTGGATTTGGCCTGTTGGTTTTAACCTGGAATCATACAGAATGGTCCTCAGCGACACCAAGTACACATGGTCGCTGATCTGGACCGCCATACTTACTGTTGCCGGTACCTGCCTGTCACTGTTCATGACCACCATCTGCGCATACCCGCTCACTTACGAACACCTTAAGGGACGCCGGTTTTTCAACACTGTCATCCTTTTCACCATGTATTTCAACGCGGGCACCATACCCATGTACCTGCTTCTCAAGTCGATAGACTTCCTGAACAGGCCGGTCGTCCTGCTGGTTCCGTATTGCCTGAGCGTGTTCAATATGATCATCATGCGCAGCTTCTTCTACGGCATACCCGATAGCCTTAGGGAATCGGCGGAACTGGACGGAGCCGGTCCCGTAAGGATACTTGTCAGCATCTACCTTCCGATGTCCATGCCGGTTATCGCAACACTTGCCCTCTTCTATGCGGTCGGCCGATGGAACGGCTTCTCAGATTCGCTCATGTTCATGAAGAAAAAGGAATACTTTCCCATTCAGCATTGGCTTTACCTTTTGATTAACAGCATGACCAATATCGAAACGACAACGCAGGAAGGATTCGCTCCCCCGGGACTTTCCGAATCCCTTAAATCAGCGACGATAATGTTTGCTACAATACCAATCCTGTTCGTGTACCCGTGGCTGCAGAAGTACTTCATCACAGGCGCGACCCTTGGCGCCATTAAGGAATGAATCAGTGCCCCGGACACTATGGTGTCTAAAATATAAAAATAGGAGGATTAATATGAAGAGAACGCTTTCCATCCTGCTCGTTTGTTTCATGATGGTAACGCTCTTGGCGGGCTGTGGTGCTGAACCGGCTGCAACAACTCCTACGCCGTCGCAGCAGTCAGGCCAGCCTTCCGACAGCGGGCAGCCGTCAGAGTCGACACCGGAGCCTGAGATCGTGAACAGGAGGTTTACGAAGACCAGGTCCATCACGGTTGAGGTCTATGACCGCAACAATGATGGTGGCTCACCGCCGGAAGACAACTTCTACACGAACTTCATCAAGGAAGGCATGCTCCGCGATCACAACGTAGAGGTAACCTTCATTCCGGTAGGACGCTGGACAGAAGTTGAGGAGATCAACAACCTGCTTGCCGCAGGCGACGCTCCCGACATATGCGTAACCTACAGCTATCCCACAATCCAGACCTACGCCAACATGGGCGGTGTTCTTGACCTGGCTCCTTACCTCACCGAGTACAAGGATCTGTTGCCCAACCTGTACGATCTGCTCGGCGAGAGGAACCTGTTCTGGAACCAGGATCCTGTGACCGGAACGGTATGGGCAATCGAGGCGCTTCTGTTCAACCAGGCGCGTATCAACACCTTCGTACGTGAAGACTGGCTGAAGAAGCTGAATATGCCCGAGCCCACAACCCTCCAGGAATTCGAGAACATGCTCTATGCCTTCAAGAACAATGCCCAGTTGCTGCTGGGATCCGAAGCCAACCAGATGATCCCGTTCTCCATCAGCTTTGACATCGGCTGGCGCGCAGATCACCTGCTGGCTGCATTCGTTCCCAACGACCTGACGGACAAGGAAGCATACATTCGCGGCTTTGATGACAGGCATATCCTGTATCCTGGAATCAAGGAAGGCGTAAGGGTTCTCAACAAGTGGTACAATGAAGGCCTTATTTGGAAGGACTTCAACCTGTACGGACAGGGCGACAGCACAGAGGATAACCTGATGAAGGCCGGTTACGTTGGATCCTTCATCCACAACTGGGACTATCCGTATCGCGGCGGCGATGATGGTATCCATGCCAACCTGCAGAAGCTCGTTGGTCCTGAAGCCGGGTATATCGCGGTTGCTGCCTTCAAGAACGATGCCGGATTGTACAGGAAGTTCCTCTCCAATCCCATTGACCGTAAGGTATTCTTCCCGAGCACGAATGACGAGCCTCTGGCTTCCCTGCTGTATCTTGACTGGATCAGCACTCTTGAGAACCGCAGGTTCCTCCAGATCGGCGAAGAGGGCGTAACTCATGAGAAGATGCCCGACGGAGCTATCAGGCTGCTGAGCGCTACCGGCGACAAGATCATGAACTCGCCCAACAACATCGACTACACCATCACCATCAACGGTCTGGACCTCGGCGATCCTGACCTGAACGCCAAGTCACTGGCCTTCAACTACGCCGGTGTTGATCCCAGGTACATTGAGAAGGCTTGGCCGCTTTCCATGCTGGATGGCCGAATCATTCCTCAGTTCAACGTAGGCGAGATCAAGGCTGAAGAGGGTATGGGCCCTGCCCTGTCCCAGAAGCGCGACAACTTCCTGGTTCAGGCTGTATCCTGCCCGCCCGATCAGTTTGACGCCGTGTTCGATGCCGGCATGCAGGACTACCTGAACTCCGGCGGACAGGCAATCATCGACGAGCGTGCCGCCAAGTACGCAGAGTTCTACGAATAAACCGAAGAACAGGCTGCAAGGCCTGAAGGAAAACGGGGAATCGCGCAAAGCGGTTCCCCGTTTAATTATGGTATAATATCATCAATTTATACCATGGAGGGAGTAGTATGAACTTCTATATCAGGCCTATCGAAACAAGGGATGCCAGGTGGATCAACCAGATGAGGCGGATGCCAGGTGTTTTTGAAAACATACTTGGAATACCTTCCGAAAGGGTAAAGAGGAACGAGGATTACATAGCGAACCTGGACCACAATGCCCATCAGCTTGTCGCCGTGACGGAGACACAACCCGGAGAGGAGATGGTTATCGGGTCCGCCGGCCTTCATGTTTTGCCCAATCCCCGCACGCGGCACAGCGCCAGCCTGGGGATAATGGTTCACAGGGACTACCAGGGAATGGGTGTGGGAACTGCCCTGATGAAGGCGCTTATCGATATTGCCGACAACTGGCTCATGCTTGTCCGCATCGAGCTCACGGTCTTTGAAGATAATGCGCGGGCCATTCACCTGTACGAAAAATTCGGATTTAAAAAAGAGGGTATAAAAAGGCTGGCGGCCATAAGAAACGGGAAGTACGTGAATGAGCTTCTCATGGCCAGGATTAACCCTGCTTTCGATCCGGAAAAGCCTTGATAACGCGCTGGTCAGGCGGCGCATGAAAACAATGAGCCGGGAAAAACATATGAAGTATGCTTTCCCGGCCTGGTTCAGGGTACTTAGGAATGTTCCGTGAGCGATTCCGTTGATATGGTGTTGGTGTATTCCTATTTTAATCTGTAGTCGAATATCCTCTGGCTCTTCTTCTCGCTCCTCGGGAGTTGGCCGAATTCGACAGGTTCCACGTTAATCCTTATACCGATTCTTTTCTTGAAGCACTCAATGATCATGCTTTCAAGATCAGGCATGCAGCAGCCGGGTTCCTTTTCAACCCGCAGCGTGAGCGAATCCTTCCCGTCCCGGTGGTCGATGATGATCTGGTATTCGCTGCTTACGCCCGGTATGTCCTTCAGGATGGTGTCCACCTGGGCAGGATAAATATTTACGCCCTTCACCTTGACCATGTCGTCGGTCCTGCCGATTATCCGGTCGATCATTGGGTAACTCCTGCCGCAGGGGCACTTTTCAGGTATAATCCTGGTCAGGTCGTGGGTGCGGTAGCGGACCAGCGGCGCACCCTCCTTCCTGAGCGTGGTGACGACCAGTTCCCCGAACTCTCCGTCGGGCAGGACTTCCCCGGTTTCGCTGTCTATGATCTCGAAGTACAGGAAATCGTCAAAATAGTGCATGCCTTTATGATACTCGCAGTCTATGGCTATACCGGGACCATAGACCTCGGTGAGGCCGTAAATATCGAAAAGCTCTATGCCAAGTCCATCCTGGATGCGTTTCCGCATCAGGTCTCCCCAGCGCTCGGAACCGATAATCCCTTTCCTGAGGTGGATCCTGTCCCTTATACCGCGCTTTTCCACTTCCTCGGCGATAAGCAGGGCATAGGAGGACGTGGCGCAGAGCACGGTGCTCTTGAGGTCCATCATCATCTGGAGCTGTTTCTCGGTATTGCCCGGGCCCATCGGCACGGCCATGGCTCCCAGCTTTTCAGCCCCGGCCTGGAAACCTATGCCCGCAGTCCATAACCCGTAACCCGGCGTGATCTGGATCACATCGCTCTTTGTGATACCCGCTATCTCGTAGCAGCGCGCAAACATCTCGGTCCAGTCTTCCACGTCCTGGCGGGTATAGGGGATGATAACAGGCATCCCGGTAGTCCCGGAGGAGGAATGGATGCGGACGATCTCATCCTGGGGAACCGACATGAGGCCCAGGGGATAGGCCAGGCGAAGCTCGTCCTTGTCAGAGTAGGGTATTTTCAGGAAATCCTCGGGCGTTCTGATGCTGTCCGCGGTAATCCCCGCTTCCCGGAACTTCCTTCGGTAGAAAGGGCTGTTGGCTAAGACCCTGTCCAGCAGTTTCCTGATACCATCGAACTGCTCTTCGCTCATCCTTGTCTCAGCTATAGCTGTTCTCATCAAAGCTATCTCTCCTTCGATCAAGTTTTTTCCGCGATGATGCCGGAGGCCTGGTGAAAGCCTCTGTCAAACGCGGAGATATTAAGGTCATGGAGCCGCTTGGGCATAATGCTTTTTATGGCTTCAACAAAGGATTCCCTTGATAACGGAAGATATCCTGATCCTGCCGCGGCGCCCAGCAACACCGTGTTGACGGCCTTGACAGAGCCCGCCTCGCGGGCCAGGGAATAGCCGTCTATCATGACAAGGCTGCCGGCGGCTTTCCTTAAGGCGTCTTCCATGGCTGCGGCGTCGTATACCTCGGCGCCCAGCGATACCGTTACGGGGTTTATCCTTTGGGTGTTCACGACGAGCCTTCCGCTCCCCGAAAGGCGCTTTATGTTCCTTACGGTTTCGCAGAGCTCAAAACCTATCATGAGGTCTGCTTTGCCGAATGGGACCGTTGCGGTCCGGCTTTCCCCGCCGATCCGCACATGGCTTACAACCGATCCGCCTCTCTGGGCCATTCCTATTGTCTCGCCCGTCCTTACGGCATAACCCTCCAGTATGGCCGCGGTGCCAATGAGCCTGGATGCGAGTACCTGGCCCTGCCCGCCTACTCCCGCGATAAGAATATCAAGCTTCATGGCTCATACCTCCAATGGCTCCGAAGGGGCATACGCTTACGCATAAACCGCAGGCGTAACAGGCGGACGGCTCAATACTGACTTTGCCATTTACATCAATGGCCATGGCCGGGCACCCTATTTCCCTGATACACAGGCCGCAAGCGCGGCATTTTTCCATGTCCACGGCGAGAGCGTCGGGTTTCTTTACGAGGGCGATGCAGGGAGCCTCGAAGATGATGGCCGAAACGCCTTTTACCTCGGATGCTTCCTTCGCCGCGGCCACGGCGGCCTTATGGTCGAGGGGGTTGACTCTCCGGACATGCTTTACCCCCGCCGATTTTAACAGGTTGGCGATATCTATTCTTTCCGATATGTTTCCCATCATGGTCCTGGCGGTGCCGGGATGGGGCTGGTGCCCCGTCATTGCCGTTGTGCCGTTGTCAAGGACCACGATGACGATATCGGACTGGTTGTATACGGCGTTGATGACACCGGGTATCCCGGTATGGAAAAAGGTTGAATCCCCGATGAAGGCAAACAGTTTGGTATCGGGCTCAACCCGCTTGATACCCTGCGCCACGCTTATGGAAGCCCCCATGCAAAGGCAGGTGTCCACCATATTGAGCGGCTTTGCGTTCCCAAGTGTGTAGCAGCCTATGTCGCCGGTAAAAACGGCTTTCTGCCCTTTCATGGCCTTTTTGACCGCATAGAATGAAGCCCGGTGAGGGCATCCCGCACAAAGCACCGGCGGACGCGACGGGAGCGGAGGTATGGCAGGCTCCGCGATATCCGGTCTTTTTACTCCTGTAAAGTCGGATATGGCTTTACGTACAAGCTCGTACGAAAACTCCCCGGCATAGGGCGTGGCGCCGGTCTTCTTCCCGAGGATACTGGTTTTAAGCCCCTTGCTTGCGACTATTTCAAGAAGGGATTCCTCTACTACCGGATCAAGTTCCTCCAGTACCAGCACGGCGTCCAGCCCGTCCAGGAAGCTTTCGGCCAGCTTTTCCGGGAACGGGTACGGCGTTCCCACCTTGAAAGTCTTTATATCGAGATCCAGGTCGCGGATCACATCCTGCGCATAGGACCACGCGATGCCTGATCCTGCTATGCCCAGGGCGCCCCTGCCCGAAACCCTGTTGAACGGGCTCTTGCTGAGAATAAGCGACAGGGCGGCCTGGAGCTTCTCTATTTCAATATGCCTCTTATAGGAAAGCTGGGGGAAGATGACCCAGCGAGAATCCTTTTCAAAGCCCGCGGGCGTGTGTTCTTCACGGCCGTCCGGCACATCGATGGAAGAACAGGCGTGGCATATCCTGGTAGTCGGGCGCAGGATAACGGGAAGTCCGACCTGCTCGGACAGCTCGAAAGCTGCCTGCGCCATTTCGAAGGCCTCCTCGGGCGTAGAGGGATCGAGGACCGGCAGGTTCGCGAACCTGGCAAAGTGCCTGGTATCCTGCTCGGTCTGCGAGGAGAACGGTCCGGGATCATCGGCCACAACGATGACCAGCCCGCCCTTCACGCCGATATATGTAAGGCTCATGAGCGGATCGGATGCGACATTAAGGCCGACCTGCTTCATGGTCACCATAACCCTGGCGCCCGAGTAGGACGCGCCGGCAGCCACTTCCATGGCGGTTTTCTCGTTTACCGACCATTCGACGTATATCGAACCGTCGTTATTCTTTGCCACGGTTTCAAGAACCTCGGTCGAGGGTGTGCCCGGGTATCCGCAAACCACCCGGACCCCCGCCTTTATGGCGCCAAGGGCAATAGCCTCGTTGCCCATCAGGAGTTTTATCAAAGTAAACCACCCGGCTTTCGGTTATCATGCTGCCCGATGCAGTAAACCCTGTTGTCTTGCACGGCAAAAACGCCGCCGCCGCGCTTACTTCCGCGCAATCAGCCAATAATGACACTTAGTGACAAAACAGCCATGATTAAGATTATAGCCAATAAGTCGAATAATGTAAATCCAAGCTTTTTCCTGTATGAGCGCGGCCCGGTGCAGAATCCCCTTGTTTCCAGGGATATGGCCATGGTTTCAACCTTCCTTACCGAAGAGATCAGGAGGGGGATGCACATGGGGATTACGACGCGCACCTTTTTAAATGGATTCCTCGTATCGGTTTCATGCCCCCGTGACCTCTGGGCCTGCATTATCTGGTCCATCTCCTGCGAGAATGCCGGTATGAAGCGAAGCGCCGTGACCACTGCAAAAGCGTAGCGGTAGGGAACCTTCAGGCTGTGGGTCATGGCCGTCAGGAGTTCGTTCATCGGGGTAAGCATCAGCATCAGCGACAGGGGAGACAGCGCAGCCATCATCCTTAGCATGAGGAGCGTCGAGAAGTGAAGGCCATCGTCGGTTACGGGCACGCCCGGAAGTATGTAAAAGTAAACGCGGCCCTGGGGCGTGAACAGAAGCTGGAACAGCATGAGGAAAAAGCCGAGTATGAACAGGGCCTTGTATACGCCGGCAGCCCGCCCCAGGACGCCGCCCGCGCCTGCTATAACGACGGTAAGAAGCAGCATGCCCAAAAGGAACAGGTGGCTGCTGCTTACAAAACATGCAACGCAGGCCGCGATAGCGAACAGGAGCTTCGTCAGCGGGTTGAGCCGGTGGATGACGGAATTGCCGTGCACGTACTCCAGCATCTGCTTCATACCCTTGCACCCCCTGTCACTGTGCAGGAGATGATGGCGCGGGCCATGTCCTCGGGCGAGGTCACGTCCCGGAAAAGGGGCCCGAAGCGCAGGGCAAGCTGTATTATCTGAGGAGGCTCCAGGCCCGCCAGCCCGAGGCTTTCGCTTTTCCTCAGGACGATGCCGGTATCGTCATCCTCCAGCACACGGCCGTTGTGGAGGACAATGGTCCTCTTGCAGTAGTCCACCACGACCTCCATGTCGTGGGATACCATGATTATGGTCTTTCCCTGCCGGTTAAGGTCTTTCACGATCTCCATGATCTCGACGCATTCCCTGTAGTCCTGGCCGGTTGTGGGCTCGTCCAGGACCAGGATGTCTGTTTCGAGGGCCAATACCGACGCGAGGGCTACCCTCTGTCGCTCGCCCTTGCTTAATGTAAAGGGATTCCTGGTCAGTATCCCGTCGAGTCCCAGAAGCCCGGAGATCCTCCTGATCCTTTCGTCGGCCTGTTCCGGCCGGCACCCGGTATTGGTCAGGCCGAAGCGGATCTCGTCATACACCGTGCTGCAGAAGATCTGGTGATCCGGGTTCTGGAAAAGGAAACCTATGTGGCGGGCAAGCACGCTTGTTCTTGTTGTCGCCGTGTCCAGGCCGTTTATCGTGACACTGCCGGAGGTTGGCTTTAAAAGACCGTTCAGCTGTTTCAGCAGAGTGGTCTTTCCGGCGCCGTTCTGCCCTATAATCGCCACGAACTCGCCCCGTCCTATCTCCAGGCTGATATTGTCCAATACCAGCGGAGCTTTTTTATTGTAGCGGTAACACAGGTTCCGGATACTGATCATTGGCACCCTCCAATATCTTTCTTACGACAGTTTCCGCCTCGTTCACATCCACGGGATACCCGCCCGACCAGAGCGAGGCGTCCTTGAGGAGCTTTGTCAGGGTAACAACCCTGGGGCAGTTTGTTCCAAGCTCCAGCAGCCTGTCGTTATGCTCCAGCACCTGCCGCGTGGTGCCGTCCATGATGATCTGCCCCCTGTCCATGACCATGAGCCTGCTGCAGAACTCGGACAGGAGCATAACCTTCTGTTCCACGATGAGGATAGTAATGCCGTGTTCCCGGTTAAGCCGCTTCAGCGTCCTGAAGACCTGCCGGCTTCCCGCGGGATCAAGCTGGGAAGTCGGCTCGTCCAGGACCAGGATTTCGGGCCTTAGGGCTACGGCCGCCGCGATGGTCACCCGCTGTTTCTGTCCGCCTGAAAGGGAGGCGGTGCTTTCATGCCTTAGATGCTCAATGCCTGTCATTCTGAGGGCTTCGTCTATCCTGGCCTCTATCTCGCCGGCAGGGATGTTGAGGTTTTCCAGGCCGAAAGCGATCTCATCCTCAACCACCGTTGAAACAATCTGCGCCTCGGGGTCCTGGAACACGCTTCCCACGTGGCGGGAAAGTTCCCCGCAGGTGCTTTCCACAGTATCCTTGCCGCAAACAAGGACCTCGCCGTAATAGTCGCCCTTGTAAAAATGCGGGATCACGCCGTTGATCATGGAAAGAAGGGTGGATTTGCCTGCGCCCGACGGGCCGATGATTCCGACGAATTCGCCCCTGTCGATATGCAGGTTGATGTTCCGTACGGCAAAGTCCGCGCTGTCCTCGTAGGCAAAGGAGACATCATTGAACCGGATCATTGGTGACCTTCCTTCCAAGGGCAAGCCTGACCGGGACGTACAGCACTTCGACTATGACTGCATTGATAGCCGCTGTTCCCAGGATAATGCCCAGGAATACCGCCACGGGCATGGCAGAGACATTGGCCCCGGCATAGAACAGGACATAAAGGGCGCCCAGGAAGGAGAAACCGCTGCACAGCGTGGCTATAAACGTGGCGAAAACAGGCTTTAAGGATATTTTGCCTATATCCATCCTGATCGGCACCAGCATCAGGAGGTGCATGACCACGGCGCCTATGGGTTCACTGATCAGGTTCAGGTAGGGTGTGCCGGGGAAGAACTGGGACACTACGCCTGCCAGGATGCCGATGATGAGCGACTCGTACAGTCGCGGCCTGATCAGGATTATGGCCAGGCAATACATGGCGATAATAAAGTTGGGTTTCATACCAGCCGTGAAAAAGGCTCCCACGAAGAGCTTGAGAACGGCGCCCGCTGCCAGCAGCACGCCCACCAGGAGGATATCGGTTGCCGACATTCCTTTCCCGGATTTGCCCTGGATTGTCCGTTTGCGCATGGTTTCCTGTGACATGAAAAAAACCTCCTTGAATTTGAATTTTCGCAGAGGTGCGATGAAAGGAATGGCGCCAAATAAAAAAGGTCAGGAGACACCTGACCATGATATTCGTCATCATTCAGCCATATGCCTCTTCTCGTCTCTTCTCGCTATTCTCTTCTCATCTCATCTCTGCTTTTTAATAAATATACCGTGAATACCCCTGTCCTGTCAAGCCGTCCGGGGCATTCCGCGGCGGAAGTTTTTCGGGTGAGCCTCGGGCAGGTTTTCCATCCGTGCAACGGTTTTTTTAATTCTGTTATAATAATGGAAACATGATGCGCAATCAGGCTGGCAGGAGGTATTGGAACGGAAGTCCATGGCGCCGGCGCAAAAGCCGGCGTCTGCCGGCCGCCGGGCCGGGCATTGCCCGCGGATGAAAGCCGGTCGCCTTTTGCAGCGACAGGAGGAAACATAGTTGAGAAGGAAGTCGTTATCCATCTTGTTAGTGGTTATGGCAGTTTTTCTTGCCATGAACGCGGCACAGGCCATAAAATGCCATGCCGGCTCGGTTTCCGGGAAAACCAGTGTTTTAAGCATTGCCGCCGGCAGCATGGAAACGGCAGCGCTGTCTTCACAGGCAACCCATGGGGATAGCGCCGGGAACGGGGAGATGGCCGGGGTCCGGGGAAACGCCGAAGAAAACCGGGACTCGCAGGCGTCAAGAACCGGTAGGACTATCATGACGCTTTTTCTCATTACCCTGGTCGTGGTCGGACTCTCCATCTACCCGATCCTGATGATAAACCGGGCGGCAAAAACGCTTAGGGAGCAGATGAAGAAAGAGAAGGAAGAAGGTAGTAAGGAAAGCACGGAGCAAGGCAGTTAAGGCGTTGGGCAAGGAATTGAAGGTATGGACCAGGATACGGGAGAAGACGGCAAGTAACTTTCCAGCGTGGCAACGAAAAGCCGCCGGGATAAGCCGGCGGCTTTTACAGCACAGGCAAGCCCGTTATTCCTCTGCGTCATTGGTAAGCCCCAGCTTATCGAACACATAGAACAGGAGACTCAGGACGACGCCAACTACGGCCGCCAGGGCCATTCCTTTCAGGTCTACCTCTCCCAGCCTGATGGACATTCCGCTTAAACCGACGATAAAGATTACCGCGGTCAGGATCAGGTTCCTGGACTTGCTGTAATCCACATTGGCCTCCACTATCATCCTTATGCCCGATGCGGCGATAACGCCGAAGAGCAGGATGCTGATTCCGCCCATGACGGGGCCGGGGATGCTGTTTATTATGCCTGTCAGTTTCCCTATAAAGGCCATGATTATGGAGATCACGGCAGCACCGCCGATTACCCATACGCTGTAGACCTTGGTGATAGCCATTACCCCCATGTTCTCGCCGTAGGTGGTTGTGGGGCAGGACCCTGCAAGGCCGGATATGGCAGTGGAAAGACCATCGCCCAGCATTGAGCGCGTGAGCCCGGGATCCTTGATTATATCCCTGTTCACTATCTTGCTCGTCACGATGATATGGCCGATATGCTCGGAAACCACCACCAATGTGGCCGGCAGGATGATGAGTATGGCGTTGATGTCAAAGGTTGGCGTTGTGAATACCGGCAGCCTTGCCCATGACTCGGCGGCCACCGCGTCGAAATTGATGATTCCGGGGTTGCTTACATTAAGGATGACAGAGAGGGCATAGCCCGCCACAACGGCTATCAGCACGGGAATCGCCGCGAGAAATCCTTTGAACAGCAGCGTGCCCAGTATGACCACCGCCAGTGTAAACAGGGCGATGACAACATTGGGCCAGTAGAACTGACCGTTGGCGTCGGGAAGAAGACCGGCGTTTCCTGCCGCCGTGCCCGCAAGTTCGAGCCCGATAAGCGCCACGATCGGTCCCATGGCAGCGGGAGGCAGCACGATATCGATCCACTTGGTGCCCGCTATCTTGATCAGGATTGCCACCAGGCAGAAAATAATGCCTGAAACCACGAAACCGCCCAGCGCCTTGGAGAAGTTGTCCTGGTACTGGGTTGAACTGGTGATTATGGCGAATGTGGGAGCCAGGTAGGCAAAGCTAGAACCAAGAAAAGCAGGAGATTTTCCCTTGCACAGGAAGATGTAGAGAAGCGTGCCGAATCCGTTCATCAATAGAACCAGGGCCGGGTCTATGACGATGATCGAATTGACCTGGGCAAGCTGTTCGGGTGTCAGCTTGTCCATCGTGGTCTGAAGCACATTGGCGACGTAATGGTTTCGCGCCGCACTGTTGAAGAGGAAGGGCACCAGCACTGACGCGCCGAACATGGCGAACAGGTGCTGCAGGCTCAAGGGCAGTCCCTGTAGGAAAGGCACCCTTTCTTCCACTTGGTAGATCTTACGCTGCATACAAACGTTACCCCCTGTTTTTTGGTTTTTCTTGCGGATGCCGGGGCCATGAAACTGGCAACAGCATACTCTCAGAGAAGTATATCCAAAGATTGGTCATTAGTCTATACGGAAAACGGAAAAATACTGGCGAAATTTTTACAAAGCGCTGCGTATCTGATAATTCCCGCGGTGACGGGGTCAGACCTTTCCATCGTGCCGGATGAATTATATAATAAAAAGAACCAATGGTTGGAGGGTAAAGCTTTGGATTTCGTATTTGCGGCAGCGATATTCGGAATATTCGTTCTCATAAGCCTTCTCATCGACAGGGGCAAAAGGGACGAGAAGGTGCGAAAACGCCTGAAAGAGCAGTGGGGAAAACTTCCCGACAATAGCCCGGACGATTTTGATTTCAGGCGCATTTCAACATTTTTCAGGGAATACGCAAAAAAGAACGCCCGGTACATTATCGACGACACCACCTGGAACGACCTTGACATGGACAGGTTCTACACCATGATCAACAGCACCAGTTCCTCGATCGGGGACGAGGTACTCTATTCCCTGCTGAGGACGCCTCTCTATGACGCGGAAAGCATGGAGGACAGGCTCCGGCTCATCCGGTACTGGGACGAGAACCCGGAGGCCAGGGAAAAGGTCCAGCTATGCCTGTCGCGGTTCGGAAAATACAGGGATAAGGGCGCCTCGATGCTGATGGGGGATGCCGGGCATCTCGAACCCAGGAAGGGAAACTGGTTTAAGCTATTTACCTTTCTCCCCGTTCTCACCCTGCCCGTGATCACTGTGAACGTAGGCTTCGGCATGCTCCTGCTGATACTGTCCATCGGCTTCAACGTCCTGTATCATGAAAAGGTGATAAAGGAGATCGATTCCAAGATATCCATCGTGACGTCGGCCGTGTCTATAATAGCCCTGGCCGACAGGATAGCGAAACTGGACATCCCGGCTATCCCCGGCGTGTCTTCCCGCCTGAACGAGCTTCTCGGAAGCCTGAGGGAGGTTGCAAGAAAAGGTTCTCCAAGCCTATTTATCAACAAGGAAGTCATCGACGATCCCACTACCGTTCCGAAGATGGTTTTCCTGATCGATATATGGAGCTACCAGGCCTCGGTTCTCCTGCTGAAGCAGAAAATCGGCGATTTCGCGCGGCTGTTTGAACTTATAGGCCTCCTGGATGCCACCATATGCCTTGCCTCGTACAGGAAGACCCTTGATGGATGGTGCGTTCCGGATATCCGCTGGGATCATGACGACGGCATGCCGGGCATCGATGCGTCAAACGTCAGGCATCCCATGGTAAAAAACTGTGTCGGGAACCCCGTTCTTTTGAAGAATCCCGTCCTGGTAACGGGCTCCAATGCTTCGGGAAAATCCACTTACCTTAAAACCGTTGCCATAAATACCCTGCTGGCCCATACCGCCGGAACCTGCCTGGCCGAAAACTGGACCTCGGTCCCGCTTTTCCCCATAACCTCCATGGCGCTGAGGGACAGCATTGTTGACGGAGAGAGCTATTTCATAGCCGAGATCAAGTCCATAAAGAGGATATTCTCGGCGGTAAACCCTCAAATCAAGCTGCTTTGCGTTGTTGATGAGGTCCTGAGGGGGACAAATACGATGGAAAGGATCGCGGCGTCGTCAAGGGTCCTTTATTCGCTTGCCCGCGAGAATGTCTGCTTAATCGCGGCTACCCACGACCTGGAGCTTGCCGATATACTTGAGGGAGTATTCGAAAACAGGCATTTCGAGGAAACCGTTACCGACAGCGAGGTAAGCTTCGATTACCGGATAAGGGAGGGGCGGGCCGCAACGAGGAACGCCATAAGGCTTCTCAAGGTCATGGGCTTTGATCCCGGGATCGTATCGGACTGCATGGACGCGGTTGCCCGCTTCGAGGCCACAAGGCATTGGGACAGGATCAAAGAGGGCTGAAAATTGCGCCGTGCGTAGAAAGGACGGATGGATATGACGAGACTGGTCTCCTGGAATGTGAACGGACTGCGGTCGGCAATAGCGAAAGGTTTTTTCGACTTCCTGGACAAAAGGTCGCCGGACATATTGTGCCTCCAGGAAACCAAGCTTAGCGAAGGACAGCTGGACCTGGAACTGGAGGGATATGACCTCTACTTCAACTATGCCGAGAAGAAAGGCTATTCCGGGACCGCCGTGTTTACGAAGATAAAGCCCATGAGCGTATCCTACGGCATGGGGATAGAAGCCCACGACCGGGAAGGAAGGATGATCACCCTTGAGTTTGAAGACTACTACCTGGTGAACATATATACCCCCAATTCCCAGAGAGGCCTGGTAAGGCTCCCGTACAGGATGATATGGGAGGACGACATGAGGGAGTACCTGTTGTCCCTGGATGCCGTAAAGCCCGTGATTTTCTGCGGGGATCTCAATGTGGCCCACAAGGAGATAGACATAAAGAACCCAAAATCCAATGTGAACAACGCGGGCTTTACCCCCGAGGAAAGAAGCAAAATGACCCGACTCTTGGAATCCGGGTTTATCGATACCTTCCGCTATTTTTATCCCGACAGGACCGACGCCTATACCTGGTGGTCCTACATGTTCAACGCGAGGGAGAAGAATATCGGCTGGCGCATCGACTACTTCTGCGTGTCGGAAAGGTTCAAGTCAAGGCTGGTGGACGCCGCCATACTTTCCGATGTCTACGGCTCCGACCACTGCCCCATTGAGCTGATTATCGAATAAGCCCTATCCCTGCCATGAGGACCAGGAAAAGCGGCGGAAAATGTTCTCGGGACAACTTACCAATATGCTGCCATCGGATACAGGAGGGCAGCATGGCCGCTTTCAGCGTTTCTGTTTTTTAGGTTCTATAATAAATGTTGGGGTGCCGAAGGGAAATAACTTCGGTGCTCCGACATTTTTTTGTAAATAAAGAGAGCATGGAGATGAAATCTCGAGTAAAATGGAGTTGCCAAACCTACCCA
>Ga0134100_1000871_pt1 | contig 31933 bp, 33 predicted proteins | sample 11_taG_2_FD_94444 | JGI IMG/M metagenome (GOLD analysis project Ga0134100, IMG submission 94444) | Switchgrass degrading microbial communities from high solid loading bioreactors in New Hampshire, USA - 11_42_5_180_A3 metaG | ecosystem: Engineered > Bioreactor > Semi-continuous > Anaerobic >...
GGCATCCTCGCCCAGATGGGCTACGTGAAGGCCCAGGTGCGCGAGGACGCCGACCTGCTGCTCTATAACACCTGCGCCGTGCGCGAGTCGGCGGTGGAGCACGCCTTTGGCCGCATCGGCCAGCTCAAGCCCCTGAAGTACACCAACCCCGACCTGATCATCGGCGTGTGCGGCTGCGTGCCCCAGGTGGAGGGCGAGGTGGAGCGCATGCTCCGCAAGTTCCCGCACCTCGACCTCATCTTCGGCACGCACAACATCCACCGGCTGCCCGAGCTGGTAGAGCGGGCCCGCAACGAGCGGGAGACCGTGGTGGACGTGTGGGAGTCGATGGGTGACGACTTCCCCGACGCCCTGCCTGTGGCGCGGGAGGGGGACCTGAAGGCATGGGTCACCATCATGTACGGGTGCGACAAGCACTGCACCTACTGCATTGTGCCCACCACCCGGGGCAAGGAGCGCAGCCGGCCCCGTGAGGTAATCCTGGCCGAGGTGCAGGAACTGGCGCGGCAGGGGTACAAGGAGATCACCCTCCTCGGCCAGAACGTGAACGCCTACGGCAAGGACCTCTACGGCCGTCACGGCGAGGGCGCCTTCGACTTCGGCGACCTGATCGAGCTCATCGACCGGAACAGCCCCGGCATCGAGCGCATCCGCTTCACCACCAACCACCCCAAGGACTTCACCCGCAAGATGGTGGAGCAGATTGCCCGGGCCGAGAAGGTCTGCGAGTGGTTCCACCTGCCGGTGCAGTCGGGCTCCGACTCGGTGCTGCGCCGGATGAAGCGGTCGTACAACCGGAAGCAGTACCTGAGGCTCATCCAGTGGGTGCGGGAACTGATTCCCGAGGCCGTGATCACCACCGACATCATCGTGGGCTTCCCGGGCGAGACGGAGGAGGAGTTCCGGGAGACCCTCAGCCTCGTGGAGGAGGTTCAGTTCGACGCCGCCTTCATGTTCATGTACTCCGAGCGGGCCGGCACGCCCGCCGCGAAGATGGAAGACCGGCTCAGCGTGGCCGAGAAGAAGGAGCGCCTGCAGCGGCTGATGGAGGTGCAGAACCGCGTCGGCCGGGCGAAGAACGAGGCGCGGATCGGCAAGGTGTACGACGTTCTCGTGGAGGGGCTCGACAAGGGCAAGCCCGATGTGGTCTTCGGGCGCACCCGGGGCAACATCCTGGTCACCTTCCCCGGTGACGCGTCGCTCAGGGGGCAGATCGTGCCGGTGCGGATCACCGCGGCGGGCACGTGGACGCTGGAAGGCGAGCGGGTGGAGAGCCCGATCGTCCTGGCCTAGCGTGGAAATGTGGAGGGATACACCGTGTCGGTGACGACACGCAAGAATGTGTGGCTGCTCGCGCGGGAACTGTCTGAGGCCATCGCCGAATCACCGGAGGTGCAGGAGTACCGGCGGACCGAGGACGCCGTGCTGGCCGACCCCGAGGCCGTGGCGCTCATCCGGGAGTATGAGGCGGCGAAGCGCGCGGTGAAGCTCTCGCGGGGCAAGCCGCCGGAGGAGCAGCAGCGGCTCGTGGAGGCGTTTCTGAAGGTGGAGGAGCGGTTCAACGCCCACCCGACGATCCAGGCCTACTGGAACGCCCGGGTGGCCCTGGACGCCTTCCTGGATCGCATCAACGCCGTGGTCACGTATCCGATCACAGGAACGAACGCGCCCCGGGGCCGGGGCGGCTCCTGCGGCTCGGGCGGCGGCTGCGGCTGCGGCGCATAGTGGATATGGTCCGCCCCCTGGCCAGTGGCTGCCAACGGCCAGGGGGCGGGTGTCGTTGAGAGCCCTGGTGTGCGGGTCTGGAGGGCACCGACTGTCAGAGAGCAGCTGTACCCCTGGGAGGGGAACTGCTGGAACTTAGTATTCCCGACGGGCGGGGTGGGCCCGCCGACACGTGGGGCAGGTCTTGAGGGTGACCGTTTGGGAGCCTGAACCGGCTGGAGACGGCCGCTGTACGGCTGGTGGGAGCTACGCTCCGTGCGGGCTCTCCCGGGAGTCATCTGGGTGACTTTGGGACAGCCCCTGACTTCAATCAGCAGGTACGGAGGACCCTCCTGCCGAACACTTGCCGGAGTCACCGTGCGACCCAGAGGGTCAACCTGTGCGGACGAGGAGGATTTGCGGCAAAGTGGACGCAGCGCAGGCAACACCCATGTTCGCCCAGTACCTGCGGATCAAGGAGCAGTACCCGGACTGCATCCTGTTCTACCGGCTGGGCGATTTCTACGAAACCTTCATGGACGATGCGGAGGTGGCGGCCCGGGAACTGGACCTGGTGCTCACCGGGCGCGACGCGGGCAAGGAACTGGGCCGGGTGCCCATGGCCGGCATCCCCTACCACGCGGCCGAGGGCTACATCGCCCGCCTGATCGAGAAGGGCTACAAGGTGGCCATCTGCGATCAGCTGGAGGACCCCAAGAAGGCCCGGGGGCTCGTGAAGCGTGACGTCACACGGGTAGTCACCCCCGGTACACTGGTGGAGCCGCGCCTGTTGCCCGAGAAGGCCAACAACTTCCTGGCCGCCATCGCCTGGTCCAAGGCCGGCTTCGGTCTGGCCGTGGTGGACCTGTCCACCGGCGAGTTCGCCGCGGCGCAGCTGAACGGCGCCGACAGCCTGCGGCAGCTGCTGGAGGAGATCGGCCGGCTGGAGCCGCGGGAGGTCATCCTGGAACCCGACCTGGCCGAGGAGCCGACCGTGACGGGGCCGCTGAAGGCGTCAGGGATCGCCATCTCGCCGTATGACAAGCGCCACTTCCTCCATCAGGCCGCCTACCGCCAGCTCACCCAGCACTTCGGCACCGTGAACCTGGTGGGGTTCGGCTGCGAGCACCTGGAGCTGGCCACCTGCGCGGCCGGCGCCGCCCTCGCCTACGTGGAGGAGATGCACAGATCGAGCCTGGTCCACATCAGCGGGCTCAACGTCTACTACCCCGGCGACTATATGGTGCTCGACCCGGCCACCCGCCGGAACCTGGAGCTCACCCGGTCGCTGCGGGACGGGGGGCGCCGCAACACCCTCCTGTGGGTGGTGGACAAGACCGTCACCGCCATGGGGGCGCGCATGCTGAAAAGCTGGATTGAGCGGCCGCTTCGGGACCTGGCCCAGATCCAGGCGCGCCATGCGGCGGTGGCCGAACTGGTGAACCTGCCGGTGATGCGGGCCGACCTCAGGGCCATGCTGCAGGAGGTGCACGACCTGGAGCGGCTGGCCGGGCGCGTGGCGCTGGGCACCGCGTCGGCCCGGGACTTGGTGGCGCTCAAGGCGTCGCTGGTGGCGCTGCCCTCCATCCGCGTGATCCTGGAGGACGTCACCGCGCCGCGTCTGGTGCAGCTGCGCGACCAGCTGGACATGCTGGACGACGTGCGCGACCTGATCGAGCAGGCCATCGCCGACGACCCGCCCGTGGCGCTCACGGAGGGCGGCATCCTGAAGGACGGCTACCACCCCGAGGTGGACGAGCTGCGCCGCATTGCCCGCGACGGCAAGGCCTGGATCGCCCAGATGGAGGCGAAGGAACGGGAGCGGACGGGCATCAAGTCGCTGAAGATCGGTTACAACAAGGTCTTCGGCTACTACCTGTCGGTGACGCGCGCCAACCTGGCGATGGTGCCTGCCGACTACATCCGCAAGCAGACGCTGGCCAACGAGGAGCGGTTCATCACCCCCGAGCTGAAGGAACTGGAGGAGAAGGTGCTCCACGCCGACGAGCGGCTCATGGAGCTGGAGTACGAGCTGTTCGTGGAGATCCGGCAGCAGGTCGCGGCGGAGGTGAGCCGCATCCAGCAGTCGGCGCGTGCGGTGGCGGAGCTGGACGTCCTGGCCTCCTTCGCCGAGGTGGCCAGCCTCTACGGCTACTGCCGGCCGCTCATGGACAGCTCCACCGTGCTGGAGCTGAAGAACTCCCGCCACCCGGTGCTGGAGCGGGTGATGCCGGAGGGCTCTTTCGTCCCCAACGACCTCTACCTCGACACCAGCGAGAACCGCCTCCTGCTCATCACCGGGCCCAACATGGGCGGCAAGTCCACCGTGATGCGCCAGGCGGCCCTGGCGGTGATCCTGGCCCAGGCGGGCTCCTTCGTGCCGGCGGAGTCGGCGCACATCGGCCTGGTGGACCGGGTCTTCACCCGCGTCGGGGCGTCCGACGACCTGGCCACCGGCCAGTCCACCTTCATGGTGGAGATGACGGAGGTGGCCAACATCCTGCATGCCGCCACGGAGCGATCCCTGGTGGTGCTGGACGAGGTGGGCCGGGGCACGGCCACCTTTGACGGGCTCTCCATTGCCTGGGCAATCACCGAGTACATCCATCAGAACATCGGCTGCCGCACGCTCTTCGCCACGCACTACCACGAACTGTGCGAACTCGAGGGCATGCTGCCGGGGGTGAAGAACTACTCCGTCGCCGTGATGGAGAAGGGGGAGGAGATCATCTTCCTCCGGAAGCTGGTGCGGGGCGGGGCGGACCGCTCCTACGGCATCCAGGTGGGCCGCCTGGCCGGGTTGCCCTCCTCGGTGGTGGAGCGGGCCCGGGAGATTCTGGCCACGCTAGAGCAGCAGGAGGGCGAGCGGAAGAAGCGGCGGGAGCAGGCTGCACAGAAGCTCCGGCGTCAGCCGCCGGTGCAGCTCATGTTCTTCGAGCCGAAGAAGGACCCGGTCGTGGAGGAGCTCCTGTCGCTGAACGTGATGGCGCTCACGCCCATCGAGGCGCTGAACACGCTCTACCAGCTGCAGGCCAAGGCGAAGGAGAGCCGGTAGTGACGGCGGAAGCCCCCCGGAGGCAGCCCGGGGGGCTTCTCATCATGCGTCGGCGTTGCGCCGCGGGCGCAGAAGCGCTCTGGTGTACACCAGCAGGCCGGTGCGTGGCCCAGTTCGCGGACGAAGCCCACCGGGAACGCCTGGCCCCCCAGGAGCAGCGTTCCCGGAAGGCCACCACGCGCAGGCCGCATCCGCCCGAGTGGTAGATGCCGCAACGGGCTCCCCCCTGCGGCCGCCGGGGAGTGCTGGACTACGCGACCGGCTGCAGGAACCGCTTGATGATCATGATCTGCCCGTGGTGGGAGGCCATGTGGAAGGGCAGCATCCCCATGAAGAAGCTGACACGGGTGGGGCGCGCCGCTGCGGTCACGGTGCGCTCCAGGTCATCTGGAGTCAGCCCGCCCAGTACTCCCAGGAGGAAGGCCCGCGCGCGGTCGAGCTTCTCCGACAGCGAGTCGACGGTCTCGCCCGGGTCTGCCGCAGCGAGCGGTTGTCCCGGCTCGGGCGTGTAGCGGTCCAGGAGGACTGCGCTGCGCAGGCCGTCAGGTGCCCGGCGGCCTGCCATGATTTCTCCGACGTACACCTCGACGGCCGCCATGTGCACCGCCAGGGTGGCGATGCTGTTGGCCAGTCCCGGTGGGACGAAGGCCAGCTGCTCGGGGCTGAGCCCCCGGATGGCGTTCTTCACGGCCCGGAGCGTAAAGGCGAGCTGCTCGGCACAGGCGTGAGCCTCAGGAATCATGGTCTCAACCTCCTTCGGACGATGGGAAAGAATATTCTGCACACGTTAGCAGTATCCTGCGATGGGCCAGGAAACCACTGCCACAAAGCGCTCAGGGCCGGACTCTGGCCCTGCACGCGGCCCCCGCTGTACCACGGCATCAGCATGCCAGCCCCGGGACATACTGACCTCTTGGCGGGCGTCGCCCGCGGTGCGGCGGCGCCGAAGACCAAGCTGTGGAGGAGGGCATCACGTGGATCTCATTCCGTGGAATCCCCTGCGTGAGTGGGAGCGCATACGCACCCCACTGGACCGGTTCTTCGCCGACCCCGCGTTCGGCACGGCGATGACCTTCGGCAGTGCGGTGAACGCGTTCCCCGTCGAAGTGGTGGAGCAGGGCGGCGACGTGGTGGTGCGCTGTGAACTGGCCGGCATCGATCCCGAGGACGTGGAGGTGAGAGTCACCGACCAGGGGGTGACCATCCGGGGCCAGCGGAGGGCCGAGGAGGTAGAGCGGCAGGGCGGAACGTTCCGCTCAGAACGCTTCTACGGCAGTTTCAGCCGCACCGTCAGCTTCCCGGTGCCCGTGGACAGCGATCAGGCGCGGGCCACCTTCCGGCACGGCCTGCTGGAAATCCGGGCGCCGAAACGCAATCCCGACGCGGGCCGGGACGGGCGCCGCCTCAACATCGAAACGCCGCACTGAGATGAGAAGACCGGGGCAGGTGCGGGCCCCGGCCCTTGCGCGTTTTGGGGACGGACAGATTCGGCGCACCGACCCGGGTTCGGAGGAGGTCTTCCGGCCCCGGGGGAAAAGCTGCCTGGCCTTCACGTGCGCCGGGGCGGGAACGGGTACGCCAGGCCACAGAGCGACCGGCGACCGCCGCCACCACGGTGCGGTGGCAGGCGACGATTACGTGCTCCCGGTCCACGTACCGCGGCAGCACGCCCAGAACGCGCCGGCGCATCTGCGAGAGCGGCTCCCACCCGCGGGTCTGCCCCCTGCCGCCCAGTCCGCCGTGAAGGCGCACGCCTGGGAAAATCGGTCGGCGGAAACGCTTGCCTCGGAAGGCGAGACATGCCACAATGTCTGGGTGGGGAGATCCCCTGGAGGAGTGAACTATCGCGTGTTTACCTGGTGGCAATGGCTTCTCATCGTCCTGGCCGCACTCGCACTTGGCTACGCCATTCTCTGGCAGACACCCTGGTTCAAGGTTCGCAAGTATGCACTGGATCTCAAACGGCTCTACGATAAGCACAAGCTGCAGGAGAAAGCTCAGCAGGCTCAGGCCCTCGGCCAGAACCCCAACATGAACCCGGTGCTCCTGCGCAAACCGCTCAGGGAGATCATCTCCACCTACGAGGCGCTCATCGCCGACATGAACAAGCTCAAGGTTCCACCGCGGGCCAAGACGCTCCATGAGCTTTCGCTCGCGGCCGCCAAGGATTCGCTGGCGATGTACCAGATGGCCGCTGTCGGCGGTTTCCGCCAGAAGGCCATCATGGAGAAGATGAAGAGGGTCCAGCGGCTGCAGGAGCAGATTCAGGCCGAGACGGAGAAGCTGTACGGCAAGCCCAAGGAACCGAAGAAGAAGAAGTAAGCCCAGCGGCGGCGGCCTCCGGCGTGGAGGGCGCCGCCGAACTGTGACCGGGACGGCCAGGCCCGGGAGGGAGGTGACCCGATGGCAAAGATCCACCTGCTCGACGAGCGCACCGCCAACCAGATCGCCGCCGGCGAGGTGGTCGAGCGGCCGGCCAGCGTGGTCAAGGAGTTGGTCGAGAACTCCCTGGACGCCGGCGCCAGGCGGATCGTGGTCGAGGTGAGCGGCGGCGGGCGGGACCTGGTGCGGGTCACCGACGACGGCACGGGCATGCTGCCCGAAGACGCCCGGCTGGCCCTGCAGCGGCACGCCACTTCCAAGATCCGGAGCGCAGACGACCTCGCAGCCATCACCACCATGGGCTTCCGCGGTGAGGCGCTGCCCTCCATCGCGGCCGTGGCCCACCTCGAACTGATCACCCGGCCCCACGACCAGCTGGCCGGGTACCGCATCCTCGTCGAGGGCGGCCGCGTCGTCGCAGAGGGAGAGTGCGGCTGTCCCCCCGGCACGCGGGTGACGGTGCAGAACCTGTTCTACAACGTGCCGGCGCGGCTCAAGTACCTGAAAGCCAACGCCACCGAGATGAGCCAGATCGGCGACATGCTCACGCGGCTGGCCCTCGCCAACCCCGACGTGGCCTTCCGCTTTCACAGCGGCGCCGCCCAGGTGTTCGCCACCCCCGGCACGGGCGACCTGATGGCCGCCATCACCACCCTGCTGGGGCGCCAAATCGCCAGGGAGCTGATCCCGGTCGAGTACCAGGACGACGCCGCCCGAGTCTGGGGCTACGTCGGGCGGCCGACCATTGCGCGGGCCGGACGGAACCACCAGTATTTCTTCGTCAACCGCCGCGCCGTGCGCACCATCGGCGCCCGCTACGCCCTGGAGGAGGCCTACGCCCACCTGCTGCCAAACAACCGCTACCCGGTGTGCATCCTCTTCATCGAGGTAGAGCCCCGGGAGGTGGACGTGAACGTGCACCCCACCAAGGCGGAGGTGCGCTTCCAGCGCGACCGGGAGGTGCGGGCGGCGGTGTACCGGGCCGCGCGCGAGGGCCTCGGTGCGGCGCTCCTGATTCCCGGCACCGAGGTGACGCCCGACGGCGAGGTGCGGGTGCCCGACCGGGCGGGGGAGAAGGCCGCCCTGCAGCGAGGGTGGCTGCCCCCTGGCGCCCACCGCCCCGGAGAGGGGGGAGGCCGGGCCGCCCCCCCGCCCTGGCAGGTATCTGCCGGGCAGCCGGGCGTGCAGACTAGCACCAGGGAGGCCGCCATGCCCTATGGGGCGTCTCCTGCATCGTCGGGAGGAACGGGGGCGACAGAGGGGCGGGCGTCGGCTGCCCCGAGGCACGCTGACCCCAGGCCGGTCGAGCCGCTGGGACAGCTACCCGCCGGCGGGCTGCAGGCGTTCCTGGCGGGGCGGGCGGCGGAGGAGACCGGCGCGGCGGCCGGGGTGGCGCAGGCGGAGCTGCCGCCCACCGATCTGGTGCCGCATCCCACCGACCCGGCCGGCCTGATCCGGGCCCTCCGGCCCCTTGGGCAGGTCCACCGGACGTACATCGCCTGCGACGGGCCCGAGGGACTCTACCTGATCGATCAGCACGCCGCACACGAGCGTATCTTCTTTGAGCGGCTCTACCGGGCGGCGGAGGAGGAGACGCCGGCCTCGCAGCCGCTGCTTTTCCCCATCACCCTGGACCTGACGCCGGCCCAGATGGCCATGTGGTTGGAGAACGCCGCCATCTTCGCCGAGAGCGGCTTCCAGGCCGAGCCTTTCGGCGGCAACACGCTGCTCATCCAGAGCGTGCCCGCGGGGCTGGGGCCGGACCACGTCGCCCGACTCGTCTCCGACTTCCTGGACCGCCTGCAGGAGGAGCGGGTGGCCCCCGGCACGCCCGTCACGGAACGGCGCCGGCGGGTCGTGGCCGCCATGGCGGCCTGCAAGGCGGCCATCAAGGCGCGCGACGCACTTCAGCCCGAGGACGTGGCTGCGCTGCTCAGCGACCTGGCAGCCTGCGAGTCGCCGGCCACCTGCCCCCACGGGCGGCCGACGATCATCTGCGTCCCGGTGGCGGAACTGGAGAAGAGGTTCAAGCGGTGAAACTGCCACTTCTGGTGTTGGTGGGCCCCACCGCGGTGGGGAAGACCGAACTCTCGGTGCGGGTGGCCCGGGCGGTGGGGGCGGAGATTATCTCCGGCGACTCGATGCAGGTCTACCGGGGCATGGACGTGGGCACGGCGAAGATCCGGCCCGAGGAGATGGGCGGCGTTCCCCACCACCTGATCGACATCAAGAATCCCGACGAGGACTTCTCGGTGGCTGAGTTTCAGGCCCGGGTCGACCGCCTGGTGCGGGAGATCTAAGACCGCGGCCACCTGCCGATGCTGGTAGGCGGCACCGGGCTGTATGTGCGGGCGGTGGTGGAGGACTACACCTTCAGCGAACTCGACCCCGACCCGGAGCTGCGCGCCCGGCTGCGTCGGGAGGAGGCCGAGCGAGGGCCCGGCTATCTGCACGCCCGGCTCGCCGAGGTGGACCCCGTCTCGGCCGCCAGGCTCCATCCCCACGACATCTTCCGTATTGTGCGGGCGCTGGAGGTCTACTACCTGACGGGCGTGCCCATCTCGGCCACGCAGACCGCGGCGCAGTCAGAGCCCCGGTACGACGACCTCATGGTCGGGCTGACGATGAACCGGCAACAGCTTTACGCCCGGATCGACCAGCGGGTCGACGCGATGCTTGCCGCCGGCTGGGTGGAGGAGGTCCGGCGCCTCCTGACGCGCTACCCGCCGCACCTGAAGCCAATGTCGGCCCTGGGATACCGGGAGCTCGTGCTCTACCTGCGCGGGCTCCTGACCTGGCCGGAGGCGGTGGCGCTGATCAAGCGGAACACCCGCCGCTTTGCCAAGCGCCAGTTCACCTGGTTCCGGCGGGAGCGCCGCCTGATCTGGCTGGACGTGACGACCCCCGAGGCCCGCGACCGGGCGTTTGAAGAGATCGTCAGACTGGTGAAGGTGAAGTGGCCCTGTAGAGAGAGGAAGGGGCGGATTCAGTGAGCAAGGTGCAGGGTAACCTCCAGGACAGCTTCCTCAACCTGGTGCGCAAGGAGAACATCCCGGTTACGGTGTTCCTGGTGAACGGGTACCAGTTGAAGGGGTACATCCGCGGCTTCGACAACTTCACGGTGGCGGTGGAGTTCGAGGGAAAGGTTCAGCTGGTCTACAAGCACGCGCTGTCCACGATTCAGCCGGTGCGCCCGCTGCCGGTGACCATCGCACAGCTGATGGCCGGCGGTGCGGCGCAGGAACCGGAAAGCGACTGAGCGGGGCCGCCCTCGGGGCGACCCCCTCTGGTTTTCCTAGAGGCGCAGGCCCGCCCGCGCCTGGGCCACCATCCCGGCGACGGCCTCCTCCAGATCTGCGCGGGTGATGGTCATCAACTCGTCGCGGGTGGGGTCGGGCTTCTGCACCAGTCGCAGCGCCTGACAGCGGATGGCCCGCTCCGTCAGGTTGCGCACTGCCCGGGCGTTGCCCTGCTCGCCCGCCGTCAGCCACCCGCCCCCGCGCAGGATCTGGCGCAGCGCAGCACGGGCGTCGGGGGCGAGCTGGTAGTCGCGGCGGCGCAGCATCAGGTCGGCGATGGCCAGGAGCTCCTCCGGCGTGTAGTCGGGGAAGTGGAGCATCAGCGCGAAGCGGGAGCGCAGACCCGGGTTCTGGCGCAGAAACCAGGCCATCTCTTCGGGGTAGCCGGCCAGGATGAGGATCAGTTCGCCCCTGTGTTCCTCCATGGCCCGCACGAGGTGGTCGATGGCCTCTTTTCCGAAGTCGCGCTCGCCGCCCCGGGCCAGACTGTACGCCTCGTCGATGAAGAGCACGCCACCCAGCGCCCGCCGCACCACGTCCCGGGTCCGCTGCGCCGTATGGCCGATGTACTCTCCCACCAGGTCGGCCCGCTCCACCTCGACCAGGTGCCCCTTGGGCAGAACGCCCATCTCCTTGAACAGCCGGCCGAGGAGCCGCGCCACCGTGGTCTTGCCCGTGCCCGGGTTGCCGGTGAAGATCATGTGCAGGCTGGTGGGCTCGCTGGCCAGACCGGCGCGAGCCCGCTTGAGCTGGATCGTCACGTAGGCCTGGAGTTCCCGGACCAGCTGCTTCACCTGGCCGAGGCCCACCAGCCCCTCCAACTCGGCCACCACCGCCTGCACCCGGCGCCGCCGCTCCTCTTCGCTCTCCGCCCTGGCTTTGGCCTCCGCAGCCGCGCCCGCGCGCTGCCGCCTGAGCTCCATCGCCATCTGCAGGGCGTCGGCGGGGGTGATCTCGCCCGCCCGCAGCCATCCGCTGATTTCCGCGTAGCGCTGCGGCCGTCTCCATCTGGCCATCGCTCTCCCCCTCTTGGCAAGCATACGCAGCCCGCGCGGCGATCATCATGCGGGGCAGCGGCGATTCCGAAAAGTGGAGCGAGAGGCGAGAACTAGAAGCTTGGTCCTAGCCAATACAAAGGCCGGGGGGTGTGGTATACTATTGGCAGGATAGGTTGCCACTCCGTTCCCAGGGCGGAGTGGTTACGCGTGCCTGCGCCGGGGAGGGCGTTCAATTCTCGCGGGAAAGGTTGTGAGATCGTGGTTCGCGCCAGGCCACCTTCGGAAGCAGAGCGAATTCGCGCGCGGGTGGCCAGCCGCCTGCGCGTGCTGGACGAACTCCTCAACACCGAGATGGAGGAGTACTTCTCCAGCCCGGGTAGCGCCGGCAAAGCATACAGCGTCCGACCGCTCCTGCGCCGCTACGTGGAGGCGGCCACGCAGCTGCTCGACCGGCTCGAGGAGCAGCAGGCCGAGGGCGGGCTGGACGTCGTGCTGATGGACATCCCGGTCACGCTGGTGGACGAGAGCGACGGCACCGAGGCCGTGTACGTGGTGGTGGGGCCCGCTGAAGGGGATCCGGCCAAGGGCTACATCTCCTGTCTCTCACCGCTCGGGCTCGCGCTGTTGATGAAGCGTGTGAACGAGCGGGTCGTGATCGATGCCCCCGGCGGGCAGTTCAGCTACCGCGTTGCGGCCGTGGGTACGGAGCCGATCGACATCTGAGGAGGCGGCGGGGTCAGACCCCGCCTTTTGCGCGCCTGTCGGCGGCCGCAGGGAAACCCGAAGGTGCCAAGGGGCCTGTCAGGCCACGGTTTGCCCATCTGCTGGTGGCTTGGTGCCGGTGGTGTGGTCCATCGGGCGGTTCGGGCCGGGCGCCTTGGTCGTAGTCCCTGGCTATGGCCGGCAGCCGAGTGCCAAGACGGTGCAGGACCGCGCACCCCTGCAAAACGGGCGCCGCATCGACCGCGGCGCCGCTATTGTTTCGGTTCGGCCAGCCGCAGGTGAGGCGCAACTCTGCCTTTCGAGAGGAAGAGCCCCTCACTTCGGCGCCCCGGCTTGTCTCCATCCTGGCCGAAGGGACTAAACGCTGTAAGCTATTCGGTGCTTTCAGAAGCGGGCACCCAAGGCGGATGGCGACTATGTGATTCACTCAAGTATGCTCGAACCAGAACTTCTGCAGGGAGGTGCACTTCTTCTTGGTTTGGGTTCAACTACTCGTCGTACTAGTCTTCCTGTTCCTGGGTGTCCGCCTTGGCAGCGCCGGCATCGGCCTGGCCAGCGGCGTCGGCCTCGCTGTACTCGTCTTCGTTTTCAAGCTGGAACCGACTTCGCCCCCGATCGACGTCATGCTCATGATCCTGGCAGTCGTCTGCGCCGCGGCCGCCATGCAGGCGGCGGGCGGCCTGGACTACCTGGTCAAGCTGGCCGAACGGCTCCTGCGGAGCAACCCGAAGTACATCACGTTCCTCGGCCCCATCGTGACCTACACGTTCACGTTCTTCGCCGGTACCGGCCACGTGGCCTACTCCGTGCTGCCGGTTATCGCTGAGGTGGCCCGTGAAACCAAGATCCGCCCGGAGCGTCCGCTCTCGATCTCGGTTATCGCCTCGCAGTTCGCGATCACCGGCGGCCCGATCTCGGCGGCCATGGTGGCCATGCTGGGCCTGACCGAGAGCATGGGCATGACGCTGCCCAAGCTGATGCTGGTCACCGCCCCGTCCACCTTCCTCGCCTGCATGATTACAGCTTTCATCTGTAACTTCATGGGCAAGGAGCTGGAGGACGATCCCGAGTACCAGCGGCGTGTGAAGGAGGGCCTCATTCCGCCGGTTCGGCCGAAGACCCTCGAGGAGCTCAAGGCCTATAAGCCCCAGCCCGGCGCCATTCCTTCGGTTATCATCTTCCTGGCCGCCGCCGTGCTGATCGTCGTCCTGGGCGCCGTCCCGTCGCTGCGGCCGACCTTCGCCAGCGGCTCGTCCCTCCAGATGTGGCACGCCATCTGTATCGTGATGCTGGTGGCCGCCACGGTCATCCTGTGGGTCTGCAAGTGCGATCCCGGCCAGATCGTGAAGGGTTCGGTCTTCCAGGCCGGCGCCAACGCCCTGATCTGCATCTTCGGCATCGCCTGGGCCGGCGACACCTGGTTCAACGGCAACCAGGCCGTGATCACCGAGCAGCTGGGCTCCATCGTCCAGTCGGCCCCGTGGCTCCTGGCCGTCGTGCTGTTCTTCTTCTCGGTGCTGGTCAACTCCCAGGCTGCGACCACCCGGGCCATCATGCCGCTGGGCATCGCCCTGGGCATCCCGGTGCCCTTCCTGGCGGCCATGTTCCCCGCCGTGAACGGCTACTTCTTCCTGCCGAACTACGGCCCGATCATCGCCGCCATCAACTTCGACTCCACGGGCACCACCCGCATCGGCAAGTACGTGCTGAACCACAGCTTCATGATCCCCGGTCTGATCGCCATCGTGCTCAGTGTGGTCTTTGGCTTCATCATGCAGGCCATCGTCTTCTAGCACTTTGCACGTTGCCGGCCCTTCCCGCCACGGGAGGGGCCGGTTCTGTGTTCCGCAACCTGAGCTTTCCGGAGTGCGGCAGCCCCGATGCACGTTTTCCCTTCTGCCGGTGAACTTTTCGCCCCCCGCAGGCGTCGGACCGGCAGGTGATGCAGATGAACAGAGGACCTTTCCTCGAAATGCAGCATGTTGCAAAGGCCTTCGGCGGGCGGCGGGTGCTTACCGACCTCAGCCTGGCCGTCGGCCAGGGCGAGATCGTGGGCTTCATCGGCCCCAACGGCTCGGGCAAGACGACCACCGTGCGCCTGCTCACCGGCGTGATCGACTCCGATGCCGGCATCATCTCCGTGGGCGGTTACGACCCGCGGTGCGACGGCGAGGCGGTGCGCCGCATGGCCGGGGTGCTCACCGAGTCGGCGGGGCTTTACCCGAACCTCACCGGCCGGCAGAACCTGCAGTTCTTCGCCGACCTGTACGGGGTGGGTGAACCCGGGCGGGCCGACGCCCTGCTGGAGCAGTTCGGCCTGGCGGATGCGGCCGACCGCAGGGTGGGCACCTACTCCACGGGCATGAGGAAGCGCCTGGGGCTTGCCAGGGCACTGCTGCACCGGCCCCGGGTGCTCTTCCTGGACGAGCCCACCAACGGCCTGGACCCGGAGGGCATTCGGATGGTCCTCGGCTACATCCGGGAGCTGAACGCGCGGGAAGGTACCACCGTGATGATCTGCTCCCATCTGCTCAGCCAGCTGGAGCAGGTCTGCCACCGCTACTTGTTCCTCCAGGGGGGCAGGGTGGTGGAGCAGGGCACCCTCGCTGAGCTGGAGGCCCGGTACTTCCCCACCGTCACCCTCGAGGTGGAGACGGACCTCACGCTCGGGGAGAGTCACTACCACGGCATCCCGGCGCGGCAGGTCGGGCCGGGGCGCATCGCCTTCACCCTGCCCGGGCGGGGCGACGTGCCGCTCCTGCTGCGCCGCCTCGCCCAGGAAGCGGCCGTCTACAGTGCGGTGCCGGTGCACCGCGACCTGGAGGCGCTCTACTTCAAGATCAGGGAGGGTACGGCGCATGAATAGGAGGGCTGTGGTCGCCATCGCCCGGAAGGATGTCCGCGGCATCACCGCCAACCTGCAGGTGTGGCTGCCGATGCTGATCGTGCCGCTGCTCTTGGGGATTGGCCTCCCCCTGGGGCTGGTGCTGGCCTTCCGCTTCGGGGTGGACAAGCTATCGCCTGGGGACGCGGCGACCATGCTGCAGTGGGCGGAGAAGCTCCCGGCCGGCGAGCTGGGGGCCGTGCTCACATCCCTCACCGGGCTGGACCAGAAGCTGATCTACCTCACGGCCAACTACATGCTGGCCCCGTTCTTCCTGATGATCCCGCTGATGGCCGCCTCGGTCATCTCTGCCGACTCCTTCGCCGGGGAGAAGGAGCGGGGCACGCTGGAGGCGCTGCTCTTCGCCCCGGTGGACGTGCTGTCGCTGTTCGCGGGCAAGGTGCTGGCGGCGTTCGGGCCGGCGATGGCGCTGTCGCTGGGCACCTTCGGGCTCTGCGCCCTGGCGCTCAACGTGGCCGCGTGGCCGCTCTTCCACCGCATCTTCTTCCCGCAGCTCAACTGGCTGCCGCTGATGCTCCTGGTGAGCCCCGCCGTGGCCCTGATGGCCGTCCTGATCAACGTGTTTGTGAGCGCGCGGGTGGCCACCTTCCAGGCCGCCTACCAGATGGGCGGCATGGTGGTGCTGCCCGTGTTGCTCCTGGTGGTGGGGCAGGCGACCGGCGTGCTCGTGATGAGCGGGTTGGTGGTGACCCTGGTGGGACTGGTGGTGGCTGCCGTCGACCTCGTGCTGCTCTGGCAGGTGCTCCGCCACCTGAATCGGAACCAGCTCTTCGAGAGCCAGGTCCGCTGAAGACGGCTCAACTTCCCCAGACCGGCAGGTGATGGCCCATGGACGACCCCAACCTCATCCGGCAGGCACAGCGCGGCGACCAGGTCGCCCTCGCCCGCCTGCTGCAGCAGCACTACCTGCCGGTGAAGAAGTACCTCGTCACCATCACCTTTGACCGCAACCTCGCCGAGGACCTCACCCAGGAGACCATGATCCGGGCGATCGAGCGCATCGGCCAGTTCCAGGGGCGCGCCGCGTTCAGCACATGGCTCTGCAGCATCGCCACCCGCCAGTACCTGGACTGGCTCAGGCGGCAGAAGCGGGAGCGAAGGCTGACGGAGCGGGCGGCGGAGGAGGATCTGCACGGGCGGCAGGAGCCGGCGCCCGAGGTGCAGAGCGTCGTGGCCGCACTGCAGGCCCTGCCCCGGGAGGTTGCGCTCTGCGTGGTGCTGAAGCACTACTACGGCTACACCTACGAGGAGATTGCCGAGTGGATGGACATCCCGGTGGGCACGGTGAAGTCGCGCATCTTCAACGCCGTGCGAGCCTTGCGAAAGGGGCTGGAGCAGGATGGGGCATGACGGCAATCAGGCGGAGGAGGCGTGGGAGAGGGCGCTGCGAGAGGGCCTCGACGGCCTCGCCGGGCCGGTGGACCGGGAGAGCCCGCCCGACCTCGGTGCGCTCCTGCTGCTGGTCGGCGACGTGCAGCGGGCCCAGCGTCAGGCGCTGCAGCGGGACCTCCTGCGCTTCCTGGCTGCAGCGGCGCTGATCGTCGCCGCCGGGCTGTGGGCGCTGGCGCGGTTCCCGCTCTACTACCTCGCAGCCCAGGGAGCGATGGCCGCGGCGCTGGCGGCCGGGGCTGCGCTGTGGCAGGCGGATGGGAGGAGGGCCCGTCATGAATGAGGCCGCACAGCTTCCCTGGTGGGCCTGGGTGCTGATCGCCCTCCTTCTGGGCACCCAGGGGGTCTGCCTCTTCCTGGACAGCCGCCGGCGGGGGGCGCGGGCCTGGTTCTGGGGGCTGCTGGGTCTGGTCCACTTCCCGATGTCGAGCCTGGTCTACTGGCTGCTGGTGGTTCGGCCGAAGCGGCGGTAGGGCGCCGTTCTGGGGCGGTCGGCCCGGGGGGATACTCCTCTCCTGGGCGCTGCCCTTTTCGCGCCGGGAGACAAAAGGTAGAATAGGCTCGGTGCGTCGTGATGACGAATATTGGAGGGTATGTTAGTTGAACATTTGGGAGCAACTCTTGCCCGACTGTCCGGCATCTATTGCGGCAGCGGCCTCCACCGCCCTCGAGCGCGTCCGGCCCCTGTGGGCGCAGGTGGACGACCTGGTGCTGCGCAACCAGGCCCGGGTGCTGTCCGCCTTCCAGGAAGCAGGCGTCTCCGAGGTCCACTTCGCCGCCTCCACGGGTTACGGCTATAACGACATCGGCCGGGAGAAGCTGGACGAGGTCTTCGCCCGGGCGTTCGGCGCCGAGGCCGGACTGGTGCGCATCCAGTTCGCCTCGGGCACCCACACCATCGCCACGGGCCTGTTCGCCGTCCTGCGGCCGGGCGACCGGCTGATCGCCGCTGCGGGCGCCCCCTACGACACCCTGCAGCAGGTGATCCACGGCGCCCCCGGCTGCCTCACTGAGTGGGGCGTGCGCTACGAGGAAGTGCCCCTCAGGCCCGACCTCACCGTGGACCTGGAAGGGGTCGCACGGGCGGTCCGACGGCCCGACGCACGCTGCCTCCTGATCCAGCGCTCCCGGGGCTACTCGCTCCGGGCGCCCCTCACCGTGGCCGAGATCGGGGCGATCATCCGCGTGGCCAAGGAAGCCAACCCGGACGTGACGGTACTGGTGGACAACTGCTATGGCGAGTTCGTCGAGGCGCAGGAGCCGCCCCACGTGGGAGCGGACCTCACCTGTGGCTCGCTCATCAAGAACCCCGGCGGCGGCATCGCCCCCACCGGCGGTTACATCGTGGGCCGGGCCGACCTGGTGGAGCGGGCCGCGGCGCAGCTATTCGCTCCGGGCATCGGCCCCGAGGTCGGGGCCAACGCGGGGGCCAACCGGCTGCTCTTCCAGGGGCTCTTCCTCGCCCCGCACGTGACGGGCGAGGCCCTGCGGGGCGCGCAGTTCACGGCAGCCTTCTTCGCCCACCTGGGCTTTGCCGTGCGGCCCGCCTTCGACGAGCCCCGTTCCGACCTGGTGCAGGCGGTGGAGCTCGGCTCGCCCGAGGGGCTGGAGGCCTTCTGCCAGGCAGTGCAGAAGGCCAGCCCGGTGGACGCCCACGTGCGGCCCGAGCCGTGGGCCATGCCCGGCTACAGCGACCCGGTGATCATGGCGGCCGGCACCTTCGTGCAGGGATCGTCCATCGAACTCTCCGCCGACGGGCCGATGCGGCCGCCTTACGTCGCCTACTTCCAGGGCGGGCTGACGCGCGAGCACGTGATGCTTGCGGCCCTGCGCGCTGCGAACGAACTGGCTGCCGCGGGCGTCCTTAAGGTGTAGGCACCTGGTGCGCCTTGCGGAAGGAGTGGTCGGGTGGGCTTTCAGTGGATCGCCTTCTTCATCGCACTGGCGGTGATGCTGGTCGGGATCGCGGGCACGCTCATCCCTGCCCTCCCCGGGCTGCCCCTGATCTTCCTGGCCATGCTGGTCTACGGGGTGGTAGAGGGGTTCCAGGCGATGACCCCGGGCTTTCTGATCGTGGCCCTGGCGGTGGTGGTGGCCACGCAGGTGGCCGAGCACTACGCACGGGCGTGGGGGGCCAGGCGCTTCGGCTCGGGCCGGGCCGGCGCCTGGGGTGCCGTGATCGGGTCGCTGGTGGGCCTCTTCTTCATGCCCCTGGGCCTCGTGCTGGGGCCCTTCCTCGGCGCCGCCCTGTTCGAACTGGCAGCCGGCCGCTCGGGCCGGGAGGCGTTGCGGGCCGGCGTGGGCGGCCTCGTGGGAGTGCTGGGCTCGGTGGTCGTCAACCTGGTGGTGGCACTTGGGCTGACGGGGGCCTTCGTCTTCAAAGTACTCGTGTAGCGCAGGGGGCGACCCGCACGGCCCGGATCTGCGGCCGTGCTGCGGGAGCCGCCCCGGGGCAGGCACCCATCCGAACAGACCGAGAGGCAAAAACATGGGCCCGGTGGAAGCCGTCGCTTCCACCGGGCCGATTTGCTTCCCACTCCGTAGAGCCATTCCGGCGCGTTAGTCCATCCGCCGAACCAGGCCGACCACCTTGCCGAGCACCTGACAGTCGGGCACGATGATCGGGTCCATGAACCGATTCTCGGGCTGCAGCCGGATGTGGTCCTGCTCCTTGAAGAAGCGCTTGACCGTGGCCTCGTCTTCGATCAGCGCAACGACGATATCGCCGTTGTTGGCGTGCTGCTGGCGCTTGACCAGCACCAGATCGCCGTCCAGAATGCCTGCCTCCACCATGGAGTCGCCCTGAACCGTCAGGAAGAAGAGCTCCGACTCGTCTGCCCGCACGAAATCGGCCGGCAGCGGGAAGTGTTCTTCAATGTTCTCCTGGGCCAGGATGGGCTGCCCGGCCGTGACGCGGCCCACCACGGGGACCGCGATGGTGCGGCGAAGCTGGGTGGTGCTCCCGTCCAGCACCTCGATCGCCCGGGGCTTCGTGGGATCGCGGCGGATATAGCCCTTCTCCTCCAGCCGGGTCATGTGCCCGTGGACGGTGGAACTGGAGCTGAGACCCAGGGCCTCGCCAATCTCCCTTACCGACGGCGGATAGCCCTTGGTGCGAATCTCATCCTTGATGAACTGCAGGATCTGGCGCTGTCGCTCCGTCAAGGCTTCCGGCATGCAGCGACACCTCCTGAACCGGGGCCGGGACCGCGGATTCACATGCATGGCCCCGCCCTGTCGTTCCGGCACACGGTCCGGTTGGCTAGATTGTACCACATGGCGGGCCGTCTGCAAACACCTGTTCGAAAAAATGCGCGCAAGGGGTTGACCAGAACATCCATTCGTGATACGCTGTATGCGAACACAGGTTCCGGGACTACCGGCGATCTGTTCGGGTGAGGGAGGGTTCTCCATGGCTGCGATTGCCCTGCAACCCCGGTATCGGAGGGTGCGGCGGCGCACTCCGAAGGCCGTGCGCCGGGCGCGGACGCTGGCGGTGCTGTTCACGCTCACGCTGGCCGCTGCCGTACTGCTGTTCCCCCGGCTCGTCCACACGGGCGCGCATGAACCGCCGGCAGGCGTCCACTACACCGTGGTTCAGGGAGACACGCTGTGGGATATCGCCACCGCCTACGCAGGCGACCGCGACGTTCGGGAAGTGGTCTACCTGATCCGGCGGCTGAACGGCCTGCCGTCGGCCGAGATCCACCCGGGACAGGTCCTGTTCGTTCCCACTGAACCGGCCGGGCGCTGAAGGGGGAAGGCGAATGGCAGTGGTGGTGCAGAGCTTCGAAGGGAAGCTGCCCCTTGAGCTGTACGAACGGTTGCTCCGGTTGCGCCGGCGCCATGCGCAGGTGCTGCGCGCAGCGGCGGCGGGCGACTTCAGCGACGAGGAAGGGCTCCGGAACCTCAGCCGACAGGTGGGGCGATTGCTGGCGGAGGCGGCCCGCACCCCCGTGGAGGAACGGGGCGGCTTGCCCATGCTGGAGATCTCCCTGGCCGTGGACCGGCTCTTTCCCGAACTGCGGGCCTGGAACCAGCTGTACGCACGGCACTACCGCTCGGAGCGTCGGGCTGCCGGCTGGTAGGGCGCAAAGGAATGCGAATCGGGTCTACACCTGAGGGTGTAGACCTTTCCATATTCACCCGCTCAGCCGGAGACGGGATTGACCGGAGTGCCGAATTCTTTGTTATAATGAACCGAGCCTGCAAGTTTACGTGAGTCTATCACTATCCAGCCAGGTCCTGCAGGTGCAAGAGGACCGGAACGGGGACGGGGGGATGCACCGTGGTCTGTCCCGAGTGCGGCACGGCGCTCGTGCAGGGCGGGCGGTACTGCCACCACTGCGGGTGGGACACGCGCTTCACGGCGGCCGCGCACAAGAATGCGGCGGTCGGGCGGCTGCCCGCGTGGAAGCGCTGGGTTTCCGGCCTCTCCCTGGGCCTGATGGCCGCTGCGCTGCTGCTCGTGTTGCTGGTCCCGCGGACCGGGGCCGACACGGTGCCCCAGGTGGGCATGCCCGCACCGGATTTCGAGGCCGTCTCCCTGGACGGCGAGGCGGTGCGGCTCTCCGACCTGGCGGGGCAGCCCGTCGTGATCAACTTCTGGGCCACCTGGTGCCCGCCGTGCCGCAAGGAGATGCCCGACTTCCAGGCGGTCTATGACAAGTACAAGGCGCAGGGCCTGCAGTTCTACGCGGTGAACGTCGGCGAGTCGCGGGTGGCCGTGCGGGATTTCGCCGAGAGGCTGGGGATCGACCTCCCCATCCTGATCGACACCGACGAGAGCGCCCAGCGCGCCTACCGCATCGTGCCCATTCCCGCGACGTTCTTTATCGACCGCAAGGGCGTCATCCGCGGGGTATACCAGTATCAGATGTCGCTGATCCAAATCGAAGCGGAAGTCGCACGCCTGATGGCCCGCTGACGGGAGTCGATGCCCATGGCTTCGCCGAACCTGCTGGTCGCCTTTGGCGCCGGCGTGCTCTCCTTCATCTCGCCGTGCGTCCTGCCGATCTACCCTTCGTTCCTCAGCTACCTCACGGGCGTCTCGGTGGATGAACTGGCCGCCGGCACCCGCGCCGTGCGGGCCCGGGTGCTGAAGCACAGCCTGGCCTTCTTTGCCGGGTTTTCGGTGATCTACGTGGCGCTGGGGCTCACCGCCAGCGCCCTGGGTTCCTTCTTCTACAGCAGCCGCTCCTGGCTGCCGGTGGTGGGAGGCATCTTCATCGTCCTCATGGGCCTCACGCTGATGGGCGTGCTGCGCGTGCCGTTCCTGATGCGGGACACGCGGCGGCAACTGGCCAGCCGCCCTGAAGGGTACCTCGGCTCGGCGCTGGTGGGCCTCACCTTCGCGGCCGGCTGGACGCCCTGCATCGGCCCGATCCTGGGGGCGGTGCTGGCGCTGGCCGCGACCCACCCGGGGTACGGCGGGCTGCTGCTCCTGGCCTACTCGGTGGGCTTCGCCCTGCCGTTCGTGGCGATGGCCTATGCTCTGGGTTCCGTGCGCCGGCTGGCCCGGTACTCGCTGCTCATCGAGCGTGCGGGCGGCGCCGTCATGGTGCTGATGGGGGTTCTGCTGGCCACCGGGGGCATGGAACGGCTCTCGGCCTGGCTGATCGAGGTCACCGGCTTCACGGGCTTCTAGACCGTTGTTCCAAGTGGGGGGGAGGGCGGAGGTCCTCCCGGGCAATCGAGGGGGAGTGTTGCACTGGCCGCTGTCACTGCGACCCACTGTCCTGCCTGCCTGAAGCCAGTGCCGGAGGGGGCGCATTTCTGTCCTCACTGCGGACTGGCTCTGGGGGACCGGGAACCCGTGCGGCCGCCCGCTGGGCCCAACCAGTGGACGCTGCTTCTGGACCGCACGTGGGAGTTTTTCGCCTCCACGAAGGTGGCCGCCTGGATCATCGTGGCCATCGCCGCTGCGGCGGCGCTGGGTTCACTGATCGAGCAGGAAGGAACCTACCCGGACTGGCGTCCGCCTGAGCTCTACTACCCCGCGCGCTACGGCGAGTTCTGGGGCAGCCTCTTCCTGCGGCTGGGGCTGACCCACACCTTCACGTCGGTGTGGTTCGTGGCCCTCGTCCTGATGCTGGTCGTGAGCCTCGTCATCTGCTCGCTGCACCGGCTCGTGCCCCTGCACCGGATGCTCACCCGGCCGCAGGTGTGGAAGCTGCCCCACTTCTTGCGCAAGCAGCAGGTGGTGCTGGAGACGCCCCACGCCCTTGCAGAGGTGGAGGCGAGGCTCAGGAAGGCCGGCTACCGCATCTACCGGGACCGGGAATGCCTGTACGCCGAGAAGGGGCGCCTGGGCCGGTACGGCCCCTACGTCCTGCATATCGGCCTGTTGGTGATCTGCTTCGCCGCCTTCGCCAACGCGCTGCCCGGGTGGAACAAGGCGGAAGACGTGTGGATTCCGGACGGGCAGACGGTGAAGGTGCCCGGCACGAACTTCGCCATCACCAACCACAAGTTCACCATCGAGTTCTACGAGAACGGAACGCCGTCCCGTTACGCCACTGACGCCTCCATCATCGCCGACGGGCAGGAGGTCCTCAGGCAGACGATCGAGGTCAACCACCCGCTCGCCTACGACGGCTGGGAAATCTACCAGGTCTCGTGGCGGGAGGAGCCGGGGGTCGCCCACCTGCGGCTCGTCCACGAAGAGACCGGCCAGGTGGTGGCCACCGTTCCCCTCGACCTGCGGGACCCGCAGCCCGAGTACCCCATCGAGGGCACGAACCTGAAGCTGGCGGTGCGCACGTACCTGCACGACTTTACGGTTGACCCGGTCACCCAGGAGCCTGCCAACGCCTCGTACGAAGTGCGCAACCCGGTGCTCATCGCCGAGGTGGTCACGGCGGACACGGGGCACGTGCTCGGCCGGATGGGCCTCTCCATCGCAGGCAACATCGGCGTGGTCAACTTTGGCCCGTACTACCTGGACGTGGAGCGGGTGGACATCCGCCGGTACACGGCGCTGAGAATCCAACAGGACAGAACGGTGCCATACATGTACGCCGGCCTGGCCATCGTGTTCATCGGCATGATCATGTCGTTCTTCATCTATCACTGGCAGGTCTGGGTACGTGCCGAGGAGGGTGGGGTCCTCATTGGGGCTCGTGCACACAAGAATCGCTTTGCCCTGAAGCGCGAGCTGCGGCGCCTGTTCGGTACATCCCGTGGGGAGGGGATGGAGCGGTATGACACTGCCTAACGAGTTCCTGATCGAGGTGGCTCAGTGGCTCCTGTTCGGCGCGTTTGCGGCGTACCTCCTGGCGTTCGTCCTCTACGGTGCTGGCACGATCGGCCGGCAACTCTCCAGGGGAACGAAGTTCCAGCACACCGCAGGCTGGGGTACGGTCGCCAACGTGGTGGGCGTAACCCTGCACGGCCTGGCCATCCTGGCCCGCTGGCAGGGGTCCGGCTTCTGGCCCACCTCCAACATGTACGAGTTCATCGGCTTCATGGCGTTCTCCAGCATGGTGGCCTATCTCGTTCTGCACCGCATCTACCGCATGTACGTGGTGGGTGCCCTCGCCACGCCGGTGACCCTGTTTCTGCTGGCCTACTCCTATGTCTTTCCGCGCGAGGTCACGCCGCTGATCCCGGCGCTCAACACGATCTGGCTGCCGCTGCACGTCAGCCTGGCGGCGCTGGGTGAGGGCTTCTTCGCCGTAGCGTTCGTCGCCGCCCTGCTCTACCTTCTGCGGCTCAGGGGCATTGAACTGGCGCAGGCCCGGGCGGCGGAACAGGCAGCCGCCACCGCGGAGACCACGGCCGCGGGCGGGGGCGCCGCACCGGGGATGATTGCGGCCGGCGGTGCGGTCGGGGTGGCGGCTGTGCCCCTGTCTGCACAGCAGGCCAAACACAAGTGGGAAGAGGTCCTGGGCGTTCGCCTGCTGGAGGGCGTCTTCTACCTCATCCTGGTGATGGTCGCGTTCTTCCTGCTGGCGGCGGTGTTCCGCCTCCTGGGGGCGGAGTGGCAGTTCGTGGGCGCCACTTACCATCTGCCGCCCATCATCGGGCCGGTTGGGGCCGAGGTGGGGGAGAAGGGCACGTTCTGGGGCATTCCGCTGCCTCTGGTCGTGGTCTCCGGCATGTGGAAAGGGAAACATCTGAACACCCTGCTGTACGCACTGGTCGGGGGCAGCCTGCTCTACGCGGCGGTGCGCCTCTTCATCACCCGCGGGCGCATCGGCGACGCCCTGGCCCTGCGGGTGAGCGGAGACCTGGAGCTCCTGGATGAAATCAGCTACCGGGCCGTGGCCATCGGCTACCCGATTTTCACCCTGGGCGGCCTGATCTTCGCCATGATCTGGGCGAAGCAGGCCTGGACCCGGTACTGGGGCTGGGACCCGAAGGAGACCTGGGCCTTCATCGCCTGGTGCGTCTACTCCGCCTACCTGCACTTCCGCATCACGTGGGGATGGGAGGGGCGCTGGTCCGCGTGGCTGGCCGTGCTGGGTTTCGGCGTCGTCCTGTTCACCCTGGTGGGGGTGAACCTCCTGATCGTGGGCCTGCATTCGTACGCCGGCGTCTAGCCGGCAGACGCGAGACGAGCCTGCCCGACTCGCCTGTCGGGCAGGCTCGTCGCCTCTTGACCCCGCGGCCACGCCGGGGCACAGGCGCCAGCTCAGCCTCCCGCCAGCCGGACTCAGGCTCGCGGGAGGCGGCCCCGTCGGACCGCGGGAAGGCCGGTGAGACGATCACGCGACGAGCGTGACCCGCCGGCGCTGCACCGGCGCCCGCCGCCACGCCGTCTGGAGTTCCGCGTCGCTGCCGTAGGGCCGGTCCGGCACGCGGCGCACCGCCCACGTCAGCTCGATGCGCGGGTCGCGGAAGGGCCAGGGCTGTACCTGGAACGTAGCCTCGCCCGCACCCACGAGGTAGAGGTCGACCTCATCGCCTCCTGGCCGGAGCGGCACCCGACAGAGCAGTTCGCGGCGCACGTCTCCGGGACTCAGCATGCAGCTGTAGAGCGAAAGCATGTCCCAGAGCTGAAACCAGCGGTAGTGCGTCCAGAGCACCCGGGGGTCGGGCTGAAGGCTGCGGAGCAGTTCGGCCTGCAGTTCATCCTGCTCCGCGAGGAAGCGGTCGACCGCCGCGCGAGAGGCGGGATCGACTGGGCGCTGGGGGATGTGCGGCAGGTGGCCGTACCGGTTCCGGTAGAGGCCCGTGCTGTGCAGGGAGGTGAGGAGGCCGGCGTACGGATGGGCCGCCTGCGCCCGCTGCACCGTGCGGGAATGGGCCGCCACGTGCACGTCCTGGGGGATGTCGAGGAAGGAATATGGGCGCTGCGTCTGCGGGTTGACCCGCGGCGCCGCGTCGACCTCCGCCCAGCCTCCGTCGTGCAGTTCCGCCGCCAGGCGCACGGCGTCCGCCGGCTCCACCGGGGCAAACGGACCGCCCCAGTGATCCACCAGCTCGGCCGCAAGGCGCGCGTGTTCCACCTGCGTCGTGAGACAGAGTTGACCATCTTCGCGTTGGATCACCATCTCGCATACCTCCCTTTCCAGGTGCAAAGACTAGCGCCGACGCGTGGCAGCAAGCCGCAGCCAACTGCGACGGAGGTCGGGGAAGGGACAACCCTCTCCTTTTGGTTGACGGTCGGCGGTTCGAGGAGGATGCGGGCATGACGGTACACGGAGACCTGGAACGGGCGATCGCCATGGCGCAGGCGGCAAAGGGCAATTACCTGCTCTTCGCGTCCCAGTCGGAGGACGAGAAGGCCCACCAGGTGTTCAAGCAGATGGCCGAGGACATGGAGCGACATGTGATGATCCTCGAGTCGCGCCTCAAGTACTTGAGCCAGTACAACTCCCTGGTGGGTCAGGCGCGCCGGCAGCAGGGCGGGGCGCAGGAGGGCCAGGGACAGCAGGGCTCTGGCCAGCACCCGGGCCAAGGCGGCGGAAACTGGCAGAGTGGCGCAGGGGGCGGCCAGGCTGGGTGGCTGCAGCAGGGGCAGGGGCAGGCGGCCGGACAGGACGGCGGCCTGGGCGGAGGTGCCGTCCAGCAGGCCAACAGCCCAGGCGGCGGCGGATACGGCCAGGGCGGCGACGGGCAGGCCGCAGGCCGGGATGGCCAGGGTGGCTGGCCGCAGCACAGCCAGGGGCAGAACCCCGGCCAGAACGGTGGGTACGGCGGCGTCGACGGTCAGGGGAGCAGCCCGGGCGGTCAGGGCAACGGGCAGCAGCAAGAACAGGGGCAGTGCGGCCCGGGATGGGCCCAGCAGGGCCAGCCGCAAGGTCAGCAGCAGGGGCAGCCGTGATCGGAGCGTCGCACCGGAATCAAGCCCTTCCTGCAGGCGAGCATGCAGGCAGACCACCCGCCTGGGCGGAGGGGTCGGTGTGCGGACCGGCAGGAGCGCCGGTCTTGCAGGAGCACCCGAGTTCCAGGGCGAATTCTGCCGAGCGTTGGCCACACGCTTGCGCAGAAAGGATCGATGGTGCCCTTGCAGACATCCGAGTACGATCGGCAGCCGGCTGGGCGGAACGGAGCGCCGGAGCAGGGGCGCGCGGCAGAGCTGGCCGGCCGCCTGCTGGACTGGTACAGGACCCACGGCCGTGACCTGCCGTGGCGCCGCACCCGGGACCCGTACCACATCTGGGTCTCCGAGGTGATGCTGCAGCAAACCCGTGTGGAAACGGTTATCCCCTATTTCGAACGGTGGATCGCCCAGTTCCCCACGCCTGAGGCGCTGGCGTCGGCACCGCAGGAGCAGGTGCTGAAGGCCTGGGAGGGGCTGGGCTATTATGCGCGCGCCCGCAACCTGCAGGAGGCCGTGCAAGAGGTGGTGGCCCGCTACGGCGGGGCGGTACCCGACGACCCTGACGCCCTTGCCAGGCTGAAGGGGGTGGGGCCCTATACCGCCGGGGCCATCCTCTCCATCGCCTTCAACCGCCCGGTGCCGGCGGTGGACGGCAACGTCCTGCGGGTGATCGCCCGCCTCTACAACATCGCCGCCGACATCTCGCTGCCCTCGACCCGGCGGGTAATCACGGACCTGGTTCAGGAGATGATGCCCGAGGGGCAGGCCGGCGACTTCAACCAGGCCCTGATGGACCTCGGGGCCACCATCTGCACCCCGAAGAGCCCGAAGTGCCTGCTCTGCCCGCTCCGGGAGGGCTGCGAGGGCTGGAAAGCCGGCAGGGTGGGCGAACTGCCGGTAAAGGGCAAGGCCCGCGCCCCCCGGCCCGTGGAGCGGGTGGCGGCCGTGGTGGAGCACCAGGGCCGCCTGCTGATGGTGCGCCGGCCGCCCGGCGGACTGCTGGGCGGGCTGTGGGAACTGCCGGGAGACGACGTCCCCGCCGGTGCCGACGCAGAGGAGACTCTCCGCGCCATTTTCTGGAACCGATTCGGGGTAGAAGTGGTGGTGGGGGAGCACCTGACGGACGTCACCCACGTGTTCTCCCATGTGGCGTGGCATGTCCGGTGCTACCGGGCGAGGCTCGCGCCCGGTCACGAGATCCGGGAGTCAGCGGACGTCCGATGGGCGTCGCGCAGCGAGGTGGACGGCTTCCCGATGCCCACCGTGCAGCGCAAGGTACTGGCGGCGCTGCATGAAGGCCCGACCTCCCGGCGTAGGAATGATTAGTCCGGACACGAGTCCCGCCGAAACCGGGGGTGTGTGGCTTGAGCGACGAGATGGAGCGGCTCTTGGCTGACGCGCTGCGGTCGGACCGGCCGGTGCTGATCGACCCGTCGGAAGACGAGCTCAGGGCGGCGGCGGAACGCCTGCGGCAGGAGGGAAAGCTGACCTGCACACGTTGTCGGAAGGCGATTCTGGAGGAGGGGTTCATCACCCGTCGCATCAACTTCGGGCCGCGGCTCCAGGTGGTGGTACACCTGCACCCGGGCTGCGACGACGGCTCCCTGACGGACCCGCAGGAGGAACCGGTGGAGCGTGTGCGGGGCGACCGCGGCTGAGCAGCGGCGCCTGCACAGACAGGCCGGCTGCCCCCGCCTGGCGGAGGTGGCCGGCCTGCGGTCTCCCTGGCTCATCCGCGGCCACAAGGCGCGCCGCGGTGCCGTTTGCCGGAGCTGCCGGTCGTAGCCGACTGTAAACGGGCAGGCTCTCCTGTACCGTGTCAAAGCGATGAGGCCAACAGGATGTAAGCCTTGGATTGCTCCGGTGAACTCCACCCGGCCGCAAACTCTACCGCCGACATCGCCGTTCCAGTCTGTAAGAACGTCGGTTGCGCCAAGCGTATAACGCCGGTCTGGACGCCGGGAGAGTGGGAGGAACCGCCCAACCCGGAGCCCGGCCGTCACAGAGATAACGTCCGATAATATATGTTATGTGAAGTAGCCAAGAGGGGGGCGTGCGCGGGGCCGACTGGTGCGGACGGCGGCCGACCCGGTCAGGCTCCCGTACAGGCAACCCCGCCGGTCGTACCATGAGCGACCCGTCCTGTTGTGCAGGCCACCGGAACCGGCGCGACGCACCCTGGCCAGCCGCGTCTGCACCGCCTACTCGTCAACTTCAAAGTGCCTCTGCGCCGTTAGAGGTAATCCCAGGTACGTGTACCGGATGGTCACGCGCCCCACGGAGGATATACCGCTCCCGTCAAAGGAATAGCGTGCGATCAGTCCCTAGCTTTCTGCACTGCTGAATGTCCGTGAGTACGGAGAGCTGTCCGTTCGCCTGCTCTCCCGTTCGGGCGGTACGACCAGATCCGCCACGGGCACGAGGATGTAGCTGTTCTCATCGTACGGGTTATCTTGAACGCTGCCTGTCACCAGGTGCCCCGTATAGCTCATGGCCCCGACCACCCAGATCGGTTTGGCGGCGGCTTCTGGATCCCAGTCGATCTGGACTTCCCACGGAGGCGCCCCAAGGCCCTGTGCAGCCGGGACTTCACCGTGCCCACGGGCAGGTCCAGCCGCAGGGCGATCTCCTCCAGGCGCAGGTCGGCCAAGTACCGCAGCACCACTACCTGCCGCTGGCCCGCGTCCAGTTCCTCCATGAGCCCCCAGATCTCCCGGGCGACGATGGACGCCTCGGGTGGCGGCAGCGGGTCGGGCTCCGGCGCCGCCGTCGGGTCCACCGGCACGAGCCGGTTGCGCAGCCGCACCACGTTGATCGCCCGGTTCACCACGATGCGCCGCATCCAGCCCGGGAACGCCTGCGCCCCGCCCTGCAGCTCCGGCAGGCTGCGCACCGCCGACTCCACGGCGTCCTGGAGGGCGTCCCAGGCGTCGGCATCGCGCCCGGTGATGGCCAGGGCGATGCGGCACAGCCGGCCCTCGTGCTCCTGCAGCAAGTGCAGAAACTCCTCCTGGGTCAGCATCCGTTCACCTCCACGGGTTCAGCTGGCGGCCGCCACCCACAGGACAAACAAGGCGGGCGAAAGGTTCCCGCCATGCGCGAAAAAAGGACCACCGTCGACTTCGGTGGTCCCACGCGTCGCGTCACGAGTTGGACTCCTCCTGCCGCTCCGGCGGCAGGGCCCTCCGGGTGCGGAAGTGCAGCCGGTAGCCATCGGTGAGCAGGTGAACCTTCAGGGCGTCGTGGCGGGCTTCGGGCGACGTGGTGCGCTCCCAGGGATCCAGCACCGTCACGGTCGCCTCGCCGACCACCCTGGCCTCGCCGTCGGCGACCAGGAGTGCGGTTCCGGCCTCCAGCCCGATCCCCAGCATTGCGGCCGCCTCAGGGGCCGTCATGGCGCCGGCCAGCCGGCTGAACCGCTGGGCGCTGCCCAGGCTGGTGTCGATCAGCAGGGCGGGCAGGATGCCCAGGCCCACCGTCACGCCCTGCTCCGACGGGTGCGGGAACACCCGGCTGCCAAGCAGTGCGGCGGCCCCGCCCATGCCCACCAGGAGCTTCCCTCCCTGCACGTGCTCCCGAAGCAGAGCGCCCGCCGCCGTGGCCTGCAGCACGTGCAGCCCGCGGGCAGGGCTGTCGCCGCAGAGGACGATCGCATCGTACTCCCGGAGCTGCGCCACCCACTCCGGGTCGGCGGCCTTCTCGCGGGAGTCCAGCAGGAACGGCTCCACCCGCTTCATGCCAAACCGAGTGAACGGCCGTGCCGCCGCGGCCGCGGCCTCCGCCGGATCCCCGCTGGCCGCTGCCGGCACCACCGCCACCCGGGCCGAACGCCCGCCGGCCAGGTGCAGCGCGGCCACCACCGCCTCGTCGGGCACGGGGGCTTCCCCCACCAGGATGACCGGACCCACCGGGTACTCCGCCAGCGACACGTCGAGTTCGCTCTCGGGCCGCCCGTCGGGGCGCCCGTGCTTCGCCCGCTGCGCCGCCGAGCGATGGCGCGCCAACCAGCCGCGCAGTCCAGCCTGGGGCACGACGATCGACTTCAGCAGGCTGGAGGACAGCTCCGAAGTGATGGAGCCCAGGCGTTCCAGGTTCACCGCGCGATCACCTCCTGTGGGTTGGCACTCCCTCTAACTCTATTGCGCTCGGCGCCTGCAAAGCCCTCATATCCAACGAATCTCCGCTTCATCTCCATCTGCCAGGGGTGTGATGAACTCCGCGTCCCGCCCGTTAAGCCGCATGATGAGCTGGTGCGTGCCGGGCTCCGGCGCAGAGGTGATGCCCGCGGCCACCAGCAGGTTTGCGAAGATCGGCGGCTCGTCCACGACGGTGACCGTGACCTCGTCGCCGGCGCGCAGGGGGTCGCCCGGGGCGGCCACCCGGCCATTGCAGCGCACGGTGACACTCCGCGCCGGCAGATTGTGCTCGCGGCCGTTCACCCGCACGCGCACTCCGTCGCCGCCGGCGACCCGCCCGGCCAGTTCGCCCGCCGTGAGGGGCGGCCGCTCCTGCACGGTCAGCCGGTCACCCGGCGCCAGCGGCTCCTCCAGCACGGACGGGCCGGGCGCGTGCCCGTTGTGCGCCACCACGTATCGCGGCCATTCAATGGCGCAGCGTTTGCCATTCAGTGTATACGAAATCGTTTCCCGTGTCGACGCGGCATCGACGCCCAGGCGCGCCAGGGCATCCGCCACCGTGCGCAGGGGCTGCACCTGCACGACGTCGTTGTCCCTGAGCTCCCGGTCCGGCTCCGCCGGCTGGCCGTTCACGGTGATCAGCGGCGCCAGCGTCACCAGCTCGCCGTTTACGGTGAGCTTCATCCGGCAGCCGGCCTCCGGGGCCACCTCCGCAACCGTGGCCCGCCCGGGCTGCCCCGGCGTGCCGGGTTCCACCTCGATGCGGTCCTGGTGCTGCACGGGCGTGTCCAGCCCGGCCGCCTCGCCGTTCACGCGGATGCGTGCCGGCCGCCCGAAGGTGCCGGGCACCATGCGCAGCTCGCCGTTGACCTTTACCGTCAGCCCCTTGCCGATGGCGCCCTGCAGGTCGCGAATCGAGACGCCCGCCGCCAGCAGTGCGTCGGCCACCGTGCGCCGGGTGGGGCGGAACAGCCGAACGCCGCGGCCGTTCACGTACACGTAGGTGAACCCCAGTGTCGAATGATCCCGACGCGATCACCCCGATCGGGATCGCCGTGGCCGCCCGGGATCA
>Ga0134100_1000887_pt1 | contig 31402 bp, 22 predicted proteins | sample 11_taG_2_FD_94444 | JGI IMG/M metagenome (GOLD analysis project Ga0134100, IMG submission 94444) | Switchgrass degrading microbial communities from high solid loading bioreactors in New Hampshire, USA - 11_42_5_180_A3 metaG | ecosystem: Engineered > Bioreactor > Semi-continuous > Anaerobic >...
ACCCGGCCCAGCCCCCGGTCGCCCAGCCACACGTAGCTGGCCAGGCGCGCCTTGTCGGGGAGGACCGCCTGCTCGGCCGGGAGCCAGTGGCTCTCGGGGACCTGGCTCAGGCTGGAGAGGTACCACTCGCTGGCGATGGCTTCACGGACGGCGTTCAGCAGGGTGCGATTCCGGGACATGAGGTACTCCTGCTTGTCGACGGTGTCCTCGACGTTGAAGTGACCCACCATCTTGATGCGGGGGTAGATCATCGGCAGGTAGGCGTAGACGTACCGCACCGTGTCGGCGGCCCACTGGGAGGAGTCGTACACGCGCAGCCCCGCCGCCCTGGAGGCCGGCGTGTTGTTGCCGTAGTTGTAGCCCGTCTCGGCGATCATGATGGGCTTGCGGTCGGCAAAGGTGGCGTAGATCTCCTTGAACTTGTCCAGGGGATTCGCCTTCTGGCCCTGATAATACAGGCCGTTCATCATGTCGCTCTGGCTCATGTCGGCGAGGAAGTGGGCGTCGTGATAGGCGCTGACGCCGACCCAGTCGACCCATTCATCGCCGGGGTAGTACTGCATGTAGTCGGCGCCCACGTAGTTCGGCGCCCAGACCATCGCCACGTTGGGCGCCTCCTCCCGCATGATGCGGGCCACGAGGCGGAACTTCTCCTTGTAGAGTTCCGGGTTGCCGTACCACGGCACCCAGCTGCCGTTCATCTCATTGGCGAACCGCAGGTAGACCGGGCGGCCGTACTCCCGCAGGGCCCTGGCGTAAGCCCGTACTGCCGACTCGGTCACGCTGTGGAGGCCCCGTGTCGGCTGCCAGGCGATCTGCAGCGGCAGGCCGGAATCCAGAACCTCCCGGGCGGCGTTGATGTAGTCGCGGCCAACCTCATCGTAGATCATGACTATGCCGTAAGGCTTGCCGTAGACCCAGCGGACCGCACTCAGGTTGTTCTCGATCGCCGGATCCCGGTCCACGGTGCCCCCGATGAGCACGCCGAACGCCGGCTCGTGTTTGGCCAGGTTGCGGGGCTTGACGCCTGCGGTGGGCTGGGCCACGAACACTTCGAGCCGGGGGATGATCTGCTCCAGGCGCATCCGGTCCCAGCGCATCCAGTCCTCGCGCTTGCTGGTGCCCTCCTTGGCATCGGCCTTCTCCCAGCACTCGATTTCCGCCTGGTAATAGCGGATGGCCCCGTCGAGGTCGCCCCACTGGTCGCGCGCGCGGGCGATCTTCTGCGCATAGACGCCGCACATGTTGTACTCGCCGCTTCCCTTGATGAGCGGAAGCGCCTTCTCCCAGTTGGCGACTGCCGTCGGCAGGTCGCCGGCCGCCTCGGCGTTGTTGCCGGCGGTCACGTACGGCCAGTAGTTGCTGGCATCCGCCCGGGGCACGCCGGCCAGCGCGAGCAAGGTAGCCAGCAGGGCTGCGATCACACGACGCACTGTGTCCCCCTCCGTTGCCTCTGTTTTTCCCGTTCGGGTCGGCCATGCTGCATCCGGGACGGGATCCGCTGCCAGGGCGGTGCGCGATGTCCTCCCGGGGAGAGGGGCTGCCGCTTCAGTGGGGCAGCCCATGGAAGGGTGCGCAGAATAAAGAGATTGATATGGAAAATCAGTCAACTCGGAGCAGCATCCTAGATTGTAACGAATCTGTTACTATGGAAAAAGAGGCTTGACACAGTATTCACAATAATTCTCAGAACCGCCGCGCCCCGGGGGCAGCAACGAAGCGGCCGGACCCCTGTGGAGGAGGTCCGGCCGCAGCATGTGACGTCTCCGGAAGAGTTGTTCTCCTTTCGCTCAGGGCTGTGCCGCGTCCGCCGGGGAAGGCTCGTCCGCGGGGGCGGGCGAGTGGATCACCACGGTCCGCCTGACGGGGTCCCAGTCCACTTTCATGCCGAACGTCTGGGCGATGATGCGGGCAGGGACCATCGTGTAGCCGCCCACCACGCGGGCGGGAACCGCCAGCGGCTCCGCCGGCCTGCCGTTGATGACCGGCACGGGGTCATCGATGGTGAGGCGGAGCTCCGTGCCGTTCCGGGACGCGATCACCGTCCGGGTACCGGCGTCCCAGTTCACCTCGGCGCCCAACGCCTCGGCGATGGCCCGGAAGGGAACCAGCGTGACGCCGTCCTCGACGACCGGGGGCTGCGCGAAGTCCAGCACCCGGCCGTTCAGCTCCACCTTCACGGCGGAGGCGTCGAAGCTGTACGACCGCTCGGCCGCCAGCTTGCCGGACTGGTCATAGGCCTGCACCGTCAGCACATGCGGGCCGGTGAGCCCCGTGAGGTCGATGTCGGCTTCGTACGGAATGTCGTACCGCGTCGCCAGCAGGCGGCCGTCCAGCCGGTACTCCACCCGGCCCAGGCCCCGGTCGCCCAGCCACACGTAGCTGGCCACGCGGGTCTTGCCGTGCAGGGTGGCCTGCTCGATGGGCTGCCAGTACGTCGCGGGCACCTGGTCGAGGCTGGAGAGGTACCAGTCGCCGGCGACGGCCTCGCGGACCGCCTGCAGGAGCGTTGGGTTCGCCGACATCAGATACTTCCGGCTCTCACGGACCCGGTCGTTGTTGAAGTGCCCCACGGCCTTGATGCGTGGGTAGACCATCGGCAGGTAGGTGTAGACGTACCGGGCCGTCTGGGCCGCCCAGGCAGACTCGTCGTAATAGGGCAGTTTCCCGATGAAGTCCTCGCGAATGGTATAGTTGTAGCCCGTTTCGGCGATCATGATTGGCTTCCGGTCAGCGAAAGCTTCATAGATCTCCTTGAACTTGTCGAGGGGGTTGGCCCGCTTCCCCTGGCGGTAATTGTCTTCCGAGATGGTGTTCCGGTTGACGTTCCCGAGGTAGTAGGCGTCGTGGTAGGCGCTCACGCCGACCCAGTCGACCCACTCGTCGCCCGGGTAGTACGCCATGAAGTCGGCCCCCACGTAGTTGGGCGCCCAGACCATCGCCACGTTGGGCGCCTCTTCCCGCATGATGCGGGCCACCAGGCGGAACTTCTCCTTATACAGCTCCGGGTTGCCGTACCACGCGACCCCGTTCTGGTTCATCTCGTTGCCGAAGCGGAGGAAGACCGGACGGCCGTACTCGGCCAGCGCCCGGGCGTAAGACCGCACCACCGGCTCGGTCACCTTGTCCAGCCCCTCCTCCGGTTGCCAGGCGATCTGCAGCGGGAGGCCGGCCGCGAGCACCCGCGGGCTCGCGTTGATGACGCCGTGCTCGTTGACGGAATCGTAGATCAGGACCATGCCGTACGGCTTTCCGTACACCTCGGCGACGCGATCCAGGTTTGCATAAATCGCCGGGTCCTGGTCCACGGTGCCGCCGTACAGCACACCGAACTTGGGCTCGTGCTTGGCCAGGCCCGAGGGTTCTACCCCCTCGGTGGACCGGGCGACGAACACCTCGAGGCGCGGCCGCAGCTGCTCCACCCGGCGCATCTCCCGCAGCATTTCCTTTTCGCCGTAACCAAACTTCTGCCAACAGAAGATCTGCTCTTCGTAATAGACCAGGGCCTCGTCATACCGCCCCATCTGGTCGAGCGCCATGGCGGCCTTCTTGGCGTAGTTGCCGCAGTTCTCCCAGTCCTGGCCCTCCCTGAGCGAGGGGATGACAGCCGTCCAGTACTCGAGCGCCTTGTTCAGGTCGCCGGCCTCCGCCGCCGCGTTGCCGGCTGTCATCAGCTTCCAGTCTTCGCCCGTGAACGCCTCTGCCCCGGGTACGCAGCCGAGCAGCAGCAGGAAGGCAATCGCCGCGCTGGCCAGACGACGCAACCAGAGTCGTTGCAACGTGACCCCTCCCTGGAATTTGGATATCGCAAATACCATGTACTTCTTCAGTAATGCCTGTAACCCTTTCGAAACCGAAAATGCTGTCCCATCATGCGATAGGCGGGAGAGCCGGTGCGCAGGGGCGCCGGCGGCGGCTGTCAACCGGTGTCCGGGTCCCGGTGACGAGGCGGCGCCGCTCCCTGGTAGCGGATTGTCCAATTCCAGGCACTCCAGTAGAATAGAAGAACCGACGTCCAAACTGACGCCGTTTCCAGGGTGTCAGGATGTCGCGACTCCTGGCGCACTGTCGTCCGCAGGGCGCCGCGCCAATCAGAGGGGACTAACTTGTCACAAGCTTCATCTGCCGCTGCTGGTGCACGGGCGCGCCTGGTTCCGCTGGACCTCCTGCGCGTGGTGGCCCCCGTGTGCGTGGTGATCATCCACGTATCGGCCGCCACGCTGCTGGGTGCACCGCCGGATTCGTTGGGATACGCGGTTGCCGGGTTCCTGAACCAGGCCTGCCGGGTGGGTCTGCCGGCCTTCCTGATGGTGAGCGGGGCAGGAATGTTCTACGCCTACGGTCAGCGCCAGGACTTCTCCTGGCGGCGCTACCTGCTCCGCCGGCTGCAGGCCGTGGGCATTCCCTATGTGGCCTGGACGCTGGTGTACTTCCTGTTCTTCCGGATCGTCGAACAGAACTTTGACGGCCTGATTCCGGGGTTCTTACACGCGCTGGCGACAGCCAGTGCGGTGTATACCTTCTACTTCTTTATCCCCATCGCCCAGTGGTATCTGCTCTTCCCCTTCGTGAGGCCGTTGGCCCGCAGCCGCTGGCTCGGACCGGTGACCGTCGCCGCGCTGGTTGTGAACGGGTTGGTCATCGTCCTCTCGTTCCCCGCCGTCCGGTTCGATGTGGGGAACATCCTGAGCACCCTGTGGCCATACCGGGCGCGGGTGCTGCTCTGGTGGTTGGGGCCGTTCTTCCTGGGGGCCTGGCTCGCCACCCGGTGGGAGTCAGCCAGCCGCGTGCTCCGCCGGTACTGGGGGGCGCTGCTCCTCCTGGCCGCGCCGCTCCTGGTGTGGGTGCTCCGGGAGTTTCAGGCCTATGTGCAGGTGGGCAGGCTGTCAGACGTGGCGACGGTTCTTCGCCCCAGCGTGTACGCCTATGCGCTGGTCGTGGTGCTGGCCATCATCGGTCTCGGCACGGTCCTCTGCGAGCGTTCCGCCTTCATCGCCCGGGCGGTGGGAGTGATCCGCCAGTATTCGTTTGGGGTGTACCTCATTCACCCGCTGATCATGCACTTCACCAGGAAATTCCTTGACACACTCAACATCGGGGCCCTGGTCTATCTGGCGCTGAACCTGCTGCTGGTGCTGGCGCTCTCCTACCTGGCCGTGAGCCTCATTGCCAGGGTGCCCATGGGCCACTGGCTGATCGGGATCAGGCCCCCCCGGCGCGTCCCCGTGGAGGGGCCCGCCCCCCTTGACAGGCCTGCCCCCGGTTGCTAGCATCTATTGCTAGCGAGGAACGGGAGGAGTACCCGTGGGTCGGCCCCACAGAGAGCCCTGCATCCGGTGCAAGCAGGGCGGGCGGGCTGCGGGGAAGGGCGCCCGGGAGCGTGAGCCGCATACCGTCAGAGGTGGGCGCCCGCCAGAGGTGCCAATCAGGGTGGAACCGCGGGAGCACGCACAGGCTCTCGTCCCTGGCCACGTGTGAGGTGTGGCCCGGGGCGGGAGCCTTTTCGCATCGGATTCCCGACGCGAAGGAGGACAGCAGATGTACTTTCAGGACCTGGTTCTGACGCTCGACAAGTTCTGGGCCGAGCAGGGGTGCGTGATCCGGCACCCGTACGACGTGGAGAAGGGCGCCGGCACCTTCAACCCCGAGACCTTCTTCCGGGCGCTGGGCCCGGAGCCGTGGAACGTGGCCTACATCGAGCCGTGCCGCCGCCCGGCCGACGGTCGCTACGCCCAGAACCCGAACCGGATGCAGCACTACTACCAGTACCAGGTGATCATGAAGCCGTCGCCCGAGAACATTCAGGAGATCTACCTGGAGATGCTGGAGCGCATCGGCATCGATCCCCGGAAGCACGACATTCGCTTCGTGGAGGACAACTGGGAGGCGCCCAGTCAGGGGGCCTGGGGCCTGGGCTGGGAGGTCTGGTGCGACGGCATGGAGATCACCCAGTTCACCTACTTCCAGCAGGTGGGCGGCTTTGAGTGCAAGCCGGTCTCCGTGGAGATCACCCTGGGTCTGGAGCGGCTGGCCTCGTACATTCAGGGCGTCGACAACGTGTGGGACATCATGTACAACAAGGACCTCCGCTACGGCGACATCTTCGAGCGATCGGAGTGGGAGCAGTCGGTCTACAACTTCGACCAGTCCGACCCGCAGATGCTCTTCCAGCTCTACCACATGTACGAGCAGGAGGCCAAGCGGCTCCTTGCCCTGGACCCGCCGCTCGTCTATCCGGCCTACGACTACATCCTGAAGTGCTCCCACACGTTCAACCTGCTGGACGCCCGCGGCGCCATCGCCGTGAGCGAGCGGCAGGGGTACATCCTGCGGGTGCGCAACCTCTGCCGGGCCGCGGCCAAGGCGTACATTGAGATGCGCGAGGCGCTGGGCTTCCCGCTGCTGAAGCCGCTGGCGGAGCGGCCCACCTGGGCGTCCCGTTACGGCGCCGGGGCGCACGCCGTCGGGCCCGATCCCAAGGGCGCGGCCGAGACCGCGGAAGGAGGGAACCAGAATGGCTGAGACCCGCAACCTCATCCTAGAGATCGGCACCGAGGAGATCCCCGCCCGGTTCTGCGCACCGGCCCTGGAGCAGTTGAAGGAGAACGCCGAAAAGGCCCTGGCCGAGGCCCGTCTCGACTACGAAGTGGCGGACGTGTTCGGCACGCCGCGCCGCCTGGTGCTCTACGTGCGCAACCTGGCGCTCATGCAGCGCGACGTCGAGGTGGAGGTAAAGGGGCCGCCCAGGAAGGCAGCCTTCGATGCGGCCGGCAACCCCACCGTCGCGGCGCAGAAGTTCGCCGCAGGCCAGGGCGTGGCGGTGGCGGACCTGGAGGTGCGGGCCGACGAGAAGGGCGGCGAGTACGTCTACGCCCGTAAGCGCATCCTGGGCGAGCCGGCGGAGAAGGTGCTGCCGCCGCTCCTGGCCGGCCTCGTCACCTCGATCCACTGGCCCAAGGCCATGCGCTGGGCCTACCGCGAGATCCGCTACGCCCGCCCGATCAAGTGGATCCTGGCCATGCTGGGCGAGGAGCGGGTACCCTTCAGCGTGGACGGCATCGAGACGGTGACCACCACCCGGGGCCACCGGGTGCTGGGTCCGGCTGAGCCGATCCCGGTGAAGAACGCCGACGATTACTTCGCGAAGGTGGCCGCCGGGTACGTGATGGTGGACCAGGGCGTGCGCAAGCAGGTGATCTGGCAGCAGGTGACGGCGGAGGCCGCCCGCATCGGCGGCCACGTGCGCCGGGACGAGGCGCTGCTGGACGAGGTCACCTGGCTGGTGGAGCAGCCCACCGCCTTCGCAGGCTCCTTCGCGCCGGAGTACCTGGAGGTCCCCTCCGCCGTGCTGGTGACCACCATGAAGGAGAACCAGCGCTGCTTCCCGGTGTACCGGGACGAGGAGTCGGATGAACTCCTGCCCTACTTCATCGGGGTGCGCAACGGCGGGCTGGAGCACATCGATATCGTCCGGGCCGGCAACGAGAAGGTGGTGGCGGCCCGGCTGGCCGACGCCCGCTTCTTCTGGGACGAGGACCGTCGGCAGCCCCTCGAGGCCTATAACGCCAAGCTGAAGGAGGCCGTCTTCCAGGAGAAGCTGGGCACCCAGTTCCAGCGGGTGGAGCGGCTGGTGGCGCTGGCCCGGGCGATCGGCCAGGCGCTGGAGCTCACCCCCGTCGAGCAGGAGCAGGCGGTGAAGGCGGCCTGGCTCTGCAAGGCCGACCTGGCGACCCGGATGGTCTTCGAGTTCCCGGAGCTGCAGGGCTACATGGGCAAGCAGTACCTCCTGAAGGAGGGCGGCGACCCGGCGGTGGCCGAGGCGATCTACGAGCACTACCTGCCCCGCGGCGCCGGCGACGACCTGCCCCGCACCCGCCCGGGCATCGTGGTGGCCCTGGCCGACAAGCTGGACACCCTGGCCGGCTACTTCTCCATCGGTCTGATCCCCACCGGCTCTCAGGATCCCTTTGCGCTCCGGCGCGCCGCCCAGGGCGTGGTGCAGACCCTGGTGGAGAACGGCATCCGGGTCGACCTGACGGCGCTGGCCTCGCTGGCGATCGAGCAGTACCATCTCTCCGGCAGCGAGGCGCAGAAGGTGCTGAGCGACCTGATGGAGTTCTTCCGGGCCCGGGTGAAGGTGCTGCTGGAGCAGCGGGAGGTGCGGTACGACGTGATCGACGCCGTGCTGGCCGCCGGCTGCCGGGACGTGACGGACGCGGTGCACCGGGCCGAGGCGCTGGCGGCGGCCATGGCGGAGCCCGACTTCGCCGCGGTCACCGGCGCGTTCAAGCGTGTGGCCAACCTGGCTGGCAAGGCCAACGAGGCGGGCGCGGTGAGCGCCGACATCAACCCCGCGCGCTTCACCGAGGCGGCGGAACGCGATCTCTACGGTGCCTTCGTCGACCTGCGGCCCGAGATGAAGCGGGCCTACGACGCCGGCGAGTACCTGACCTTCTACCGCCTGGCCACCCGCCTGAAGGCACCGGTGGACGCCTTCCTCGACACCGTGCGGGTAAACGTGGAGGACGACCAGGTGCGCGCCAACCGCTACGCCCTGCTTCAGGCCCTGGGCGCGCTGCTCTCCGCCCCGGCGGACCTGAGCAAGCTGCAGGGGTAGCTGCATATCGGGATGTTGAAGCCCGCCGGCGCTGGCCGGCGGGCTTTCCGTCTCGACGGTGGTGCTCGGGGGGCCCCTTTCCGCCAGAGAGGGTCCAGGACACATAGCGAAAGAATGGAGCCAAGGATTGAAAAAGTACGTTAAAACCCATATGATGCTAGAAGACGTCCACCCGGGCGTCGCTGCTTTGACACCGCCCACGGGAGGAGGGTGTCACGTTCAGATGACGTCCTGCAGCCCGGGGGACTTGGGGTCCAGCCCTTGTGCGGTCCGCTGGAACGACGGGTTCGGTTGACGAGGGGTGCCGTCATGTTGACCTGGAACCTCGGTGCATATGAGATCACCTTTGACTTTGGCCTGCTCTTGCGGTGGATCGTGGCCTATCTCCTCGTCGTGCTGGTGCACGAACTGGGCCACGGGGTGGTCGGCTGGCTGTACGGATGGCGCAGGGCCTCCGTTCACTTCGGCGTGCCATCGGACTGGAGGCGCGCACTTTCGCTCACCTTCCTTCCCATTCCCATCCATTTCCATCTCGGGCTCGGCCTGTTCTACGCTCCGCCATCGATCTGGTTTGCGGATGCCGAGAGGAATCTTCCCCCGGCCCGTGACGCGATGTTCGCGGCAGGGGGGCCCATCGCCACGGCCTCGCTGCTTGCCATCCCCGCAGTCCGTACTGAGGCCATCCGCATCGTTCAGGGAATCACGGAACTGCGGCTTTCGGCGGACACCTTCACCGGAGCGGTCGCAGCGTGGACTTTGTTCCTCATCCTGGTCCCTCTCATCCCCAAACGCTACCGCTCCGTGCAGTGCGACAGTGACGGTCTCCGGATCATGCGATTCCTGCACCACCTCATCGCAGCACGCAGGCGATAGTCCCACGAAACACGGGTCCAGGCCGGACCGGAGGGAGGACGGATGCGCGGTGCGGGGAAGGCCGCTTGCACTCGTGGTCGCTTTCTCGCTGGCGACACTGGCGACATGGACAGGATGGGTTTACACCCACCCGCCACTGGTCAGCTTTGGCATGGCCGAGCGGTACGATGATCAGGGGCAGACCCTCGTGTACGCCATCGACCTCGAGAACAGGGGGGGACGCCCGCTCACGCTGACCGGCGTGCGCGTCGGCGGCGAGAAGATGGACTCCCCCCGGGCCATGGCGGTGGCGAACTTCACCGATGGACTGCTGGCCAGCAGCGCAGCGATCTGGATGGAAGAGCATGGGCACAAACTGCAGACCGGGCCTGTCAGAGGGTGGAAGATCCTCCCCGACGAAGCGCGGCCGGGGAGCTATGCGCTGGTCCTGGACTGGCAGGGCATGCACTCGCCCCCGGGGGAGATCATCGTGTACTATCGCTACCTCGGACTGCCGATGCGGTACACCTTCCCGTGGACCTTAGAATGAGCGAAAGGGACGGAGCAGAAAGGTTTCCCGTGCCTTCTGATTGCCGGTTAGCCCGGGGTCAGGCCGAAGTACACGCCCACGGGATCCTGAACGATCGCGTACGTGAACTCGCCCCGTGCGGCCTTGACGACCCGCCCTCCCTCCGCCTCGACGCGGCGGAGGCTCTCCGCGAAGTCGCCCACCGGCAGGTAAAGCAGCCACACGGGCGGCAGGTCTGCGTTGGCGCCCCGGGCGTGGCAAATGCCCGCCGGCGCCTGGCCGTCACCGCCGGCCATGCCGTAGTCGAAGTAGCGCTCGCCTCCGTCCTCCATCGGGATCTGCTTCACCGTCCACCCGACCACCTCCCGGTAGAAGTCGCAGGTGGAGGCCGCATCGGGGACTGTGAGGTCGAGCCAGGCGATGCGGCCCGCGGGGCCCTCCACGTCGCCGGCCTCCGGGGGCATCGCCTCCTGCGGCACCACCGGAACGAGCCCGAACGCCGCCCCGTTGGGATCGAGCAGGACGGCCCACAGGCTCTGGCCGCGGGCGTCCTGGTGGTGCATCAGCACCTTTCCGCCCAAGGCGGCTGCCCGCCGCACACTGGCCGCCACGTCTGCCACCTGGATGTGCGGCATCCACTGAAGAGGAAGGCTCTCATACTGCGGTGTGCGCTGTCCCAGGCCGATGATGGGCAGTCCCAGGTTGTTCATCAGGTCCTCGCGCCAAAGCGGATGCTCCCCCGTGCCGAGAACCTGCCGGTAGAAGCGGACCTCCCGCTCGTGTTCGGGCACGGCGATGTCGGCGCTGAGCACCCCGCCGATCCGTGGGACGAACTGTTCGTTCATGGAGTACCTCCCGTTCGCAGGGATTGGCTTGCACAGTTACACTGCCAGGTTTCTGATTGCCCGTGGAATAACCTGCCCGTGGAAGACCAACTTGAGTCACAACTGCGCAAGCTCCGGGACTCGGGCAGGGCGGCCCGGGCGCACGCGCCCTGGCCGACCTGACTTGCTGGCGGCACCTCAGTCTCCTTCCGGTCTGATGATTGCGAACGTACTTTCGCTATCGCTTCAGCCGGTTCCTGCTTCATTCGAGTGAATAGGTGCGCTTTTGGGAACACGAGTTCTGGTGATTTACGTCCCCAGCGTGCTCTCGGGTTGACAGCCTTCGACGCCACCCCTATTCTAATACTAGAATAGGGGTGGCGCCCTTGACCAACGCGGAAATTGCAATTCTTTCCCTTGTGGCTGAGCAGCCCCGCCACGGGTACGAAATCGAGGCCGTCATCGCCGAACGGGGCATGCGGGAGTGGACCGAGGTGGGCTTCTCCTCGATCTACTACGTGCTGAAGAAGCTGGAGGCCCGCGGGTTTGTGGAGCGGATCGCCGCCGGGGAGGGGAGCCGGGGGCCTGCCCGGGTTACGTACCGCGCCACGGCGGAGGGGCTGGAGGCGCTGCGCACAGCGGCCCTGGGGGCACTCTCGACTCCCCAGTCGGGCAACTCCCCGTTCTTGTTGGGGATGGCCAACCTGCCCCTGCTCTCCCCGGCGGAGGTCCGAGAGGCGCTCACCCGCTACCGGGCGGCGCTGGCGGAGAAGGCAGAACAGCTGGCAGACCGCCGTTCCCGCGCCGGACACGACACGCCCTTCTTCGTCACCGCCATGTTCGACCGCTCGCTCGCCCTCATCGCCGCGGAACTGCAGTGGCTCACCGCGTTCGAATCCCAGTATGCCCGGGAGGAGGAGTCCGTCATGGTCCAGCCCGCCGATGCCGAAAAGGTACTCTACAGCGCCAGAAGGGAGCCCGAAATCGTCCAGGTGCCCGAGACCTGGTGCCTCACGCTCTCCGGGGCCGGCGCGCCCGAGAGCCCCGCGTTCCAGCAGGCCGTGGAGGCGCTCTACGCCCTCGCCTACACCCTGAAGTTTCAACTGAAGGCCGAGGGAAGGGACTTCAAGGTGCCGCCCCTGGAGGGGCTCTGGTGGGTCGAACGGCCGGAGGCGTGGGCCGGGACCTCGCGAGAGGAGTGGCAGTGGCAGCTCCTCATCCGGATGCCGGATTGGGTGACCGAGCAGCACTTTGCCGCCGCCCGGATCCAGGCGGCGGCGAAGAAGAAGAACCCACGGATTCTCGACGTGCGGTTCGAGCGATTCGCGGAGGGCACCGCTGCGCAGGTGCTCCACGTGGGGCCCTTCGTGGAGGAGGGGCCGGCCATCACGCGGCTCCACGCCTTCATCGCGGCCCAGGGCTACCGCCCGCGCGGCCGGCACCACGAGGTCTACCTCTCCGACTTCCGGCGCACCGCCCCGGAGAAGCTGAAGACCATCCTGCGCCAGCCCGTGGAGCCGGCTACCTAGCATACCGCCGCACGGTAGCCCAATGAGCCCGCTACCAGGTGCTTCGCCCCTTTACCCGCCCGTCTAACTCATCACCCGGCCGCCGTCCACCACCACCGTCTGGCCTGTCACGAAGGCGGCGGCGGGAGAGAGGAGCCAGCAGATTACCTCGGCCGCCTCGGCGAAGGTGCCCAGGCGGCGGAGGGGGGTCTGCGCCTTCATTGCCTCCAGCGCCGGCGCCGGCAGGGCCCGGGCCAGCGGCGACTCGATGGGCCCCGGCGCCACGCAGTTCACCCGGATGCCCAGGGGCCCCCACTCCCGGGCGGCCGATCGGGTGAGCCCCACCAGCCCCGCCTTCGCTGCGGCGTAGGCGGGGCCAAACGCGCCGCCGTTGAAGCTGACCACCGAGCCCACGTTCACCACCGCCGGCTCCCGTCCTGCCCTGAGCAGCGGCAGCGCCGCCCGCATCACGTAGAAGGGGCCGCTCAGGTTGGCCGCCAGCACCTCCGCCCACTCCGCCGGCGTCACCTGGTCCCACGGGCGCACCGGCGCCACTCCGGCGTTGTTCACCAGGAGGTCCAGACCGCCCCAGGCGTCGGCCAGCCGCGCCACCAGCTCCTCGGCCTCCTTCGGCCGGGCGAGGTCAGCGGGTATCAGCAGGGCCTGCCGGCCCGCGGCGACCACGGCCCGGGCGGTCTCCTCGGCGCCGGCCCGGTCCCGGCGGTAGTGGACGGCCACGTCGGCCCCGGCCTCCGCGAGGCGCCGGGCCACCGCCGCCCCCAGCCCCTTCGAGGCCCCGGTCACCAGGGCCCGTTTACCCTTCAGCTCCACGGGATCACCGCCTCCCGATGCGCCTTGGCTGTGAAGAGGAAGTCCGCCAGCCGCCCCTTGTGCGGGGCCCCGGGCTCGGTGTGCCACGGGGGAATGGGGCCGACGAAGAGCTTCTGGATCGACGGCTCCCGGAGGCACCGCCCCGCCAGCGCCCGGTCCCGGCTCAGGAGCGTCACCGCCAGCGAGCCCCTGAGCAGCGGCAGCGGGTCGGTGCCCGGGGGCACCTGTGTCGCCGTTGCCCACGGGGCCGGCAGCTCCAGCCCGAAGCGCGGGTCCGCCGGGTCGACGTCCAGCACCAGCGCCGGCCGGACGAACGTGAGCCCGTGCGACTCCACGACCTCGGCGGGAGTGCGGCGGGCCGCCGCGGCATCCTTCCAGGCGGGCACCCGCGCCGCAGGGTCCAGCGGATCCAGGAGGGGGAGTCCCCTGAGCCGCTCCGCTACGGCTTCCAGCAGGCCCGGGGCCTCGCCCCGGAGGAGCACGGCGCTGGCGCAGGTGCACTTGCGCCCGCCGTCGTGGAGAATGCAGTCGACCAGGAAATCAACCGGGTGTTCCGGCCGGGATGCGGCACTCCCCGGGCCCGCCTCGACCCGTGCCGCGGACGGCAGCGCACCGTTTCCCAGCGGCGCCGGGCCGGGCGTTCCGCTGAAGGCTTCCCCGGTGGTGCCGGCTGCTCCGGAGACAGCTTCGCCTGCGCCGGTCTCCCCGGCCTCACCGTCTGCCTTCTCGCCGATCGCACGGGCACGCTGGGCGCCCGCGGTTCCCCCGACCGCCTCACCGTCCACCAGCACCTTGGAGCGTCCAGGTCCGTTGAAGAGCACCCGGGGGTCCCGGCCCAGCAGGGCCGCCAGGGTGGCTCCGCCGTAGGCGACGGTGCGGTCGCAGTGCTCCACCAGGGCCGGCACCAGGTCGTGCCCGCCGGGCAGGAGGGCGACCCGCTCCGCCGGGAAGCCCGCCGCCCGCAGGGCCAGCAGCACCCGCCAGGGGGTGAACGGGTCGTCGGCACCCGGCCGGACGGCCACCGCCCAGCCCATCGCCAGGGCCAGGACCCAGGTGAGGTGGACGGCCGGGTGGTTGGAGGGGGCGACGAAGCCCAGCACGCGCCCCACCGGCACCCAGCCGCAGGCGCGGCCCGGGGAAGGCTCGAGGCGGTGGGTCAGAAACGGCTCCAGGCTGCCGCCCGGTGTCTGCCAGCGGAGGGCGTCCCGTACGTGGAGCATGCCGCTGGCCAGTTCGGTGAGCGCCTGCCGGCTGTCGGCAATCGGGGCGCCCGTGGCCAGGGTGACCAGGCGGGCGTGCTCGTCGGGCGAGCAGCCGCCCAGCTCCGCGGTGGCCAGGAGCCGTCCGGCGGCGGCGATGGCGTCCCAGAGGGCGGGAAGGTCGGCCCCGGGCTCCGCCGCCGCCCGGAGTTCGGCGGCGACCCGGTGCACCAGGAGCGACGGCGCCAGCGCCACCCGGGCCAGCGGCCCGCCCCGGTAGTCGTAGAGGACCCGCACGTCCAGGCTGGTCCGCTCGCGTCCGCCGCGCCACAGGGGAATCTCCTGCACCTCAGTACACCCCCTCGACCTGGACGCCGCCCCCGTCCAGGGGGGCCACCTCCGCCAGTTCATCCCAGAGCGCGCCGCCCTGCCAGGCGACCCGCACCGCCCGATCCCGCTCCAGGTGCCAGGGCAGGAAGAGCTCGCGGGTGAGCAGGGAGATGCGCACCTGCCCTGCCTCGCCGGGGGCGACCCGCCGTATGGGGTCCTCCGGATCGACCACCCGCACCACCGCCTCCGGCCCCGGCGGGACGAAGACGCAGGGGTACACGTCGCCCTCCCGGCGGGGACGCTGGCAGGCGATGCCCATCAGGGTGTTGCCGTACCATCCCACCAGGCGGACACCGGGGAGGAGTTCCTCCTCCAGCAGCCGCAGCCCCTCGCTGGGGAGCGAGGTGCCGAACCAGACGATTCCCCTGATGCGCGCGGTGAGCCAGGCGTAGTCCTCGGGCTGTTCGCACAGCGCCTGTAGGAGCGGAGGCGTGGTGGAGAGCACCTGCACCGGCTGGCTCTCGAGCACCGCCAGGGCCTGCTCCACCAGGTGGGCGGTGTAGCGCCTGGCCTCGTCGGCCCGGCCCTCCCGGTAGAGACGCTTCACCCAGCGCGGGTCCAGGTCGATGGTATGGTAGAGGAAGCCCCGCATCCGGGCGAGCCGGGCCACGTTGGTGCCCACCAGGTGCGGACCCGTGGGTCCCAGATGGAGCCAGCCCTCCCGGCCGTCCCCGCGGGGGAAGCCGTGTTCGTCCAGCACGCGGTCGACCCGCCGGATGCCGCGGGTGCGCTCCTGGGCGTCCACGATGCGGGTGGGGGGCCCGGTGGTGCCGCCCGTCTCCCACACGTCGAAGGCTTCCGCACAGCCCCGGGGGATCAGGTCCCGGGCCGGGATGCGCCGCCAGTCCGCGGCCACCGCGGGGAAGCGGGCGAGGTCGTCGAACGACCGCACCTCCGTGAGGGGGTCGAAGCCGAGTTCGGCCGCCTTGCGGAGCCAGTAGGGCGAGCCCGTCTCAGGGCTGAAGTGCCAGCGCACGATGGCCCGCACGTGGGCGTCAAGGTCGGCGGGCGTCATCACCGGCGATCACCTCCTCGAACGGGGGCAGCAGGGCGCCGGCCGCGGTCAGGGGGCGCTGCGCCTTGGCCATGCACTCCTGCCACTCCGCCGCGGGGTCGCTCCCCGGCACCAGCCCGGCGCCGGCGCGCACCAGCACCGTGCCGCCCTGCAGCGCCAGGCTGCGGATGGTGAGCCAGAGCTGCAAGTCGCCGCCGGGGAGCACCGCACCCACGGCCCCGGCGTACCAGCCCCGGGGGACCGGCTCCAGCCGGTCGATGAGCGCCCGGGCCTCGGCCCGCGGGATGCCGCCCACGGTGCTGGCGGGGAAACAGGCGTCCACCAGATCGGCCGGCGTCGTGCCGGGGCGGAGCGTACCGGAGAGCCGCGAGGCCAGGTGCACGAGCCCGGGGTGCGGCTCCAGCTCCATGAAGGCGTCTACCGCCACGCTGCCGGGCTCGCAGGCGGTGAGGAGGTCCCGGCGGGCCTGCTCCACGGCCACGGCGTGCTCCTCCCGGTCCTTCCGGCTGGCGGCGAGCTCGGCCTCCCGCCCCCGTGGCCGGGTGCCGGCCAGCAGGTGCATGCGGGCCCGGCGGCCCTCCAGCATTACCAGCGGCTCGGGGGAGAGGCCCACCAGCGTTTCCCCGCCCGGCCCGCCGTGCAGCAGGAAGCCCAACCCGGGCGGGTCGCCGGCCGTCAGCCGCCGGTAGATGGCAAGCGGCGGGAGAGAGCAGGGGGCGGCGAAGGGGACGGAGAGGATCACCTTGGTCAGGCGGCCCGCCGCCATCGCCGCGAGGGCCTCCCGCACGGCCCCGGCGTACGCCGGGTAGGGCCACAGGGGCACCGCCTTGGCCGGGGGTGTCGTGTTGGCAGCATCGCCGGCGGACGCTGTACCGACGGCGGGGGGCCGGGAACCCGGCGGTGCGGCGGGTGCAACGTCGGCGGAGGGGGCGGGCAGGGCGGCGTCGGGGAGTTCGCCCCGCACCCAGAGTTCGCCCCGCTCCCGGTCGAAGAGCGCCGCGCTGCCGGGGGTCCAGAAGCGGCCCTGCCCGTCCCAGTCCAGCCGGCCCACGGCCGCACCCAGGAGGGGCGGGGCGTCCGGCGGCAGGGTGACGCGTCCCGCGGCCTTGCAGGCCTCCCGGATCGACCCGACTCGGGCGGTGGGGGCCCAGGCCACCAGGGCCACCCGGCGGCCCTGCCATGTCAGCCCGTCCAGCAGCGCCACCGGCCCGACGCCCAGTGCCCCGGCCAGGTCCGCCGGAGACCAGGGGGGAAGGGGCAGGCGCCGGATGGCATCAGCCCTCGCCATGCGGGCCGCCCCCCTCCGGCGGCAGCGGGCCGTCGAACGCCAGGGCCCGCACGGGCGCGGCTTCGGCGCCGATCACCTGCATGGGTGCGGCCATGAGCCAGACGATGGGCCCGGTGAGGGACTTCAGGTTGCAGAGGTACTCGAGAATAGGTATGCCGGCTTGCAGCAGCCGCTTGTGCACCGGGAACGCCCGGTCCCCGGGCTCCTCGGTGAGGAAGTCCAGCCCCACCAGCACAGCGCCCTGCTCGACGCACCAGTCGGCGGCGCTGGGGGCCAGGTATGGCGGCTTCTGCCAGAAGTCCGGGTCGCCCCAGTGCCTGTCGACGTAGTCGGTGCGCAGCAGGAGGCGAAGGCCCGGCCGCATCCGGCCCCGGGCGGCCGCGGCGAGGTCGTCGGCTGTGACGGGCTCGCGCAGGCCCTTGTGGGTCAGATCGAGCATCAGGGCGGGGCCGATGAAGAGGCCCGGGTCCAGGTCGCTCACGTCCTTGCCGCCGGGCACGAAGTGGCTGGGGGCGTCCACGTGGGTGGCGTTGTGGGGGTTGAGGATGAACTGGCTGAAGCGCCGGCCGTGCCCGGTGGGATCCGTCTCGGGGGTCATCAGCGGGCGGATCTCTACTCTCTTGTACCAGGAGGTTCCATATGCCGGCATGCCGTGGCTGTATCCCAGCGTGAGGTCGATCACGCGCATGGGGGAATGGCCCACCTCCTCAACGGTTCACGATGGCGGGAGCCGCACTGCCGAGGCGCAGGACGGCCCGGGTGACCGCTCGCCCATTCTATGCAGGCGCGGCGGCCCCGGTCCCGCGCATATCCATGAGGAGGGGAGGGGGCGATGCCGTGGCGGTGGAGGTGGGGGTGATGACCCCGCTGGAGTGGCCCTGGCTGGCGGCACGCTCGGCGGCAACCGCCTGGGCCCACGTGGAACCCGCCCTGCGGGCCTGGACGACCCCGGCGGCGGTGGCGGCCCGGGCGGAGCAGAACCTGCGGGCGCTGCTGGCCCAGCCGGGGAGCGCCGCGCTGGTGGCCCGCGCAGACGGTGTCGCTGTGGGCTACCTGGTGGTGGCACTGGTCCCCGACGAACTGACCGGGCTGCCGACCGGGCTCTTCTACGACATCTACGTGGAGCCGTCGTACCGGGGCACGGGCGTCAGCGACCGCCTGACCGCCGCCGGGGAGGCGCACTGCCGCGCCCACGGGGCCAGGGTGGTGCGGCGGTTCGTCGACCCCGCCAACACCCCGTCACTCCGGCACGCGCTGCGGGACGGCTGCCGGGTGGAGCGGCTGGCGCTGGTGAAGGCACTGTGAGGGCGGCTGCGCGGAGTCAGCTTTGCTGCCACGGGGGTCGGGCAGGACGGTGGTGCGAGTCCGTTTCTCCCGGGGGATCGTGCGCAGGCGGCGGAACGAGCCGTCTCCGACGGCCCCGGCCGTCTGCCGGCGGGGGTGTGGGGGAGCGGACCTGGTGGACGCGAAATTAGGGGGAAAAATCGCCCCATATTTTCGGCGAGATAGGGGGCGGATTTGCCCACCTTTCGGGACCCGAAGACGCCCGGAAGGGCTTCCCCGGGGTCGGTTGGGGCGGTGTTCGACAGGATTCGACATCATCCGACCGAGATTTGGCCTGGGCCAAGTTTACATAAGGGAGATAGGGGGCAGAAATTCCCCCTATCTCCCTCAAAATAGGGGTCCCAAGTTCCCTCTAATTTCGCGCCCGTCCCTCCGCCCCGGGCGGGGCCCGCGCGTGGCCGGCCGTGCCGCGCGAGAGGCCGTACCGCCGGGTTCCGGGCGCGTGGGCAACCGACCGTGGGGGGGCGGACGGCCGGCTGCGAACCTCTGCTGTCGCTTGCTGGCCGTCTGGACGCCATCGAAAGGACGTGATGCTGTGCTGGATCATCGCGCGGCGGGCCTCTCCGACGAGCAGGCCGTGGCGATCTACCGCTGGATGCTCCTCACCCGGCGGCTGGACGAGCGCCTGAGCCTTCTGCAGCGCTCGGGGGCCGTTCCCCTGGCCGTCTCCAGCCGGGGGCACGAGGCGGCCCAGGTGGGGGCGGCCATGGCCTTCACCCGCGGGAAGGACTGGTGGTTCCCCTACTACCGAGACCTCGGAACGGTGCTGGTGGCGGGAACCACGCCGCTGGACGTGATGCTCTCCGCCTTCGGCCGGGCGGCGGACCCGGCGTCGGGCGGGCGCCAGACGCCTTACAACTGGGGTGATCGAAGGCTCAACATCGTCGCCCGGTCGGCGCCGGTGGGGGTGCAGATCCCGCAGGCGGTGGGGGTGGCGCAGGCGGCGGTGCGCCGCGGCGACCGGGTGGTGGTCTACTGCAGCTTCGGCGAGGGGGCCGCGTCCCAGGGAGACTTCCACGAAGGGCTCAACTGGGCGGCGCTCTATCGGCTGCCGGTCGTCTTCATCTGCCAGAACAACGGCTGGGCGATCTCCGTACCCGCCGCGCGGCAGATCGCCGGCGGGAGCGTGGCCGCCCGGGCGTCAGGGTACGGTATCGAGGGCGTGAGCCTCGATGGCACCGACCCCTTCGCCGTCTACGCGGCCGCGCACCGCGCCGTGACCCGGGCCCGGGCGGGGGGCGGCCCGACGCTGATCGAGGCCCGGGTCGTGCGCCTGGACTCCCACACCAGCGATGACAGTCAGGCCCGGTACCGGTCCCCGGAGGAACTGGCGGCGGCGCGGGAGGCGGATCCCCTGCCGGCCGTGGCGGCGTACCTGCGGCGGGCTGGGCTGCTCAGCGACGAAAGCGAGGCGGCGCTGGAGCGCGCGGTGGCGGCGGAGATCGACCGGGCAGAGGAAGGGGCGCGGACGGCGCCGCTGCCCCGGCCGGAGGACGCGCTGGGCTGACGTGCTGCCGGGCGGGACGGGGACGGGGCCGCGGGCCCGGGGCCGGCTTCGCTACATCTGCACGTGCTCCAGCGATTCCTTCACCTTGTTCAGGAAGGCGATCATCTCGGCGCCGTCCACGGCCCGGTGATCGGCCGTCAGCGCCAGGTACATCATCGGCCGCACGGCGATCTGGTCGTTCTCCACCACCACGGGGCGCTTCTGGATTGCCTCGAAGGCGAGGATACCCACGTTGGGCGGTTGGATGATCGGCGTACCGAAGAGCGTGCCCCCCCACCGGCCGGTGTTGGTGATGACGAACGTCTGGCCCGACAGGTCCTGGGGTGTCGCCAGGCCTGCCCGGGCCTTCTGGGTTTGGATGTAGATGTCGCGGGCCAGTTCCCAGAAGCTCTTGCGCTCGGCGCCCGCCACCGTGGGCAGCAGCACGCCGCCCGGCACGCTGGTGGCGATGCCGAGGTTGATGTACCGGGGGATGACGAAGCCCTGCGGGCCGAAGGCGGCATTCATGATCGGGTAGGCCTTGAGCGCCCGGACCGTGGCCATGGCGAAGAAGGGCAGGTAGGTGAGCGGCATCCCCAGGTAGCGGGCCGCCAGCGGCTTCAGGGCCTCACGCACTGCGATCAGGCCCGAGGCGTCCACCTCGGCCACGACGGTCACCGGGGCGGTCATCCGCTGGGCGAGTTCCAGGTTGAGCATGGACACGCGCCTGAGCGGGCTGAGCGGCATGGTGACGAAAGGCGGAAACGGGGAGCCGCCCATGGCCAGGGGGTTGTCGGGCGTGCCGCCGGGCAGGATGGGGCCCGCCAGGACTCCCCGCGTCGGGTCTGCCTGCAGTACCGGGCTTGCCAGCATCTGCATGCCAGGTCCTCCCCTCCTCGCAGGTTGCTGCACCAGCATATGCCGCGGCCGGGGGAGCGCTCCAGAGGGCCCGTCCCGCTGTCATAGACCACCTCTTGAACTGTGATTGAAAACATCAAGAGCCGCAAACCCTTACGGCCGTAAGCCTTGGCAGGATTGGTCAGGCCGCCGGGCGTAATAATGTAACCGGGGCACGTTCCTGCGGTTCCATACGGAATGTGCGTTTCGGAACAAACAGGGAGGGCTCCGATGACCAAGAAACCGGTGATCTTCATCGTCTCGGATTCAGTGGGGGAGACGGCCGACCTGGTCACGCGCGCCGCCCTGGCGCAGTACGGCCGGACTGGCGTGGAAATCCGCAGGTTTCCCATGGTCGACGATTCCTTCTCCGTCCGGGAGGTGATAGATGCTGCTCGACAGCAGCCCACCCTGATCGTCTACACCATCATCGTGCCCGAGATCCGACAAGAGCTCCAGCGGCTGGTTGAGATGTGGAACATCCCGGCAGTGGACATCATGGGCCCCATGCTGGAGGGGGTCTCCAAGCTGCTCGGGCCCCCCGAGAGGCTGGAACCCGGCAAGATCCACCGCCTGGATGATGAATACTTCCGCCGCATCGAAGCGGTGGAGTTCGCGGTGAAGTACGACGACGGCAAGGATCCGCGCGGCTTCCTGCGCGCGGATGCGGTGCTGATCGGCGTCTCACGGTCCTCGAAAACTCCGGTGTCGATGTACCTCGCCCACAGGCGGTACAAGGTGGCGAACCTGCCGCTCGTGCCCGAGGTAAGCCTGCCCAAGGAGCTCTTCCTCGTCCCGCCCAACAGGGTAGTCGGTCTACGGATCAGCCCCGAAAAACTCCATCAGATCCGCGAAGAACGCCTCAAGACCATCGGCCTGAGATCGGATGCCAACTATTCGAACATGGAACGAATTCTCCAGGAGTTGGAATACGCCGAGTCTGTCTTCAAGAAGGTCGGCTGTGCGGTCATTGATGTGACCAACAAGGCGGTTGAAGAGACGGCGGTCCGAGTCCTGGAAATCATCAACCGAGGGGTGAATTTCGGTGACTAGGAAGTCAGTTTACCTTTTCGAAGAGGGCCGGGCTGACATGCGGATGCTGCTGGGCGGCAAGGGCGCCAACCTCGCCGAGATGACGGTGATCGGGCTGCCGGTGCCTCCTGGCTTCACCATCACCACCGAGGTCTGTCGGGAGTACCAGCAGACCAAGACCCTGTCGCCTGAGGTGCTGGCGCAGATCGACGAGGCGCTGGCCAAGCTCGAGCAGAAGATGGGCAAGAAGTTCGGCGACAGCACCAACCCGCTGCTGGTGTCCGTCCGCTCCGGCGCGCCTGTCTCCATGCCGGGCATGATGGATACCATCCTCAACCTCGGCCTCAACGACGAGACGGTCGAGGCCCTCGCCAAGGCCACCGGCAACGAGCGGTTCGCGTGGGACGCCTACCGGCGGTTCATCCAGATGTTCTCGAACGTGGTGCTGGGCATCCCGCTCAGCAACTTCGAGTCCATCCTGGAGGAGCACAAGCATCGCCACGGCTTCACCCAGGACATCGAGCTGCAGGCCGAGCACTTCAAGCAGATCGTGCCCGAGTACAAGGCCGTCGTCGAGAAGTTCACCGGCAAGCCCTTCCCGATGGATCCGCGCGAGCAGCTGATGGCGGCCATCCACGCCGTCTTCCGTTCGTGGGATAACCCGCGGGCGCAGGTCTACCGGAAGGTCAACAAGGTTCCCGATACGCTGGGCACGGCGGTCAACGTCCAGGCCATGGCCTTCGGCAACATGGGCGAGGATTCGGCCACGGGCGTCTGCTTCACCCGGAACCCGAACACCGGTGAGAAGGAGTTCTACGGCGAGTACCTGCCCAACGCCCAGGGCGAGGACGTGGTGGCCGGCATCCGCACGCCGTACCCGATCGCACACCTGAAGGAGACCATGCCTGCTGTTTACGAGCAGCTCTACAATATGTGTGAACTCCTGGAATCCCACTACAAGGATATGCAGGACATTGAGTTCACCGTAGAGCGCGGCAAGCTGTACATGCTCCAGTGCCGGAACGGCAAGCGTACCCCGATTGCCTCCATCAAGATCGCGGTGGACCTCGTCAAGGAAGGCAAGATCACGAAGGACGAGGCGATCCTGCGGGTCGAGCCCGACAAGGTCGTCAACATCCTGCACCCGGCCATCGATCCCAAGGCCAAGCTCGACATCCTGGCCACCGGTCTGGCCGCTTCTCCGGGCGCTGCTTCCGGCATCGCCGTCTTCGACCCCGACCGGGCCGTCGCACTGGCCGGCGAGGGCAAGAAGGTCATCATGGTCCGGCCCGAGACCTCGCCGGATGACATCCACGGCATGGTCGTCTCCCAGGGCATCCTCACCTCCCGCGGTGGCATGACCTCCCACGCCGCCATCGTCTCCCGCGGCATGGGCAAGCCCTGCGTCGTCGGCTGCGAGGCCATCAAGATCGACCTCGAGGCCCGCCTGTTCACCGTGAACGGCCGCACCATCAAGGAAGGCGACGTGATCTCCATCGACGGCGCCACCGGCAACGTGATGGCCGGTGAGGTCCCGGTGGTCGATCCCGAGCTCTCGCCCGAGTTCCGCACCCTGCTGGAGTGGGCCGACGAGATCAAGACCCTGGGCGTGCGGGCCAACGCCGATACCCCGAAGGACGCTGCCCTCGCCCGCGAGTTCGGCGCCACCGGCATCGGCCTCTGCCGCACGGAGCACATGTTCGGCCAGGGCGGCTATCATCCCGAGCGGATGGCGGTAGCCCGTGAGATGATCCTGGCGGAGACCAAGGAGGAGCGCCTGGCCGCCCTCGAGAAGCTGCGCGTCATGCAGCGCGAGGACTTCTACGAGATCTTCAAGGCCATGAATCCGTATCCCGTCACCATCCGCCTCCTGGATCCGCCTCTCCACGAGTTCCTGCCCGACGAGGAGGACCTGGCCATCGAGGTCGCCCTGCTCCGGGAGAAGGGCGCCAGCGGTGAGGAGCTCAAGGCCAAGGAGGAACTGCTCCGCAAGGTGCGGGCGCTCTCCGAGATGAACCCGATGCTCGGCTTCCGCGGCTGCCGCCTGGGCATGATCTACCCCGAGATCTACGAGATGCAGGTCCGTGCGATCTTCGAGGCTGCCGCCCAGTGCAACAAGGAAGGCATGAAGGTGGAGCCCGAGGTCATGCACCCGCTCGTGGGCATCGTGACCGAGATCGCCTTCCTGAAGGATCTTACCGACCGGGTGGCCAAGGAGGTCATGGAAGAGTACGGCGTGACCTTCAAGTACATGGTCGGTACCATGATCGAGGTGCCGCGGGCCGCCGTAACGGCGGACGAGATCGCCGAGTACGCGCAGTTCTTCTCCTTCGGCACCAACGACCTCACGCAGACCACCTTCGGGTTCTCCCGTGACGACGCCGAGGGCAAGTTCCTGCGCCAGTACGTCGACCAGAAGATCCTGCCGGAGAACCCCTTCGTCTCCATCGACCGCAGGGGCGTCGGCCGGATGGTGGAGATCGCGTGCGAGCTCGGCCGCAAGACCCGGCCCGACATCAAGCTGGGCGTCTGCGGCGAGCACGGCGGCGATCCGGCCTCCATCGAGTTCTTCCACAACGTTGGCCTCACGTACGTCTCCTGCTCGCCGTACCGGGTCCCGGTGGCCCGTCTGGCGGCTGCGCAGGCGGCGGCGAAGGCCAGGGGCGCCAAGGCTGGTGCTGGCACCGTATAATCCGGGTTCGCTTTTGCCGAGGGCCCGTCTCCCGGGAGGGGGGCGGGCCCTTCCCGCGTCTGCCGTATCTCGTTTCCATCTGGAACGTCATTGCAGATGGGCGGTCGGGAGCGCCGCCTCGTGACGCACCGAACATACGGAAGGAATCCACCCCGTCATTGTCGAAAGGGAAAGCGCATGCAACACACCCTCGCCGCCGCCCAGACGCTTCCGCTCGGTGGGGCGGAGGGGTTTTCTGTTGCGGGATGATGGGGTGGTGATCGGTGCCGCGGTTCGACGAGGCCTTTAAGGAAGAGGTGCGGGCGAAGAACGACATCGTCGAAGTGATCTCGGCCTACGTCAGGCTCGAGCGGAAGGGCAACCGGTACGTGGGGCTCTGCCCCTTCCACAGTGAGAAGACCCCGTCATTCCACGTTGTCCCTGACGGGCAGTTCTACCACTGCTTCGGCTGCAAGGCGAGCGGCGATGTGTTCACGTTCCTGATGCAGCGAGAGCACCTCACCTTCTACGAGGCGCTCGTGGAGCTGGCCAAGCGGGCCGGGATCCCGCTGCCGCAGGAACCGCGGTCCCCCGAGGAGGAGCGTGCCTACAAGGAGCGCCGCGACATGTACGCCGCCCTGGAGCTGGCGGCGCGCTTTTATCACCACCAGCTGTTCTCCGAGGCGGGCAAGGAGGGGCTGAGCTACCTGCTCCGGCGGGGGCTCACCGAGGAGACGATCCGCCGGTTCCGCCTGGGCTGGGCGGTGGGGCGCGGCACGCTCTACCGGGCCCTCAGGGGAAGATTCGCACCGGAGATCCTCCAGCGCGTCGGGCTGATCCTGCCCCGCACCGACGGGAGCGGGTACACGGACGTCTTCTTCGAACGGGTGATGTTCCCCATCACCGACCTGTCAGGCCGGGTGATCGGCTTCGGCGGGCGGATTCTCAGCGGTGACGGGGCCAAGTACAAGAACACCGCCGAGACGCCGCTCTTCTCCAAGCGGCGGGTCCTGTTCGGATTGGACCAGGCCAAAGAGACGATGCGCGCGAGGAATCAGGCAATCCTTGTAGAAGGATACATGGATGTTATTATGCCCCATCAGGCGGGGTTCACGAATGTGGTGGCTCCGCTGGGGACGGCGCTCACCGACGAGCAGTGCCGGGTGATCCGGCAGCAGGCCCAGCAGGTGATCGTGGCCTTCGACGCCGACACCGCGGGGCAGATGGCGACGCTGCGGGGGCTGCAGAAGCTGTACGACACAGGCTGCGACGTGCGGGTGCTCCAGATCCCGGACGGCAAGGACCCCGACGAGTTCATCCGCACGCACGGCCCGGCTGCCTTCGCCGCCCTGATCGACCGGGCGGTGCCGCTGATCGAGTTCCGGATCGACCGGGTGCTCCCCCGGGCCGGCGAGGCGAGCCCCGAGGCCAAGGCCAGGGCCCTGGCCGCGGTGGCCCAGGTCCTCGCCGACGTCAAGGACGAGGTGCTGCGGGAGGCCTACGTCGACCAGGTGGCGGAGCGGCTCTCCGGCGGCAACCCGCTGGCGAAGCCCGACTTGAAACTTGCCATCGACCGGCAGATGAACCGCCTCCTCCGGCGGGGATTCCAGCATAATCTGCCAGATACCAGGAATAATAGAAGGGGTCCGGGAGAGCCTGTGACGGCCGGTTCGGAGCGGCGTCAGGCCTTCGAGATGCCGGTTACCCTGGCGGAGGGGGCACACCGGGCTGAGCGCGCGCTCCTCTACCTTCTCCTCGAGAACCCCGGCCTGCTCGGGCGCGTGGAGGCGGAACTGGGCCCTTCGCCCTTTTCCGATCCCCACCACCAGCAGATCTACGATGCGGCGCGGCCGCTCCTCCGCGGGGCGGAGCCCTTCGCAGGCCGCCTGATCACCTGTCTGCTCGATCGCCTGTCTGACCCGGAGGTGAAGAGCCTCCTCACTGAAATGGCGGCGAAACCGGTGCTCACCACCGATCCAGAAAAGGAAGCGGCAGACTGCATCGAGAAGATAAGGAAGCATAGAGATTCGAGGAGACTGGAGGACTTGGAGAACCAGATTAGAGCCGCAGCGTCATCCAAGCAAAAGGTGGACCCGGTCATATGGAACGAGTACGTGGCACTTGTGCGCAAGTACAAGCTGTCCCGATCGTGAGGCGGCTGCGGAAGGGGGGGTAGTCATCATGGAGTCCAAGGAGGCGAAAGTGCAGCAGGCGCGCGAGGTGGTCAAGGAGCTTATTGCCAAGGGCAAGCGCAAGGGCAGCCTGACCTACAGCGAGGTGGCCGACTCCCTCCAGGCGATCGATCTCGATCCCGATCAGATGGAGGAGGTCTACGATTCGCTGATGGAGGCTGGCATCGAGGTAGTGGGCGACCGGCCCGAAGACGGCGTCGCGGACGATGACGCTGCGGCCGTGGACGAGGCCGACGTCGACCCGCCGGCCGAGCCCGAGGCTGACGCCGATGCTGCATCCGGCGAAGACATAGATCTCGACCTTTCCGTTCCCGAAGGGATTGCCATTGATGACCCGGTCCGCATGTACCTCAAGGAGATCGGGCGGGTGCCGCTCCTCACCGCAGAGGAGGAGATCGAGTACGCCGAGCGCATCGAGAAGGGCGACGAGGAGGCGAAGCGCCGCCTGGCGGAGGCCAACCTGCGCCTGGTCGTCTCGATCGCCAAGCGCTACGTCGGTCGGGGGATGCAGTTCCTCGACCTGATTCAGGAGGGCAACCTCGGCCTGATCAAGGCCGTGGAGAAGTTCGACTACCGCAAGGGGTTCAAGTTCTCCACGTATGCCACCTGGTGGATTCGGCAGGCCATCACGAGGGCTATTGCGGACCAGGCACGCACCATCCGGATTCCGGTGCACATGGTCGAAACCATCAATAAGCTGATACGCGTCACCCGTCAGCTCGTCCAGGAGCTGGGCCGCGAGCCCACGCCCGAGGAAATCGCCGAGCGCATGGACATCCCGGTGGAGCGGGTGCGGGAGATCCAGAAGATCGCCCAGGAGCCCGTTTCGCTGGAGACGCCCATCGGCGAGGAGGAAGACTCGCACCTGGGCGACTTCATTGAGGACCACGAGGCGCCCGCACCGGCGGAGGCGGCTTCGTTCACGCTACTTAAGGAACAGCTGGAAGAGGTGCTGGAGTCGCTGACGCCGCGCGAGGAGAAGGTCCTGCGCCTGCGCTTCGGGCTGGATGACGGCCGGGCGCGCACCCTGGAGGAGGTCGGCCAGGTGTTCGGCGTCACCCGGGAACGCATCCGGCAGATCGAGGCGAAGGCGCTGCGCAAGCTGCGCCATCCGAGCCGTTCGAAGAAGCTGAAAGACTACCTGGATTGATGGGTCCAGTTATTCGCGGGCCGGGAAGCCGCTGCTTCCCGGCCCTTTTTGCGCGCCTTTGGAGGAGTGAACGGCCATGTGCGGGCGACCAGCGGCAGGACGCGGCCGGTGAACGGCAGGTCCGGGCGACCGGGTGAGGCATTACGCTCCCCGAAGAATGCAGATATGACGAAATTGTGCGGTGAGTAGCAAGAAGCGATGGATGAACGGCAGCGGGACGGCCGGTGCGACGGCGGCCGAAAAGCCGTTGGCCCAAACCGGCAATTGATCGCTCTTCGGAGGACGGTCGGGGACGGAGTTTCTATACTAGCAGCATGAAAAAGCTGGCTGAGAGGCGGTGAAACCCCGATGCTGACGCTGGAAGGCATTGCGATTGCCGGGAAGATAGGCGAGCGCTACGACGAGGTGCTCACCCCCGAGGCGCTTTCGTTCCTCGTCGAGCTTCACCGCCGGTTTGCAGCCAGGCGGGAGGAGCTGCTGGAGGCAAGGCGCGAGCGGCAGAAACGGCTTGACCGGGGCGAGTGGCCCGACTTCCTGCCCGAGACCCGGGCCATCCGCGAGGGCGACTGGACGGTGGCCCCCTATCCGCCGGACCTGGCAGACAGGCGGGTGGAGATCACCGGCCCGGTGGACCGGAAGATGATCATCAACGCCCTCAACTCCGGGGCAAGGGTCTACATGGCCGACTTCGAGGATTCGACCTCGCCGACATGGGCCAACGTGATCGAGGGGCAGATCAACCTGATGGACGCCGTCCGCGGCACCATCACGTACACGAGCCCGGACGGGCGCGTCTACCGGCTGCAGGAGAAGGTGGCCACCCTCTTCGTGCGGCCGCGGGGCTGGCACCTGCCCGAGCGCCACATCCTCATCGACGGGCGGCCGGCCGCCGGGAGCCTGGTGGACTTCGGCCTGTTCTTCTTCCACAACGCCCATGCGCTGCTGGAGAAGGGGGCCGGCCCCTACTTCTACCTGCCCAAGCTGGAGAGCCACCTGGAGGCGAGGCTCTGGAACGACGTCTTCTGCTTCGCCCAGGACTATCTCGGCATCCCCCGCGGCACCATCAAGGCAACCGTGCTGATCGAGACCATCCTTGCCGCGTTCGAGATGGACGAGATCCTCTGGGAGCTGCGGGAGCACTCCGCCGGCCTCAACGCCGGCCGCTGGGACTATATCTTCAGCTGCATCAAGAAGTTCCGCAACCGGCCCGAGGTCCGCTTCCCCGACCGCAGCGCCGTCACCATGACGGTCCCCTTCATGCGGGCCTACACGGAGCTGCTGGTGAAGACCTGCCACCGGCGGGGCACCTTTGCCATGGGCGGGATGTCGGCCTACATTCCCAACCGGCGCAACCCGGCCGTGAACGCGGTGGCCCTCGAGCAGGTCCGGCAGGACAAGGAGCGGGAGGCGGGCGACGGCTTCGACGGCACGTGGGTGGCCCATCCGGACCTGGTGCCTGTGGCCATGGCGGCCTTCGACGCGGTGCTGGGCGACCGGCCCAACCAGATCGACCGGCAGCGGCCGGATGTGGCGGTCACCGCCGCCGATCTGCTCAACTTCGCCGCCACGCCCGGCCGCATCACGGAAGAGGGGCTGCGGCTCAACCTGAACGTGGGCATTCAGTATATCGAGTCGTGGCTGCGCGGGGTGGGCGCTGCGGCGATCCACAACCTCATGGAGGACGCCGCGACCGCCGAGATCTCCCGGTCGCAGGTGTGGCAGTGGTTGCGCCATCGCGCGACGCTGGCCGACGGGAGGGCCGTGACGCCCGAGCTGGTCCGGCAGCTGATGGACGAGGAACTGGAGCGAATCCACCGGGCGGTGGGTTCCCGCGCCTTCACCTGCGGCCGCTTCGCCACGGCGCGCAAGCTCTTCGAAGAGGTGGCCCTGCAGGAGGACTTCCCGGAGTTCCTGACCCTCCCGGGTTACAGCCTGATCTAACCTAGACCAGACCGGATAGGAGGATTATGCGATGCGTGAGGAGATTCGGAAGCAGGCTGCGGAGCTGGAGCGTGAGTGGAGGACCAATCCGCGGTGGGCAGGCGTGGAGCGGCCCTACTCAGCCGAGGACGTGGTGCGCCTCAGGGGTTCGTTCCAGGTGGAGTACACCCTCGCCCGGCGGGGTGCGGAGAAGCTCTGGCACCTTCTGCACACCGAGGACTACATTCCCGCCCTCGGCGCCCTCACCGGCAACCAGGCGGTGCAGATGGTAAAGGCCGGACTGAAGGCCATCTACCTTTCTGGCTGGCAGGTGGCGGCCGACGCCAACCTGGCGGGTCAGATGTACCCCGACCAGTCGCTCTACCCCGCCAACTCGGTGCCGGCGGTCGTGCAGCGCATCAACAACGCCCTGCGCCGGGCTGACCAGATCCACTGGTCTGAGGGCAAGAACGACATCGACTGGATGGTGCCCATCGTGGCGGACGCTGAGGCCGGCTTCGGGGGGCCCCTCAACGCCTTTGAACTCATGAAGGCGATGATCGAAGCCGGCGCCGCTGCGGTGCACTGGGAGGATCAGCTGGCGTCGGAGAAGAAGTGCGGCCACATGGGCGGCAAGGTGCTGGTGCCCACCAGCCAGCACATCCGGACGCTGGTGGCGGCCCGCCTCGCCGCCGATGTGATGGGCGTGCCCACCCTCATCGTGGCCCGGACGGACTCCCTCGGCGCCACGCTGCTCACCAGCGACATCGATCCACGGGACCGCCCGTTCCTCACCGGCGAGCGGACCGTGGAGGGGTTCTACCGGGTCCGGTGCGGTATCGAGGCCGCCATCGCGCGGGGCCTGGCGTACGCGCCGTATGCCGATATCATCTGGTGCGAGACGGCCACGCCCGACCTGGACGAGGCCCGGCGGTTCGCCGAGGCGATCAAGGCTCAGTATCCCGACAAGCTGCTGGCCTACAACTGCTCGCCCTCCTTCAACTGGAAGCGCCACCTGGACGACGCGACGATCGCCAGGTTCCAGCGGGAGCTGGGTGCCATGGGCTACAAGTTCCAGTTCATCACCCTGGCGGGCTTCCACTCGCTTAACGCTTCGATGTTCGAACTCGCAAAGGGCTACGCCGCCGAGGGCATGACTGCCTACGTGCGCCTGCAGCAGAAGGAGTTCGCCATGGAGCAGGACGGCTACACGGCGACGCGGCACCAGCGCGAGGTGGGGGCCGGCTACTTCGACGAAGTCGCACAGGTGATCTCGGGCGGCCAGTCGTCTACCCTGGCCCTGCGGGGCTCGACGGAGGAGTCGCAGTTCAACGTGGCGGACTAAGCGGCGCAACACCCCGGTTGGAGCGGCGCATGGCCCTCCAACCGGGGTGCGCGGTCGGGCACGCGGGCGGCCACCGTCGGGACAGATGTGGGACGGCTTGCCGTTAAACTTGGATCATCATGGGCATTCTTAAGGCAAAAAATGCTGTTGACTTCACCGCGTTACCCGGGTAAAATACGTCTCGTCAGCGATTCCGGCGTAGCTCAGCGGTAGAGCGTCCGGCTGTTAACCGGAGGGTCGTAGGTTCGAATCCTACCGCCGGAGCCAGTTCCACACAGGCGGTTCAGCCGCCTGTTTTTGCTTGCTCCCCCG
>Ga0134100_1000889_pt1 | contig 31331 bp, 26 predicted proteins | sample 11_taG_2_FD_94444 | JGI IMG/M metagenome (GOLD analysis project Ga0134100, IMG submission 94444) | Switchgrass degrading microbial communities from high solid loading bioreactors in New Hampshire, USA - 11_42_5_180_A3 metaG | ecosystem: Engineered > Bioreactor > Semi-continuous > Anaerobic >...
ACAGGAGTGAAAAGAACTATTACCTGATTGACACTAGTTCAATTATATCATGGGTATTAACAAGCAGATTGGTATAGATTTATTAGTATAAATACTAAGATAAACTTATTATACGAGGAGTGAATAATATGGATAAGAACAGCAATGTAAATACTGTCTTTGTTCAGGTAATTGAGCGTCCAGCGAGAAAATTAATTCTGAAACGCGGTATTAAAGCAACTCATTATTTTGAATACTGTGAAGAAGTAGGATGTGATGTATGGGGCATACTTTGCAGTATAAAAGAAGCCATTTATGAGCCTATTGGAATGTGGCTTCCTGAAAATTTGAGAAAGCCTGGGACATCCCAATATGCTCAGGGTGTAGAAGTGCCCGTAGATTATTCGGGTGAAGTTCCGGAAGGGTTTGAAATAATCGACCTTTCACCGTGTAAAATGATGGTTTTCCAGGGACAGCCCTATGAAGATGAGAAATTTCAGGAGGCAATAATGGAGCTTAAGGATGTTATAAAAAATTACAATCCTGAAATATACGGATTCGAATGGGCAGATGAAGACGGACCCCGATTCCAGCTTGCACCGATGGGATACAGAGGATATATTGAAGCAAGGCCTGTAAGGCAGTTAAATACAAAAACAGGTAAATAAGGATTATAAAATAAATGCAGCAGTATAAAATTGATATAGAGTACTAAGTTTATTTTTGATAGAGCTTGAGGGCGGCTGAAGGGATACAAAAAAATCCCTATGCCGCCCTCAAGTGTTCGTCCCCATTGACGAACGGGCCAGGCCCATATAATAAGACTAGCTATGTCTATATAAAAGTGTTTCCAGAATATCCTTATTTAATACATAAATCAGAATATTCTGGAAATATATACACTAAGGCTTAGTTCATATTTCTTTGTTCAGGAAAGATGTCTGAAATACAAACCAGCAATATTATTTACATATCCATAATATATTCATTATTCATAACTGAACATCTAAAAGGAGTCGCTTAAACGGTATCTGATGTTTCATTCTGATAATAGTTTTTCTATATTTTCATCAGTAAAATCATACCATGTGATTGCTGTTTTATCACTTTGCTTATTGATAGCTGATAAGAAATCCTCTTCTGAAGCACTCTGGTTATTTACAAAGTAAGAAGTAATCTGATTATTGCCGGAATTGTCACTTGATTCGCTATAAGTTATTTTATCTATAGAGTACCCGTTTTCTGTAAATTTAACCTTACCAAACCCGCTATCTGCTGCGCCACTGGAGAAGGAAAACGTTCCATCATCTTTTAAATCCATAAAAGATTTGTATGGCAAAGTATATCCATAAACCACTCCATCCCGATAACGTAAAACTTCAAATCCATAATACTCGTTGGTATTCACATCCAGCCAGAGAATAACTTCCGGTATTTCGTCGTTTTCCAGGTCAGCTATTGCAAGTTTTATTGCTTTTACCTTAACACTGTCGTCATCACTAACAGCTTGGTTTAATTGGCTTATATTCAAATTTTTTTTGGCATCGGTGCTGAAAAACTGGGTTTTATTTTGTAACACCGATTTATATGTACTCATTGGTGATGCGTCTGATTGGGTAGAAGGCGATGAATTATCGGAAGGAGCAGGGGATGACTCACCTGTATTTTTACATCCTGCCATTACGAGTATTAAAAGCATGGTAATGAATAATATGCAAAATCTGTTTTTCATTTTTATACCTCCTGTATTATACTGTTGCTTTTTGATAACCCTGCTCTACCGGAGCAAATGACATACTGCTTACTGGCTATATTTTACCTCAATTGCAATTGTATGATCTAAATAACCCTTCTAGATAGTATATTAGATTGACTATTTTTGTCAACCTTTAAAAATTTCTTAATGTATCATTATAAAGAATAATATTAACATTATATTCATATTATTTTGCTAGATATTTTATGTTTTCCATGAGTAATAGAATAAACCCAAAGAAGCACTTAAAACCCTTTCTGATGACCCGGATGTAATTGTAAAGTGGAAAAGATGTGAAGTAATAACATATGTTGTTTATTATTTAATGAAATGAGGTATGACGATAATTTTAAAGTAATCTCAATTTAACTTATAACTGGTTAAATAGTCCGATTGTTCATTCTTTGTTTTATTGTCGGAATTGGGATTCCTTAACCGGCTTATTTCAGTTTATCGTTGTTTGCGATGATGAGCAGCCCAAGAGGCGTATGCGTATCGGAAGAGGTGTGACTGATAAGAACTGGGTGAAAAGTTCATTGGAATTCAATCGCTGGCTAAAAGAAAATGCAAACCAGACAGAGCCTAAACGGTACTTCTCGATAATTCTGCTCTTACACCTAAAGAAGCTACTGAGATAACTGACAGATGGATACTTAAAAAATAAATTAATTGATATAATATAAGCATCCTATTGCTACTAAATAAAAGAGGGATATTAATGAGTACACCAAAACAACCTTTACTTGAGAAGATGGAAGATTTCTTTACTGCTCGTGTTGACGGCTATGATGAACATATGCTTAATGAGGTTAAGGGATGTAAAGAAGGATATATAAAGATGGCAGAGCTTATTCCTGACGGTACTGAATCAATCCTTGATTTGGGCTGCGGCACAGGACTTGAGCTTGACGAGATATTTAAAAGACTTCCTGATGTTTCATTGGTAGGAATAGATTTAACACAGGCAATGCTGGATAAGCTTAGACAAAAACATTCTTATAAGAATATAAAGCTGATATGCGGGAATTATTTTGATGTTGACCTGGGTGAGAATAAATTTGATATAGCAATTTCATTTCAGACAATGCATCACTTCTCCCATACCGAAAAAGTCCGACTATATACAAAAATCCATAAAGCACTTAATTCAAAAGGGATGTATATCGAGTGTGATTATATGGTAACCGAGCAATCAGTGGAAGATGAACTTTTTACAGAGTATGCAAGACTACGGCGTGAAATGAATATTCAGGATGGTGAATTTTATCACTTTGATACTCCATGTACTATTGAAAACCAAATTGAGATGTTAAAGAAAGCCGGATTTTTATCTGTTGAAATGGTTTGGCGAATGGAAAATACAACGATGATAGTGGCAAAAAAGTGATCAGGGAAGGAAATATTAATTAAATTCACTTGTAAAAAATGTAAAATTGTTTTATGATGAACATAATACAGTTGCGCAAAACATAGATGAGATAATGTGTATAAAGAGGTAAAAAGATATGAGCATTCAGCTTTTTGACAAGTCTAACGAGCAATATCTAAAAGAAGCGGCAAACCTGCTGGCAGCCTGTTTTCCGCACGCATACAGCGACTGTGCTTTGGATGAAATGAAAAAGATACTGGATGAAGAACGGATTGCGGTCATGGCCGTAGAGAATAACCATCTGATAGGCTTTGCCGGAGCTATTCCACAGTATGGAGTTACAGGGTGGGAGCTTCACCCGCTTGTTGTAGATGAAGCTTACCGCAATAAAGGTATCGGTAAAAAGCTTGTCTGTTTGCTTGAAAAAGAGGCTGCATTGCGGGGAGGTATTGTAATGTACCTTGGTACTGATGATGAATTCGGTAAAACCTCGTTATTTGGAATAGACTTGTTTGATGACCTTTTTGAAAAAATAAAGGCTATTAAAAATCTAAAGAATCATCCATATGAATTTTATCAAAAAATCGGGTACAAGATTGTTGGAATTATTCCGGACGCAAACGGTTTTGGTAAACCTGACATCTGGATGGCGAAAAGGTTAGTAGGCAAAAACAATGTATAAGCGAAAATATATAGATGTAAATTCAATTAAAAACAAAAAATTTATACTAAAAGCGACCTTATCAGGCGCTTTATGCATCAATGGGGAGTGGGATACATGAAGGAGTACAATAAAATGGATGAGAAAAAAGAATACGTATGGCAAAAGAATAATGGGATTCTCATTCTGATGAGTATAGTGCCGTCTTACAAGCATTACGGTTTCAAACCTACTGACATTGAGCAGAGAAAAGACGGATTTTTCTTCACACCGATGGAATATACCGAAGGGTAAATGGGACGGTGACTGAATATTGCGCACAGAACAAGAAGTTATGGACTTGATTTTAAGTGTGGCTAAGGATGATGAACGCATTCGGGCAGTACTGCTGGTAGGTCCTCGGGCGAATCCCGCCGTGCCAAAGGACATCTACCAGGATTACGATATAATCTATTTTGTTGAGGACATTGCACCATATTATAATAATCCTGCATGGGTTGAAGAACGATTCGGCAAACTTTTGATTATGCAGATGCCGGAAGCTATGCGTAATCCAATCGGAGATGGAAATTTTAACTATATGATGATTTACCCTGACGGGGTTCGAATTGACCTGTCTTTTGTATTTAAAAAATACATAGATAACGGGGAGCCTGCTGTTGTTCTGCTGGATAAAGACGATGGCAAAGGCTTTATTCCACCATTACCTGCGCCAAGTGATAAACATTGGCATATCAAACCGCCATCGCCTCTCATTTTTTATTCTTGCTGTAATAATTTTTGGTGGTGCCTTAATAATGTAGCGAAGGGCATAGCACGGGATGAGCTGCCTTATGTTATGTACATGTTAAATGATGTGGTCCGGTCTGAATTGCACGATATGATTAACTACTATATTGGTGTACGACATGGATTTAATCTTACTACAGGCAAAAACGGCAAATATTTTAAGAAATATTTGCCGCCGGAACTGTATACACAATATGCTGCTACTTATTCCGGAAGCAATTATGACGATATTTGGGCAGCAATTGATACAATGTGTGATTTGTTCCATACCCTTGCAATTGCAGTAGCAGAGCATTTCGGATTTAGCTATCGTCAAGATGAAGAAGACGGGATAAGAGAATGTTTGAGGATGGTGAAGGAGCATGTTATATAACTTGGAAAAAGAATTAAACCATCGTTGCTATTATCACGGAACAACCACAGCGGGGATAACCAAACTCCAGGCAGATCCAATTGTGTATTTAACGCCCATCAGAACCTATGCTCTTTTTTATATTATTGATAAAAGCATTAATTGGTTTACTTGTGCCGTTAAAGAGGATGGTACTGTATATTATGAGGAGCGTTTTCCCAATCAGCTTAAAAAGCTCTACAGCGGAAAGAGTGGTTATATACATAAATGCAATTATAAAGAGTCTTTTACTTCCGGCAAATCGAGAGGTATTGTTGTTTCAAGAAGTCCTATTGATGTTATTGACTTTGAGTTTATTCCTGATGTTTATCAGGAAATTCTCAATTATGAGAAAACCGGTGCGGTTGTTGTTAAGCGATATGAAGATTTGTCTGATACTGAGAAAGAAGATGTTTTTGATATGATGGTTAATTATATTTACAAAAATAATTTGCTTGAAGCAAAAGGACCAAAGGCAACTTTTGTAAGAGAGAGTTTTCCTGATTCATGGGCTTATGCTGCAGCTCATGTCGGTGAAAAGTCTCGTATTATGGAAGAATGGAAAAAGAGAATGGAAAAGTAAAATGAGTTATATAATACGCGAAGCGGTAAACGAAGATTTTAATGACGTTTACGAATTGATATGAGAGTTAGTAGGTTCGCCTGCTGGTGCTATGTCACAGAGGCATTGGAGAAAACCTATCAGGATAATCTGCTTTCTGATAGTAAAGGGCAATATGTAGCTGAATCATACGGTAAAATTGTGGGGTTTAAGTATGACTTTTGATATGCGGCTGTCCGAAGCCGGAAATGTAGCTATGATTGATGAATTGGTTGTAAAGAAAGATCAAAGAAGCAAAGGTAGCGATTCTGCTTTGCTTGAATATGCTGTCAGGATTGCAAATTAAAATGGATGTTGTATGGTTGAGGTTTCAACTAATCTGCACCGTGAGGATAACCATCATTTTTATGGAAAAATTCGTAAATAACGGTTATCGGTTTAGTTTTGATGATTGGCGAAGATTTGAAGTAAATTATGATATGATTCACCACTATGATGCTCTGATTGACGAAAACAACGATACAGACGGCTACCGGTCTATTTAACTGCCCAGTTTAAAATTTTGATGAATACTCGCCTGTAATCATTGCAAATAGGCTTTGTTTCTCCATTATCATATCATTCTTGTTTTCGCTCTCATTTATATAGTAACGGGAGCTTGGCGAATCTTAGTATAATTGCATCAAAAATAAAAATTTTGTGGGTTTGTGAATACAAAGAAAGAGGAAGTAACCTATGTGATATCGCTTAAATTGGCAGTATTGAATGTATTTTTCATGAGTATTTTAATATTATGTGATATTGGGAAGAAAAACTAAGGATAAAAAGACTGAAATAAAACACCCGGTCAGAAGACCGGGTGTTTTATAATTTAGGGGGGATCTTTTGTAGTATACATAATTTGTATTTTATAAATTGTTACAATCTTTCAATATGTTATGTTTATTATTTTGTTTGTTTTATTTCATTTGTCCGGTATATAAACTTGATATCTCCGTCTGCATTGTCACTTATTCCTGCAAAGGTCTTATAATTTTTAGATATGTTTATAGTTGCTTTCAGCCGTTCGGTAAGGGTTTTGACATCGTCAGCAGCATCGATGAGTTTTTTAATACCTTTTTCATTAAACTGAGCAAGTCCGTCTGAAAGCTGCATTGCTCCGTCTTTCAGCTGTGTGATACCATTGACAAGTGCCGGAATACCGTTCTTGAATGTCAATATTCCATCATAAAGTGAATTAACGCCGTTATAAAGGGTACTTGTTCCGTTTTTCAGTTCATTTGCACCGTTTTTCAAATCAGAAGCGCCGCTTGCTGCTTTTGAAACACCTGCAGTATAATCTATAAGCCCGAGATAGAATGTATTATAACTGTCAAGTGAAGCCTTAAGAGAAATAATTGATTTTGCGCCTTCCGAAGCGGCAGCCAGTTTTGATTGTACTTCTTCACCGGCCATGTTTTCTGAGATGGCTTTCTGTATCTGCAATTCCGTGTTTTGTGCAATCAGTGACTGAATATCATTTTCTGCCATTTTAGAATCGGTGTTGGCTTTGATGACATTCTTAACCTGCTCTGTTTCCATCTGTTCATCGACTTTCTGTGAAATTATTTCGGTTACTTTTTCGCTTTGCATTTGTGTATCGGTATTTGAAGAAATCATAGCTTTGATTTCTTCGCTTGCCATTTTTTCGTCGACAGCTGAATTAATAGCATTCTGTGTTGCTTCATCCACAAGACCTGCAGAAACGGCAGCGTCATAGCTTGCTTTATCCATACCTGCTGCGGCAAGTATTACTTGTGTTTTAACATTTTCTCGAATTGTTTCAGTAACCTGTGCTTTAACCTGTTCTTTTACTGTTTCAGTAACCTGTGCTTTGACCTGTTCTTTTACCGCCTCTGTAACTTGTGTTTCCACTTCCTTTTGAACAGCGTCAGTTACTTGCGATTTTATATAATCTCTTTTTGCTTCAACAGCAGCGGTAACCTGTTTAAGTGCCTGATTATATACTTTTGTATCGTCAAGTGAATCAATAACCCCATTCAGTACTGAAGCGTAATTATCAATAGCCAATTCAGGTACAGTAAGCCCTTTTGCCGTTAATTGTGTCCTTACAGTTGAAAGAAGTGTTTCAAAAACTTGCTTTGCGCCTCCGTTTAATTTGTCATTATTTGCTGACAGCGTATTAAGCCCGTTTGAAAGTACGGCTGCTCCGTCTGACAGTTTTTTTGCACCTTCATCGAGGGAATATGCTCCGCCTTTCAATTTTGCAGCACCGTCTGCAAGCTGGTCGATTCCGTTAATCAGATCCGATGACTTGTCAAGAAGCGTGCTAAGTCCGCCGTACAGTGAAGATGAACCATTGAGAAGCTGTTTCATAGCATTGTTAAGTTCGGTCATTGAATTGGTCAAATCCGATACGTAATCAATTTTTTCTGTATCAATCTTGCTAAATAATGAATTGCTTGCTACGGTAACAGTCATTCCAAGAGAAAAATCGGAGACATCAGCTGTTATTTCTACGTAAGAAGGTATTTCAAACTTTTCTTTATTTATCGCAAGGTTTTCCTGAAGCCCCGGTAAAGCAAACCCTATTACTATGGTTCTGTCTCCGTCGTTGATGATTTTCCCGTTTGAAACTTCAACATTAGTAAAGTTATCGTTATCAAGCAGCATTCCTGTCAGCATTACAAAGGGAACATAGATTTTCTCATCTTTGCCGTTTATTTTCACAGTTTCATATTGATTATTTTCATAGTCAAACCGGATGGTTACTTTACCGCTCTTACCAGCAAGATCATTGGGGGATATCGTTTTGCCGTCAAGTTTATAAGAAACCGTAAGATTTACAGGCAATTCTTTTTCTATCGTACCCTGATAATAAATATCGTTTCCCTGAGCATCCCATACACGGGTATTGTTACCGCCAAGTGTATAACTTTCATCACCTTTGATATTTTCCGTATCTTTAAGTTCAGTTACATCATTTATCTCAGTTTTTGAGAGAGTATTTTTTATCCAGTCACTGACGATGATTTTTTGTACTGTACCATCTGAATCAGCTATAACATATACTGTTTCGTCTTTAAAAATATCGTTTTCCACTGCATCATTTTTTGTCTGCTTTGTTGTTGTGCTTTGTGTTGCTTTATTATCTTTATTTGATACAAGAGCATCAGCTGAGGTGCAAGTAAGTATAGCCGTACAAAGGCAAAGTGAAATAATTTTTATTATTTTGCTTTTCATTAGTCGATAACCTCCAATTCCTGTTAATTATTGATTTTTGTCATGCTAAGAGTTGTTTTGCAAATTAACCTATCACAAAGCAGTAAGAGAGCCGGCAGAATGAATATAACCATCAGCATACTGATAACGGCACCACGTGCCATAAGCCTGCACATAGAACCGATTATATCAATATCGGAATAGACAGCAACGCCGAAGGTTGCAGCAAACAATCCTAAACCGGATACAATTACGGACGGAACAGATGTTACAAGAGCTGTCCTTACCGAAGTTTTTTTATCGTTTCCATTAATTCGCTCGGATTTATACCTGGTTGTCATCAAAATTGCATAGTCTACCGTAGCACCAAGTTGAATCGTACTGATACAGATAGGTGCTATAAATGGCAGACTCTGACCGAAATAATGCGGCAACCCGAGATTAATAAATATTGCCAGTTCAATTACGGCAATCAGTATGAATGGGAGGGAAATGCTTCTCGTAACCAGCATAATGATTAAGAATATAGCCAAAATTGATACCGTATTGACAACATTGAAATCATGATCCGTCGTTTCTATCATATCTTTCATACAGGGGGCTTCACCAATAAGCATTCCGTTTTTGTCATATTTTTTTACTATGGTGTTCAATTCATCAATTTGATTGTTTACATTGTCACTTGCAACTTTATATTCGGAATTTATAAGCATTAGCTTCCATTTATCACTTTCTACAATCGATGTAATTGATTCAGGTAAAATTTCTTCAGGTACGCAGGAACCGATAACTGATTCAAGACTTAACACATATTCCACTCCGTCCACCTGTTCCATTTCTTTTATCATGGAGCGAACATCCTTTGACGGGACTGAAGTATCGATCAGAAGCATGTGTGTAGAACCGATGCCAAAGTCTTCACGTAGTTTGGAGTTAGCAATTACGAAATCAATATCTTTTGGCAGGCAGTCACCCATATCATAATAAACTTCGTCGTTAGTTTTTTTATATCCGTAATATGCAGGTGGGATAAGAATCACAAAAATCAAAAGGAATACCGGAAAAATTTTTACTACACCTTTTTCCAACTTCTCTAGGTTAGGGATAAGGGATCGATGCTTTGTCTTTTGCAATGGTTTGTCAAGTATAAGAATAAGGGAAGGAAGTACCGTTACAGATCCAATGACGCCCAGAAGTACACCTTTTGCCATAACAATACCGAGATCACGTCCCATAGTGAAGGACATAAAGCAAAGAGCGATGAATCCTGCAATGGTTGTGGCTGAACTGCCTATAACGCTAATAAGCGTCTCTTTGATTGCAACTGCCATTGCTTCCTTGTTATCGGTGTAGTATCCACGCTGTTCGTTGTAACTATGCCAAAGGAAAATGGAGTAATCCATTGTAACAGCAAGCTGTAAAACTGCTGATAGCGCTTTTGTCACGTATGATATTTCGCCCAGAAAATAATTGCTTCCGAGATTGACCATAATTATCATACCTATGGAAGCAAGAAATACAAAAGGAATAAGCCAGCTGTCAAGGAATAAAACCATTGCTATACAGGCAAGAATTACTGCTATCGCAACATAAATTGGTTCTTCGCGTTCACACAAATCTTTCAAATCGGTTACAAGTGCCGACAATCCTGATACAAAGCATTGTTTGCCACATATTGATCGGATTTCCCTTACTGCATCCATTGTTACATCGGCCGATGTTGGAGAATCATAGAATACCGCCATCATCGTTGCGTTATCTGTATTAAATGCATAGTATATATCGTCTGGCAGCATTTCCATCGGTAATGATAAATCTGCGAGAGAATCGTACCAAATAACTGTATCTACATGTTCCACCTTAGAAATCTTTGATTTCAAAGCTGCAACATCTTTATTTGGCATATTTTCCACTATAATAAAGGAAAAAGCGCCTTTGCCGAAATCTTTCATCAACTCATCCTGACCGATGACAGTTTCCATATCTTCCGGCAGATACTCGAGCATATCATAATTGACTCTTGTGCCGATGTAGCCCAATACCGACGGAATCATTAAAATCAGTGTCAATATCAGAATCGGCACACGGAATTTCACAACTGCTTTTCCAAATTTCATATGTTTTCTTCCTCCGTTTCAAAGCAATCATCTTCGATAGAATCGGGAAATTGATGCTTTACGATTTTTACTGTTGTAATTGCTACATACAGATTTAGAATCCCTTCTGCAATAAGTGCTGTACTAAGTAGAAGCGTAAGAATTCCGGTATTTTCGGATGGCTTGAGAACAAGAACCAATGAGCTGATTCCGGTAAGTACTGCTAATACAAGAATCCCCCACCATTTTCTAATACCGAATTTCTGGGAATCAAATGCTATCTGAACTTTAAAAAGGCTGTCTGTAAACAGAGCCGTTCCCATGGCTGTAAATATCAAGTTAATTACTTCAGAGGGCTTCAACAGAACAATAATCCCGATGGCACAAAAAAGTATCCCAATTTTCTCCAGTCGCTGTGGCTTTCAATATATTTTTCCAGCTTTTCTTTCATACGGGTGACAGCCAGATATAGATGATTAGCAGAACGGAATTCAGGTAATTTTCCGCATATGCTGCATTCCGTCTGAAGCAGATTTTCCGGTTCCAATACATTACCGCACTCTTCGCACTGATCACCCCTTGCGGGTTTACCGCAGTAAGGACACAAACCTTTTACAAAGCGATCAGGTAAGAATTGGCCGCATTTATCACAATATGCCTGTAGAGTGCTTTTCTCATAGACAAAGCCGCCCTCATAGAGTTTTTTGTGAAACTCCTTTACAAAGTTTTTATGTTCGTTGCCGGATGTTTTTCCGTATAGGTCATAAGAGAAACCAAGATGTTTAAAGCATTCGGTAAATTCGTTATGATAACAGTCACTTATTTCCTCCGGTGTTTTGCCTTCCTGCCTTGCTCTGATTGCTACCGGCGTACCATGACAATCAGTGCCTGAAACCAAAAAAACAGTATCACCTTTTGCTCTGAAATATCTTGCCAGTACATCTCCCGGCAATAGTGCTGCTATATGGCCGATATGCAAAGAACCATTTGCATAAGGCCAGGCATTGCCTATTAAAATATTCATAAAATCACCTCTTTCTAATGTTTTGATAAGCAAAATAATAATAATTAAAAAAGCTCCCGCCGCCAGGATACAATCCTGGGACGAGAGCATTATACTTCGTGTTACCACCCCGGTTCATTGATGCTTCACAGCACCAACCTCAGCGAGAACTAATGTAAAGGCACATTTTCTGACTTGGTAATGTGATTTACACGCTATTCTCCGGCCCTGTAACGGGAGCACCCGTCGCAGTCTAAACCCTGAAAAGGATTCGGTGCGAAAGCTCCGAGACCATCTTCGGTTATCTATTCTTTACTCCTTCTCAGCGTACCGGGGCTCTCTGTGAAAGACATCGATAACTTACTCTTCTCTTCATCGCATTTTTATTTAATTTTTAATAACATCAAAGCCTGGTATAAATAAGTTTTATTTATAACTTCAACTAAATGTAATTTCCTGAAAGTTATGTATATAATAATATGTAATGGGTTTAAAGTCAATAGCTATATATAATTTTAGAGCATTTAGTAAATATAAATTTGAATATATGTTATACCTATTTACAAGAGCTAAACTTATTTATTCATAATTTTTGATTCTTTAAATAAGATTATAGATTCATTGAATAGAACAATAAGGGAGATAAATACAGCTGCAGAGCAGGTAGCTACCGGAGTGGAATAAATAGCAGATTCCAGTCAGAATTTATCCCATGGTTCTGAAGAACAGGCAAGTTCTATTGAGAAGTAACAGTGTCTATAACAGAAATGGCATCACAGGTTAAATAAAATGCTGATAATGAAACTCAGGCGGATAAATTAAGTTTAGCAGCCAAAGACCGTGCAGTTAAAGGTAATGAACATATGAAAGAAATGCTGCAGGCAATGTCCGATATTAATGAACCTGCAACAAACATTTCGAAAATTATTAAAGTAATAGATGACATTGCTTTCCAGATGAATATTCTGGCTTTGAATGCGGCAGTTGAAGCAGCACGTGCAGGACAATACGGCAAAGGATTTGCTGTTGCAGCTGAAGAGGTCAGAAATCTGGCCCAAAGGAGTGCAAATGCAGCTAAAGAAACTACAGCTTTGATAGAAGGGTCAATTGATAAAGTTGAAACAGGAACAAAAATTGCAAATTGACAAGGATTTCGGTAAATATAAATAGTATCATTAAAGCTAAATTTTAAATATAATCTGCGCTATAAAAAAGGAGTAACAGGTTTCTTACTGTACTCCTTTTTTACTTTAAATATTATATTCAAATTTATTATTATATAAATTGTTTTCGTTATAATATTGTGCCTGTGCGTTCCAAAGCTCATAGTATTTACCCTGTGTATCTGCTAAAAGTTCATCATGACTTCCACGCTGAATAATCCTGCCTTCATGGAATACGGCAATGTCGTCGCAGAACCTGCAGGAGGACAGACGATGCGAAATATAAATTGCGGTTTTGTCACCCACAATTTCATTGAATTTACTATAGACTTCAAACTCAGAAATAGGATCAAGGGCGGCAGTATAGGTTCATCGAGGATGATGAAGGGAGCATTCTTATAAAGTGCTCTTGCGAGGGCGATTTTCTGGGCTTCACCGCCGGAAATTTCCACGCCTTTTTTGTCAAAATCTTTATATAGGCAGGTTTCCGTACTATTTTCCATCTCCTTGTATCTATCGCCAAAACCGGCTTCTTCAAGGCATTTTTCAACCCGTTCCTTATCATAATCAACACAGGCAGCAACATTTTGTCCCAGTGAAAATGAAAACAGTTTGAAATCCTGGAAAACTACACTGAACAATGAAAGGTACTCATTGTAGTTATACTTTTTAATATTGATGCCGTTTAAAAGTATCTCGCCTTCAGTGGAGTCATATAAGCGGCATAAAAGCTTAATAAAGGTTGTTTTTCCACTGCCGTTCATACCTACAACTGCCAAACGCTCACCTATTTTTAATTTCAGAGATACATTTCGCAGAGCATAGGTTTCTGATTGAGGATATTTAAAGGAAACATTGCGAAATTCTATTTCATATTCATTGTCGCTGCGTTTTTCTACGGGAAGTGTACCCTGGTACATATTTGACGGTATATTGAGATAATCAAAGTATAATTTTAAGCACTCATTGTTGGCGCGGAGCATCGTAAGTTCGTTCATAAATCCTGTAAAACCGTCTATAAACTCATTTATGCTTCCTACATATTTTACTATGGAACCCACACCAAACAATCCTGACAGCGCTCTTAATCCTACAAAAAGATAAACAAGAGTGCTTATGACTACTGCTGAAATAGTTGAAATCGAAGAATATTTCATTTGGCTTTTGGTAAGCTTGCCAATGGTTGTGTTGCAATCATCAATCAAAGCTATTATTTCACTTTGAATCAAGTCTTTCTGATTATATATTCTGATATCTTTTCCGGCATCATATGTGGAAATGTAATTGTTAAAGTAATATCCGTATATCCGGTTGAACGGTATGACATCATTCATTATAATATACATTTTTTTTGTTGCAGTTGCGTTTGTATGTATAGATATTAATACATTAGCAATAATGCAAATACCTAAGATTACAGCAAAAACCGGTGATGCTATAAAACTGTAAATTCCTGATGCTGTATTACTGCCGTTATTCGTGAAAAGAGAAAATGTCAATGCTATTGAAAAAGCAACTATAAAAATACATCTAATAATTTCCTTGAATGAAAAGAATAACCTCCATATCCCTCCGGAGTTCATGTTGCGAATTTCATCCATCTTTTGCCTTAGACGATGCGTCTCAGGGTTCTCAACATTTGCATAATCCATCTCAATTATTTTTTTACTCAATATCATTTCATATTTTTGTTCAAACTCAGCCCGCATTAGGTTAATAATCCTGTTAATTAATCTTGCTGATAATGCTATGATTAAATTCAATAATACAGCAATAAATGCATATATGATTAAAGTATTAAATTTTTTTCCGGCAGTTATTCCGTCAACAATAACGGCCGACATATATATGTTTATAAATGGTGTGACAGCCTGAAAGATTGAGTGAAATGTAATAAGAGCTATTATCCATGGACGAATTCTATGTATTTCTTTAAGACCCTTGTATATAAGAGTTATATCTTCCCTAAATCGCTTCATTGCTCATAGCCTCCTTGTAATAGTGGCTTTGGATATTAAACATGTTTGCATATTTTCCGTTAAGCTTCATAAGCTCATCATGAGTGCCTTCCTCAACAATCTCACCATTTTCCATAAATAAAATTCTGTCACAAAAGCGGGTGCTGGATAACCTGTGAGATACAAATACAGATGTGGCATCAGAAGTCAGTTCGTTATATTTAAGATACATTTCATTTTCAGCAATGGGATCAAGGGCAGCGGTGGGTTCATCAAGTATTATTATCTTACCGCCTTTATATAATGCCCTGGCCAGCGCAAGCTTCTGCTTTTCGCCGCCTGAAAGGTCGGTCGCGTCATCATATATGCTTTTTAACAGCAGGGTATGTTCTTTTTTAGGTAAACTTTGCACCTTATCATACAGTCCTGATAATTTAAGAACCTTGCCAAGACACTCCCAATCGATGAGCTTTTCTTTACAAAGAGCTATATTTTTTGCGATTGATATAGGCATAAGATGAATATCCTGAAAAACTACCGATAAAAGTTTGTAATAATTGTCGCGGTTATATTCGGATATTCTATGATTGCCTACTGTTATATGCCCTCTTGTGGGACGGTACAATCCGCAAAGTAGTTTGACCAGTGTGGTTTTGCCTGCCCCGTTTAACCCTACAAGAGCAATTTTCTCACCCGGTTTTATTTTGATATTTATATTTTTCAATGCATCCTTTTCACTTTTAGGATAACGGAAGGAAACATTTTCAAATATGATTTCAGGCGCGTCTGTGGGTAATTCAGGACCCTTACCGCGGTTAAAGTGATCAGGTAAATCAAGGAACTCACGAAGATCACATAAATCCAGGCTGATTGACTGCAAGGAATTATATGAATCCAATATCTTTTCATTGCATAAATTCATGTATAAGAAACGGTTACTAAAGGATCTAAATTCAATTTTTGTACCCACATAGTTGTTCAGTAGGTGAAGTAATAATATTGCACCAGAAAAACATAACACATAAGCAGTCAACTTTTCTGGAGATGAGCCTTCTGATACCAGCTCTACGACATATTTTGACAGATATGTAGCCATAAGCGGCATTAATACAGTGACAGGTATGCGAATAGCAGATACAATAATCAGTATCTTATCTATTTGCCAGGCCTTTTTCATCATAAAGAGAACATTGCTTGGCATTGAATATAATGGCTTGTTCTTTGCTTCTTTATCTTTCATTATTACACCCCTAGCCATTATAATATCGTATTTGGCAAACAAACATATTACTTTTGCATGAGTGGTAAAAATTCGTGCATGAATGGTAAAAATCAGAGCGGAAGCATAATCTCAGTAGCAAAAACGCCTTCTTCATTTTGACGGTTTACATAACCGTGATACTTATTTACTATACGGTCAATGCGCATTAATCCGAACCCATGGGTAGAACTTCCCTTTGTTGAAAGGTATATTTTGCCGCGCTTTTTAATTTCGCCGCCAACTGAGTTGGTAACGGAAATATAGAGCTGTTCTTTCAAAATTCCTATGTAAACGCGTAAAAAACGGTCAGATTCGGAAGATAACTTCATGAAGGCTTCCATTGCGTTATCAAGTAGATTACCTATTATTACGCAGAGGTCAATCTCTGAAATTTTTAGAGAAGATGGTACAGTCGCTTTGGCATTAACCGCTATTCCTCTAGTATGTGCCAGTGATAGTTTGCTGTTTAATATTGCGTCAACCATAACGTTACCGCTTTTTATTATCGTATCAACATTTGACAGGTCGGTATCAAGCTTTCCAAGATATTCTTCCAGCTCTTTGATCTGGTTTAAAGCAAGATGTGCCTTCATCGTTTGTATATGATTATGATAATCATGCCGCCAGCCGCGCATCTGCCTGTATATATTCTGTACCTCGTCACAGTGCTTTGTAATGAGGTCGTTTTGATATTCGGAAATACGGCGGTCTATCATTTTACCGAAAAGAAGATTTATTAAACCCATGATTATGCTCCCTTGTAAAATTTAATAAAGGCCTGATTTACATCGTTGTAAGCACGGCGTGATAATGGTATCGTGGTACCATCATCAAGGACTAAATCTGTTTTAGTAATACGCTTAACATACTTTAGTCCAACTATATATGAACGGTGACAGCGTACGAAACCGTCTCCGAGCATTTTTTCAATATTGCCTATTGGCTGTTTAACTACATACTTTTCTAAGGTAGTTGTAATCGTAACATAATGTGCAAATGCTTCGGCATATATTATGTGGCTTACCGGAATGCGAGCACATTCGCTTCCGATGTTAAGCAAAATGGTTCGTTCGTTGCTTTTTATATTTTTATAAGCTTTGTCAAGGACAGTATAAAGCTTTTCTTCACAAATAGGTTTCATCAAGTAGTGAAGGGCAGATACATCATATCCTTCTGCCATAAAATCAGGAAAGCCGGTGATGAATATTATCTGCAGAGCCTCATTGCTAAAGCCTCCGTTTTCAGTACCTGCGCGTATACGCTTTGCAAGCTCAATGCCGTTTATTTCTTTCATTTGTATATCTAGCAACAAAATGTCAAATGCTTTATCATCGGCATAACTGAATAGAAAACTTTCCGCGCTTTCAAAAATTGATACGCATGCAACTACATTATTATTTTTTGCCCATCTATCAACAAGAGATTTTAAATATGCAGTTTCTGCTTTTTCATCATCGCAGATTGCTATTCTGATATTCATTTGACCTCCAAATTTTATATTAGTTAACTAAAAGGCATGTATAAATTATCTAGCGTTAAGCATATTGGCATTACCAGACATATTATGCTTTAAACAATGTGCAGCAACTACATATGATTGGATGCAATGATTGAGTATTTTATTACTGAATAACATTATACAACAATATTGCATATTTGGAGCACCACTTTGTTAGTTATATTTATATTTCGTGTTTGAATTTATTTGTATATTTCATATTTTCTAGTAAACCACTGCTTTATTTCTGTTTTTAATGCAAGTTATTGAGTATGACTTTTCTTTCGGACATAAATTAAGCATAGATGTTAAAGCATAAGATAACAACAAAATAACATTATGATTGCATTTATTTAAATTCTATGAATAAGTTCATATATATTATTTAATTAACCGCTTTTATCAAATTAAGCAGCTTAATTTACATAAGTTAGCTGAAGACATCTGTCACTTTGAAATATTTCTATATTACAGGAGAAAACGGTTGATTTTTTTAATAAAAGAGTTTATTTTAAAGCAATTTGGAATTTATAAGCATTAATCATTATAAATCATAATTATTTTAAATTGACTTTGTAAAATTATAGAATAGAATAATAACTGTTAGCACTCTACCTAGATGAGTGCTAATACCGAAAACACTACTGATGATTTCTGATAGAAGCCAATGATAACAGGTTTGAGGAGGCTTTTATTTATGAAATGCCTTAATGGAATTTAACAAAGGTATACAAATTGCGTTTCATATAAGACAATATAATATCAAATTTCTTGCAGGAAAGTTCTTACCTTGATTTTCTGGCGATACTTACAAGTGGATGATTTACGAAGATGTCAAAATGGATGACGGCTTTTACAAGTCAGTCATTTGTTTTGGTTGTGTTCTTTAGTTGACCGGATGCTTGATGTTTCTCAAGTTAATTTCTGTGTCTGATTATATTGTCATTATACTGCTTAAATGAATAAGCAGTTGGAATATACAGAAGTAAAATGGTAAAGAAGGAGATGAGATAATATGCAAATTAAACCATTAGGATCAAGAGTATTGCTTAAGGAAGTAGAAACACAGGAAACCACTAAAAGTGGCATTGTTCTTCCTTCAAACGCCAAGGAAAAGCCATATATGGCAGAAGTAATTGAAGTAGGCCCGGGAGAGATAGAGGACGGAAAAGAAATCAAGATGGAAGTAAAAAAGGGCGATAAGGTACTCTACAGCAAATATGCAGGTACTGAAATAAAGCTTGATAATGAGAAGTATTTGATAGTAAAACAGGAAGATATTTTAGCGATAATAGAATAAAGGAAGGTGGATGGATATGGCATCGAAAATTATAGCATTTGATATTAATGCCAGAAAATCAATCGAAAAAGGTGTAAACCAACTGGCTGATGCTGTTAAAATAACACTTGGACCAAAAGGAAGAAACGTAGTATTGGAAAAGAAGTACGGTTCTCCTACTATTACCAATGACGGGGTAACCATAGCAAAGGAAATTGAGCTTGAAGATCCATATGAAAATATGGGTGCTCAGCTTGTAAAAGAGGTAGCCAGCAAAACAAATGATGTTGCCGGTGACGGTACCACTACGGCAACGTTGCTTGCTCAGGCAATTGTCAGAGAAGGTATGAAAAACATAGCTGCCGGAGCAAATCCGATTATATTAAAAAGGGGTATAGAAAAAGCTACTGAAAAAGCAGTTGAAGTGATAAAGAGTAACAGTCAGAAAATAAAAGGAAAACATGATATGGCTTTCGTAGCTACTATTTCCTCCGGAGATGAAACAATCGGTAATTTGATTGCCGATGCTATGGAAAAGGTGACAGCGGACGGCGTTATCACTGTTGAGGAAAATAAAGCTTCTGATACTATTATAGAGGTAGTAGAGGGAATGCAGTTTGACAGGGGTTATATTTCCCCATATATGGTTACTGACAATGAAAAAATGGAAGCTGTATTGGAAGAACCATATATTTTAATAACCGACAAGAAAATAAGCAATGCTCAGGATCTGTTGCCTGCCCTTGAATTGATAGTAAAGAACGGCGGAAAGATGCTTTTGATAGCAGAGGATGTTGAAGGGGATGCTTTGGCAACTCTGGTGGTAAACAAATTAAGAGGAACCTTTACATGTGTCGCAGTTAAAGCTCCAGGATTTGGAGACAGACGAAAGGAAATGCTCCGGGATATAGCTGTTCTGACAGGCGGACAGGTTATATCCGAAGAAGTGGGCATGGATATCAAAGATATTAAACTTGATTGGTTAGGAAAAGCAAAGTCAGTAAAAGTAGAGAAAGAAAACACTGTTATAGTTGGCGGAGCAGGGTATCAGAAGGAGATAAAAGACAGGATTGAATCTATTAAGAAGCAGATAGAGCTTACCACTTCCAGTTATGACAAGGAAAAGCTTAACGAAAGACTTGCAAAGCTGGCCGGTGGCGTAGCGGTAATCCGTGTCGGAGCTGCAACCGAAACGGAAATGAAGGAAAAGAAGTACAGAGTTGAAGATGCTCTTAATGCAACCAGGGCAGCTGTGGAGGAAGGAATTGTACCTGGCGGCGGTACGGCTTATATTAATGCTGTGCCGGAGGTGGAAAAACTTGTAAATACACTGCAGGGAGACGAAAAGACAGGAGCATCAATCATTTTGAAAGCATTGGAAGAACCTCTTCGTCAAATTGCTATTAATGCAGGTGTTGACGGCTCGGTTATTGTAGAGAAGGTAAAGAACAGTGAAAAGGGAATTGGCTATGACGCTTTGAGAGAAGAGTTTGTGAATATGTTTGAAGCGGGAATTGTAGACCCGGTAAAAGTTACCCGTTCTGCTCTTCAGAATGCAGCTTCGGTAGCAGCTATGCTCCTGACTACTGAAAGTGCTGTAGCTGAAAAGCCGGAGAAAAATAATACTCCGCCTATGCCAGCAGGGGATATGGATTACTAATTAAGGCAAAGGGAGATATCCTTTTGCCGTTTATATAGAGTGAAAGGGAGTTAGTATTGTCAGTCATTGTCCCCCCAATGCTCCCTTTCTCTCAGCATTATATTCGAAAAATTTAGAAGGAAGGGTTCAGTTTCAGTTAAAGCTGTAAATTTCTTCTTCATAACTGGAGATAAAAAGGAGGCAGAGCACATGAGTGAAGCTGTCATTTATGCAGCAGAAAGGACTGAAAAACCCAATAAGGTAAGAAAACAGGGCTTAATACCAGGTGTTGTTTATGGCAAAAGCATTAAGTCGACAAGTATAAAACTTGATCAGAGAGAATTAGCAAAAACGTTGCGCGGACATGTAAAAAACAGCAAGGTTAAAGTAAAATTAGGCAATGAAGTTAAGAATTGCATTATAAAGGAAATACAAAGGGATATTGTCAATGGACAAATTCTTCATATTGAACTGCAGGCCATTCATGGGGATGATATAATCAAATTAAAAGTACCTGTTGTCTTTCAGGGAAAAGAAAAACTTGCTGCAAAGCAGCAAGTGCTGCAGGAGTTTAATCCTGAAGTGAAGATTATAGGAAAAGCCGCTGATATTCCTGAATTTGTAAGTGCTGATGTTGGAGACAGAGAGTTAGGTGAAAAAATTACTGTCAGGGATATTCATATAAGCGATAATTTAAAAATTGAAAACGATGAGAATGAAGTCCTTGCAGTAATAACTGCAATAAAAGGATATAGTGAAGGAGAAAGCAGTGAAGAGAACAACGGTGAAAGCGAAGAAAAGCAAGTAGTATAATAGGCTGTAGAATTAAAGTTCTGCAGCCTTTATTATTTGTATTAAACATGACAGAACCTGCTGAACATATGATATAAATTTATTTATTATATAAAATTTTGGTAGCAGATAGTATACTGACCTATTCATTTGCTTAACCCTTTTAAATGGCTGATTTTCCTTGGTTGACAAAAAAATAAAATATATTTAATATGAAAATATGTGGAATAAGTGTATACTATTTTATGTAAACTTTAAAAAGACCGGCGCAAATGTAAATATAGCTTAATAAATAAAAAAGCGAGGTAGAAGAATGAAAACATGTATTGCATGTGGTATACCCAGGGAAAATACTTTTGATTTTACTGCGGGTAATCCGGACAATTATTGCTGTACCTGCTGTCTGCGTTCTGAGGAAGAAAAGCAATCCTTTGAAAAGATGAAAAAGGCTCTTGCCAGGTATGCAGAAAGGTCACAGGAATTTGATAAAAATACTGTAGTAAAAATTGCTGAAAACATTATGCAAATAAATTGTCCGCTTGAAGGAATTATCATGCTTCGGGGATTAATGAACGAGAAGGAGTTAAAGACGATGAATAAGCCAGCACCATTATTGTTGAAAGGAAAAATAAGTAAATATGTAAAGACTCTGCTTACCCTTAGTTTAGCTTTCTTTACGATGCTTCCCACTTTTCAAAGTGCTACAGTTTCAGCTGATACCGGTGATGCAGCTACAGATTGGCACGGTGCCAAGTGGATTTGGGATTCCATAACCAGTAAAACGCCGTATACACATGACATATGGCTCATGATGCGCAAAACTATTGAGATGGATAAGAAACCTGATTCTGCTGTTGCTAAAATATCGATTGATTCCAGGTATTGGCTGTATATAAACGGTGAGATGGTTGTCCGTGAAGGACAGCAAAAAAACGGGCCAACAACGGACTCCGTTTACTATGACCAAGTGGACCTGACATCGTATTTAAAACCGGGCAGAAACGTTATTGCAGTGTACGGCAACTATTGGGGAAGGAGAAACAGCAAAATTATAAGCTATTCTAACTATGACACCGGAAAGGCCGGCTTTGTTTTTGACCTTGATATAGATGGCAAGCATGTGGTCAGCGATTCTACATGGAAAGTTAAAAGAGATCCTGCTCATACTCAAACCAGCACCAGGTTTGGTACATATAGGCTGCAGGAGTGTAGTGCCTTTCATGATGCGAGATATGAGATTCCGGGCTGGTATCTTCCCGACTATGATGACTCAGATTGGGCTAATGCCGTTGAGTTGGGTAAGGCCCCCTGTGAGCCATGGGGTGACATGTACCTGCGCAGAATACCTCAATTCAAAGATTACGGTCTTAAAGAGTACCTTAATATGGATACATATCGCAATGTTACTACGACCAAAACAACCACCATGCGCATGGAAGTGCCCTATAATGCTCAACTTACCCCGTATCTAAAAGTGATTGATCCTGAAGGCGGGAAGACTATAGAAATATACACCGACGGCATGAACGCGTTAGGGGCCACATACATCACAAAAGCGAGCAATGAACCGCAGGAATGGGAATCCTTTGTATGGACTAATGGACAATACGTTACATATGTCATACCTGAAGGAGTTACTGTTCTTTCACTTCAATATAGAGAGAGCGGGTATGATACGGAAATAGCGGGCTATTTCCGTTCAAATGATGAGTTTATGGATAAGCTTTGGAAAATGGCTGCTCGAACACTCTACGTCACCATGCGAGATAATTATATGGACTGCCCTGATCGCGAACGGGCACAGTGGTGGGGTGACACTACTAATGAGTCCCATATGACTTTTTATGCTCTTGATACGTCTTCATATGCGCTATATCGCAGCGGTGTGAGTACGATGATTGGCTGGATCGATAAAACAAATCCGCTCATGGATGCAAGGGACGTATTGCGGACAGTCGTGCCTGTTGATCGCTATGATGGCTGGACATATGAGTTGCCAATGCAGCAACTGGCAGGTGTGAACGGTATGTGGACCTATTACAGGTATACAGGTGAAACTGATTTTGTAGAACAGATATATGAACCGGTTAAAACATATCTGGCTAAATGGGAAATGGGTGATGATGGGTTAGTTGTTCACCGCAAAAACAGCCTGATCTGGGACTGGGGTGACTGGGGAAACGGTATCGATATGCCGGCTTTGGAAAATGCATGGTATTATCAGTGCCTGAAAGTGACTGCCCAAATGGCAGAGGTTCTTGGTAAAACCAAAGACCTTTCATGGTTTAAGGAACGAATGGAAAGCATTGAGAATGCTTATGAGAAAACTTTCTGGGACGGATCAAGCTTCAAATCACCTTCGGTTGCACAACCTGATGAACGCGCCAATGCAGTAGCCGTTATCTCTGGCCTGGTTACTGCTGATAAATATGAAAGCCTTATAGATAACGTGTTTAAGATACGCTTTGAATGCAGCCCGTACATGGAAAAGTACGTTGAAGATGCTATGTTTATGATGGGGTATGCCGACGAAGCTATAGAACGTATTAAAAAACGATATGGGGCTATGGTCGAAGGAGGTTACTCTACTCTTAGTGAACACTTCCCAAGTGGAGGTACCAAGAATCATGCATGGTCAGGCGGCCCGCTGATTGCTATGTCGGGTTATATAGCCGGTATTGCTCCCGATGAGCCTGGCTACAGCAAATGGCATGTCATTCCTCAAATGGGCAGCCTACTTAAAATTGACTGCCGTGTACCTGCCATAATCGGCAATATCGATGTTTCGATTGAAAGGAACAAAGATTCAGGAGTACTGACCATGAATATAAAGTCACCCGGTAAGACTGCGGAGATCTGGGTTCCGGTTAAGGAAGGTCAAAAAGCTATACAGACAAAAGGAAACAATGCCAAATATCTTGGAATAAAGGAAGCATATAATAAAACCTATGCCGTATTCGAAATCAAAGATGCCGGAAGCTATGAGTTCAAAGCTATGGATTTTGATGATATCAAACAAATAGTTTATCATAACATAGTAAATTCCTAGATGTCTATATAATGTAAAAATCTATTGCATTGCGTCTTCCTGTTTATTTAAAGCAGCTGAACAGTAAGGCGCAATTTGTTTTTATATTTAATAATAGGGCAGAAATTCGCCTAATATAGGCAGTACCATAATTTACTGTACTGATAATATAAAGTTCATTGAAATAATGCTTGATAAAATTTTAACTATGTTGTAAAATATAATTGTTAAATAATTAACAATTATATTTTTTGTTGCGAGTTTCAGGAGGTAATGAATATGAAATTGGAAGGTAAAGTGGCGGTCGTTACAGGTGCAAGTGCCGGTATGGGCAGGGATATAGCTTATTATTTTGCAAAAGAAGGAGCAAAGGTAGTGGCAGTGGCAAGAAGAGCTGAAAGATTGAACGAACTTGCGGAAAGTGCCAGGGATCTTGCCGGCGAAATTGTACCATTTGTAGCTGACGTATCAGACAAAAAACAGAATGAAGCAATGATTGATGAGGCAATTAAAAGATTTGGTACTTTGGATATTTTGGTTAACAATGCAGGGATAATGGATGATTTTAGTCCTGCAGGGGATGTTGATGATGAAATGTGGTTTAATGTAATAAATGTTAATTTGAACGCTCCTTTTTATGCGATTAGATATGCATTGAAGCACTTTATAGAGAAAGAAAGCGGAGTAATAATTAATGTGGCTTCTATTGGAGGCCTTTGCGGTTCCAGAGCCGGAGCAGCATATACAACTTCAAAGCATGGATTGGTTGGTTTAACTAAAAATACTGCTTCTATGTATGCAAACAAAAATATAAGATGTAATGCAATTTGCCCGGGCGGTGTTGAAACAGAAATATCTACAGGTGCATACATGCAGAATATAAATAAAGCCGGAATGGAGATTGCTGTCACAGGCCCATCCGTACGTCTTGGCAAAGGCCATGAAATTGCAACAGTTGCGGTATTTCTTGCAAGCGAAGATTCTACCTATATCAACGGTCAATGTATTGCTGTTGATGGTGGTCTTACTGCACATTAAAAATATTATAACAGATAAAATGCCATATCTATTATTGATATGGCATTTTGTGTGATACGTTCAGCATAAATGCAATTTACCGGGTGATACTTCAAAATTCGGCTCTAAGCTCAAATAATCAAATCTGGAATTGGCTATTATACAAATTAGCATAAAAACCATTTCTTGAAAGTAGTTCATCATGAGTACCCTGTTCGATAATTTTACCGTCCTTCATAACGAGAATTACATCTGCTTCCCTGATTGTAGACAAGCGATGGGCAACTATAATGCTTGTACGGCCCTGCATAAGTCTTGCAAATGCTTCCTGTATTTTAATTTCAGTACGTGTATCAATGGAAGATGTCGCTTCATCGAGAATAAGTATAGGCGGTAAGCATAGCATTACCCGAGTAATGCTGAGTAATTGCTTTTGCCCCTGAGAGAGTACTTCTCCATCTTCACCGATAATGGTATCATAACCCTTTGGAAGTCGCTTGATAAAGCTGTGAGCGTGAGCAGCTTTTGCTGCAGCGATGATTTCTTCATCAGTTGCATCCGGTTTGCCCATAGCAATATTTTCACGAACAGTTCCGGATTTAAGCCATGTATCCTGCAGTACCATGCCATAGTTTTCTCTCAGGCTTTTTCTGGTTATGCCACGAATATCCGTACCTTCTACTTTGATACTTCCTGAATTAATATCATAAAAACGCATCAAAAGGTTGATAAGTGTAGTTTTACCGCAGCCGGTCGGCCCTACTATTGCTATACGCTGACCGGGTTTTATTTTCAGGTTAAAATCACGGATAAAGGGGCGTTTTGGTGTATAGGAGAAATCCACGTTTTCGAGAGAGATATTGCCACTGGCATTTTCAAGTTTAATTGCGTCTTTTTTATCCGGAATTTGAGGCTGTTCTTCTATCAGTTCAAAAACCCGGCCTGCACAAGCGATTGCATTTTGCAGTTCGGTGATTACGCCTGAGATTTCATTAAAAGGTTTTGTGTATTGGTTGGCATAGCTTAAGAAGATAGCAAGCCCGCCTACCGTCATTGAACTTCCGGTATTACCGCTGATAATAGTTAAAGCTCCTGTAAGAGCAACTGCAGCGTAAACAAGATTGTTTATAAAACGAGTGCAAGGGTTTGTAAGAGACGAATAGAAAATGGCCCGAAGAGAGTATTTTTCCAATCTGCTGTTAATCTCATCAAACCTTTTCAATGCTTCTTCCTGATAGGAAAACGCCTGGACAGTTTTTGCATTACCGATCATTTCATTTATTAAGGAGGTTTGTTCACCTCGGGTTTCAGATTGCAGCTTGAACATAGAATAGGTACGCTTTGCTATGAAATTTGCAACAAAGAGAGAAAGAGGCGTTAGTATGACCACAATTAAAGTTATTTTTACATCGATGGTCAGCATAAAAAACAATGTACCGATGATTGTAACTATGCCTGTAAATAGTTGTGTAAAGCCCATCAAAAGCCCATCCGCAAATTGATCAACATCGGCAATTACTCTGCTGACAATTCCACCGTGGGGATGAGCGTCAATATATGAAAGGGGTAAAATCTCAATTTTGCGAAAAGCTTTTTTACGAATATCACGTACAACCTGATAAGTTATATTATTATTAATAGTGTTCATCAGCCATTGAAATAAAGCAGTAATAGCAACAACAAAACCTATTTTGACCAGAATTTGAAATACAGCTTTGAAATTAACATTACCAGGTCCTACGATATAGTCGATAGCATTGCCTATTAGAATAGGTGCATAGAGAGTTAATGCAACCGTAGCTGCAGCAAGAACCAAAGATATAAACAGAAGGATACGATATTGCCTTATGTATTTTAGTACTTTTCGGATGGTATCTGTTTGTAACTCCTGCTTTTTCATATTACTTTTGCTCCTTTTTGAATTGTGAATCATAAATTTCACGGTATACCTCGCAGCTTTCAAGCAATTCTTCGTGTTTTCCCATGCCAGCAATTTGCCCGTCATCAAGTACAATAATCTTATCAGCATGTTGAATGGAAGAAATTCGCTGGGAAACAATGAAAATGGTTGTGTTGCCCGATATTTCGCGTAAGGCTTTGCGAAGAGCTGCATCAGTAGCAAAGTCCAGTGCTGATGTACTGTCATCCAATATTAAAATTTCAGGTTTTTTAACAAGGGCACGAGCTATGGTGAAGCGCTGGCGCTGACCACCGGATAGGTTTTTCCCGCCTTGCTCAATAATAAAGTCGAGACCTTCTTTCTTTTGAGTCACAATTTCGCCAGCTTGAGCAATAGAAATGGCATCCATAATTTCTTCATCGCTCGCATCCTTTTTACCCCATTGCATATTTTCACGTATACTACCTTTAAACAGTACGGCATTTTGAGGAACGATTCCGATTTTGGCACGAAGGGATTTCAACGGATAGTCCTTAACATTGGTTCCATCTACGATTACTTCCCCTGAAGTGGCTTCATAGAATCTGGGAATCATATTTACCAGAGAAGATTTTCCGGAACCGGTGCCGCCGATGATGCCGACTGTTTCACCTGGTCGGACAGTAAAATTTATATTTGAAAGTGATTCACTGCCTGCATTTTTATATTGCAGCCCTACATTGCGAAATTCTACTATATATTCGGATTTTACATTTTTGGAAAGTGTATCTTTTTCTATCAGGCTGGATTTCATATCAAAAACTGCGCTGATACGATTAGCGCTGGCAACTGCTTTTGTAATGCTTATGATTAAGTTCGCAAATTTGATAAGTTCTATAAGAATCTGTGACATGTAGTTGTAGAGCGCAAGAACGGCGCCTTGTGTGAGCAGGCCCGCCGATACCCGGACTGCTCCGATATGAATAAGCCAGATAATTGCAAAGTTAATAATAACATAGGTCAGAGGATTCATAAGCGCAGAAATACCGCCGACAAATTTTTGTAGTGCGGTCAATTCTTCATTGCGCTTATTAAATTCATCAATTTCTTTTTCTTCAAGGCCGAAGGCTCTTATTACTCGTACACCTGTAAGGTTTTCTCTTGTGGTGTTTAACACTTTGTCCAGTTTTTGCTGTACCTTTTTATAAAGAGGAATGGATAAAAGCATAATAGCAAAAACAACCGCAAAGAGTGCCGGAATTGCTACTACGAAAGTAACTGCTGCTTTAGCATCAACAGTAAAAGCCATAATCATGGCCCCAAATACAATAAAAGGTGAACGCAGTAAAAGACGCAATGTCAGGTTCATTCCGGTCTGCACCTGGTTCATATCGCTTGTCATACGGGTAATCATACTGGATGTGCCCAGCGTATCAATTTCTGTATAAGACAGTTGACCGATATGTTTAAACAATTCATGGCGCAGTCTGGTTACAAATCCCACTGAAGCTTTAGCAGCAAAGTATTGTGCTGTTACCGAAGATATCAATCCGACAACACCAAGCAGCACCAGCAACAAACACATTTGAATGATATATGATTTATCTGCTTTTCCAATTCCAACATCAACAATATTTTTAATAACAATAGGCACCAATAATTCAAATGATGCTTCTAGGAGTTTGAATAAAGGTCCGAGGATGCTTTCTTTTATATAGCCCTTTAAATAAACCAATAGTTTTTTCATGAGTTGCCCTCCGGAATGCTGTCTATTATATATAACGCATATATTGTATCATGATTTGTGATGTCCTGCACGTTTAAGTAAAAAGGAGGTTGTTTAATAATTGTTCACATCCAGTTCATACTTATATTGTAGAAATAAATCGAGTATTATGCATTTATTATATACAAAAAATACTGTATCACATTTCGCATTAAGGGATAAATCAAAGAAGGAATGTGCAGTAATCATTAATGCTATGCAAGTTCAAAATCTGCTATAATTTTATGCTAACTTATTTATTGCAACATGTATTTTAATCATATAAGCTATATTATGATGAATCAAATTAACAGGGGCAAAAGGAGTGTACAAAATATGAGCGTTGACCAAAACGTAGATATTAGACAGATGAAAATTGAACTTACCAGGTTTATGATGTCATACAAATTTGCATTGGAAGAAATGAATACGAAGATAAATATTTTGAAACAGGAATTTCATTATATACATGACTATAATCCCATTGAGCATGTTAAATCCCGACTCAAAACACCTGAAAACATTCTGAAAAAAGCCCGCAGAAAAGGAGTTGAGTTGACATTACCTTCAATAAAGGAGAATATACGGGATATTGCCGGTGTTCGAATAACTTGTTCTTTTATTTCAGATATATACAGATTAAGTGAAATGCTGCAAAAACAAAAAGATATAACACTGATTGAGTGCAAGGATTATATTAAAAATCCTAAACCAAACGGATATAAGAGTCTACATTTAATAGTTCAAATACCAATTTTTATGTCGGACAGAGTAGATAATGTTTATGTTGAAGTTCAAATCAGGACAATTGCCATGGATTTTTGGGCAAGTTTGGAACATAAGATTTATTACAAATATGAAAAAGAGATCCCGGAGGAATTGAAAAGAGAACTTAAGGAAGCAGCAGATTCAGTATCACAGCTGGATGAAAAAATGGAAAGCATTCATAAAAAGGTCAACCAATTTAAAGAATGTCATGATTTAGATGATGAATTACAGGAACTCTTAATTGATGATGAAAAAATCGCACTTCCTCAGACATTTATAACACAGTTTCTTAAATTCTCCGATTAGATTGTTTATTTTATATGAAGCTTTTACAAGTATATAATGAAAGCTGATTATAAAATATGATGTTTTGCAGAAATATACAGATAACAATTAAATCATTAGAATCAGATTAAAAGCATTTTAATTAGTAATTGATATATACTTAAAATTATTTAAAGCTTTTAATGGAAAATTCAATGAAGCTGTCTACAAACTCTTTTGGACTATCTTTTAGATAAATAAAGTTGAGTTTTCTTACAATTTGCACGCCTTTTATGGGGATGATTGTTAAGAGCTTTGAATTAACTTCATCTTGAATTGCAGTCTTTGATATAACCGTAGTGCCCAGATTTAATTTCACCAGTGATTTGATAGCTCCAATACTTCCAATTTCCATATAAGGCTTTAAACAACTTGAGTGAAAACCAAGGTTTGCTAGTTTGTCTTCAAGTACTTTTCTGGTGCCTGAGCCTTCTTCTCTTAAAATCAGCTTGCTGCTTAATACTTCATCCATCTCAATCCCTGACTTTTTAGCAAGTTGATTTTGAGGGGATACAGCAAAAACCAGTTCATCCTCCTTTAATGTTTTGCTATAGAATTTGTTTTTGTCAAATGGTCCTTCCACAAGCCCTAAATCAATTTCACCGTTTAAAAGCTTTTTTGTAATGGTATCTGTATTGTGAACCTGCATGGTAATATCAATATTAGGATTTGATTTTTTATATTTGCCTAAAATATATGGGAGAATATATTCACCTATGGTTAAGGTTGCGCCGATGGTGTAGTGTTTCTCCAATTTATAGCTGTTCCTGATTTTTCTTTCCATAACAAGGGTTTGAGATTTCATATCCTTTGCATATTCAAACAGAATTTTCCCTTCGGTTGTTAATTCAATAATTCTGCCTCTTCGCACAAAAAGAGGTACTCCGTAATAATCCTCTAATGAGTTGATATGTTTGGTAACTGCCGGCTGTGTCAAATTTAAAAGCTCTGCAGCCTTGGTAAAATTTTTGGTTTTGCATATAGTTAAAAATGTTTCAAGTTTTGGCTCTATCATAGAATTCCTCCCAATATCAATTAAAGTTATTATATCATTAATATTGATAACCTGTGGTTATTAATGTATAACAAATCAGAATTAGTTATTTAGAAATTTTAGTACTATAATATTAGA
>Ga0134100_1000891_pt1 | contig 31264 bp, 26 predicted proteins | sample 11_taG_2_FD_94444 | JGI IMG/M metagenome (GOLD analysis project Ga0134100, IMG submission 94444) | Switchgrass degrading microbial communities from high solid loading bioreactors in New Hampshire, USA - 11_42_5_180_A3 metaG | ecosystem: Engineered > Bioreactor > Semi-continuous > Anaerobic >...
AGTTTTAAGCATTATTATAAAAGACATACAATAGTTTTATTGTACGCGGTAAGTCAGACACCGTATACCGAACGTTACGTACGGTGCTGTGGGAAGGCGGCTACTCAATTAATGGGTAGCCTCCTGCCTGATTAAGAAAAGGTGTAAAAATCATATTAATCGGTTTTATTTCGTACTTATTCTCAGTATTTCTCCGACATACATACGGTGATAATCACTGCCGTTATAATTCTTTTCAATCGAAGGATCAAGGAATTGCGCCGGATTAAAGTCCTGGTAATATATCTTTTTGCATTCAATTATTAATCTTGCTTGTTCAAATACAGTGGTCTGATGATTTCCAGGAACGGGTTTTAATCCGGTTTCTTTTGCTTTGTCAATATCCCGTCCGGATTTTGTACCGCAAATGGTTAAAGCTTTGTTCCATTCTTCCGGGAAAAAACAGAGAGAAAAAGTATCGTTTTTTTCCATGAATTCATAGGTATATCGGCTTGGTCTTACAAAAACGAAGCAGACGTTTTTGTTCCAGAGATGACCCAGTCCGCCCCAGCTGGCAGTCATTGTATTGTAATTATCGACGGTTCCCGCAGTAATAAGCATCCAGTCCTTACTAATCAATGAAAACACGTTATCGGTCAGTTTATTGGCCTCTATTGGCTTAAAATCACTTCTCAAATTAATCCCTCCTTAATATTATTTTATATTTAGTATAGCATATGCTTGCATTATTCTCATCAATAGAGGGAATAATGCCTGAACTTGTGTTATAATAACCTCACCCGTTACCGAAATCGGAGATTTCGAACGGGTGCCCGAGTTATTGATACTTCGTATGAATCTTTCAGAGGTGTATTATGTTCAAAAAAAACAGAAAAAAATATTACATTATAGCTTTTATACTGATATTTATAGCAGCGTTCTTTTATTGGGAAAATCATACTCTTCAGATAACCCGTTATGAATTTGATTATGATAATTTACCCGAAAACTTTGATGGATACAGGATTGTCCAGATAAGCGATATGCACGGAAGAACATTCGGAAAGGGAAATAGCGGTCTTGCAAAAAAGATAATATCGCTTAAACCTGATATTCTCTTAATAACGGGGGATATGATGAGTTCTACAATAAATGATGAGGGTGCTTTTTTTGATTTTCTGGATCATTTTAATAAAGCCTGCCCTATTTATATGTGTCTTGGAAATCATGAGCAGATTGCAAAACAGCTTTTAAATGATAACGGGAGATATTCTAACTTTATAAAAAAAATCAGAGAGAAAGGCGTAATACTGCTGGATAATGAAAAAGTAACAGTAAAAAAAGAGTCGGACTCAATAACGATATCAGGTTTGACATTGGAGTTATATCACTATTCCAGAAGAGACGCTGAGCATTATGATGAAAATATGTCCTTGACTGTATCGTATATGGAGGCCGTTTTGGGGAAATCGCCGGATGAGTTCAATATATTACTGGCGCATACCCCTACCTATTTTAAAGAATATGCGTCATGGGGAGCAGATTTGGTGCTCTCAGGACATATGCACGGAGGTATTATTCGGATTCCTTTTTTCGGAGGGGTTTTCTCTCCTGAAAAGGTATTTTTCCCTGAATATGATGCCGGATTATTTGAAAGCGGAACTTCCAGGATGGTCGTAAACAGAGGATTAGGATATTCAAAAGTTAATATCAGGCTCTTTAACAGACCGGAAATTAATTTTATTGAATTAAATAGCAGGCAATAAAAGGCAATAAAAGTGAATCGGTATCTTAATTAATATATTCATTTACATACTTTATTATGCTATTATATTTGTAATTTTCCATAAAGAATTATATAGTATTTATAGGGGGTATAATTAGTTTAATTGGATAAGTTGTAGAGGAGGACTTCCATGAAAAGGTTCCTGCCGGTTGTGATCGCTCTGTTATTTATCCTTTTGATATTTGTTAGTTGCGGTATATCAGATAATAGGTACGAAATAGCGCTTATTATTGATCATGATATATCAGACGACATCTCATTTAAACATGGAGCCTGGGAAGGTCTTAAAGAATATGCCGAAGAACATAAAAAAACATATCAGTATTATCAGCCAAGTGAAGTGACGAATAAAGCTTATCTTAAATCAATAGACATTGCAGTTAAAAATAGCGCCAAGGTTATAGTTGCTCCTAGTTCTCTTTTTGAAGTCACTATTTATGAAGCGCAGGTAAAGTACCCCGATGTTAATTTTATTCTTCTTGATGGCGAGCCTCATACAGAAGACTATAAAACATATCATACTGAGAAAAACGTCCTGCCAATACTATATGCTGAAGAAGAAGCAGGATTTATGGCAGGGTATGCAGCTGTAAAAGACGGTTTCACTAAACTTGGTTTTCAGGGAGGCATGGCGGTCCCTGAAGTAATCCGCTACGGACATGGTTTTGCGCAGGGAGCAGAAATTGCTGCCAAGGAAATGGGCTTTGCTGAAGGGTCAGTTTCTTTAATGTATAATTACTCCGGTGACTTTGCAGCATCTGAAGATAGCCGGGAAAGAGCATCCAGCTGGTACCAGGCAGGGACTGAGGTTATATTTGCCTGCGGAGGTGCTGTTAAGAATTCGGTAATAGCAGCCGCCGAGGCTGACGAGGGGAAATATGTCATCGGTGTTGATGTTGATCAATATGCTCAATCTGAAACAGTGATTTGTTCTGCCGTAAAGATGGCGGCAAACTCAGTTTATCAAGCCCTTGATGCATATTACAACAATAGATGGGAAGGCGGGAAAATATTGATTCTAAATGCTGCCAATGACGGTGTCGGCTTGTCTATGGAAAACTCAAGATGGCGCAAATTTGATGATAATGATTACAATGTTCTGCTTAAAGCTGTCAGGGATAAAAAATACAATATTAACAGAAAAACTGATATCGGTGTTACTGAATTGGGTCTTAAATATGTAAACATAACTGAAGTCAAAGACTGATTTAGCATTGGGAAATAATCGTTTTACATGTCTTTAATTAAATGGTAAAATTATATTCATAAAATCAGTCGGAGGTAAATTATATGAGTGATGTGAAATTCTGCTTTTCATGCGGGGCCAGCCTTTCCAAGAACGATTTGTTTTGTTATAGATGCGGACAGAAGCAAGTTGTTATGAGCAAAACAGAGCCACCGGCTTCCAATGGGAATAATAACCCGGAACCAATAAATGATTCAATAATGAATAGCGAAAAACCTGAGACTGAGATGATAGAAGCTGCCGATAAAAATGTTCCTTCCGGCGTTGAACCTCAACCGGATGCTAATGAAGAGAAAACTGTTGTTAATAATGAAAAAGCTGAAGCTGAATCTAAAGAAAATATTGAAAAAACACAAGCTAATGAGCCTGTCAATACATATGCCGACAATCTTAATCAGCAACAGAAGTTTGCTACTCCGCAACATCCCATTACATATCAAGCTCCGATTACTCAGCAGGCACCGTATGCTCAGCAGTCCGCCCCGGTAACCACACCTGAACCAAAAAAGAAGAAATTTCCCTGGTTCTTTACAATATTGTGGCTGATTATGCTTGGTGCCGTCGGTGTATGGGGTTATTTCTTATTAATTGACCCGGATTATAATTATCCTGTATTTACTCCTGAGGCACAGAGATATGTTATTTTTACGGTTGCTGTAGCCGTACTTATTTATACATTAAGCCTGAAATTGGCTATGAAGAAGTTAAGAGCTATTCCTACTGTTTTAATGGTTCTTTTCGGGTTAATAATATTTATTTTATTCTGTATGATAGAATTGCAGGAGGGAAACTTCCTTCACGATACGGTAAGTGATCTTATAGAAAATGTTATACCAGTGTTTGGGGAGTAAAATACGTGAAACCTTTTATTAGTAACAGTATTAAAATTTGGGCTCACCTTCCGGTGGGTTCTTTTTTCTATCAGACAAAATCTGATATTTTCAGTATTAATAAATGGATTTCAAATCAGTTAGGAGAATATAACGAATGAAAAAGATCATATGTTGCATTTTGTCGATATCTATAATATTGTCTGTTTTAGTTTTACCGGTTAATAGGGTTTTTGCAGATTCTGACGGGGAAACAGGAAGCATGCAAAGACTGATGGACATGGGGGTATTTGCCAAGACCGAACATGATAAAATGAACCTTTCCGAGCCCATAACCCGGGAACAGCTTGCTGTTGTGTTAGTTTTGATTACCGGCCAAAAGGATAAGCTCGATCTGTACAAAAACACAGGCTCATTTAAAGATGTTCCGGTTTCAAGATGGTCGAATCCATACGTCAATGTAGCAGTAAGATCCGGTTATATGGATGCAAAGCCCGGCAATATATTTTCACCTGCTGAAAAAGTAACCTTTACTTATGTTGCGGAAATATTATGCAAGTTACTTGGATACGATGACAAGTATATTCCGGGAAATACGGACGAGAAGTATCTGAGAAAGCTTGACGGACTGGGTATTCTTGAAGATATTAATTACGGCTCATCAGCTTTTGTTACCAGGGGACAGATGGCTTTGATGCTGGACAGACTGTTATCGACCAAAGTTTTCGGTACCGATAAAAAATTTATTGATACGGTTCAAAATTTCAAATCTGCTGTTGTGCTTGAAAACAGTGTCATAAATAAAAATGTCGACGACAGACAGATTTTAACCGATAAGGGTTTCTTCTATTTAAAGGATGGCATCAACGTTCCCGAGGCCGGAAAGCAGTATTATTTCGTATTTAAGGATAATGATATAGAGTATGCGGCATTGACGGATTACGAGTATATTGAATACTCAGTATCATCATTCGCTTCAGGAATATTGACAGCCAACAGCGGTGAAAAAGTTAAACTGCCGGCAGGCATTCAATACTATTTTAAAGGAAACACAATAAATTATAGTGAATTGAGTTCAATATTAGAAAAGAATTCATCGGTAATAATCGCTTATGACGAGGACAAACCCGTATACGGTGCGGTATTCGACCCCATAAAATCCGACCCGGAGGTAATTACCGCAAGTATGGTAGGTATTCCGCTTGAAATCAAGTATAAAGGACATCTTATCGATAAGGGAGGCAAATACATTTCAGCATCCCAAATTGAGATTAATGATGTTGTTTATAAAGTGACTGATATATGGAACCAAAATGCGTATTTCATTGTATATGACGATGTGGTTTCAGGGAAAATTACGGCTATTCTTCCCAATAAGATATCTCCTGTCTCTATAGAAATAGACAATAAACCATATACTTTTGCTGAAACTTTCCCGAAAGAGAAGCTAAACAGAGCCGAAACCACACAAGTGGGAGAAACAGCGAAACTGATAATCGGAGCCGATGGTAAAGCTGTTGATATAATTACAGAGACCATACCTGGAACTAACTATTTTGCGTTTGTTTTGAACGCATATACCGAGAATTCGGTTAAATCCGAGGACTTCGGGACTCCTTACTACTATGTGACCCTTTTACATTCAGACGGAGGAAAGAAAACTTACCAGACCCAGCGTTCTATGTCATCATTGCGGGGGAAGCTGGTAACCTATGAGGTTATTGCCACCGGTAAGGATTATGATACGGTAAAGCTGGTTGGTATAGATAACAATGTAAACGGAAGTTTTAAGGTCAATAAAGAAGAGAGAATGATTGGTGACAGCTATGTAGCAAACGGAGCCGTATTGTTTAACATACTGAATACCGCTACTCCGGAAATTGAGGCAGAGGTGATCTCATTCAGTGATCTTCCTGACGGATATCTGATGAGCGGAAGAGTCAAGTACATTCATAGATCAGGAGATTTTATGGATATAGATGTGATGCTTCTGGATGATGCACTTGAAGATAATGTGGCTTATGGTCTTGTTACATCAAAAACGCAGAATGTTTTTATGGTGGGGAACGAAATTCAGAAAATAGAAACTGTAACATTTTTGGTAAACGGTCAGCCTATGGTTTATACCGGGGAGGAAACGGGGCTGTATATTAACTCTGTTGCCAGAATAAAACTTAACGGTAATACGATTCGTTCTATCCAGAATAATCTTACTGCATCTGCACAGGCCAGCGAAATACAAGCCGTTGATGCATCCCGTATCCGGATAGACGGTAAAGTTTATACTTATCATAAGAATATTGCTGTTTATAAATTGGTTGGTTCATCCAACTGGAAGACACTTAAGGTTTCAGACCTGAAAAAAGGTACTGATAATGGGATTGTAACCATCTTCCTAGAAAAGCCTGTAAACTACGGAGGAAAAGTGGTAGCAATTATTCTAAGATAATAGAATATAAAAAAATGCGCTTCTGCATCAACTATTGATGCAGAGGCGACATGGGTGCGAAAGAATTGGCTGGAGCAATGGCTGTATTAATAAAAAATCAGGCTCCCGAGAAATCTCCGGGAGCCCTGGTGCGAAAGGCGGGATTTGAACCCGCACGTCCTTGCGGACACTAGAACCTGAATCTAGCGAGTCTGCCAATTCCACCACTTTCGCAAGTTCATCAAGCAAGGATTAGTATACATTAAAACCGGATTTATGACAAGTGGTATTTAAAAATTTATTTGAATATCCATTTGTTACTTGGACTATTAAGAAAATCAGACCTGAATATTAAGGAGCAGAAAAATGAAAAAGAAGAAAAGAATTATAATCATAACAATCATTGCCGCAATATTAATCTTAACCATAGTGATTGTTAATAGTCAAAGCAAAGCAAAGCCTTTTCCTGTTAAAGTTGTCGAAGTTGCAAAAGGTGATGTACAAACCGTATTATCTACCAATGCATTGATAAAATCGAAGCAATCAAAAGAATATATGGGCAAAGCTCAGTATACGGTAAAAACAGTACATGTTGAAGTCGGCGATAAGGTTAAGGCCGGCGATGTATTATTGTCATATGATATCGAAGACTATGAAAATGCTGTTAAACAAGCTCAGATACAGTATGAGAATGCGCTTTTGAATAAGGCTGAGCTATTGGAACAGAAGCAAAAAATAGAAGATCAAATTAAAGAACTGGATGAAAAAATCTTTATTCTGGATGGCAGCAGCAACCCTGAAGATATAGCCAACCTTCAGGCATTGATACAGGCCAGGGAAAACATACAGGAAATCAGTGACGAAAAAATTAAACTTATGGATAATTCAATAGCTCTTGCAAAATTGCAGCTGGATACATGCATCGATAATCTGAATGAAGCAAAGCAGGGAATCGTAGCTGAATTCGACGGGGTCGTAACCCAGGTCAATGCCAAGGAGGACGTGCCGTTAAGCATGGCACAGCCGGCTTTTGTCGTACAGCAGCTTAATAACCTGAAAGGAGTTATTAACCTTGGAAAATACGATGCTGCAAAGATTAAATTAGGGCAAAAAGTTACACTGAAATACGAATCATATGTATACGACGGTAAAATTTCTTTTATTGAGCCGGTGGCATCAAAGGATATCACTACAGGTTCAGCGGATGCGACTGTTTTAGCTGAAATCGATATTCTAAATCCGGATGAACATCTGAAGATTAATTTTGACGTTAATGCAGATATTTTGGTTGCCAGTGCAAAACAGGTACTGAAGTTGCCTACCGAATGCCTTAAGTATGGTAAGGACGGCAATGTCAGTGTATTTGCCGTAAAAGACGGTATTGCGGTATTAACACCCATAACTGTAGGAATTCAATCGGATACTGAAGTGGAAATAATAAATGGGCTGTCGGAAGGAGATATGGTGATTTCAGCACCTTCTGATAATATTACCGACGGAGCAGCAGTGGTACCGGCAGGTGAGTTAAAATGATTGAAACAAAAGATATGATAAAGGTTTATTCCACCGGAGAAATAAGTCTGACAGCCTTAAAAGGGATATCGTTGAATATAAAGCCGGGGGAGTTTGTATCGATAATGGGACCTTCAGGATGCGGCAAATCAACACTTATGAATATATTGGGCTGTCTTGACAGGATGACATCGGGCAAATATATTCTCAACGGCAGAGATATATCGGGTCTGTCGGACAATGAACTGGCAGAAATCAGATGCAGGGAAATAGGTTTTGTTTTTCAGTCTTTTAATCTTCTTCCACGTATGAATATTCTTGAAAATGTTGAGCTTCCGATGGTTTATGCCGGGATACCCAGAAAGGAAAGAAGAGAAAAAGCCCTGGCAGCATTGGACAAAGTTGATTTGGGTAACCGTATAAGGCACCGTCCAAATGAAATATCAGGAGGACAAAAGCAGAGAGTGGCTATTGCAAGGGCAATTGTAAATAATCCGTCCATTATTCTGGCCGATGAACCTACAGGAAATCTGGATACCAAGGCAACCAGGGAAATTATGAGGATAATTCAGCAGTTGAATAATGACGGTGCTACCATTGTTCTGGTTACCCATGAACCCGATGTCGCACAATACTCAAAGCGTATAATACACATGCTGGATGGCGAAATAATTGACGACAATATGGTTAAAGATCGTATAGTATTCTGAAAGGACAAAGTATATGAATCTGATTGAAAATATAAAGATGGCTATAGACAGCATTCTGTCCAACAAAATGCGTTCCTTCCTGACCATGCTGGGAATTATTATAGGAATCAGCTCTGTTATTTCAATTGTATCGCTTGGTGTGGGCGGGCAAAATACCATTACCGGAGAGTTTGAGAAAATCGGTGTTTCTACGGTAAGAATAACCGTAAAAACAACGGAGGCAGAGACCAGCGATTATATAACATATAAGGATATTGAACAAATAAAAGAGAAAATCAACTATATCAAATATGCAACGCCTATTAAATATCAAACAGGAGTTGCCAGCTCAGAAAAGAAGTCCAGAACTGCAATGGTATACGGTACCAATGAAGACATGTTGTATATAGATAATACAGAAATATTGTACGGACGATACTTTAACAAAATTGAGTTTGAGGAAGGCCGTGCTGTTGCGGTAATTGACGAGACGGCTGCGAAGAGTTTTTTCGGTACCAGCGATGCAGTCGGTCAAACTTTAAATATAGGGTCAAGTGCAAGTACCAAAAAGGCAACAATAATAGGTGTCACAAAAAGCCAGCTTGAAATGTTCGAAAGCATGGCTGATGAAGAGGACATGCCGGTAATTATTTATGTGCCGGCTACATATCTTGATGTACTCTATTCGAAGGATAACAAGACAAGTGAATTATATATAATGGCCGATTCTAAAGAAAACACAGAAGCCGCAGGTATACTGGCTAAAAATATGCTTATGAACAGGCATGGAAACCGTGACAGAGATATTTATAAAGCAGAAAACCTAATGAAGCAGCTGGACCAGGTAAATACAGTGTTAGGGATCTTTACAGCATTTATTGCCGCGGTTGCCGCTATATCCCTTCTGGTGGGGGGAGTAGGGGTCATGAATATCATGCTGGTTTCTGTAACAGAACGAACACGTGAAATTGGTATAAGGAAGGCTATAGGAGCCAAGACTTCCAATATCATGTTTCAGTTTCTTACTGAATCCGTAATAATTTCATGTTTAGGCGGCATTATAGGATTGATCCTGGGTATTGCCGGCGCCTATTTATTGGGGCAGCTTGCGGGGATATCACCATCTATTACACCGCAGATAGTCATAGTTTCTATAGCGTTTTCCTCTGCGGTCGGCATCTTTTTTGGCATCTATCCCGCAAGAAAAGCTGCAAAGCTTGATCCAATTGAAGCTTTAAGATATGAATAAAAAAATTGTAAATTTAAAAAGTGCTGCCTTTCAAAATCAGCTTTTAGATTCTGAAGACAGCACTTTCGTATTATATGACATTAACATTTGGGGTTTGGATAGGTGTAAATTTTACCTTCAAAATTTCGTAAGACTACTTTTTCATCATCCATACTAATTATGTATTCAGGATTTACAGGAGTTTTTCCGCCTCCGCCCGGAGCGTCAATAACATATTCGGGAACTGCAAAACCGGAAATAAATCCTCTGATGTTTTTCATAATTTCGATGCCCTTTGAGACAGGCGTTCTAAAATGGCTTATGCCCTTTGAAACATCGCATTGATAGAGATAATAAGGCCTTACTCTGATTTTTACAAGCTTGGTAAACAGCTCTTTTAGAGTTTCCGCATTATCATTGATTCCGCGCAGGAGCACACTTTGGTTGCCAAGAGGTATCCCCGCATTGACTATTTTCTCGCATGCTTTTTTCGATTCTTCCGTTATTTCTTTCGGATGATTGAAATGAGTATTGATCCAGATCGGATGGTATTTTTTCAGCATTTCAAGCAATTCATCGGTAATTCTCATTGGAAGGACGACAGGGGTACGTGTCCCTATACGTATAATTTCCACATGAGGGATCTGCCGGAGCTTTCTGATAATGTTTTCAAGCCAGTCATCCGGCATAATTAAAGGATCTCCGCCGGACAGGAGTACATCGCGAACATTTTTATTATTTCTTATATAATCGATGGCTGCTTCAATCTGGCTGTTACTCAAAGAAAAGTCCTCACAGCCTACTAAGCGCCTTCTTGTACAGTGCCGGCAATACATAGAACATTTGTGAGTAAGTAAAAACAATACCCTGTCGGGATATCTATGTATTATTCCCTCAACCGGTGAGTATTGATCTTCACAAAGGGGATCATCCATATCTGATTCATCGATATACAATTCATTAATAGATGGGACCGCTTGTTTTCTGATAGGACAGTTTTGATCGTCGGAATCAATCAGTCTTGCATAATATGGCGTAATAGACATTTTAAATTGTTTCAGACACTTATTAATATTCTCCTTCTCATCATCGCTTAGTTTTTTAATTTTGCAAAGCTGCTCCACGTTTGTTATCCTGTTTTTCATCTGCCATTTCCAGTCGTTCCACTGTTCTTCTGAAACGGTATCCTTTAAGTCAATTAACGTTTCGCTTTCCAATTAAATTCGCCTCGATTCAAAGTGGTCTAATTCCATACCTTTTTATTGCACTGTTAAGAATATTTAATATTAAAGTCTGGTAATCCATACCACAAAACTCAGCTAACATAGGATAATCACTGTAGCCTGGTGCAAGGCCGGGCAGGGGATTGATTTCAATAAAATAAATGACACCGTCTTCAGAAAGCCTGAAATCAATTCTTGAAAAGTCCTTGCAATCTAATGCGGTATAGATTTTTGCTGCAATATTCTTCATTCTTTCGGCTGTTTTACGGTCCAGACTTGATGGGCATTTGTATTCAACATATTTCTTATAATTTCTCTTGACATTGTAGCTGTATATCCTGTTTTTGCTATTACTACCAAGATAGCAGATTTCCATAGGCTCAAACACATGCATTTCAGGCCCGTTACCAAGGATACCGACCGTGAATTCTCTGCCCTCGATATACTCCTCAACCAGCACGGGTTCTTCATAATTCTTTAAATCACTTTCAACCAGAAAATTTAACTGCTTCTCGTTATCAACAACGGCTAAATCAGTTATTCCCTTACCCGAACCTTCACAATTAGGCTTTACAATAAGGGGAAATTTAAGATTGAAATCAGTTTTATAATCACTCGAATTTACAACACAGTATGCGGGAGTATCAATTTGAAAGGTAGAAAGATAACGCTTTGTAAGAGCTTTGTCAAGAGATAAACACAGAGTTGTCTCATCAGATCCTGAGAAGGGAATTTTTAAGAAATCCAAAATTGCCGGGATATGTGATTCTCTGCCTCTTCCATATGTACCTTCGGCAATATTAAAGACTATGTCTACCTGTGCATCCTTCACTTTCTCGACGAAGTTGGAATCGGCTTCCAGAGCCACCACTTTTGCCCCATGCGCTTTAAAGACATTGCTTATCGCTTCAATGGTATCGTAGGAATCATATTCTGCTTCTGCGTCTTCCACATTGCTGGAAATCCCTTTTTTAAGGTTATAAGAGATTCCTACTACCAAGGGGGGAGGTACGGTTTCATTCTCCATTCTGATCACGCTCACTTATTTAAATATTTACGTTTTGTACTTGCTTAAGTATAGCACTTGATATGATTAAATAAATGGCGAAATTGGACCGATTGGAATCGATTCCGGAATTATACATCTATTATTAAGAAATATGGAGTTATATCAATGTTTATTGCAGATTTTCTCTAATTTTGGATCCTATATGACTATTAATATTGTTGTAGCCACGGGACTATTGATTCTGAATCTGAGTATTCTGGACCACTATACTTCGAGGAGGAATTATGGGTACCCCGGCTTCCTCAAAGAATTTTAATATTTTAAGGTTTACATCTTCATTTACTTTAAGATAGTCAACAAAAGATGTACTTTTCGTAAAATAGTAGATCAATACCTGAATGGAAGCTTCTCCAAAACCATTTAAGTTGACTACTATAAGATCTTTATTGATATCGTCGCGGTTAATAAGCATTTCCTTAATTCTTGCCAGTAAAGAATTAATTTTATCTGCGGGGGTGTCCAGAGGAATATTAAGATTAAAACTTACTTTTCTTTTGCCCATTTTTGACCAGTTGGTAACGGGTTCATTGCTCATAATAGAATTCGGCACACTAATAAGAGAGTTTTCAAAAGTCCTGATTTTGGTGCTTCTAAAACCTATTTCCTCCACAATACCCTCTATGTCGCCGGCTTGAATCCAATCCCCGATGCTGTAAGTTTTGTCTGTCATAATGGTGATACTGCCTAACAGATTTGACGCGGCATCTTTTGCCGCCAGGGAAAATGCAAGACCACCTATACCAAGGCCGGCAACCAAACCGCTGATATCATATCCCCATTCCTTGATAATCATAAATATTTCAAGCAATATAATAATGAATTTAAGGCATTTTCTGAAAACTCCGTTGAGGACGGGAGTAATTTTTTGATCCTTTTTATTTATATAAAGTGACATCATGCCGACCATACCGTCCGAAGCACGGTAAAAGAACCAGAAGAAAACAGCAATAATAAATGTCCGTAAAACCCTGGTTAAGAAGCCTTGAAATATAACCGGAAGATAGAACAGATTTATGGCAGCCCAAATACTTAGACCAATAATCAAAACTTTCGCGGGTTTATCCAATGCATTTATAAAAATGTCATCTATATTGCTTTTTGTTCTGTCGGCAATCTTTTTAAGCAGCTTAATAATATATTTTGTAAAGATATGGCTTATAATAAATCCTAAAACAATCAGCAGCAAGGCCAGTATAAAACGCAGAATAAAGGGCTTGGCATTAATATAATGACTGATTGTATTAAGCAAACCTTTTGACATCATAAGACAATCCTCCTGAATAATTATTTGTAGCAGGAACTTACATGATACATATTAATACTATCAAATAAGAAAGAAAGATAAAACCTGTATCGCGCTATAGATACAATTATTTGATAAAAAGAATTGGCAAATATGTTTAAAAAGAATTAATTAATTTGATATATCCCATTATTTATAATATACTGTATAAGAATATGTAATTTAAGCTACCATTATTTTAGTGTCATACTATTTTTTACATATATTAAACAGCGACGGAGGAGGCTGTCTCCATGACAAATACATTAAACTTAATAAAAATTACCGAAGGAAAATCATATTATGATGTTCCAAAGATAAATACTCTTAAAGAAATGCTTAAGATGTGCGCTGAAAAGTATTCTTCAAACATAGCTTTTAAGTTTCGCAACAAACCGCGCTCTGAAACAATAACAAAGACCTATTCTGAATTTAATGATGATGTAAATGCTTTTGGCAGTTCGTTAATAAAACTGGGTCTTAAAGACTCACGAATTGCTATAATCGGTGAAAACCGATATGAGTGGATCGTTTCTTATCTGGCTGCAACAAATGGGGTTGGCGTGGCTGTACCACTTGACAAAATGCTTCCTCCCAATGAGATCGAATTAATGCTTGAAAGAGGAGAAGTAGACGTATTGGTATACTCTCAATCATTCCAGCAGATTGTTGAGAGTATTTCTGAAAAAAATACAAATATCAAGGCGTTAATATGTATGAACCCGGAAGAAACAGACAATTTTGACAATACCAGGTTCTTTTCCTTTGAATATTTGCTTGATAAAGGAAAAGAGCTTTTGAGAACTGATTATAAGGAATATATAAATATAGATCCTGAGCCGGATGTTCTCAGCATACTATTGTTTACGTCGGGGACGTCAGCTACTTCAAAGGCTGTTATGTTAAGCCATAGAAATATTTGCTCTGACATTATGTCTTTAGGCGGGGTCGTTCATTTTGAACCCGGAGAATCCGTTCTTTCGATTCTTCCTTTAAATCATACATTTGAGAATACCACAGGACTATTGTTTCCGCTTTTCCTGGGGATGACGATATCCATAAGTGACGGACTAAGATATCTATCCAAAAATCTTACCGAGTATCAACCTGATTGTCTTATTGGAGTCCCATTGATTTTTGACAAGTTTAAGGGAAAGATTTTAGATGAAATAAAGAAAAAAGGTATTGAAAAAAGAATCAACGCTTTCATGAGTATTTTAAACATTCTTTCATACCTGGGAATTGATTTGCGCAGAAAGATATTTAAGAAGCTCCTTGAACCATTTGGCGGAAAACTTAGAGTTATAGTAACCGGTGGGGCAGCGATGGAAAAAAGCACTGTAAAGTTCTATGAGAACATTGGTATTAAAGTTTATCAGGGTTATGGACTTACAGAAACATCACCGGTTGTGGCCGGAGGGAATGATTTTGTTCGTAAAACCGGTACCTGCGGTAATCCTTTGCCCGGTGTTAAAATCGCAATTGCAAATCCTGACAGCAGCGGTAACGGCGAACTCGTGGTAAAAGGAAACAACGTAATGCTGGGATACTGGAAAAACGAAGAAGCCACTAAAGAAGCCATAGTTGACGGCTGGTTCCATACAGGAGATTTAGGATGTATTGATAAAAAAGGTTTAATAACAGTAACCAGCAGGGTTAAATCAATGATTGTATTAAATAACGGTAAGAAGGTCTTCCCTGAAGAATTGGAGAATTATATAAATAAAGTCCCATATGTAAAAGAATCCATGGTATGGGGTGAAACCACGAAAGAGGGTACTGTAGAGATCTGTGCCAAGATAGTTCTGGATAAAGAGAATATTACCGAGGTAGTAAAATGCCCGGAGGATGAGAATGCTATAAAAAAGCTGCTTGACAGCGCAGTAAAAGAAATAAATAGACTTATGCCTGTATATAAAACTATTCGTTATTATGTTTTCAGCTATGAGGAACTGATAAAAACAACCACCATGAAGATTAAGCGGTACGTTGAGACTGATCGAATGCGAGCATTATTTAAGAATATGGCTACTTCAATTAAAAATGCTGCGGGTAAAAATATAGACAAATTACAAGAAATGTTTGCAAAGAGCGCAGAAAATTACTAAATTTAATGAAAAAGGGTAGAAAAATCTATCCTTTTTTCTTTTTTATAAACATAATTTTTGCCCTATAACTTGTATACAAAAAACATTTGTATTATAATCTTATAGGGTCGTTAATCAACATTTAATAATATGATGTTTATTTTTGTTTATATAAAAGACAATAAATATATCATACAGTTGAAAGGAGCATTCTAAAAAATGAGCCAATTTTTAGACAAAATTACGCAAAGAGCCAAAGAAAATAAAAAAACCATAGTATTACCTGAAAGTACTGATATTAGGACTATCAAGGCCACAGCTATGGTACTGGAAAAAGGCTATGCAAATATTGTATTGGTTGGTGAAGAGGAAAAAATCAATGCCCTTAAAGGAGACTTAAATATTGATGGGGCAAAAATCGTTAATCCCTTAACATCCGATAAATTTGATGATTATGCCAATACATTATATGAGCTGCGTAAGCATAAGGGAATGACAATTGAACAGGCAAGAGAAACAATTAAAAATCCGCTTTATTGGGGAGTTATGATGGTTAAGAAAGGTGAGGCCGATGGTATGGTTGCCGGAGCAATTAATTCGACAGCTAATACTCTTCGTCCGGCTCTTCAGATATTAAAGACAGCTCCAAACACAAAGCTTGTATCGTCTTTCTTTATAATGGTTGTGCCTGATTGTGAATTTGGCAGCAATGGTACTTTCTTATTCTCTGATTGCGGTCTTGTAGAGAATCCTTCTGCAGAAGACCTCTCAGAAATAGCACTGGCTTCTGCAAAATCTTTTGAAAATCTGGTAGGCGATGAGCCGAAGGTAGCAATGCTTTCATATTCCAGTTACGGAAGTGCAAAGAGTGATTTAACTCAGAAGGTAGTAGAGGCTACCAGACTGGCAAAGGAAAAAGCTCCCGGCCTTCTGCTTGATGGTGAATTGCAGGCGGATGCTGCACTGGTACCATCAGTGGGAGCTTCGAAGGCAAAAGGCAGCCCTGTGGCAGGACAAGCCAATGTGCTGGTATTCCCTGATTTAAATAGCGGAAATATTTCTTATAAATTGGTTCAAAGGCTGGCTAAGGCAGAGGCATACGGACCTATTTTACAAGGCATTGCAAAGCCGGTAAATGATCTTTCAAGAGGCTGCAGTGCGGAGGATATAGTTGGAGTTATTACGATTACTGCCGTACAGGCGCAGAAATCTTAATAACGAAATGTCAAGAGAGACAGCGTAATTACAAATAGAAATACAACAAACAGAAATCTGGTAAGGCTAAAAAGATGAATGGGAGATGTCAAATGAAAATATTAGTTGTTAATGCAGGAAGTTCTTCGCTTAAATTTCAGCTTATCGATATGGACGGATATAAGGTTCTGGTAAAGGGCATATGCGACAGAATCGGGTTTGATAACTCTGTAATGGAGTATAAGGTACCGGACAAAGATAAATATGTGGTCAATAAAAACTTAGAAACGCACAAAGATGCAATAGCACTTGTACTTAAAACATTGATCGATAAAGATCATGGTGTTATCAAATCTACGTCTGAGATCTCCGGTGTAGGTCACAGAGTTCTGCATGGCGGTGAAAAATTCCATGATCCTGTGCTGATTAATGACGAGGTAATGGATGCAATAAGAGCATGTATACCTCTTGGACCGTTGCATAATCCGGCCAACATTATGGGTATTGAGGCTTGTGCGGCTGAAATGAAGGGTATTCCGATGGTTGCCGTCTTTGATACCGGTTTTCACCAGACAATGCCGAAATATGCTTATATTTATCCAATTCCTTATGAAGCATATGAAAAATATTCCGTCAGAAAATATGGCTTTCACGGAACATCACATAAGTATGTGACACAAAAAGCTGCGGAATTGCTAGGCAGGCCAATAGAGCAACTAAAGCTTATATCATGCCATTTAGGGAATGGTGCAAGCATTTGTGCGGTGAAATATGGAAAATGTATTGACACAAGTATGGGGCTTACTCCTCTTGATGGTTTGGAGATGGGTACCAGATGCGGAACTATTGACCCTGCTGTTGTAACATTCTTAATGCAAAAAGAGGGAATGTCGCCAGCTGAAATGGATACCTACCTGAACAAAAAATCCGGTTTGTTAGGGGTATCCGGTGTGAGCAACGATATGAGAGATACGCAGAAAGCTGCAAAAGCCGGGAACAAGAGAGCGCAGCTTGCTATTGATATCTTTACTTACAGAGTTAAGACTTTTATCGGGGCATATTTTGCAGCAATGAATGGAGCAGATGCAATAATTTTCACAGGCGGCATAGGAGAAAATGACGGGCTTATAAGATCAAAATCTCTTGAAGAAATGGACAGCCTTGGAATCGTAATTGATCCTGAAAAGAACAAAATAAATGGTAAAGAAATCGACATCTCTGCAGCAGAAGCAAAGGTAAGAACGCTGATTATTCCTACCAATGAAGAGCTGGCGATCGCTAAGGAAACAATGAAATTAATCAGCTGATGTTGACAAGGTTTAGTGTACCATATAAAATTGAAAGGTAAAGGGCTGGCCCTTTACCTTTTTTTGTATAATAGGTAAGGTAATATATATTAATGACCCTTCGGAGGATTATATGAAGGTATGTAAATTTGGCGGAACATCCATGGCTAACAGCCAGCAAGTTAAAAAGGTGTGTTCTATTGTTACAAGCGACAAAGACAGGCGCATTGTTGTCGTATCGGCGCCGGGAAAACGATTTGATGGTGATATCAAGGTTACCGATATGCTTATAGACTGCGCGAATAAATATCTTTCAAATGATGATTATGAATCGGTTCTTAATGATATTATCGGACGTTATGCCGAGATAGCAAATGACTTAAACCTTGGCAGCCAAATCGTTTCGGATATTGAAAACAACCTGAAAACAAGAATATCAATGAATTATACCTCGGCCGAGAAATTTATGGACTGCATGAAGGCGGCAGGAGAAGATAATGCTGCCCGGCTTATCGCATATTATATGAACAGCCAGGGGATACCTGCGAGATATATGAATCCGAAAGAAGCCGGACTGTTTTTGAGCGACGAATACGGAAATGCAAGAGTCTTGCCCCAATCCTTCAAAAACCTTGCTAAGCTGAAAGATGTAGAAGGTATTATTATTTTCCCCGGTTTCTTTGGTTACTCATTGTCAGGCGAGGTCGTTACCTTCCCCAGAGGAGGTTCTGACATAACAGGGTCAATTCTGGCAGCGGCATTAGAGGTTGATGTATATGAGAACTTTACAGATGTAGACTCTGTATTTGTCGCAAGTCCGAAACTGATTAAAAATCCAAAGGCTATTTCGGAACTTACATACAGAGAAATGCGTGAGCTTTCTTATGCAGGGTTCTCCGTACTGCATGAAGAGACACTGGAACCGGTTTATCAGAGAGGTATCCCAGTAAATATAAGAAATACGAATAACCCGTCTTCCCCCGGTACCATGATAACCCCAACCCGTAAATTAAATGATTGCCCGGTTGCCGGAATTGCAGGAGATAAAGGCTTTTGTTCAATAAATATTCATAAATACATGATGAACAGGGAAATCGGATTCGGGCGTAAAGTTCTGCAGATTCTTGAAGAAGATTGTATTCCATTTGAACATATGCCTTCAGGTATAGATGATATTTCAATAATTGTTAGGGAAAAGGATCTGAATGATGAGAAAAAAAGCCGTATCATGGAAAGAATAGCCAAAGAACTGCGTGTTGACAGTGTGGTTATAGAATACGGCCTGGCGCTTATCATGGTAGTGGGCGAGGGAATGATAAGTACAGTGGGTGTAATGAGCCGTATTACCAAAGCCCTGGCAAGGAATAATATTAATATAAGGATGGTAAATCAGGGATCTTCTGAAGTAAGCATTATGCTGGGCGTCAAAGAAGCTGACGCTGATAATGCTGTTATCAGCATATATAATGAGTTTTTTAATCAGTAGTATTGCTGCAAAGATATTAATTGTAGTATGGTAGGATAGGAGTTGTTTATTATGATTTTAGTATTGAAACCCGGCGCTCCCAAGGAACAGGTGGATGAGCTGTTAAGCCGGATAAAATCATTGGGATTGGATGTTCATATATCGGTTGGTGTTGATACGACTATTGTCGGGCTTGTTGGTGATACCACCAAGCTTGACAGGATGATTTTTTCTTCATATGATATCGTACAAAATGTTTTAAAAGTAACAGAACCGTTTAAAAAAGCCAACAGGATGTTTCATCCCGATGATACCGTAGTTGACGTAAACGGAAGAAAAGTCGGTGAAGGCCATTTTGTTGTTATTTCAGGACCGTGTTCAGTTGAAAGCGAGGAACAAATAGTTTCAATAGCAAAAGAATTGAAAAAAGTCGGAGCGTCATTTTTAAGGGGCGGTGCATATAAACCAAGGACATCGCCTTACAGTTTCCAGGGGTTAGGACTTGAGGGCCTGGAATTTTTAAAGATAGCCAGAGCCGAAACCGGCTTGCCCATTGTATCGGAGATTATGTCTACCGATCTTTTGGACAGGTTTGTGGAGGATGTGGATATTATACAGGTAGGCGCCCGAAATATGCAGAACTTTGTTTTGCTGAGAGAACTGGGAAGAACAAATAAACCTGTATTATTAAAGCGCGGATTATCAGCGACCCTGGAAGAATGGTTAATGTCAGCCGAATATATATTAAACGAAGGAAATGAAAAAGTCATACTCTGCGAACGGGGTATTAGAACATTTGAGACATATACACGCAATACATTGGATTTAAGCGCAGTACCTGCGGTTAAGAAGTTAAGCCATTTACCTGTTATAGTTGACCCCAGCCACGGGACCGGAAAATCATGGATGGTGGGAACTATGTCCAAAGCAGCTTTAGTATCCGGAGCAGATGGTGTTATCATTGAGGTGCATAACGATCCAAAACGTGCCTTAAGTGACGGCGAGCAATCCATAACGCCTTCCGAATACGCATCTATAATTCCAAAGTTAAAGAAACTGGCAGAGATAGAGGAAAAACTACTGGAGGTTTAGCCCGTGAAAGAAGTGATTGTAAAGACCAGGGGAAAAACCTACTCAATTTATATAGAATCCGGTATTTTCCAGAAATTACCGGATATTTTTAAAAGAAAATACTCCGGGAAAAAACTCGCCGTTGTATCAGACAATAATGTTTTTAGTATTTATGGGGATACATTTGTTAAAGACCTTCAGCAAAAAGGCTTTTTTGTTATTCCAATTATTTTTGAGGCAGGGGAAAAGAACAAGAATCTGACTACCCTTAGTAATATCTATGATGCTTTGGCTGATCATGCGTTCACCAGAAGTGATATAGTGGTGGCTTTAGGCGGCGGTGTAACCGGAGATATGGCGGGCCTTGCTGCTGCTACGTTTTTAAGGGGAATGGGCTTTATTCAAATCCCAAGTACGCTTTTAGCAATGGTGGACTCCAGTATAGGGGGAAAGACGGCGGTCGATCTGCCCCAGGGAAAGAATTTGATAGGAGCTTTTTATCAGCCGGATGCGGTATATACCGACCCTATTCTATTGGAAACCTTAAGTGACAGATGGTTTTCAGACGGTATGGCTGAACTTATAAAGCATGGGATAATAAGGGATGCGGATCTTTATAACCAACTTGCTTTTGATGAGTATGACAGGAAATACATATCGAAAAATCTTGACGATTTTATATTTGCCAGCTGCAATATTAAAAAGAATATTGTTGAAGAGGATGAGAAGGATAACGGAATACGCCAGTTATTAAATTTCGGGCACACAATCGGTCACGCAATAGAAAGAGTCCTGAATTATTCCGTATTATCCCACGGAGAAGCAGTTTCCATCGGAATGGTTTATATTACGAAGCTTACTGAAAGCATAGGGTTTACAGAAAAAGGAGAAGCCGAAAAGATAATTAATGTTTTGAAAAAATACAAGCTTCCTACCCAATGGCCGGACATCAATATTTCAGATGTAATAAAGGCCATATCCCTCGATAAAAAGAATCGTTCCGGGAAAATAACCATAGCCTGTATAGAAAGAATCGGGCAGGGCAGGCTTATTGAAATGGATCTTAATGAGCTGGAGGACAAAATCAATGGCATACTTAAAGATTAAATCCAAGCCCTTAAACGGAAGAATTATGGCTCAACCTTCAAAAAGTATTGCTCATAGAGCTATTATTTGCGCGTCTTTGGCAAAAGGCACATCAAAAATAGACAATGTGGTTCTGTCCGATGACATTTGTGCTACTTTAGGCGCCGTATCCCAATTAGGCGCTGAAATAAAAATAGAGGACAGTTTAAAATACAGCGGCAGAAAACTTATAACCGTTAATTCCAATGGCAGAATTTCATCTGAAGAAAAAGTTATAGATTGTAAAGAATCCGGTTCAACAGCCCGTTTTATGATGCCAATAACCAGGCTTGACGCTTCCTGTTCTACATTTACCGGCTGCGGACGGTTGATTGAAAGACCCTTTGATATATATAAAAACATGTTTGCCGAAAAAGGCATAACTTATAAGGACAATGAAGGTAAAATGCCGATTCATCTTTCAGGCAGGCTTACTTCAGGAATTTATAATCTTTCGGGTAATGTAAGCTCGCAGTTTGTGTCAGGTTTATTGTTTGCATTGCCCCTTCTTGAGGATGATTCTGAAATCAATATTACCGGCGGTTTGCAATCTTTGCCGTATATTCAAATGACTATTGAAGTGATTAAAGAGTTCGGTATAAATATTAAGCACGAAACCGATTACAGAAGAATAGTTATACCCGGTAACCAGCAATATAAAGCTCTTCCTTTGTATGTGGTTGAGGGTGACTGGTCTCAGGCGGCATTTTTTTGTGTAATGGGAGCAATATCGGGGCAGATAAATATAACCGGATTGAATCTTGATTCCTGTCAGGGGGATAAAGTTATCATCGATATTCTGCGAAAAATGGGTGCAGTTTCAGAAATCAGCGAGGAAGGAATCAAATTCAGTAAATCAAATTTAAGAGGTATTACAGTTGATGTATCACAATGTCCTGACTTGGTCCCTGCTGTTTCAGTAGCAGCCTCAGTTGCAGAGGGAACAACATCAATTGTAAATGGGGCCCGCCTCCGTATAAAGGAATCTGACAGGCTTATGACAACATGCAGGGAGCTCAATAATTTGGGCGCTGATATCACAGAGAAGGATGATGGTTTAATAATAAAAGGCAAGCCAGGTTTAACCGGCGGAAAAGCTTGTGGTTCAGGGGATCATCGTATAGTAATGGCTGCAGCCGCCGCATCTGCTGCATGCAGGCAAGATGTTGAGATTGAAGGGTACGAAGCCGTTAAAAAATCATATCCGGAATTCTGGGAGGATTTTATTTCGCTTGGAGGAGAGGTAGAATTTTATGGGTAGTGTTTATGGAAAAAACATAAAAATTTCTGTATTCGGAGAATCTCATGGGCCTGCAGTCGGCGTTGTTGTTGACGGTCTTCCTTCAGGTTTTGATATCGATTTTGAGATTATTTCCAAGGAAATGGGACGGAGAAAACCCACAGCAGAAGCGTATTCAACCAGGCGGAATGAAGCTGACGAGGTGGAGATCCTTAGCGGAATAATTAATGGAAAAACTACTGGTACGCCTGTTGCTGCAATAATAAGAAATACCGACTGCCAAAGCCGCGATTACGATGATTTGGAAAGCCTTTTACGGCCGGGCCATGCCGATTTTTCGGGTTTGATAAGATATAACGGCTATAATGATAAAAGAGGCAGCGGCCACTTTTCGGGGAGGTTGACCGCGCCTGTAGTGTTTGCCGGCGCCATTGCGGCACAAATACTCAGTGTGTATGATATTCTGATCGGCTCACATATTGATTCGATATATGATGCTCACGATTTAAGATTCGACAGCACCCAAATAACCAAAGACCAGCTTCTTATGCTCAGAAGCATGGATATTCCCGTTAATGACAGATCCTGCAGGGAAGTATACCTTCAAATAATTGAGGAAGCAAGGAATAATTCGGATTCAGTCGGGGGAATTGTTGAAACAGCCATAACAGGCATTCCGGCAGGGATAGGCTCTCCTATTTTTGATAATGTTGAGGCAAAGCTTTCTTCAATTCTTTTTTCCATCCCGGCAGTTAAAGGTGTTGAATTCGGGGATGGTTTCGGCATAACCAGGCTGTATGGAAGTCAGGCCAACGACAGCTTTTATCTTAAGGATGGGAATATTTATACCAAAACCAACCATAACGGCGGAATAAACGGCGGCATAACCAACGGAATGCCTGTTGTATTCCGTACTGCCGTTAAACCGACATCTTCTATTGCTAAAGAGCAGGATACGGTGGACATAAAGGAAGGAAAAAACGCTAAATTAAAGGTGAAAGGACGCCATGATGCATGTATCGTACCAAGAGCCGTACCGGTGATTGATGCCGCGGCAGCCATTGCCGTACTGGACATACTCATGGAGCATTATGGCCTTGAAGGCTTTAATAAAGGAAGGAAGTATAATGGAAAATAAAAGTCTTGACGCAATACGCGAAGAGATTGATAAAGTTGACAGAGAGCTTTCAGTTTTAATACAAAAGCGCATGGATTTGGTTTCCGAAGTAGCTGAACTGAAAGCACGAACCGGCAAAGATGTTTTGGATAAATCCCGCGAAGAAGAAGTCATTCAAAATGTCATCTCCCTGGTTAGAAACCGGGAGTATGAAGACAGCGTCAAAGCGATATTTGAATATTTAATGCAAAGTTCCAGGGAATTTCAGAAAAAACGCATAAGAAGCGAGAATAAAAAGTTACGATATGCAGTAATAGGCGAAAAGCTGTCACACAGCATATCCCCGCAGCTTCACGAGGCATTTTTTGAAAAATTAAATATTGACGCTTCATACCAGCGGATAGAAGTACCGAAAACAGAGCTTTCGTGTGTTTTAGACCGGTTAAAAAATGAAGGCTATAAGGGCATTAATGTTACAATTCCTTATAAAACTGAGATAATGGCTTATTTAAATACAGTGTCAGATATCGCCGCCAGAATAGGCGCTGTGAATACTGTAAAAATAGGTGATTTTTACGAAGGCTATAACACCGATTATTTTGGTTTCGGCAGAGCTCTTGAATATTATGGATTTGACTGCAAAAACAAGGTTTGTGCCGTTTTAGGAAGCGGCGGCGCATCAAAGGCCGTAGCTGCTTATCTTGAAGATGAAGGTGCGTCAAAAATAACCATAGTAAGCAGGGATCCTCAGGCTGCATCGCTTAAATTTCCTAAATTTGAATGTACTGAGATAAGCAATTTTAGAGCCGCAGGTTATGATTTGATCGTTAATGCTACACCGGTAGGAATGTATCCGGAAGTTGATTTTTCTCCTTTATGTAAAGAACAGCTTAGGGGCGCGTCATTTGTTATGGATCTTATCTATAATCCTGCAGAAACACTTTTGCTCAAATATGCTGACGAACTTTCCATACCGTATGCCAATGGGCTTTACATGCTGGTTGCTCAGGCCGTATGCTCAGAAGAAATATGGCAGGGAGTAACTTACGAACAAGACATTATAAATGAAATATACGAAAGATTTAAGGATCATTTGTTATCCTGAGGTTTGTACAGGATTTTTGAGAGGATCGAATATGAAAACCAATATCGTACTGATCGGGCTTATGGGAGCAGGCAAGACCACAATCGGCAAAAGGCTTGCGGCACTTTTGAATATGCCATTTACAGACAGCGACGAAAACATTGAAAAAAGATACGGTAGTATTAACGATCTTTTTAAGATCGGCGAGGATTATTTTCGCGACATAGAAAGCAAAATTATCCAAAGTATGGCTGCTCTGGACGGGGTTATCATGTCAACCGGCGGAGGAGTTGTTTTAAGGCCTGAGAATATGAAAGTGCTGAAAGAAAAGGGTGTTATATTCTATATAAAACGTACGGTTGCAGATATATTAAAGGATGTCAAAACAGATACCCGGCCCTTGTTAAAAAGTAATCCGGAAGCTCTATACAAAATTTCAGAAGAAAGGGAACCTCTGTATCATAAGTACTGTGATTTTGTTATTGACGGTACTGATATGGATAAGGCCATTAAAAGAATCTGCTCAATTTGGTCTAAAATATCATAGTCAGAGGTTAAAAACAATATATTTGACACAGGGTAATAATTTCATGGTGAGCAGACTTTGAAAAGAAAGGATATCCTGTATCTTCTGCTGTTAATGCTTATTATCTATATTATTTTTATCATATTTGGAAATAATCCAAATACAAAGTTTCCTGCTTTAAATGAGCCTTATATCGATAACGATACGCAGTATTCTCAGGAACGGTTCGATAAAAAGGAGCAGTATAATGCTGATTCTTACTATGAAGTGGCAGAAGTCAGCAGGGATCCGGTTATTAATGCACGTTCGGCAATGGTTATGGACTTTGAAACAGGGACAATACTTTACGAGAAAGATGCATACAAAAAAAGACCCATGGCCAGTATAACCAAGATTATGACCGCAATAGTCGCACTGGAGAACAGCAGTTTGGACGATGATGTAATAATCAGCGGCAAAGCGGCAGGTATGGGCGGGTCTGTCATGGGCTTGAAAAAGGACAGTGTTGTAAAGATGTACGATCTTCTTAACGGTATGCTTATTTGCTCCGGAAATGACGCGGCTGTGGCTATTGCCGAACATATCGGGGGAACTGTGGAAAACTTTTGTGAGATGATGAACAATAAAGCAATCGAAATAGGCGCATTTTCAACAAGTTTTTCAAATCCCCACGGCCTGGATGCTGAAAATCATTATTCCACTGCGTATGATCTGGCTAAAATAACGAGATATGCACTTAAGAATCCTGTATTTAATGAGATCGTCAAAAAGAAAGAATATTACTTTAATGGCAGAGTGCTTAATAATACAAATGAAATGCTTACAGTATATGAAGGAGCAGATGGAGTAAAAACAGGATATACAAGCCTTGCAGGCAGATGTTTGGTTACCAGTGCAACCAGAAATAACATGAGATTCATTTCTGTTGTGCTATTCTGCGATACAAAAAATTTACGTACTTCCAGCAGCCGAAAAATTCTTGACTATTCCTTTAACGAATATGGGAAGGTGTTTCTTCTGGAAAAGGGGCGCATTGCCGGTTCAGTAAAAGTTGAACGTTCAAAATCATTACAAGAGGTCATGGTTGCGGTTTTGGAAGATTTAATTGCAGTATTGAAGCATACACAAAGAGATAATCTTTATACACGGGTTTCTTTGCCGGAGAAGGTGATGGCGCCGGTAAGACAGGGAACCATTATAGGGACGATTTCGATATTTCAGGGAGACAAAATTATTGCCGAAACTTCCTTAATAACTATAGAAAGTGCTCAAAAAATGGAATTATGGGATTACTTCCAAAATGTTATAAAGAAATGGCTTATCATAATACATTAAATAATTTTGCAATTTTCAGATTATAAACTTGCAAAAAATTTTTTTATGTCATACAATATGAAAAATGATGTTTATTGTGACATTACTATATACATGGAGGGTAATAATGCAGGCATTTGAGAATTTTAGCAAGGATGAATTAATTAAAAGAAAAAATGAACTTACAGAGGAATATGAAAAATATAAAAAACAAGGTTTAAAACTGGATATGTCGAGAGGAAAACCTTGTGCCGAACAATTAAACTTGTCCAATGATCTTTTTAAATACGCTCAAAATCTGTTTTCTGAAGACGGTACCGACTGCCGTAACTATGGAATTATTGACGGCATAACAGAAGCCAAAAAACTGTTTGCTGAATTATTCGACGTAAAGACAGAAGAAATTTTTATAGCAGGCAATTCAAGCCTGAATCTTATGTATGATTTAATGGCTAAAGCATTTAATCATGGATTAAACGGATTTGAAAAACCATGGAACAAGCTTGAAAAAATAAAATTTCTTTGTCCCTGTCCGGGTTATGACCGCCATTTTGCCATTACGCAGCTTTTCGGGGTGGAAATGATTATCATTCCAATGAAAAATGATGGTCCTGATATTGATATGATTGAGGATCTTGTATCGCAGGATGAAACCATTAAAGGCATGTGGGCGGTTCCCATGTACAGTAATCCCACCGGAATAACATATTCAGATGATGTAGTAAGAAGACTTGCGAATATGAAGACGAAGGCTCCGGACTTCACGATTTTCTGGGATAACGCGTATGGTCTCCATCATCTTTATGATACACCTGATCGGCTGTTGAACTTAATCGATGAGTGCAGCAAAGCAGGAAATCCAAATAGAACATATATGTTCGGTTCTACCTCGAAAGTGACATTCCCGGGTGCCGGAGTTGCATTTATGGCTTCGAGCAGGGAAAATATAAATCATCTAAAAAAACAAATTGCTATACAAACCATTGGCTATAATAAAATTAATATGCTTTTGCACACACGTTTTTTAAAAAATGCTGCAAATGTGCATGAGCACATGAAAAAGCATGCTGCAATTATAAGACCGAAATTTGAAGCTGTACTTGAAATACTTGAAAAACGTCTTTCCGGCAAGGGAATTGCATCATGGAACAAACCAAGAGGCGGTTATTTTATCAGTTTAAATGTGTTGAACGGTTGTGCCAAAAGGACCGTAAGCCTGGCCAAAGAGGCAGGAGTAGTTCTTACAAATGCAGGCGCTACATACCCATACGGAATAGATCCACAGGACAGCAATATACGTATTGCTCCCACATATCCTCCGTTATCAGAGTTGAAAACAGCCATAGAAATAGTATCTGTTTGTGTTGAGTTGGCGGCATTGGAAAAGGTCCTTGCCGAGTAGTTGCTTTAAAGATGTTTAAGAATATTAGGAAAAACAAGCTCACTGAATAGGTGAGCTTGTTTGAATTATTAATTTCCCGATTGGTAATTATCATTTAAACATATTTAGATATAATGTATATAATCTTATGTATTATCAGCATGCGCTAAGATTATGGGAAATTATAAGCAGATAATAAATGATGTGTTTAAATAAACCTGTAAATTATAAGTATAAAAATTAAAACATATAATATTATTTCATTTATGTCTGGATTTTTGCCCTGTTTAGATATATAATTATCATTGCTCCAGTTATGTAAATAACAAGTTATGAAAACATGACATTATCATGTTGTGTTGACAATACAATGTACCCGGAGGTTACCAAGTTGCGAGATCTATACGAAAGCCCATTCAGTAGACGTTACGCCAGCAAAGAGATGCTGGAAATTTTCTCTCCCCATAAAAAGTTTGTTACCTGGAGGACGTTATGGATTGCACTTGCTGAGGCAGAGAAGGAACTTGGACTGGGCATTACTGATGAACAAATTAATGAGCTTAAGCTTCACAGAGATGATATAAATTATGAATTAGCGGAGCAAATTGAAAAAGAAACACGACATGATGTTATGTCTCACGTGCGTGCCTATGGCGCTCAATGCGAAAAGGCAAAAGGTATTATTCATTTAGGTGCCACTTCATGTTATGTTGGTGATAATACAGATATAATACTTTATTCGGAAGGCTTAAAGCTTATCAAACAAAAAGTATTATCTGTTATATCCAAACTTTCACGATTTGCTGAAAAATATAAAGACATGCCTGCATTAGGCTACACTCATTATCAGCCCGCACAGCTTGTCACTGTCGGTAAAAGAGCATGCTTGTGGATTATGGATCTTCTTCTGGATGTTGAAGAGCTTGATTTTGTTATTGACAATCTAAGACTCTTGGGCTGCAAAGGGACAACCGGAACTCAGGCCAGCTTTTTAGCGCTTTTTAATGGAGATCACGAAAAAGTAAAGAAACTTGACAGGCTGATTGCTGAAAAGTTAGGGTTTACAAATGTTATGCCGGTATCCGGTCAAACTTATTCCAGAAAACAGGACTCTCGTATTTTAAACGTATTAAGCGCTGTTGCTCAAAGCGCTTATAAATTCAGCAATGATATGAGATTACTGGCCAATCTTAAAGAAATGGAAGAACCTTTCGAAAAGAATCAAATAGGTTCTTCGGCAATGGCATACAAAAGGAACCCTATGCGGAGCGAACGAATTTCATCATTGGCACGCTACGTTATTGTTAACGCACTTAATCCGGCAATTACAGCTTCAACCCAGTGGTTCGAAAGAACACTCGATGACTCGGCCAATAAACGAATTTGTCTTCCTGAGGCATTCTTAGCTGTAGATTCAATATTAAACATCTATAATAATATTGCAGATGGTATTGTTGTTTACCCGATGATTATAAGAAAAAGGGTTATGGAAGAACTGCCTTTTATGGCTACAGAGAACATCCTTATGGAAGCGGTAAAGCGCGGCGGAGACAGACAGGTATTGCATGAGCGCATAAGAGTTCATTCAATGGCAGCTTCCAGAATGGTCAAAGAAGAGGGCAAACCTAACGACTTGCTTGAGAGAATTGCCAACGACCCTCTTTTTGATATCAGTTTAGAGGAGTTAAACCATGTCCTTAAACCTGAAAACTACATCGGACGCAGCAAAGAACAGGTGGAAGAATTTTTGTCACAACATGTTAATCCTATACTGAAAAAAAATAACGCGCAAGAAATCAATGTTGAATTAAATGTCTAGAAATTTAATAATGAATCATAAGTCCTATTGATATTTATCTGTTATTGATGTAATATTGTCATATCGTCTTATTGTATTTAATGAATAACCGGAGGTCATACGTTATGGTTGCAATTAATAAGTATAGTAATGTACCATTGTATTGCCAGCTAAAAAACATAATAATTGAAAAAATTGAAAGTGGAGAGTTTGAGGCTGACAAAAAGATACCTTCTGAACAGGATTTTTGCGATCAATACGATATTTCCAGACCTACCGTAAGACAAGCAATCAATGAATTAACTGCCGCCGGTCAGTTATATAAATTGAAGGGTAAGGGTACTTTCGTAGCTGCACAAAAAAATAATATAAGTATTAAAGACTATACCGGTTTTACTGATTCAATACTGGACAGCAAGGATCCATCCGAAAAGAATATATTATCTATTGAAGTTGTGTCAGGGCAGGATCATCCTAAGGTTCTGGAGGCATTTGCCATGAAACCGGAAGGAAAAAATGAGTTTGCCGAAATTCGATATACAAATTCTATGAGAAATGAAGTTATTTCATTAAGCGTATCATATATTCCACTGGCTTTATTTCCCGAAATTATAGAGGATATTCAGACCAATAAGGATGTACTAAGGGGAAAATACCCTCTGATACCTAACAGTGCAAAAAGTACACTTGATGTTGTAAATACTGACCAGAAAGATGCAGTCTATTTACAGTTGCAGCCAGGGCAGCCGCTTATTCGGATTCACAATATCCTATATTCAAAGAGCGGACAGCCGGTTGAATATATTATAACAAAATATCGTGCAGACAAAACAAAACTCCAGTTTGAAAATCATAAATAACAGTTTTGCAATCATTATATAAATAAACACTTAAAATTAAAGCCGGCTTTATTGCCGGCTTATATTATTATTGCATATTCTGCTGAATGTTTTGATATTTCTGGGTAGCCGTCTGTACATCGTTCAAATTGGCATTTTTGACGTTATACCAACCTTTTTGCTTCATTGTATCAAAGATTTCATATTGTATCTGCTGTTTATCATTAATTATCTTTGCCATTTCCTGACGCAGATTTTCGCAGGTTGATTCAGCAAGAAAGGTTCCATAAGCGCTTATTATTTGTTTTTCACTGCTCAGGGCATCATTCATTATTTCCTGTTCGGTTAAATTTATTTGTTGATCCATCAATTTACCTCCTAGTATTATTAAGTTGCGCTGTCAAGCGCAAGTTTTCTTGTTGCTTGATATAATGCACGCAGGCGCTGTGGACTGGTGTGACCTCC
>Ga0134100_1000893_pt1 | contig 31230 bp, 27 predicted proteins | sample 11_taG_2_FD_94444 | JGI IMG/M metagenome (GOLD analysis project Ga0134100, IMG submission 94444) | Switchgrass degrading microbial communities from high solid loading bioreactors in New Hampshire, USA - 11_42_5_180_A3 metaG | ecosystem: Engineered > Bioreactor > Semi-continuous > Anaerobic >...
ATGTCAAGGCCGAAAACGCCTATTGTACCTTCTAGCCGCGAAGCTTTAACGAGATTCAAACTGGAATGTGCCAAAGAAATCGGTCGTCTTCAATATTGCAAAGAATACAATGACCACTATAAAGGCGACCTTCCTTCCAGCGTAAACGGTCGCGAGGGAGGTCCTATAGGTGGCCAGATGGTCAAGCGAATGATTGAGATGGCTCAAAAAAGCATGATTCAATAACTATAATGGAACATGAAAGGAGAAAAATATGGAAGACAGGAGAAACAAGAATAAGAATAACAACGAAAATAACAACAATAATAACAACAATAACAATAACAGGAACAATTGCAACGAGGAAAATAAATAGCAAACAAAATTGTCTGCGGATAAAAGCAAATACAAAGCACGCAAAATGCGTGCTTTGTATTGTAAATATGAATATAAGACTTGTTACTTGCATAAAAAATCTATATACTTAAGTCCAACGGACTTTTTTCAACTTAAACACAGGGGGCTACTTATGGCAAATAGAAAGCGACGTTTCGGAGACCGCTATGACGGTAGGAAATTAAGAACTCTCGATCCATTTTATAAGATTATTCCTTATATTATGAGATCTCGTATTGATGCGCAGAACTACTTTGAGGAAAAAATTGAGATCAGTGAGACCGAATCATTTATAATAAGAAAACGGAAAGAAACAGGCGAAAAGATTTCTTTGCTTCACGTAATAATTGCCGCAATGGTTCGCACAATTGCTCAAAAACCCGGGATAAACAGATTTGTTGCAGGTCAGAAAATTTTTGCCCGTAATGAAATATTGATATCCTTTGTTCTTAAGAAAGAATTCAAGGAAGAAAGTCCCGAAACAACTCTAAAGGTAAAGTTTGCGCCTACTGATACATTTATGGATGTAGTCAGGAAGGTTAACGCTGCAATAGAAGAAAACCAGAGCACAGATACAAAAAATGATACTGACAGGCTTGCTAAGCTGATTATGACCATACCGGGACAACTGGTAAGATTCTTTGTGTGGATTATGAGATGTTTAGATTACATAGGCCTTATGCCAAAAGTAATAAACAGGGTGAGTCCTTTTCACACCAGCGTTTTTGTTACTAATCTGGGTTCTATAGGAATTCAGCCTGTTTACCATCACCTCTATGATTTCGGAACCACCAGCCTATTTGTGGCTTTCGGCGTTAAAATGAAAGAAAAGGTCATTGATTCAAACAATGAAATAAAAACCAAAAAGTATGTCCGGGTTTGCATAGTATCGGATGAAAGGATCGCCGACGGTCACTACTTTGCGACAGCTTTCAAGCTGTACCGCAATCTTATTAAAAGGCCGGAAGTTCTGGATCAGCTACCACAGCAGGTTTATGAAGATATAGACTGATAAGCTAAATATTTACCCTTTTCCAGAATGTCGGGGCAAAAAGTATCAGCATCGGGTATATTTCAAGTCTTCCGAAAAGCATAGTAAATGAAAAAACTATTTTACTGAGGTCAGAATAATCCGCAAAGTTGCCCATAGGCCCGACAATTCCAAGGCCGGGACCAATGTTGTTTAATGTCGCTGCAACTGCCGTGAAATTTGATACCATATCAAAATCATCCAAAGAAACCAGGAACAGTGATACAGCAAAAAGGATAATACTTACAAAGAAATAGTTCATAACACCGAACAGCACATCACCGTTCACTGTCTTCCCTCCATACTTGACAGTATAAATGGATCTTGGATGTATTATTCTTCTGACCTCACGTTTAATAGTCTTAAACAACAAGAGAAAGCGAAGACATTTTATACCGCCGCCGGTTGAACCGGCACTGGCACCGATAAACATGAGAGCAACCAGGATAGTTTTACTGAACGCAGGCCAAACATCAAAATTGGTCGATGAAAAACCAGTTGTCGTTATAACAGAGCTTACCTGAAAAAAAGAATAACGCAGGCTTTCCCAGATCGTACCGAATATGGGACCCCAAAGATTACATGTAATTAAAACTATTGCGCCTGCTACCGTAAAAAAGTAAAAACGAAATTCTTCATCTTTGGCTATGCTCTTTACGTCTCCATTAAGGACCTGATAATAGAGAGTAAAATTAACCCCGAAAAGAAACATAAATACACCAATGATAATTTCATAATACACATTATTATATGCTCCCACGCTGGTGTTCATATTGGAGAAACCGCCGGTTCCTGCTGTTGAAAAAGTATGGATAAGGGTATCATACAGCGGCATTCCGGCAATCAGAAGCAATATGACCTGAATCAATGACAGGCCAATATACATACGGTACAGTATTTTGGCGCTTTGTCCTATTCTGGGAACCAATTTGCCGGGATCAGGGCCGGGACTTTCAGCCTTCATGATTTGCAGGGTATCAGCCCGTGCAGTTGGCAAAACTGCCAGCATCATCACCAGGACACCCATTCCGCCTATCCAGTTGGTAAAGCTTCTCCAAAACAGGAGTCCTTTGGGAAGACTTTCAACATCTCTCAAAATTGAAGATCCGGTCGTTGTGAATCCTGAAACAGTTTCAAATACTGCATCTATATACGAAGGTATAGCACCGCTTATACAGAAAGGGAGCGCACCAAACAACGAAACAAGTATCCAGCCTAAAGATACTATTGCAAACCCGTCTCTGGCATAGATATTTTTATTGCGGGCGGGAATTTTGCTCAAAGCAAATCCGATAACGACTAATATCATTATGGTTATCAGAAATGCCATAATGTCATTTTGGTTATATATTACAGCTACCAAAAGAGGCAGCAACATACAGCCTGCCTCAACTAACAACAGCTTCCCCAGATTTCTTAATATCATTGCAATATTCATAATAATCCCCCAAATGAAACAACGACTTCATTAAAGTCAGAAATGAATTTATCAATTGAGATAACAATTACATGGTCCCCCAGCTTTATCACATCATCGCCATGGGGTATGATAATCTCATTCTTCCTTGCTATGGCACCTATAATTACCCCTTTTGCCAGCTTCAGATTCTTAAGGGGTATATTTAAAAACTTTGTGGATTCATTAGCTATAAACTCAAGAACCTCCGCCTTCTCATCAACAATTTTGTACACTGTTTCAGCAGGATTTCCCTGGGCATCGCTTAGTCCTCTGACATATCTTAAAATATAATTAGTAGTAATAAGCTTTGGATTAACTATGCTATCTACGCCCAAATCATTGAATAAAGCAGGATTATCAATTCTTGTAGTCTTTACGATAACCTTTTTTACCCCGCTTTGCTTTGCTATCATCGATGATATGAGGTTCTCCTCGTCTCTTCCTGTCAATGCTATAAATGCATCCATTTCACTCAAGTTTTCTGAATCAAGAAGCACCTTATCGGTTCCGTCACCGTTTATGACCAAAGTATCCGGAAGCATTTCTGCAAGCTCAGTGCTTCTCTCCCTGTCTATTTCTATAATCTTTACCTTTATATCGTTCAGCTTCAGGTTCATTGCCAAATAATGAGCAATCATTCCACCGCCCACTACCATAACCTTTTTAATCTTCTGAGTATCTTTGCCTATTTGTTTACAAAATGTAAAAACATCATTGGGTTTTCCTATGATATTCAACCTGTCACCAACATCTATTTCAAAATAGCCATTGGGGATAATAACATCATTACCTCTTTTGACAACACCAATAAGGATATTGGATAAATATTTCTTTGCCAAATTCCTGATAGGTATGCCAATTATAGGCATATCATGAGTTGCAGCTATTTCGATAAACTCAATTCGTCCTTTTACAAAATCTTCAACATTAGCAGCTGATGGGAATCTTAATAAGCGCGCTATTTCACGGGCTGCGGCCAGCTCCGGATTTATTACAAGATCCAACCCCAATTCAGTTTTTAATACTGAAAGCTCATTAGCATATTCAGGATCTCGGATTCTGGCAATGGTATGTTTTACCCCCAGCTTTCTTCCGGTCAGCGCACAGACCATGTTTCTCTCGTCACTGGAAGTCGCTGCTATCAGAAGATCAGCCTCTTTTATCCCTGCCTCCAGTAAAACTTTTGTGCTTACACCGTTTCCTTTGATGCACATGACATCCAGCACTTCATTGGCCTTTCTCAATGCTTCCGGATCTTTATCGATAATGGTAACATCATGATTTTCCTGAGCCAGATGCTCTGCTAAGCTGTAACCGACCTTACCGTCACCGATTATTATGATTTTCATCAATAAACCCTTCTTTTCTGCAAATAAATTCTATTATTATACTTCATATACTTTTAATTCTCATCATCAGAATACTAGCATATTCATTAAAACAAGTCTTGTCAATAGCATTATATATCAAAGAATTCTCCCAACTGAAAAAGATATATATATTTAGCTTTTACCCTTTTGCCTGTAATCTGTTCCAATGCTCTTGAATAATAATCCAGTTGGAACTGATACCTGTCTTTTATAACATATTCTTTACCCTTAGGGACATAATCTGATTTATAGTCTATCAGCACAACACCGTCCTCTTCTTCAAAGAAGCAGTCAATTACCCCCTGGAGCAATACGGTTTCTTCCTCCATGTACTTTTTGTTTTCCTTTGGGTACAATTCCTTAAAAGGTATCGCAATATTAAACGGTATTTCGCGGTTTATACTTTTTGCAGCCAGCATTCTTTTACCCAATTCCGATTCAAAAAACCGTCCGATCATTTTCAAATCAACGCTCTCAGCCTGTTTTACCGTAAGGAGGTCTTTTTCAACCATTTGATTGACCTGATTGTTTATTATTTTCATATAACTTGTTTCGGTATTCATTTTTATTTCGTCCAGGTCCAGGTGCTGCATGATAAAATGCATTATGGTTCCTCTTTCTGCTCCGCTCAAACCTTTCTTTTCCTCCAGGAACAGAGGTTTTTTAATAAGTTTTGCAGTAAAGTAATGCATAGATGCACTTCCCTCGGACGATTGATCGCTGAATCTTCTTTTCAGTTCTGTAACCGAAATCTTCGCGGGGATATACGCCGCATCGAGGTATTCATATTTCCAGCTAAGTCTCCTGTCGATTTCTTCGAAATTTTTATTACCCAAAGTAAGTGAACCGTGACCGTCATCAAAAGCCGGATCTTCCATCCAGTCGTTAAATCCATGACTTTGTAAATCATCGGAACTTTTACTCATAAGTATATCGCTTTTGCTCCAAAACTTTATATCCCATAGGGATGAATCTTCTATTAACAAACCTTTAAACAGGTTTTCTGAAGCCGCTTCTTTACGGAAATCCTCACAACGGCTATGACGCAATGCAGCCGGTACTATCCAATCAAGATAATTTCGTCCGTTCAGCATCTCATAGTCGGAAAGCTTTTCTTCCTTAGTATTAGCCATAGAAAACCATTTATTTAAAGCCTTATCCTTATCGGCGGTCGAACCGGTTATAATTAGTTTTTCCTTCGCTCTGGTAAGTGCAACGTATAGAATTCTCATTTCCTCCGACAGAGTCTCGGTCTTAATTTTCACCTTTATTGCTTCCTTGGCAGCCGAAGGCCATGAAAGCCTTTTTTTATAATCCACCACATCGGGGCCGAATCCCATATCCTGATGCAACAGGATACTTTTGTTCATATCCTGCAGATTAAACTTTTTGCCGCAGCCTGAAAGAAATACGACGGGAAACTCCAGTCCCTTGCTTTTATGGATACTCATTATCCTGACCACATTGTCATTCTCGCTTAATATTTTAGCGCTTCCCAAGTCACCCTTGCTGCTTTTCAGCTTGTCAATAAAGTTAATGAAGTTAAACAATCCCTTATAGCTTGTGTCTTCAAATTGCTTCGCTCTTTCAAACAAAATTCTTAAATTTGCCTGTCTCTGTTCTCCGCCCGGCATGGCTCCCACCATGCTGTAATAGCCGGTATCGCTGTATAATTTCCATATAAGCTGATCGGCGGGTAAATATAAAGATTCCTCTCTCCACCCGGCTAAACTATCGAGAAATTTTTTGGCTTTATTGCGAACCTCTCCGGTCCCCGTCTCAGAAAGCTTAATTAAGCCGTCAAACAGCGAACCTTTACGCTTGGAGAGCCTGATGTCCGCTAAGTCATTTGTTGTGAAGGAAAAAATCGGTGACCTTAACACTGATAAAAGGGGAATATCCTGATACGGGTTATCTATTATCTGTAATAGTGACAGAATGATCTGAATTTCAACGGTTTTGAAAAATCCGCTCCCGGTATCCGCAAAGACGGGTATTCCGGCCATAGTCAATTCGTCCACAAATACGTCCGACCAGTTTTTTGTTGTTCTTAACAGAATTACGATATCCCGGTATTCCAACTTTCTGTACTTCTTTAGAGCCTTATCAAAAACAGCGAAGCAATTGCCCTCTTCATCGGGTTCCATAAGCATACGGATTCTTTTTGCCACCATTCTGGCTTCACATTGTATGTTATCGAGCATTTCCTCTTCCTGCCCGGCTGCTTCACTGTTATTATCCTCTGTATTGTTATCGGTGTTATTTGATTGGTTATCTGAATCACCGGTATTAATAATATGCAGCTCGGTACTTCCGCCAAAAATCAGCCCTTTTTGTTCATTTTCCGGAAATTCGGCGCCTGGATTAAGAGCTTCATTTTCGGTATAATCAAGTTCTCCAGCATTTACCGACATTATCTGTCTGAAGATAAAATTCACAGTATCCACAACATTTTTACGGCTTCTGAAATTCTTGTACAAAAGTATTTTCCTGAAGGGACTGTCCTTTTCAGTGGAATATGTATTATATTTTTGCATAAACAGCTCAGGCCTTGCCTGCCTGAATCTGTAAATGCTCTGTTTAACATCGCCTACCATAAAGACATTTGGTTTTGGACTGTCAACCCTGGATATCATGTTGATAATAATTTCTTGAACCAGGTTGCTGTCCTGATACTCGTCCACCATTATTTCGTCAAAACGTTCCCTGTATTGCAGGGCTGTATCCGACGGCACAAATCTTCCGTTCTGATCTTTTTTTGTCAGGATCTCAAGACAATAGTGTTCCAGATCGTTAAAGTCCAATATGGATTTTCGATTCTTTTTTTCGGCATATCTTACTGACAGCTCAATAACTAAGCCGGCAAGGCATTTCATCCTGCCATAAAGAGCATTCATTTCATTCAAAAGTTCTGCCGAAACGGCGTTCACCATTTGCCCCTTAAGCTTCTCCAGTCGTTTTTTTACATTATCCCGTATGCCCTTTACCGTATCCTTTTTAGTTTCATCCGCTTCCTTGCCGGCTCTGGGAAGAGTTGAAAAAGTAAAGGTATTTAAGCCGAAATATAAGTTGTCCCATACTGTTTCAGAACTCAGTTTTTCGCTGTTTTCTATCAGCATGATAAGATTATTTACATTTGTTAAATCCTCCTGAAAAACAGGCAGGTATTTTTCCAACCCAGGCTCTGCTTTTATATCCTCTAAAGCATGGGTTAGCATGTCCCTCATACCCTCAAGTTCAATTTTTACCGAAGATATCAGGGTCTTACCCCAAACTGTAGAGGCAAAATCTGTGCCAACAGGGATTTTCAATCCTTCTGTCATTTTCTCCAGCCATTTTTCCGGCCATGGACTGCTCTGTATAAAAGTATGCAGACTAAGGACTATGTCCATCAGCTGCTGATCGTCCCGATTGCTGCCGTAGCTTTCCAGAAGTTCATAAAAGTCCTGATTGTTTTCCTTCTCATATTGCTCTTCGAAAATATCGTTAAGGGCTTCCAATTTCATTAAATAGCTTTCTGTCTCATCGGCAATCCTGAAATCCGGATCAATATTGAGAAGATGAAAATTACTTCGGATAACTTCGGTACAAAAAGAATGAATGGTGGTTATACTTGCCTTTCCCAGTAAAGCCATCTGTCTTTGTATTCTGGCCGATCCGGGATTTTCTTCCAGATATTTTGATATGGCATTGGCAATCCTTTCCCGCATCTCGGCTGCTGCAGCGTTGGTAAAGGTAACTACCAGAAGCCTGTCTATATCAACAGGATTTTTTTCATCGGTTATTTTCTTTATAATACGTTCAACTAAAACAGCAGTTTTACCCGCACCTGCGGCGGCTGCCACCAGAAGATTGCAATCTCTTGCAGTTATGGCATCCCATTGTTCATTTGTCCATCTGGTTTCACTCATTTACGCTTTCTCCTTAATACTTTCCCAAACCTCGTCATTATCTTTGTTATATAACAGTCTGAAAGCATTCTCCTTTCGTGTTGTGTCAAACTGGCAGACAGGAAGATAGATACAATAAGTGCATGCGCTGATGTCCTTCTTCTTATATGGCTTAATATCGGCATTTCCCTTCATTATTTCGGTACAAATATCCTTTAACAGGCTTTTTATATATTTCTTCATAAGCCTGAACTGTTCCAGTGATGCTCCTGAAGTGTTTTTTCCCAGTACATCCCCCTTATTTAAAGTTGCGGGTATAAGCATGGATGAGCCTTCAATTGTATTGTCCATTTCTTTAATCAATTTAACATCGGCCAGAACCAGACCTTTCATTTTCAGTTTTCTCATTATGGTTTTCTCTATTTCCTCTTCGGAAAGATTTTTATCGCTCCTGATAATAGGATCATCCACCTTAAAATACAGAATACCTCCTGGGAAAACTGGGCCGTTTCCTTTCTGTTCCTCGCTTTCCCAGATTGCATCCATATAAGTAATAAGCTGAATCTGTAACCCGTAGAAAACATCCGACAACTTAAAATCTTTCGTTCCCGACTTGTAATCGATTATATTAAAATACTTTCCATCCTGGGACTCAAAAGCGTCTATTCTGTCTATTCTTCCGGTTAACTGGATTTTCTGCCCTGAATCCAGCTGAATTACTATAGGAGGATATTTCTCCTTTTCACCGAACCCCACCTCGTAATCGACAGGATTAAAGCTACTCCTGCGTATATGGTGGGCTATCAGCAATACTGCTCTTGTGACCACTCTCTTAAGTCTTACTGTAAGGGCAGTGTAACGCTTTGACGCAGCAATCCCCTTTCCCTTCATTCCTTCAAGCATCTCATCCACAATTTCTGAAACTCTTTCCCTGCACCAATCGTCGGTAAAATTTCTCCATGTCATATCTCCTTCTGACACCAGTCTGGAGAATTTTTCAATTACAGCATGCATAAATGTTCCTATATCCGGAGGACTAAGCCGGTATATTTTCCGTTCCTTTGCGTTTAAACCGTACTGAACGAAAAATGAGAAGGGACATGAGGTGTATTTTTCCAGTCTTGAAACGCTGGAGTAGGCAGGATTCCCATATAAAGCCAGGATTTTATCTTCACTTATCCTTTCGGCTTTATTGGTATAACTAAAAGCTTTTCTCACAATATCAATACTTTCTTTCCAGTCTTCACGGCCTTTAAACCATCTGTAAACATCCTTCCATATCGGGTTTATTTCATTACCGTCGGCATTTTGTCTTAATGATACGATAAGCTTTTTAAAAGCAGGCTTTTGTCTTGAGATAGCTTCCATATCAAATTCATCTGGTGAAGGAGGTATTATATCGCTATGCTGAATTAGTTTTGGAAAAATTTTCTGCAAACGGGACACGATAATTGAAGGTCTCATGGTTTTACCCTCACTGTCCCCTATCGGCCAGCTTATTCTTAAATATTTATCCGAAACGGTAAGTGTTCTGTAAACAAGGTATTGCTCGTCGAATGCCTGTGTTTTTGTGTCACTGGCAAGCTCAATACCCATATGGTTCAATACCGAACGATCCTGATCTGATAAAATACCCTCTGTCATGGCTGCCGATGGAAAAACTCCGTCGTTGGTGCCCAGGATGAACATAGCTTTAATTTCATGGCTTCTGGAACGTTCCACGCTACCAACAAGCACCTGATCAACGGCAGCAGGAATTGTTCCTATTTTGTATTCCGACAATCCGATTTTTAAGATTTCGCTGAACCCCTCTAGGCTGTATGTTTCATCACCTAATACCTCCACAGTTTGATCCAGAACATCCATAACTATATTCCATACCTGTGAATACTCATCGGCAAGTTTAAGCCGGCCTGATTTTCTGAAATCATCTATGGTTTTTTCTATCGAATCAGGAATGCCCAAATCGCATAAAAACTCAAAAATACCTGTACAAAACTCCGCAGCGGTTCTTTTACCCTTAGTTTTATTTCTAAAATCCAGTAATGGCTTTATAACTCTGTTCCTTATTTCATTTATCTCATCAAGATCACTCTGATTTTCATTGTGTTGGTCATTGGGTATAAGATCCGGACTCATGTCCCATGGTTTTTCCCTTGTCCAGTAACTGCCCCGAATTCCACATGCCAGCACATAATTCTCCAACAGATCGATACTTCTTCTGTCGATACCCGTCAATCCTGTTTTCAAATAGCGAAATACAGCCTCATAGGACCAGTTGTCAATAAAAATGTCCATCATTGACACTAGGAGGCGGACTAACGGATGATTATTTATTTCGGTCTTTCTGTCAATATAGTATGGAATCTCATAATCTGAAAAAATAAGTTCAATAAGTTTTTCATAAGCCTGAAGATTTCTTGAAACAACCGCTATGTCCCGAAAACGCATATTATGATCTCTGCAAAGCCGGACTATTTCACAGGCCGTTGCTTCTATTTCGGAAAAAATATTCTTGGCGGCGAAAAGTGATATATCTTCCATCTCTTTATCCAGAGTATCGTATGGAAATGCATAGAAGTTCTTTTCCAAATGGGCTAATTCCACGCTTTTTCTGAATCGGACAGATTCACCTAAAAAAATCGGTTTTTCAATTATAACGGCATTTTCATTAGCCAGCCTTTTAAGCTTTCTGTAAACATTCCTGACAGGGGCAAACAAATCTTCAGTCTCTGTATTGTTTTCAAGGTTATCAGTGCACAGGCTTACAGTAACACGGAAAGCTTTTTTCAATAACTCGCCGATTATTTTATATTCCTGAGGCGTAAAACTCACAAAGCCGTCTATCCAGATTTCAGCATCATGATATAAGGAAGATGCGGCAATTTTTTTTGCTGCCAGGGTAAGGTCATCATCCGAGTCTCTGTATCTTTTTTCAATAAGAGATTCAAATTCACCATATACAAGATTGATCTCAGTGAGCTTTTCCCTTAAAGGATTATCCTCATCGAGAGCATCAATAGCATCCTGCAGCCTGCCGGGTGTTACATTGTATCTTTTAAATTCTGTAATCAGGGTGGATATTGTATTTATAAAACCTTCCCGCTCACAGGTCCCTGCAAAAACTTTGAATCTGTCACTCATTTTATTGAGGATCTGGTATATAATCATTGATTTTCCGGCAGGATGAATATGGGGGTATGTGATCCCCCCCGTCTCATTAAACACTCTGTGTGCCATTCTTTGAAAGCTCAGGACTTCTGTCTTGAGTATGCCGCCGGTTTTGGTAACTGAAACAAGGTTCTTTTCAGCCTGAAAAGAAAACTGCTCCGGAACCAGTAAAACCAGTGTTCTGCCCGAGTTTTCCTCTATTCGTGATCTTATCTCATCTAAAATAAAATGCGTCTTGCCGCTTCCTGCACGGCCGTATACTATCCGCAAGCTCATAAATTTCTCCGGGGTTTGCTTTTTTTATTAATTATATCATAAGCAATTTATTGCTTTAAGCTGTCAAAAAACGGCACTACCGCATGTTGTCCATGCGGTAGCTGCTCAATGGTTCAATGTTCATTTATGCTGTCCTGAGCAATTTGTCATTTTGATCGTCAGCAAAGAATCGTTTCATCTGACATAATAAGATTCTTCGACTCCGCTTGCGCTCCGCTCAGGATGGCAGTGTCATACCTGCGGCCCTCAGGATGACACTTCCTGCTATTCATAATCGGAATATCAAGTCGCTCTTCTCTTTTATTTTCATCTCTTCAAAGTACCTGTTTTCCATTGGTATCCATATTTCTTTAAACTTGTGGGCAAGAGCTTCTCCTGACCTTTTCGTTATTATTTCAACCTGCTTATTATAGTCAATACTCAAAAAAATCTTATAATCATAAATATCAATAAGAGTAGGGTGCATACTGTAAACACCTTCCACAATATTAAGCCTTTTTTCTTTCACATGTATTGTTCTGTCAAAGCTTAAAGTATGGCAGTTGTATACCCGGTACTCAAAATCTCCGCCTTTTAAAAGATTGTAGGCAACCTCATGCCTGAATCTGGCATAATCCACATTACCGCCGGTTTCCTTAAGTCTTTCCTCGGTTTTCAGCTCTGGCGGAAGAAAGAAGTCGTCCATATGGAATACATTGCAATCAAAATGTTCTTCTATATATTTTGCCAGAGTGCTCTTTCCGGCTCCGCTGTTTCCGTCAATGGCTATTATTACAGTGTCTTTCTCCTTTAACAGCGTATCGATTTTTTTCAGTATAATTTCCTTATCCTGTTTATTCAGCATTAGATTAATCCTGCTCTTTCGTCTTTATGCCGCTTCTGCTTAAGCTGACTTGAAATCATTATACCATAACTATCACATTATTAAAGGCGGGTGCAAGATTTCTTATTGAGATAAGCCGGTTTGCTTTGGAGGAAAGACCACCGAGCGGTAACATTATTGAAAATTAATGAGCGACCCTTGAGGGGAAGACCTCTCGACCAGGACATGACGGAGCGAAAGCGGAGGAATGTCATAAAACGGCGATATTGATCTTATAAATCTGGGTGCTTAGAGGCTTTCGAAATGAGAATCTTGCACCCGCCTAAAAGTAAACATATAAAAGCAGGTGCAAGGTTTCTCATTGAGATAAGCCGGTTTGCTTCGGAGGAATACTCACAGATTCTCTTCCTTTAATGCGTCTATCGGATTATCCTTCTTAATCTTTTGCATAGAATAAATCATTGTGGCGAATACAACCGCAAATACGCTGCCCACAGAAATCACAATGCTGTACCACGGAATGAAGAAACTTATTTTCAAACCATTTAGTATACTTCTGTATATCAGCCAGGTAACGAATATCGCCACAGGAATACCGTATGCCAAACCTTTTATGCCATAGAGCAGACATTCGTAATTCATCATTCTGTTAAACATCTTCTGGGTCATACCTATAGATTTCAACATGGCAAACTCTCTGCGACGTAACCCTATATTGGTTGAAATAGTGTTAAATACATTGGCTGCAGCAATTAGAGATATTAAAACTATGAATCCATATGAGAAAACATCCAGTACTGTTATCATAGCCCTGTCGGATTCCGCCATTTCAGCATAATCGATAAGCCTGCTGTAGTTTAAGCTCATCCCGCTCAACGTCTTAACCATATCGTCATAAACCGCCTTGTGGTTTTTAGCATTAAAATACATTGCTGCTGTGGTTACTTCATGATCTTCACCCAGTACTTTACTTATAGCACTGTAAGGATAAAGTAATGAAATTAGGACCCCTTGATTAGTACTGACCATAAAGGGTTTTTTATCTGTCAAAGTGCCGGTTTCAACTGTGTAGCCAATTGCTGCCTCGGAAGCTGTAAGCTGTTTTCTGTTCCCATCTTCATCCATATATATATAATAAGTCTGATCGTTAACCTTCTCAGTTTCACCGGTAAAATATAAATTTTCAATTTGATTAAACTTCCTCATATCAATTTTTTTAAGGTCATTTTTAAGAAGATTGATTGTGTAATATCGGCCTTCATTATAGTCAAATATTTTGCTGTAACTATATATGACCGGCAATGGTTTGTCCGGATTCATGTGAATATCAGTATCCATGGAATTTTCCTTCAAATACTTCTCAAAGGATGAATCATTAATAAAATACTTCATAACATTAATATTAGTGTATTGGCCCTCTTTCATCTCACCGTAATACGTCTTTGCATACTCAATATACTCGTCGCTCAGGTCGTCCACGGCTATCTCGGTATAATCCGAATAGCTGATAGCTGCATATCCGCTTTCAGTCACACCGCTGAGATTTTTAAGATTGCTGAAGACTTCTTCAATGGAATACATCCCATTTGAATCAGATGTATAAGTATAAATAATATCATAATCTTCAGGATCGATCACTCTGTCGGTACCCTCTTTAAGGTAAGCCGAAAAGCTGGAAGCGGAAATAAAAAGGACTATACTCAAAAAGAGTGAAATTACGGTAGCACGATATTTCCTTTTATTACGCTTAAAATTTTTACGTGCAAGCATTCCTTCGAATCCAAACAGCTTGTAAACAAGCTTTGATGTCCTGACTTTATTAGCCTTTATCCTGACATCCTGAGACATCCTGATAGCCTCAATGGCCGATACTTTGGCAGCCCTTTTCGCGGGAATGTATGCAGAGATCAGAACCGTGATGAGGCCAATGATCACTGCTATGATAACAGCTTCCCATGAAACCGACAGACGGAACACTACGTCCGTTCCATTACCTAAATAAGTGGTAAATATATTCCCAATAAACTTAAAAGTAACTCCCATCCCCAAAATACCCGCAAGTATCCCGAGAGGGATCCCTATTATGCTCAATGAGAAGGCTTCAAACAACACGCCTTTTGTCATCTGCTTCCTGGTAGCCCCAACTGAAGATAAAATCCCGAACTGTTTCGTCCGCTCGCTTACAGATATTGAAAAAGCATTATATATCAGCGATATGGAACCGAATACTATGATCCCTATAAGAATGGCAGCAAGGCTGTAAAACACCTTAAGATAACTACCTATATTGGATATTCCGATCAGACGCAGATAATCATTATTGGTCATATACTCATATCCCGGGAAAGTTTCCTCCATAAAATCGAATATTTTTTCAACATGCTTGAGCTTTAAATACACATTATAGCTATATGTCTTGTCGCCGTTATCCAGGGTGAGGGCTGTATACCCGGGAGCTGAAAAAGGCTCAAAGCTGGGCCTTTCATAAAACCCGACAACGGTATAGCTCCTTTGCTCTTTTATGGTCAGGCTTTCGCTTTCACCATCATCAGGATTTATCAAAGGAACGTTCTGACTTAAGATGGCACCGTTAATTTTTCTGATTCCGATGTCCAGTTTCAGCACATCACCGATTGAATAAACGACTCCCCCGTTTGATTCCAGATGGTTAGGCAGAATTATTTCGGATGTATTGGCAGGAAGCTTTCCGGCTGTTAGACGTACCGGCATGGTTTCGGCAAATGTTTGATCCATTCCTGCAATGAACAGGTACGGCTTATCTTCATTGATACAATCCTCCAATAAAGCATATCCTATATTCTGAATGGTCGTGATGTTCTCTGTCTCAGGATTGTTCCTCAATTCCTCCAGCTTTTCATACGGAATAGATGAAGCAGACCCATGCCAGTCCCCATCCTGTTCGATTATTATCTCCAGCAAATAATTCCGCAGACTGGATATGCTGGTTGTTACCGCAGTTATCATTGAAGCAGACAGAATAATTCCTATTATCGTAACAAGAGTCCGAACCTTGTTTTTCCACAGGGTTTTCAGCGTAACCTTATTGATGATATTCATTAGTCTACCACCCTTTCGGAAAATCCTTCGGTTACCTGCGTATTTTCATTGGACGACAGTTTCCCGACGGCTGACGATTTTCTTATGGTTTCATCCCGGATGATCCTCCCATCCTCAATGGACAGGATCCTGTCTGCCTGAAGCGCTATATTTTCGTCATGGGTAATTATGATAAGTGTCTGACCATATTTCTCATTTGACAGTTTAAGAAGTTCAACGATCTCCTGACTGTTTTTGGAATCAAGATTTCCCGTCGGTTCATCAGCAAGAACTACCGCCGGTGCATTCATAAGAGCACGTCCAATGGATACCCGCTGTTGTTGGCCTCCCGAAAGCTGGTTAGGCAGATGATTTTCGCGGTCCTTTAAATTAAGTATCCTTAAAAGCTCCTCCAGCCTTTCATTGTTTACTTTCCTGCCGTCCAGGAGTACAGGGAGCGTAATATTTTCTGTTACTGTCAAGACCGGTATCAGATTATAGAACTGATATATCAGGCCAACCTGTCTGCGGCGGAATATGGCCAGGTTCTCATCACTCTGGGCATAGACGTCCTGCCCGTTCATATAGACTTTTCCGCTGGTTGGCTTATCAACACCGCCAATAATATGCAGCAATGTGGATTTGCCCGATCCGGACGGACCAATTATCGCTATAAATTCGCCCTTCTGCACCGAAAAAGATACATTGTCCAGCGCTTTAACAAGGTTTTCATCTTTCCCGTATATCTTTGTCAGATTTTCAACTCTCAGTATTTCCATGTTAACCTCCAAAATAGATTTAACTTATATGTAAGAAGGGACGGCCCACCGCAAACTAAAGTATCTTAAAGCCGCATGAACAGCAGACTTACCCTTTGCGTACGTTCAGGACGATAAACAGGGAACAACTTTATCAGTGTTCTCTGTCGGCCCTTTTACATATTTTAATTTTATCCATTGGAAGTGACATATAGGTGACTAAAATATAACTAAAATGTCACCTGAGCTTACACAATGTTCTTATAGAACCGGATCGTAAACTTGGCTCCGCCTTCCTTGCGATTTTCGACTTTAATTGTACCGTTTTGGCTTGTTATTATCATGCGGGCAAGGGCGAGACCTATACCTATATTATTATTGCTTGAATTTTTACCTTTATAGAATCTTTCGAACAAGTGAGGCAAATCCTCAGGATCTATACCGGGACCGTTATCGGATATGATGATCTCGGTAAAAAGAGTATTTTCCTGTGCGGATATACTTAATTTACCACCCTTTTGTGTGTGCTCCATGCAATTTTTCAATACATTTTCAATTGCCTCTGCAGACCATGCCAAGTCACCCTTGAAGGATGAGCCTTTCTGGATTTGAATGTCAAGTTCCTGTTCCCGGAGCTCTATAGGTATTGCTATGGTATCAATAGCCTTCTTAACCAGTTCATCAACATAAACCGTCTCATTTTTTAGCTTTACCGTTCCGGTATCCAGTTTCGATATTTTAAGAAGCGCAGTAATAAGCCAGTCTATTCTTGTAAGCAGCATATCCACTTCTTTAATAAGCTCCAGCCTGCGCTCCTCCGATAAATCGGAATTCGACATGAGCGACAATAATATATTTATTGATGTCAGCGGTGTTCTTAATTGATGAGATATGTCTGCAAGGGAATCCGCCAGGTATTGTTTATCCTGTTTTAATGACCATGCCTGGTTCTTAAGCTGCACTGTGAGTTTTGATATCTCACTTTGCAGAAAAGACAGTTCTCCTTCGGAATATCCAGACAAATCAATGGACTCATCTCCGTGAAGGATCTTATCGATATCACTTCCCAGTTCAGCCAGTTTTTTATATCGCCTGAACGTAATACAAAAATGCAAAGCAGTAAACAGCATTGATGTGGCTAATATGATCAGTCCATAATAATATCCCAACAAAAAGCCTATAATTGTCAGAATCAGGATCAAAAGAATGTATAATATTAAACTTTTTTTGATTTCAGGATTTCTGAAAAAACTCATTTAATCACCGACCTTATATCCCAGGCCGCGAACAGTCTTGATAAACGTCGGGTTTTGAGGATCATCTTCGATTTTGTCTCTTAGTCTTTTTATATAGACCGTAAGGGTATTATCGTTGACATATTCTCCGGCAATGTCGTAAATTTCTTCAAGAAGTTTGTCTCTCGACAATATTGCTCCTTTATTATTCAGGAACACCAGAAGCAGTCTGTATTCAAGGGCTGAAAGGAATAATTCGGCACCGTTTTTTGTTACCGTTCCCTTAGCGGTGTCCACCTTAATAAACCCATGCTCAATTACAGAATTGGATTTGCTGCTGCGTCTTAAAACGCTTTTTATGCGGGATAAGAGCTCTCTGGGACGAAATGGCTTGCTTATATAGTCATCGGCTCCCATGTCCAGGCCTGTAATGACGCTGTATTCATCCGCCGACGCAGTCAGGAATATTACAGGGGTATCGCCAATTGCTCTGGCGGCGGCACAAACTGCAAAACCATTGCCGTCTGTTAGGGATATATCCACTAAGAGCAGATCATATTTATTTTTCTCTATTTTACTGACAGCCTGCTTCTGGCCGGTAGCCGAGTCAATTTCAAAGCCCTCACTGCGGAGGTACTCAGAGAGATTATTTACTATGCTTGCATCATCTTCCACCAGCAATATTTTTGCCATGTTCTGCTCCTTTACAGTTAATAATTTCTTTTTTCGATTCATAGAACTCTCATCAAAAACCATGCTGCCGCATCACGTGCCGTAATCTTATATCATAAGCCGCCGTTAGGCGTCTTATGATTCAATGCTCTCGGGCACCCGTTCGAAATCTCTGATTTCGGTAACGGGTGAAAACATTAATACGAAGTATCAATGTTTGCGGGCACCCGTTCGAAATCTCTGATTTCGGTAACGGGTGAAAACATTATAACAAATAATTCTCCCCCTATGGTATTATAGATTTGTCACATTGATTATTTTATAAAAATCAAAAACCCGGGAGGAATCATGAGCAAGGGCAATATAAAGAAGATTTTAGTCATAGACGGTCAGGGCGGTAAACTTGGAAAACAGCTTATTGAAGCTATTAAAGACCGTATTGAAGACGTCGAAATAACAGCAATAGGCACTAACGGTATTGCCACCGCCACAATGCTAAAGGGCGGCGCGGATTATGCCGCTACCGGAGAGAACCCGGTTATTGTAGCCTGCAGGAAGGCTGATATTATAATTGGACCAGTAGGTATAGTCATTGCCGATTCACTGATGGGAGAAATTACGCCTAAAATGGCAACAGCAATAGGCCAGAGCAATGCAGTAAGAATACTGATCCCCGTCAACAAATGTGATAATATTATTGCCGGAGTTCCGGATCTTTCAATGTCGGCCCTTATCACTGACACAATAAACAAGCTTACCGAGTTTATTTCATCCGATGCGTGATCAGTTTTTACGGCCTTCTAATAGAATACTTAAAAACCGGAAATATGTTTGGAATATTAAATATAAAATTAATAATTATAAATACGGTTTGATTTATGTTGCGTAATATGCTATATTCTAATAAGCGTTCGGCATGAAGCCGGAAACAAATGGTTTTGATAATAATTAGATTTAATGTTCTACCATGAAGGTATTAGTCATCAGAAGATGGCTGATGCCTTTTATTATTTGGAGGAGAGAGTTTTTATGACATCAACGGTTAAGAAAATCACCTTTGCAGGCATGTTTCTCGCATTGGCATTATTGCTTCCCTTTCTTACAGGACAAATTCCTCAGATTGGCAACGCTTTATCTCCAATGCACATACCGGTACTATTATGCGGGTTCGTCTGTGGCGGACCACTTGGTCTTGCTGTCGGATTTATAGCGCCATTACTTCGCTATATGCTTTTTGGCATGCCTCCGATTTTACCTACCGGAACAGCCATGGCATTTGAACTGGCAGCATACGGTTTGACTTCCGGCCTGCTTTATAGAACGCTGCCCAGGAAAATACCATATATTTATGTCTCTCTGATAATCTCAATGCTTGTAGGAAGAGTTGTATGGGGAATTGCAATGTTTGTTATTTCATTATTGGCGACAAATATACAATTCGGATTCCCTGCATTTCTGGCAGGTGCTTTCATAAACGCAATCCCCGGTATCATTCTACATATTGTACTTATTCCAGTTATTGTTATCGCATTAAATAAAGCCAAGCTGATGTACAATGAATGATTTAGCAAAAATATTAACTAAACATGCAGAAACATATCCTTTGATGGAACCGGCAGACGCTGTCAAACTCATCTATCAGAATGAGTTTGGCGGCGGCCATCTTATTGCCGGTAAAGAAGCATGTTTAAATCGCCTGCAAAAGGAATACCAAACTGTAATTCAAAAAACTGATATACCTTTACTTGAAGATATCGGAAACGGTATGGCCAGGGTAAACCTGGCCGCTTTAGCTGCCAACGGCTTAACCGTTGAGATGTTAAACGATATCTTTGTTGCTTCATCCGAAAAATTACACGGAACAAAAAAATCCTTCATCCGGAAACTTAATATCCTGGAAAAGTTAACCCGGGAAGGCATATTTAAATTTGATAATCATTCATTGCAAGCCTATCTTAAGGATTATATCAGTCTCGGATGCCCTCCGGTATCCCACAGCAGGATATAGAGAGACGCATACAAACCCGCATATAGAGTCATCTGCAGGAATTTGCTGCCGGAAAAATTTTCACCACAATAATCCCAAATGTTCCAGCAGAATTTTCAGTCCAATAAGAACAAGGATTATTCCTCCGGCCAACTCAGCCTTTGACTTGTATTTTGTTCCGAATATAGAGCCTGCCTTTACCCCAATAACAGACAGCGTAAATGTTGTAATGCCTATAAAGACTACAGCAGGCAAAATGTTTACTTTAAGGACAGCCAGCGTAATCCCCACCGCCAACGCATCAATACTCGTGGCAACAGCCATGGGGAGCATGTCCATAAATTTAAGGGACCCGCTGTTGACATCACATTCATCCCCATGCTTTATGGCTTCATATATCATATTAATGCCTATCAAAGCAAGCAGTATAAATGCGATCCAATGATCATATGCGCTGATAAGCGATTCAAACCTTGAACACAGAAAAAAGCCCAAAAGCGGCATAAGTGCCTGGAAACCGCCAAACCACAGTCCTACCGTGCCAGCTTTTCTTAATGATGATTCTTTCATTGCCAGTCCTTTACAAACAGAAACAGCGAATGCGTCCATTGAAAGGCCTATGGCGACAATAAATAATTCCAGAATGGTCATTTAGTTATTCCCCTTTATAAGTAAGAAAATCAGGCACCAAACTGTACCTGATGATGTATTTTTTGATGTTGGAACAGCTGCCATACATGAGTCCAATTTATTAAGTAAACCGGGCTTTTAAGTCGGTATGATGATTTGCCGCACTGTTATGCGCAAACTGCTCCCCCAGGAAATCTATTGTATAATACCATATGTGGCTGATTAATACAAGCATCATGTTTTGTCCTTGATACATTCGTGATTTGTTAAAAAAATGTTGTTGTTCAGGCAGTTTTATAGTAGTACAATGAACAATGGCATTGACATTATACTATCGACATAAGTGCATGAGGTAAAAATGAACAGTATAGACGCAAAATACATAAAAATGACCCAGACATCCATTCCAAAACTTGTAATGAATCTTGCTATTCCCAGTATAATAAGCATGGTAATAACTTCAATATACAATATGGCGGATACCTACTTTGTCAGTCAGATTAATACAAGTGCATCCGGAGCGGTAGGTATATCGTTTTCATTTATGGCATTAGTTCAGTCAATCGGATTTACCATGGGAATGGGTTCCGGCAACTACATTGCCCGGCTATTGGGACAACAAGACCCGGATAAAGCCGCTGAAGTGGCTGCTACAGGCTTTATTACCACTTTTGGAATAGGAATACTTTTCTCCGTTCTGGGTATGATTTTTATTAAACCATTAGCTCTTTTATTAGGCGCAACACCTACAATACTCCCCTATGCGACAGACTATATCCGCTATATATTGGTGGGAGTTCCCTTTATGATATCTTCCTATGTATTGAATAACATCTTTCGTTATCAGGGCAGCGCCTTCTATTCAATGTTCGGGATTGGTATTGGCGGTATTATCAATATCGTTCTCGACCCCATTTTCATTTTCTATCTTAACATGGGTACCGGCGGAGCCGCACTGGCAACCAGCATAAGCCAATTTATAAGTTTCTGTCTTCTGCTTTTCGCCTCCGGCAAAGGCGGAAATTTGAAAATATCTTTTAAAAATTTCAGACCACAACGTGAAACGTACAAAGTTATATTGAAATTAGGTATGCCATCATTTTATCGCCAGAGTCTGGCAAGCATTACCGGAATAATACTTAACCAAACCGCAGGCCCTTTCGGAGATGCCGCAATTGCAGCCATGTCAATAGTAACGCGGGTATTCAACCTTGCATTGGCTGCTTTACTGGGCTTTGGACAGGGCTTTCAGCCTGTAAGCGGATATAACTACGGAGCAAGGCTTTACAGCCGGGTGGTTGATGCATTTTGGTTCTGTATCAGGGTCGCCGCTGTCGGTCTTACAATAGCCTCCATTATAGGCTTTATATTTGCGCCGCAAATAATATCAGTTTTCAGGAAAGATGATCTGGATGTTATTTCAATAGGTACGGTGGCCATGCGATACCAATGCTTCTCTTTCCCCCTCTCAGCCTGGATAGTAATCAATAATATGCTTGTTCAAACAATCGGAAAGTCTAAAGAAGCCTCCATATTATCTCTTGCCCGGCAGGGGCTGTTCTTTCTCCCTCTTATACTTATTCTGCCTTCCTTCCTGGGTCTGACGGGAATACAGTTAAGTCAGCCAATAGCTGATCTGGCAACATTTATTCTGGCTTTGCCTATTGGCACCAGAGTGGTGAAGGAACTCAATCAGCTTCAGAAAGAGCAGGAAGCAAGGATGGATGCATAACTGCTCATATGATGACAGACGTCAATATCAACCTGAATAAAGCATAAAGCAAGGCAAAACGGGACGATGTCCTCAAAGGACCCGTCCCGTTTGTATTGTATTATGTATTATGTTAGATCAGAACATTGGCACAACTGCCCCTTTGTATTTCTCCAACATGAAGTTTTTGACTTTTTCACTCTTAAGCGCCTTTACGAGTTCCTGAATAGCCGGGTTGTTCTCATTCCCTTCCTTGACGCAGAGAATATTTGTGTAGTTATTCTTTATAACGTCAGAATCCTTGTCTTCGATAGCCAGAGCATCGACTGTAGCATTAAGTCCGGCTTGTATTGCATAATTGCCGTTAATTACCGCCATGTCCACATCCTGCAGGGACAACGTTAACTGAGCGGCTTCTATTTCTTTAATAACAAGGTTTTTGGGATTCTCTTCAATGTCCAGGACAGTAGCGGTAAAGTCGGCTGTATCCTTTAGTTTAATCAAACCCTGAGCCTCTAAAAGCATCAGCGCACGGGCTTCATTTGTTCCGTCGTTCGGAACTGAGATCACGGCACCGTCCTTTAATTCATCGAGAGATTTTGTTTTGCCCGGGAATATGCCGAAGGGTTCATAATGGATAGCGGCTACCGATACAATATGTGTGTCGTTATCCTTATTGAACTGCTGCAGGTACTGAACGTGCTGGAAATAATTCGCATCCAGCTGACCGTTTTCAACATTGGTATTGGGCTGAACATAATCTGTAAACTCAACGACTTCAAGAGTTATTCCTTTCTCAGCAAGTATATCTTTTGCGACATTAAGTATTTCGGCATGAGGCGTTACGCTGGCACCGACTTTAATGGTGGATGAGTCTTTTTTGTCCGCACCGCAGCCTGCAAATATTGTGAGCACTAATGTCAGAGCTAAAGCTAATTTAACTATTTTCTTCATATTCTCTCTCCTTTTTATACATATTTTATTTTTACTCCGCGCTATAGCGGATGTATTAATTCATGTTTTAATTTGATGAATTACTTCTGCAAAGAAATTTCAATTTGCAGTATCCGTCAGAAATCTCCGTTTCATTTTTACAATGAGGTTATCTGATGCGTTTATCGCATTTATTTGCTATGAAATTCCCTATTTCCTGAATTACCTGTACTATTAAAACCAGTATAGCTACCATTACCAGCATTATATCGGTCTGAGAACGATAGTACCCGTAATTTATGGCAATATTCCCAAGACCGCCGCCGCCGACAAATCCCGACATGGCTGAATAACTCAGAATGGTGGTCGTAGCTATTGCCGCGCCTACTATCAAAGATGGCTTTGCCTCAGGCAGCATTACCTTGCAGACGACTTCCATAGTCGAGGCTCCCATTGAAAGGGACGCTTCTATAACGCCCCGATCTACCTCCTTTGCCGAGCTCTCTACCAAACGGGCAACGAAAGGAGCTGCGGCTATAACCAGCGGAACAACAGTGGCAGAAGAACCGATTGATGTTCCGGTAATTAATCTTGTAATTGGCATTACAGCTACCAGCAGTATAATAAATGGCACTGAACGCAAAACATTCACTATTCCTCCCACTATTTTGTTTATAGCGGGTGACGGTCTTATGCCCTCCTTATCGGTAACTGCAAGAAGCATCCCGACAGGCAGTCCTATAACATATGCCATAACAGTCGAAACAATAGTCATATACAAAGTTTCCAGCAGTCCTTGACCGACTAATAACAACATGCCTTCACTAAACATAATCCTTTTCCTCCGAATATGTAATATTCTCAATCTCGAGATAGGTCGTTATCTTACGGAAAACTTCTTCATCGTCCGGCAATTTAATGATCATATGGCCGAAAATCTGACCATCTATATTCTTGGTATTTGCATATACTATGCTTACAGGTGCACCGCATTTTAGAACCATATTGGCAATTATGGGCCTGTCGGCGGAACTGCCGTCAAAAACCAAACGCAGATACTTTCCATCACCGGATATGTTTTCAGCGTATTCACCTTTCGGGAATATAAGTCTCTTTGCCGCTAATGTTTTGGGGTGACGGAACACCTCATCTACCGTCCCGATTTCCTCTATACGGCTGTTGGCAATAATAGCGACACGGTTGCATATCTGCTCTATAACCTTCATTTCGTGGGTTATAATTATGATGGTAAGGCCTAATTTCTGATTCAATTCCTTTAACAGCGCCAATATGGATTGTGTTGTGGTAGGATCCAGGGCACTGGTGGCCTCGTCACACAATAATACTTTTGGATTGGTAGCAAGGGCTCTGGCTATTGCCACACGTTGTTTCTGTCCCCCTGATAATTGTACGGGATACGATTTCTCCTTATCTGCAAGGCCAACTGTCTTAAGCAGTTCCCGGGCTCTTTCCTTAGCTTCCTTTCTGGGCATTCCTACAAGTTCAAGCGGAAAGCAAACATTATCAAGGGCATTTCTCTGCATTAAGAGATTAAAGCTTTGAAATATCATACCGATTGATTGACGGACTTTCCGGAGTTGATTATCCGTAAAGGATGTAATATCGACCCCCTCAAACAATACGCTTCCGGCTGTGGGCTTTTCCAAAAGATTAATGCACCTCACCAATGTGCTTTTCCCCGCCCCTGACAAGCCTATTATGCCGAAAATCTCGCCTTGATAGATCGACAGATTAATATTGTCAAGAGCCACTACGGCGTCATCTCCGGTACCAAATGTTTTATTAAGGTTTCTGATTTCTATGGTAGGGATAGTACTCATTTCCTGCTCCTTTTCTGTCATTTCTGTTTTATGTTTTTGTATTAAAAAAGTCCTTGATGAAAATCATCAAGGACGTAAGCTTCTGCTTCGCGGTACCACCTTGTTTCGCCTAAACCTCGCAGTTCAGGCCTCAATGAGTACGGATAAAAAATCGATACTCCGGTGCTGTTACGGGCACACCCGTCGCAGCCTGTGCATAAATGCAGTCGGTGCGCGGCTCCAAGACCATGTTCAGCAATACCCGTCATACCCCGTCCCACCAAAAGGGGCTCTCTTTGATGCGATATACTGCTTACTCTTCTTTTCATCGCCTTTGCCAATATTACATTAGTTGTGTTTTAGTTTACAACATCAGTTTTAATCCGTCAATAGATTGATTATATAAAATCTATGATACAGATTTAAAATGATTCATATAAATTATTTTTCCGCCTAAAGTATTGGCTTCGTCAATATCATGAGTCACAATTACCACTGTTTTACCCTTGGTATTGTCAACCACATATTGCATTGTTTTTTCTTTTGTCTTTTCATCAAGTCCTTTAAAAGGCTCATCCATAAATATAATATCGCTTTTGGCCAAAACGGCACGGACCACGGCGACCCTTCTTCTCATACCGCCGCTTAACTCAATGACAGGTTTTAAAATATTATTTTCAAGTCCTATTCTTTCAAGATGTGAAATAATATCCTGGTTTTTAACTTTGTTTTCGCAAACCAAACGTACATTTGAGATGGCATTAAAACCTTCACAAAGCCTGTCCTCCTGAAAAACGGTACTTTTAAGAGAAGGAACTCCAGTTATGGTTCCGCCGTCTTTTTCAATTAACCCCATGAGAATATTTATAAGCGTCGTTTTTCCGCATCCGGACGGGCCCATGATAAATGTCATTTTCTTTTCCGGAATAACGGCATTAAAGTTCTCCAGTACGGTCTTTTCACCATATCTTTTTGTAAGCCCGGAAATTACAATGTCCATATTATAATCTCTCCAATCCGGCATAGAACTTTTTTATCAAGTATAAAAACAGTTTCTCAAAGCCTATGCTCAGCACTACTATGATAAATGTCCAGGCAAATAAGTCGGCCGTAGTGTAATAGATTTTTGCCTCATACAGCTTTTCGCCTATGGAACCATTGGAAACCCCAATGACCTCCGCCGCAATACCCGACTTCCAGGCCAATCCCATTGCCACACTGCAGGCAGATATAAGATAGGGCTTTAGCTGTGGCAGATAAATGAATAATATCCTTCGAAACAAGCCTACTCTAAAGACCTCTGCCATCTCGAGAAGCTTCTTGTCAGTGCTTTTAATCCCCTGAAGTATATTGCTGTATATTATGGGAAGCACCATAAGAAAGCTGATAAAAGACGAAAGGGTCCCCATGCTTAACCAGATCAGGCATAGGATAATAAATGATGCTACCGGCACAGACTTTATCGTGATAATAAAGGGTTGAAACATAATCTCTGCAAGATGAAATTTCCCTGCAACAGCAGCCATTAAGCTTCCCACAATCAGACCGGTTAAAAATCCGATTACAATACGCAAAAACGAATAACCTATTGATGGGAAAAAATCAGCTTCTGTAAAGAGACTGAAAAGTCTCTTTACAACAGCTATCGGAGTAACAATAAGCAGACTTTCTCCAATCAGCATGGCGCTTACCTGCCATACAAGAAGGGCGAAAGCTGCAGAAGCTAATTTTTCTATCCTGTTCCTATTTAATATAGTAGAATTCATCATCAGGTAATTTTCCCCCTATGGATTTAGGATTCTGTTCAAACAGAACGTTAAGGTATCCCTTAACTTTATCTTTCATTTCCTCTCCTTCCATAAAGGTTATATTGCAATATGGCAAAGCCTTCTGGGCAACGGCAGCCTTGAATATGTTGAACTTTTCTATAAGCTGCGCAGCCTCAGGAATATTTGCGTTAACAAATTCGACCGATTTCCTGTACTCTTCAAGAAATGCAGCGATCTGCTGAGGATGTTGTTCCGCAAAATCACTTCTTACTACAACCACTCCGGTAATCAATGCACTCCCGTTATTTAATCCTTCCCATACCTCTGTAAGGTTTGCGGCTATACGCAATCCCTCAACCTGTGTCTGGGCTATTGTTACGTAAGGCTGAGGCAGCATCGCAATGCCGCTCTCACTGTTTTTAAACAGCGCTACCACCTCGTTGGGCTCACTCTTCCATTGGATGTCAATATCTTTGTCGGGGTCAATACCATTCTGTGAAAGAAGGTATCTTAATGTATATTCAGGGGTTGAACCCTTACCGGTGGCATAAATGGTTTTCCCTTTGAGATCGGAAAATTCCCCAATTTCATTTCCTTTTTCAACTATGTACAATACACCAAGAGTATTAACTGCCAGAAGCTTAACCTTTTTTTCGGTGTTGTTATATAGAACCGAGGCAAGATTGGCAGGCACAGCAGCTATATCCAGCTCGCCCTTAATCAGCTTTGGGGTTATCTCATCTGCTGATCCCACAATAGTGAAATTGTAATTATTCTTTGCATTACCGGCTTCTGCATCCTCCATAATCTTGATCATACCCATAGAGGTAGGTCCGGTCATACCTCCTATATTGATATCTATGGGTTCATAAACGGGAGCAGATGCCTCTGGGGTGGAAGATTCAGAGGGCTTCTCTGCAGTTGCCGAAGATGTGGCATCGGGAGGATTCTGCGAGCCTGAGGCTACAGGCGTATTTGAGGTACCGCAGCCTGTTATAAACAACGTAAACAATACTGTTACCAACAATACTGACACAAAAGTTCTGAATATATTATTTCTTTTCATAATAACCCTTCTTTCCCTGCTTTATATTTTGAAACAACGGTTTTTGTGCTGACTCCTTTAAGCATTCCGAGCTTACCGGAAAGAGAGCTGGTCACGTCTCCTGGTGCGTCTAAAACTACACAAATAATAGAAACTCCTCGATCCCTGTAGGGTATACCCATTCTTCCGACAATATATTTGCCGAAATCATGCAGCAGTTCATTAACCCTGGCAGACATTTCAATATCTTCGACAATAATGCTTATTACAGATATCCTGTTTTCCATTCTCGCCCTCCTTTCCATAAAAAAACCGTGCCGAAAGGCACGGAAACACTTGTTTCTATTAATCCGTCACCTTTCCATCCGGGGCTAACCCAAATGCGTCAGGAGCCAAATATTTATTTACATCTAAATTATAGTTTACAGCAGGAAGATTGTCAATAAAATAACAAGCTTTATCAACTTATACAAATCTCTTGAGTTCTATTTTTTCCAGTATCCCCTCTGCCATAATTTTGAATCCTTCCTTATTTGGGTGCAAAAATCCGTCTGCATAATCTTCTGCTTTATGTGACGATATTTCAATCCCATCTATTATTGTAAAGTTTTTATACCTGGAGGCTTCCTTTGCTATAACCTTCCTAACATCTTCAAAAGTGCCGCTGGGTTGCTGAATATCCATGTCTCCCCGCCAAATAGGCGTAATGACAAGAACAGGCGTATCATGATAAAGTTCATTTAACCTATTGAAATACCTGTTGACATTAATGCGAATAGTATCCACATCAGGAATTGTGGTCCAGTCATTGGTACCGTATGCTACAGTTACAAGTTTGGGCTTAGGCAGAGTTTCCAGTTCTGCCAGAGATTCATCCTTAAAATAGTAGCTTCCGACACCCTGATTAAGAGCATCAAGATTCAGCGCATCTGCCAGCCTTGACGTATATGTTAATGATGGGGAACCGGCTACAAATCCCTGAGTGATTGAGTCTCCAAAGCAATACATTTTTTCTTTTCCCGAATTAACCGCTTCGGTCTCACCGTTGCAGCGTATTTCTTTAATTCCGATTTCAGCAAATATCGGAAAGCAAATCTTGACAGTCACGGGTTTATGGCCGGGATTTCTAAAAGATATTCTTATCCTGCCTGATTTTGGTCTCGGTTCGGCTACCTTAACGCCATCCACAAACACATCAAAAGAGTCCTCAATGTGTATGCGGCCTTTTCCATAGTGTTGAATATTATCTTTAAGCTCTTTTCCCATGTCTAAAAGCCTGGATATTCCCAATTCCCTTAGAACTGCCGGCAAAATATCCAATACAGATGTCTTTTTGCACACCATAGTAATTTTATTTCCTGTTGTTTGAAAAAGAAGGTATACCCCTGTGGAACATCTGCTCATTAAACAGAAAATAACATTTTCTGAATACACCTCCATCTGAGAAGGCGTAAATCTTCTGAAATATAAGAATCCTTCTTCGTCTTCATAAGTCCAAACTGAATTATGGACTGCACTGTTTAAGAAACTGTTTCCTAAAACCATATATATCCCACGAAAATTTTAATCTGTCCGCTATTTACCCTCAAAATAACAGGTTAATCAAACCAGTTAATATTATGTATACCAACTTATGTTTGCTATGTTAATTTATAAATTTTTATAATAGTCTTGTAATATTGCTGTAAATTATTTATAATTATTCTACTTATATATAACCTCTAACATATTGGGGGGTGGTTGTTAATATATGACGCCACAGGTAATAAGTAACATTTTTTCTGCTTCATTGTTAATCATTATTGCGATTAACGAGAATAAGCAGTTTAACAGGCATTTGCCGCAGGAACGTCTTTTTATGGCTTTAGTATATACTAATATTGCCCTATGTTTTTCAGCAATTTCATATTGGTATTGTCAAAGTCAATCGGGCAAATTTTATGTAATATTAAATTTTTTATTTATATCAGCTACATTTATCACTATACCCGTGCTTGTATATAATTGGTTTCTTTACTCACTGTTTAGTATTTTCAGAGATTTCCCCTTAATCCAAAAGTATAAGAAATATACGAAACTGATTATAGTTGTAGTAATTGCATTCTTAATAATCAACTTTTTTACCCGATTTTTATTTTATCTGGATGAAAACAATGGGTTTCACCGCGGATCATTATTTTATCATTTTATGATTGCATGTTTATTATTCTTCTTATTTACCAATGCAATGATCGTATATAACAGAAAGAAAATCAGGCAGGGTCATCTTGTACCATTACTGTTTTTTGCTGTCCCTACTATCATCTCATGTGTAATATCAGTTCTTGCTTATGGTATCGAAATCAACTGGGCCGGCACTACCCTGGCAATATTTATAATTTATTTGTTCATACAAAAACAGCGTCTTGGAACCGACTATCTTACCAATCTCTATAACAGGCGTGAACTTAACGAATATCTTGAGAATCATATTCGCGGCAGGCGAAGCAACGAAAGATTCGGAATTATAATGATTGACATTAACCAGTTTAAAAGTATAAATGATCGCTGGGGACACATAGTGGGAGATGAGGTCCTTGTAGCACATTCAAAAATCCTTAAATCATCCTTCCGCGCGGGAGAATTTATTGCCCGGTATGGTGGAGATGAATTTATTGTAGTTATGAAAGCTGACAGTATTGATGAAGTTACAGCGGCTGTCAACAGGTTTATTAAATCAATTAATCAATTCAATTCAATGAATAATAAGCCCTGGGAGCTTAGCGTAAGCATCGGCTATGATATTTATGATCCGGCAACTCATGATTTGAATGTTGATGAGCTTTTAAACCATGTTGACAAACTCATGTATAAGGCAAAATCAGAATCCGGTACAACAGCAATTACGAAAGAAATAAAAGCTTAAAACATAGAGCCGTATATATAAAAAGATCTGTTTACTAAGTTTCACCATGTTGGTGGACTTAGCGTTTGCTCAGAGTATTTCTCCGGTTAAAAAATATGAGGCTTCCAAAGTTAAATTGCAGCTTTGAAAGCCCTTGTTTTATGTTATTCTGCTCAATATACAACAAGAGCCAGTCCTGACGGACTGGCTCACAGATTGTAGACAAAAACGGTTGTGGTTTTAGGCCATAACCGTTTTTTCTAAATACATCAATGATTTTTCTCTAAATACTGGTAAAAATTCAATAAGAAATTGCAAAATAGGGTTCATATCTG